>ERZ772867.1-NODE-1-length-381596-cov-29.884374_pt1 | contig 381596 bp, 338 predicted proteins | sample MGYA00511341_ERZ772867 | MGnify/ENA primary metagenome ERZ772867 (study PRJEB29015, sample SAMEA2737707) | human gut metagenome | biome: human gut; feature: human-associated habitat; material: faeces | place: China | collected 2012 ... | reverse complement strand
TCAGTATCGCACAAACTTTTGAGAAAAGATTTCTCCTCTCTCAAAGGGCAAGTTGACAAACCGGAATTTATAAACTCAAGTTCGTTACCAGTAACGAATATCTTTTTGTCTTATTTTTAATATCTTCCTCAGTAACACCATAATAACTGTATAAATCTCCGGATATTTTTTTAAATTTTTTCATTACCGCCTTATTTCCTGAATAAGACATTCCAAATATATTCCAAGTATAATCTATCTCCATTTCAAGAAAATCATCATCGATTCTTATTTTATACAAATGAAAATCCATAGGAATTATACTATCGGGCATTTCAGCAATCATTTCACTTCGAGTCTTTATTTTACCCAAATACTCTTTGACGGATGCTTCATTAGAAAAATCCGGTACCGGAATATCCTTCATTTCACCCAAAAGTTCCGGTTTATACTGCAAAATCAAACTCTCTTTTAGACATTTTATTTGTTCAATATATTCTCTATCAGCGGGAGCAGTTTCGGTCAATTCGTATTTATCTTTTGCATACTGCACTGTTTCAGAAAGAGAATGCGGATTTGCAACTATTGTCTTCTCTACTTTTTTTCTCTTATATCTATATATGCTATTTTTAATTCTAATCTTTAATGGTTGCTTTTTTGAATGTCCTGCTGTAAAAATGCTTGTAGGACCATCTGCACCACCGATTATTGAAATTGAAATCGCATTTTTACTTTTTTGCTCCATTCGCCTTTTCATTCACCTTTTCCTCACAAACACCGAGTTATCGTTCCACCACAACTGTAAGCAAAACCAAGTCCTCATCTCCGATATTCGCAATACTGTGTTCCGAACCTTTTTTGCAAATATGGCAAGTCCCTGCACTTAACAGCTCCTCTTGACCGTCACAAATTGCTTTACCGGTACCCGATAAGACGTAGTTGATGTCGTCACCGGTTTCATGCTTGTGTAATCCAATGGAACCGCCTTTATGAATAGCACAAGAAATAATTTTACCTTGCTCGTCCATATACATCTTCGCTGTCATCGTCCCTGTTCCGTTGTTCATTCCCGGTACTGTAATTTCCTTTGCTTTGTTAAAACCAATTAACACACTTTCATCCTTCGAATTCTGATTTTCTTAATTTTATCGACGGAAATTCACGCCGATTTCAAAATTCGTTTTATGTCACCCAGGTTCTCGGCAAAATAGATTCCTTTCTGTCGTTCGTTGGACGACAATCCCTTTTGAATCATATGATTCAAAAGTGCTTTCAAGTCATCGTAGTAACCGTTCAGGTTATAAAGAATGCAAGGTGCGTCCAGCTGTTTCAACGACACCTTCGACATTACCTCCGCAATTTCCTCCAATGTTCCGGTGCCACCCGGGAAAGCAATAAACGCTTCCCCCAACTCAATCATTTTGTTTTTTCTCTCCGACATATCCTTAGTCACAATCAGTTTTGTCAGCCCGTCATGTTGAAGCTCCTTTTCAATAAAGAAATTCGGCTCAACACCCGTTACATTACCTCCCGCCTTCAAAACGCTGTCAGCAATTGCACCCATCAGACCGGATTTGGAGCCGCCGTAGATTAGCGCGTTCCCGCCGGTTCCAATCCACGCTCCCAATTCCTCAACTGCTTTTCGTAAACATGGGTCATTGCCTTCGCTTGCCCCAAGATAAACTGTAATATTCATTAAAAAATCCCCTCCTACAAATTCCGATTTGTATTTCTGTTTATTTTAGAAAATGGGCAACTCCGATTGGAATTGCCCACTCGCTATGCTTGCTATCTTAACATAACATTCAGTATCGCACAACCTTTTGAGAAAAGGATTTCTCCTCTCTCAAAGAGCAGGTCGACAAACTTGAAGTTGGCGATTGCTTACTTCCTTATCGTATTAAGAACATTTAAGGCTTGTTCACCTTCATCTCTGTTGGTACTCCATACGCTGATAGACAATAATTCACCCGCAGAATAATACCCTACATAAACAACATAAATAGTGTTGCTATCTTCCGTTAATACATCGTCGTATATCTTTGCTTCAAATCCGCTTGGAATGTAGAAATCTAAATTTCGCTGTCTTGCAGATACTGGCACTGTTCTGATATAAGCATCTTCCATTACTTCTCTTGGTGCAAGTATACCATCCCTTTCTGCGTGGAACGGTGTTATACGAATTGTCAAATCACTATTGTCAGGATAAAAAATGTACTGACTACTCTCTTTATCGTATTCGCCTTGCCAGTTATCTGGCATAGAAATTTGCCAATCAAAAAGTAATTTATAAGAATTCATGTTGCCCCTCCAAATCCCTATTTGCATTTCCACTCATTTTAGAAAATGGGCAACTCCGATTGGAATTGCCCAAATACTTTATTTTTGCTTATCAATAAAGCTTTGCACCTGCCGGAATGTGGTCATCTACCATCAGAAGGTTCAGTCCTTCGTGACCGTCTTCCTCGTGTACTGCTGAAATCAGCATACCCTCGGAATCAATTCCCATCATATTTCTCGGTGGCAGGTTCACGATAGCGATTGCAGTCTTACCAACCAGTTCTTCCGGCTCGTAATACTCGTGAATACCGCTTAAAATGGTTCTGTCTGTGCCTGTTCCGTCATCAAGAGTGAACTGTAACAGTTTCTTTGACTTCGGTACTGCAACACACTCTTTAACCTTTACTGCACGGAAATCAGACTTTGAGAATGTATCAAAATCAACAAATTCCTCAAATAAAGGCTCTACCTTTACCTTAGAAAAATCAATCTTTTCAGCGACCTTTTCTGCAGCTGCTGGAGCTGCTTCGGAAGTCTTATTTGTCTTCTTGTCAGCGTCTAAGGACTTCATTGTCGGGAAGAATAAAACGTCGCGGATTGCGGGGGAATCGGTAAGCAGCATTACCATACGGTCTATGCCGAAGCCTATACCGCCTGTGGGCGGCATACCGAGCTCAAGAGCATATAGGAAGTCCTCGTCGGTATGATTTGCCTCTTCGTCTCCGAGAGCGAAAAGCTCCTCCTGTGCCTTAAAGCGTTCGCGCTGATCAATCGGGTCGTTAAGCTCCGAATAAGCGTTTGCCATCTCCCAGCCGTTCATAAAGAACTCAAAACGCTCAACATAGTCGGGATTTTCCGGTTTCTTTTTGGTGAGCGGAGATATTTCAATGGGATGATCCATAATAAACGTAGGCTGAATAAGGTGTTCCTCAACAAAAGCCTCAAAGAAGAGATTGAGTATATCGCCCTTTTTGTGGTGAGGCTCAAACTCAACATTGTGCTCCTTTGCGGCGGCTCTTGCCTCGTCAAGAGTCTTTATCTCGTTAAAATCGACACCCGAATACTTCTTTACCGCGTCAAGCATAGTAAGACGCTCAAAGGGCTTGCCGAGATCCATTTCAATGCCGTTATATGTTATAACGGTAGTGCCGAGAACCTCTTTTGCAACATGGCGATAAAGATTTTCGGTAAGATCCATCATACCGTGATAATCCGTATATGCCTGATAAAGCTCCATAAGAGTAAATTCGGGATTGTGGCGTGTGTCAAGACCCTCATTACGGAAAACTCTGCCTATTTCATACACTCTCTCGAGTCCGCCGACTATAAGGCGTTTCAAATACAGCTCAAGAGAAATTCTGAGCTTAACATCCTCGTCGAGAGCGTTGTAGTGAGTGACAAACGGCCTTGCCGCCGCGCCGCCCGCGTTTGCAACGAGCATGGGGGTTTCAACCTCCATAAAGCCCTCTGAATCAAGATAATTTCTGATACTGCTGATTATTCTTGAACGCTTTACAAACGTATCCTTTACGTCCTGATTCATAATAAGGTCGATATATCTCTGGCGGTAACGGGTATCGGTATTGGTAAGTCCGTGGAACTTTTCGGGAAGAACCTGAAGGCTCTTCGAAAGCAGTACCACCTGCGTTGCGTGAATCGAAATCTCGCCTGTTTTGGTTTTAAAAACGGTACCCTTGATATTTACTATATCGCCGATGTCCATTTTCTTAAAGGCTTTATATTCATCCTCGCCTATGCAGTCGCGGGCAACATACGACTGTATACTGCCCTTTAGATCCTGCACATTGCAAAATGACGCCTTACCCATAATACGCTTTGACATAAGTCTGCCGGCAACGGAAACCTCCTTGCCGTCAAGATCATCAAAATCGGCTTTAATATCCGCGCTGTGGTGAGTAACATCGCACTTTGTGATAACAAACGGGTCATTGCCCTCGGCTTGTAAATCACGAAGCTTCTGAACTCTTATCATATGCAGCTCGTCGAGGTTTTCATCGTTTGCATTGTTTACTTTCTTTACGTCTGCCATATCTTCACATCCTGTCAAAAAAGGAGCGCAAGGGAACAAAGAGAGTCCCTTTTCGCCCCGTTAAATTTTTAATTATTTTGAAATTTCCTTAATGACGAATTTAAGAAGACCGATAGGTGCTTCAACCTCAACGGTCTCGCCGACCTTGTGGCCGATAAGGGATTTGCCTACGGGCGATTCGTCCGATATTTTACCCTCGTCGGGATCTGCCTGTGCAAAGCCGACTATTTTATATTGAAGTTCTGCGCCGGAATCGTTTGTGATAGTGACCTTTGAGCCTATATGAACAACCTCTGTTCCGAGAGCCTCCTCGTCAAAAACCTTTGCGTTTTTGATCATATGCTCAATTTCGTTTATGCGAGCCTCGAGCTTTGCCTGATCGCTCATTGCCTCATCGTACTCGCTGTTCTCCGACAAGTCACCGAAGCTTCTCGCAACTTTAATTTTTTCCGCAGCTTCTTTTCTGCCGACGGTTTTTAATTCCTCGAGTTCTTTTTCAAGATCGCGAAGACCCTCTGCGGTCAATAAGGTTTCCTGCTGAGCCATACTAATTCACCATAGCCTTTCAAGTTTATAAATCGTACCGCAAATAAAATACGCGGCCGTTAAATTTTAGTATTACACGAATAAATATTGTATCAAAAGAGCAAAGATATGTCAAGTTTTTTAGGGCTCTCCGAAAATGTCGGAAAGCAGGTAAAACGAACCGCACACAAGCAGCATATCGCCGTTTTTCACAAGACTCCTTGCCTTTTTGTAAGCGTCTTTCGGGTCTTTTACGGAAACAACGTCCCTACAAAAGCACTTGCCCTCACGAAGGAGCTCGGTTTCATCCTCGGCGCGCGGATTTGACGGCTTTGTAAACACCGCGGTTTTGCAATGCGGCAAAATTGCTGCAAGGTAATCCTTTGTGTCCTTATCAGCCATCATACCTATAAGAGCGGTTATGCTTTTATCGCCCGCAAACCGCACAAGGACGTTTTCAAGCGCCGCGGCGCACTCCGGATTGTGGCCGCCGTCGAGCATAATGACAGGCGACCTTGATATTATCTCCATACGCGCGTGAATAACCGTGCTCTCTATGCCCTTTTTTATAAACTCATCGCTTATTCCGAGCGCTCTTGCCGCAGTTATAACGCCCACGGTATTTTCCACCTGATGCCTGCCGACAAGAGGTATTTTAACGGTAAGACCGTTATATGATATTTCCGTGCCGAAAATATCCTCGGACAGTATTTCGGCGGCGGAGACATCGCCGATTAAAAGCCGCCCGTTTTTCTCTTTTACCGTATCTTTTATGACGGAAATAGCATTTTCGTTTTGCTCGCTTGTGGTAATTACCGTTCCGCCGTTTTTTATTATGCCGCATTTTTCCGCGGCTATTTTTTCAACGGTGTCGCCGAGTATTTTCGTATGGTCAAGTGATATTGAAGTGATTACCGCGGCCTTCGGGCAGGGAATTATGTTTGTGCTGTCATATCTTCCGCCGAGACCCACTTCAATCACGACCGCGTCGCACTTTTGCTCATAAAAGCAAAGCATTGCCGCGGCTGTTATCGCCTCAAATTCCGTCGGCTCCGTTCCCTTTGCCGACAGCCTGTCACAGGCATTTTTCACTTTTTCGACAACGAGTGAGAGGTCATCATGCGGAATGTTTTTATTGTTTATCTGTATTCTCTCGCAAAAATCAAATACATACGGCGAAGTAAAAAGCCCAGTTTTTTTGCCTGCGGCGCAAAGTATGCTGCTCAGCATCGTAGATGTGGTGCCCTTGCCGTTTGTGCCGGCAACATGAACGAATTCGAGCTTTTCCTGAGGATTCCCGAGCTCATTCAGCAACGCGGATATTCTCTCAAGCCCTAAATTCATACCGAATTTCAGAAGCGAATGTATATATTTTACCGAGTCCTCGTAATTCATAATTTTCCTTTACAAAACACAGACCCACCGCGCAAATGCACAGCGGGTCGGAATACGCTGAAATTTTAAACCTGCTCTTTTACCTGCTCATCGTCCTTTTTCGCGCTCTTTTTATTCTGCGCGGTACCCTCTGAGCCTCTGAACACAACGAATTTATCAAAAAGATATTCCGTTACCATATTAACTATCATCGTGATACCCAAAACGATATAGTTTATAGCCGTAAGTGAGGCAAATTTCGCCGTGAAATAATTGCCCAAAACGGTAGAGACCGGTGTGAATACAAGATAATAGCCGAAAACCTTGAGCATTGCAATCGGAACATTATTTGCCGATTTAAAGGTAAACTTGCGGTTAAACGTGAAATTCCAAACAACAGAAAGAATAAGCGCGATAAGATACACGGGGCCATATTCGTTTTCCATTATTTTGGCAAACGTCGCATTGCTTTGCATTAAGTCTTGGAAGAACGAGAGCTTTATCAAAACCTCACTCATAAGAGTGAAGCTGCCTATTTGAATCAGTCCCGCAGAACAGGAAAAAACAACAAATTTAAGAAATTGGCCTATATTCTTATTATCTTTTTTGTTTTCGCTCATACGTTCAACTCCTTTTCGCATAACAATGAGCACAGCTGCCTGTATTGTTCATTATTTTATCACGCTTTCAGGCGGTTTTCAAGGTATTTGACGCCGTATTTACAAGAAAGATTAAATATGTTAAAATCATACCGCAAATTGTAATTGAGGGGTTTATTATGCAAGTTGATATATATGATTTTGACCACACGCTTTTCCCTATGGACAGCGGCTCGCGCTTTTTCGGCTACTGTATGCTGCACTACCCGTGGATACTCGTTTTTGCACCGTTCCAAATAATTATGGCTCTTTTGCTGGTCACCAAAATAATCAGCTTTACCACATTCAAAAAATATTTTTTCTGCTTTGTGATGCTCGTTCCGCTAAACAAAGCCGTTAACAAGTTTTGGGATAAACACGAAAAAGAGGTATTCCCCTGGTTTAAGGAGAGAAAGCGATACGCCGTTGTAATAAGCGCAAGCCCCGATTTTTTACTGTGCGAAATCCAAAGGCGGCTCAAATTTGAAACGCTGATATGCACAAAGCACAACCCAAAAACCGGTGCCATTATAGGGCTTAACTGCCGCGACGAGGAAAAGGTAAGACGCTTCAGGGAGCTTTTCCCCGATGCCGAGGTAACAGACGTATATTCCGACAGCCTGCGCCATGACCGTCCCATATTTTCGCTCGGAAAGCGCTGCTTCCATATAGTTAGGGGTGAGCGCCGCGAGTTTAACTACGAGAGCGTTTACGGCAGCAAAAAATAAATAAAGTGTTTTATAAAAACCAAGGAGCCGTAAAAAACGGAAGTTTTTTACGGCTCCTTTTTGCAGTATATTGTTCAGTATTCTATGCCTCGGCGAGCTTTTACGCCCTTTTCGTAAGGATGCCGAACGGCGGTAAACTCCGTAACGTAATCGGCAGCGTCCGCTATATCGTCGCTCTTTGCGTGGCCCGTCACTATAATTTCAAGCTTGTCGTGGCAGCTTTTGATACAGCTCAAAAAAAGCTCACGGTCAACAAATCCGCCCGTGTATGCGTCGAGAGCTTCGTCGAGGATTATCATATCACAATCATTTTCGAGCTCAAAAACAGAGCGAAGCAGCTTCGTGTAATCCTCAAAAATCTCTTTTTTTCGCATATCGGTCATATTCTCAAACAGCTTGTAGTCGCTTTTCGGCAAGAGCACCGTAATACCCGGAATGTCTCGCAGCACTTTTATTTCGCCCGATTTACCGTCCTTAAAAAACTGTGCGAATATAACCCTCATTCCGTTGCCCGCGGCTCTTACGGCCGCGCCTGCCGCAGCGGAGGTTTTTCCTTTGCCGAAGCCGTAATACAGCTGTACCATTTATCTACCTGCCTTTATGCTTTAGGCTTTTATTATACGGAAAATCCATAAGAAAAGCAATATTCACGGTTACTCCACGGTGACGGATTTTGCGAGATTTCGCGGCTTATCAACATCACAGCCGCGAAGCACAGCCATATAATAAGCGAATATCTGAAGAGGTATTACATTGAGCGACGGTAAGAAATTACCGTCTGTTGACGGTACGCGTATAACCTCGTCGGCAAATTCCGAAACGGAGGCATGCTTATCCGTGACAAGTGCTATTACCGATGCGCCGCGCGCCTTAACCTCTTTAATATTACCGAGAGTTTTTTCAAAAAGTTTATCCTGCGTCGCAACGGCAAACACGGGAGTCCCCTCTTCGATAAGAGATATGGTGCCGTGCTTAAGCTCACCGGCAGCATAGGCCTCCGAATGAATATACGATATTTCCTTGAGCTTTAACGAGCCTTCAAGAGAAATGGCGTAGTCAAGCCCCCTGCCGATAAAAAACACATCATCGGAGCTGACGTATTTATGGGCGAGCGTTTTAAGCTCGTCGGTAAGATTTAAAAGGTTTTCAATCTGTGACGGAAGACACATAAGCTCTTTTGTGAGCTCTTTTTCTCTTTCCTCGGGAAGAAGCCCTACAGCCTTTGAAAAACGAAGTGCAAGCAGATATACTACGGCAAGCTGTGCCGAAAAAGCCTTTGTTGTTGCAACGGCGATTTCGGGTCCCGCCATGGTGTATATAACGTCGTCGCTCTCTCGTGCTATTGTGCTTGCAACCACATTTACTATCGAAATCACCTTTGCGCCCTTGCTTTTAGCCTCACGCAGAGCCGCTAAGGTATCGGCGGTTTCACCGGATTGGCTTATAACTATGCAGATATCGCCCTTTTTGATTATCGGGTCGCGATAGCGAAATTCGCTTGCAAGGTCTGTTTCACAGGGAATACGCGCCATATCCTCGAATATATATTTTGCCGTCATACCTACATGCCATGCGCTGCCGCACGCCACTATATGAATCTTGCCGATATTCTTGATTTCTTCATCGGTAAGAGTGAGCTCGGGAATTGACACCCTGCCGTCCTTAATCCTCGGTGAAAGCGTATCGTGTATAGCCTTGGGCTGCTCGGCAATTTCCTTTTGCATAAAGTGCTCGTAGCCGCACTTTTCCGCAGCCTCAACGTCCCATGTTACGTGGTAAACGTCCTTTTTGACAACATTTTTGTTTGTATCGTAAAGCGTCACATTGTCTTTTGTGAGAACCGCAATCTGATTGTCTTCAAGCAAATAGCAGTCTCTTGTATATTTTAAAACCGCGGGGATATCCGACGCGAGGAAATTCTCACCGTCGCCGAGTCCCACTATAAGCGGACTGTCTTTTCGTGCCGCTATAATTGTACCGGGCTTATCGTTCGCCAAAATCGCAACGGCATAAGAGCCGCGCACGGTCTTCATAACATTTACCATGGCGTCAAGCAAATCGCCCTTGTAGTAATAATCAAACAAATGCGCGAGCACCTCGGTATCCGTTTCGGAAACGAATACATAGCCGCCCTTTTGGAGCATAGTTTTAAGCTCAATATAATTCTCGATTATGCCGTTGTGCACAAGCGTTATTCTGCCGTTTCCGCCCTTATGCGGATGTGCATTGACATCTGTCGGCGCACCGTGGGTGGCCCATCTTGTATGACCTATTCCGACCGTGCCGGAAAGACCGCCGACCTCTTCGAGCTTTTCCTCAAGATTTTTTATACGGCCCTTTGTCTTAACAACGTCTGTTTTGCCGTTTTCTGACACGGCAATGCCTGCCGAGTCATAACCTCTGTACTCGAGCTTTTTTAAACCGTCAATCAATATCGGAGAGGCACTATTCTCCCCTACATAACCAACAATTCCACACATATTAAATTTTTCCTTTTCAAAAAATAAAATTTGTGCCTTGCTTTCCCTTTGTACACGGTGCGTTGCCGCTCCGCCTTTGTGAAAAGCCTTTGATCCCCGCACTTATGGGACAAGAAGCATCCGCCGAAAACTTCGATAACTTCTTCCTCGTCACCTGTAAATTCGGCAAAGCCGATAGTGCGACATACAGGTCCGGCGCTAAAACTCTCTTGCGGAAAGTCCTTTAAAAAACAAAAAATCTCCTTTCGCTTTTTTGAGGGCGGCTCGCACAGCCGACGGCTCATTTGTTAAAGTATAATATGCCACGCGGCAAATGTCAACGGAAAATAATACTTTTATACCTTTTTTAAAACTTACGCGGCGAATATTATTATGTTTAAAACTCCGGTTTTTACACATAATTTTAATAAAAGCTCGGAGGTAATCTATGGATATAAAAAGGTGCACCATTGACTCGCAGGATATTTTACGGCACGAAAACGCAAGAGCGTTTTTTGTTTGCCTTTTAAGCTTTGTGCTGTCGCTTTTGATCCTCGGCGCCGCTCTTTTCGGCGTGTATTCGCTCTATACTGTGAGCGGACTCGACAAGGAAAAATACAGCGTTCCCGTTCTCTCTTTACTATATGCCCTTTTTTCGTCGGAGGTTACCGTTTCTCTGTTTGCACTGTCCGCCGTTTCCTACAACCGCAAAAGATGGTTTTACCGCAACGCCTCGGAAAAAGCACCTGTATCATATCTTTTTGCCGGTGAAAAATTTTCGGTAAGGCTGAAGGTCTTTTATTTTTTCTTTTTCAAAAAGCTGATGACTGCACTGTGTCTTGTCGCAGCAGAAATACCGTTTTTGCTTTGCAGTCTTGTTTTTTACCGCGAGCTCTCCGAAAAAGGATTATACAAAACCGTATTTGCGGGAGCAGTCGCCCTCTGCTCTGTGCTGTTTTTGCTCGGACTGTACTTCGGCGCGGTTCTTTCGAAAACATTTTGGCTGTGCGAAAAGGTATACTTCAAAAACAAAAAATGCTCCGTAGCGCTTGCCGTAAACAAAAGCAAAAGCCTGACCGAGGGAAAACGGTTCAGGCTTGTAAATTATAATATAAGCTTTGCTTGGCGAATACTTTTCTGCATATTCTTAATTCCGCTATTTTACACGGTGCCGTACATTTCACAGTCAAACGGATTGCTGTGCCGCGAATTTATAGGAAAGTACAGGCAAGGTGCCGCCTTCCCGGTGGTTTTTATGAAACTGCAAAAAACGTAGCCTCGAAATAAAACCTTCATTCGTTCTTCTTTGCCTTTTTACTGCCGAATGTGTCGGCAAGATAAATCATAAGAAGTATCAGCACGGCTATCGCGGTGGATTTAAGCCGTGTAAAGCCGTATTTTGCCTCAAGGCAGCCGGTCGCAAAGACGAGCCCCGCAAGAGCTAAAATATATACTATTAAAAGAACGGTTTTTAGAGCCGGCTTTTTTTCGGAATTAAGCGACATAAAATATACGGCGGCCGTGACCGCCAAGGCCGTTCCGAAATACACGACAGCAAACACAGTCATAAATATCAGCCTTTCGGATTATTCATAGTCCCAGCCGTGAGAAGCGAGCTCATCCAAGACCTCTTTATCCACATCATCGGCGGTACCTTTTGACACTATCTTGCAGGAATACACATTGACCTGGGGCGGATATGACTCCATAATCTCATTCGCGTGCTTTATTTTTATGAGATCGCCCGTGCGGACATCGGAAAACAAATCTTCGTCGTCCGAGGAATTTATCATAACCGTAGGAGAGCCGTTTAAAACTATAAGACAACTGCTTCCCGAAACCACGGCGCGCCCCGTGGAAGTAGGTTTAAAATTTCCGCACCCGTAAAGTAAGGTAAAAACAAGCAAAAGACTTAAAACCGTACATAAGATCTTTTTCATATGTTATCTTCCTTCCGTGTTCGGTGAATTATGCACAGCGTCGTGTCTTCACCGCCGCACATCTATTATAATTTTACTTCTTTTCTCCGCTAAATACAATTCGCCGAAAGTATAATAAAACACCTTCAAATTTGTCGGAAATAACAATTTCGAATACCGATAAACCGAAATCGGTGATTTTGAGCCGTCATATGAAACTGACCGCAGAGCCGATATAAAATAAAAATCGACAAATCTCTTACGAGACTTGTCGATTTTTGTCTGTGGGGGTACAGAAAAGATGTTTTTATGTTTTTTGTGGATAGAGTTGAACTCTCGGAATTTTTAATGAAATCGTTCGCGTTGCTCACGATGAAATCAAAACCTACGGTTTTGATGAAATTTTCGGCTACGCAGAAAATGAAATTAAATCCACCCATCGCCGCAGCGATTTCATACGCTGAAAGCGTATTTCATATTGCGAAGCAATATTTCACCCACCCGCAAGGGTGGATTTAGTTGAAAAGGACAGATTTCTAACGAAATCTGTCCTTTTCTGGCGCGCCGGGAGGGATTCGAACCCGCGACCTTTTGGTTCGTAGCCAAACACTCTATCCGGCTGAGCTACCGGCGCATATGCAATTTTTACTGCTCAAGTATATTAACACTATTAGAACAAAAAGTCAACATTTTTTTACGCTCGGCAAGAATAAATCGTTTTTTATTATATTCCGAAGCAGCCGAAATATCGCCATATAAATAAAATATTACGGCTAAATAATTATAATATATCTGTTTACCGAAACAAATAAAAAATGCATTTTCAAGAGCGAGATAAGCCGAAAACAGAGTAAAATCGACGGTATAATTTGTATAAAGCAATCAAAATGCATAATCGGCAAAAATTATCTCCACTTTTTTCTGTTTTGTGGTATACTTAAAAAGGTATTACGGCAAAGATTTAAGACAAGCCTTAATGCACGCGGCAGGAAAAGCTTAACACAGTCGCCGAAATCTACACAAATCAAATCCGGGAAGGCGGATATATATGGATAAAAAATATGATGTTCTGATAATCGGATGCGGAGTTGCCGGCCTTTACACTTCACTCTCGCTGCCCGAAAATCTGTCCGTTCTTGTGCTTTCAAAGCAAGACGAAACCGTTTCCAACAGTTCTTTGGCTCAGGGCGGCGTAGCTGCCGTTTTAAGCCTTGAAAACGACAGCTATGAGCTTCATTACAACGACACCATGATTGCCGGCGGTCAGGCAAACACACCGGACGCCGTAAACACACTTGTTCACGAAGGCCCCGACCAGGTACGTCAGCTGATAAAATACGGCGTTAATTTTGACCGCAATTCCGACGGTACTCTTCAAAAAACGCTTGAGGGCGGCCACAGCCGTCGCAGAATAGTTCACTACAAAGACACCACGGGTGCGGAAATTGTGCGTGCGCTCCTTGTAGAAGCCAAAAAGCGAAGCAACATAACGCTTGTCGAAAACGCCGACGTTTTTAAACTCACAAAGGTTAAAAACGGCTTTTGCGCGGATATGCTCTTAAACGGCAAGACCGCCGCCACGGTATTTTCGGATTTCTGCGTAATAGCGACAGGCGGTATAGGCAGAGTTTACAAATACACCACCAATCCCGTCGTTGCCACCGGTGACGGAATCCGCCTCGCATACGATATGGGTGCTACGATAAAGGAACTAAGCTACGTTCAGTTTCATCCCACCGCTTTTAACGGAAACGACAGGGAGCAATTCCTGATAAGCGAGTCTGTACGAGGAGAGGGTGCATACCTGCTCAACTGTAACAAAGAACGCTTTATGGACAGATATGACAAACGCCTTGAGCTTGCCCCGCGCGATGTTGTATCGCGCTCTATAATTCTCGAAAGCCGCAGAACGGGCAGCGACAACTTCTACCTTGATATAAGATACAAGGGGCACGATTACCTTGTAAACCGCTTCCCCGGAATATATGAGGGATGCTTAAAACACGGCGTTGATATGACCAAGGATTTAATTCCCGTATTCCCGTGCCAGCACTACCTCATGGGCGGAATCGACGTTGACCTTGACGCGCGTACTTCTATTTCGAGGATGTATGCTGTAGGTGAATGCTCGCACACGGGAGTTCACGGCAAAAACCGCCTCGCAAGCAACTCGCTTTTGGAAGCACTTGTATTCGGAAAGCGCGCGGCAGACGATATAGCGTCTCTTTCTAAAAAGGACCCTGACCACGTGACCGTTACGGAGCACAAAACGGATATTTCGGGTGCTCCGCTGCCAAAGGGAATGCGTACGGAAATTCGCTCGATTATGCAACGATCTTACTTTGTAATTCCGGATATGGACGCGGTAAGAGTAGGCTTGAAGCGCGTTGACACTATACTTATGAGACTTAAAAACGGCAAATTTGCAATTACACCCGACTATTGTGAGGCTTTAAGTCTTGCCACGGTAGCCCATATAATCTTAAAAGAGGTGGACGAAGGATGATTTTACCGCAGTTTTACACGGACGACATTATTAAGCGCGCCATACTTGAGGATATTAACTATGTCGATGTGGCATCGGATTACCTGATATCCGAGGAGCAGCGCAATGAGGCGTATTTCGTCTCAAAGGCAGACGGCGTTCTCTGCGGCATAGATGTCGCAATGAGAGTTTTTGAACTTTTGGACGATTCTTTTACCGCCAAGGTATATATGCACGACGGCGACAAGGTGAAAAAGGGCGACCTTATAGCCGAATTCAGCGGAAAAACCACGCTTCTTTTAAAGGGCGAGAGAACTGCTTTGAACTTGTTGCAGCATATGTCGGGAATAGCCACGGCGACCGCAAAGGCAGTAAAACTCTGTGAGGGGACAAAGGCTTCGATAGCCGACACAAGAAAGACCCTTCCGTCTCTGCGCGCCCTTCAAAAATACGCGGTAACCTGCGGCGGAGGCAAAAACCACCGTTTTAATCTTTCCGACTGCGCTATGCTCAAGGATAATCACATAGACGCCGGAGGCGGCATAACGGGAGCCGTAAAAAAGCTTCGCGAAAAGATAGGTCATACGGTGAAAATTGAGGTTGAAACACGCAACCTTGATGAAGTAAAAGAGGCGGTCAAGGCAGGAGCCGACATAATAATGCTCGATAATATGGACTGTGACACCATGAAAAAAGCCGTTGAGATAATCGGCGGCAAGGCTCTTACGGAGGCTTCGGGCGGAATTACCGACGAAACCATACCCGGCGTTGCGGCGTGCGGCGTAGATATAATATCAATCGGAGCGCTGACTCACTCCGTTCAGGCATTTGACATTTCCATGAAAATGAAAAAATAAAAAGCCACCCCCAAGATGTGCCTCAGCTTATCTTGGGGGTATGTTATTTTGAAGCAATAATACCTTATAAACAAAAAGCAACGGCGCCGAACAAAAAGTTTCGGTGCCGCTATTTTTTGTTCGGCTGCAGAAAAAACGTATTGTTACACTAAGGCTGCCGCTTATTCAATTCTGCCTTTAGAGCTAATGTCCGCAAGGCGGTCAAAGCACAGCTCGGAAAGACGCGTTGCACCGCACAATTCATACAAGGCGGAAGCAAACAAGAGCGAATTACACGGTGGTAGAACCTTTGTTATGTCGTCGGGCAGAGTAACTCCGCTGCCCGACAAACAGACGGTACTTCCCGAATACTCATTCCTATATAAAAGGCACCCTCCGTCCGGATTGCTTTTATCTGTTCGCGGAGCTATTACAAATGTGCAGCCGCCTGCCTCATTCACGTTTTCCGTGACGGTCATCGCAAGACCCCAATCGTCATACAGCCGTCGGCGCATGGGAGAAAATTCTTCGGGATTGCCCGTTATTACCTTAAGATTTGAGGCAAGAGGAACAAGTAAAGACAGCTTATCCTTTTGAAAGCCGTTAAAATCCATAACAGCCACGCTCGTTTTTTCCGGCGGAAGAGAGCATTTCTTTATATAATCAACCGCGGAATTAAAAAGCATAACGGACGGCAGTATACGAGGCTCGAAATTCTTAATCTTTTCGTCCTCCGTTATGGTTCCTCCGCACACTATAACTCTGCCCGCGCACCGCCCGAGCAGGCTGTATATTTCACCCGTATCGACCTCTTCGTTTTCATCACACACAAGCGTCAGCGTAAAAAACGGAGCACTGCCTAAGACGCTTATCCGCTCGATAACGGGTTCGGGCGGAAAAAGCCTGTAATGAAGCCTCTTAAAAAATCCGCCGCCGATTCTTTCTATTTTAATTACTCCGAACATAAAAGCACCCCCGCATAATATTATGCGGGGGTTTTGATTTTAATGTTTGTTGTTTATTGCTCGTCCGCGCCTGCCGAAGAGGTTAAGAGAGAATTTGCCTTTTGATACTGTTCATCCTCTGAATGAGATAAAAGCGCCAAACGGTTCTTTTTCTGTGAGGACAGCTCCACAAGATAATCCGGAGTTAAGCCCACACCGTTATACACATCGCTTGTATACGGCTTTATCTCTGCCACGGTGAGCTTTACCGCACCTCCGTCACTCAACTGATAAACCCTTTGCATGGTTCCGTTGCCCTTTGTCGCCGTACCTACAAGCTTTGCTTTGCCGAAATCGCGCATATCGCAGGCGAAAAGCTCTGCAGGCCCTGAGGTGTCTTTATCGACAAGTATCACTGTGGACACATTTATGCTGTCGGCGTCCGATGTAAAGGTCTCTATGGCTTCACCGTTTTTATCAACAGCGGTAGCGAGTGCCTTTGTTCCGTCGCTTGCCACAGGAACAAGCACATCAAGCGCATCTGTCGCATACTCTACGGTTCCGTTCGAGACTGCCCGCAAATCTATTATAATGCCGCTCACGCCTTGCTTTATAAGCGTATTTACGGCATTTTTGAGCTGTGATGCGGTGGTCGAATAAAAATCGGTTATTTTAACATAACCCACCTCGCCTACCGTCTCATAATAAACAGTCTGCGCGGTGTAGCCCTTTACCATATTTGCGGCAACGAGATTACCGTCATGAATAAACGCAACATTTACGGACGAGAGCTTTTCGCCCTCAAGCTTTTTTACAAGCTCTTTATAGTTATAAACCGTGACTTCCTCTTCATCTATGGTAACTATACGGTCGCCCTTAGCCATATTGTTAAGTGCCGCCGGAGAACCGTCGGAGACCTCTGCCGCGTAAAGGCACATATCGTCCTCGTTGAACACCGGAATTATGCCGACGCCCATTTTCTGACCGTTCATCTCGTTTTTATATATGTCATACTCGGACGCGGTCATATAATAGCTGTAACTGTCGCCTACGCCGTTTGCAAAGCCCTCTGCCATATCCGCGTTTAAAAGCGTTTCGTTAATCTCGCCGTAGTAATTGGTGCGGATAACGTCGTCTATCTCCGCTAAAAGCGAATAAGTCTGTGAACGCTTCGGGAGATCTTTGATTATTGAATTGTACATTTTCATTGACACAGCCATGGTACCTGCCACAGAGCCTGCCATAGCCACGAATATCAATGCGAGCGCAAGGCCCAGGGATATTTTCCTATTCAAACGAACGCCTCTCTTTCGGGGGTTTTATCAAAGACCTATATACGGCTCGGGATTTACTCGATTTTTATTTACATAGACCTCAAAATGAAGGTGCGGACCCGAGGAGTTGCCGGTGGAGCCGACCTTACCTATATACTGACCCTGCGATACGGTTTGACCCGCGCTGACGCCTATGCTGCTGAGGTGAGCATATCTTGTCCACACACCGTTGCCGTGGTCTATAAGCACGTTGTTGCCCCAGCTTGAGTGATACGAGGCGGAAATTACCGTACCGCCTGCCGCGGCGTAAACGGGCTGACCGTTTATATTTGCACCGGCTATATCTACACCCTTGTGGCCGTTGTGACCGTAGTGCTGTGAAACGTAACAATTGCACGTGAGAGGAAAGCTCATTCCGCTTGAGAGCACACCGTTACCGGAAGAACCCGTGGTATTGCTGATTGACTGCGCTTCGAGCTTATCCATCTTGGCCTGATAAGCGTCATTCTGCGAATCAAGGCTTGAAATCATTGATTTGAGCGACTTCACCTGAGCTTCAAGACGTGACTGCTTTGCGTCAAGGGTATTGTAAACGCTCTTGACCTCTGCGCGGGCAGACTCTATGGCGGCCTTTTCGTTAACTATTTCAGACTGCTTTTCCTGCTGTGACTGCTGATCGGAGGAGAGCTGTTCTTTTGTTTTGTTAAGCTCATTGATTTCTTCCTGCAAGCCCTTTACAAGCTCATTATCATGCTCCGAAACACGTTTGAGCAGCTCAAGTCTTGTCAAAAAGCTCGCATAGTCGCCGGAGCCGAGAAGTACCTCAAGCGCCGAGCTTTCGCCTGCCTTATATGCCGAGCGAAGTCTCTCTTTAAGTACGTCGTATGTTACGTCGACAGCGGCTGTCTGTGTTTCTATTTGAATATTTGCGGCGTCTATTTCGGCTTGAAGTCTGTCGATTTCCGCCTGATAGTTGTTGATAATTTCATCCTTTGCCGCTATTTGCTTGTTAAGGTCGGTTATCTTGGCGTTGTAAACATCAAGCTGAGCCTGCATATCGGAAATCTGATTGAGCAAATCATTTACGGACGCCTTATTATCGCTGATTTTATTATTATTGGCATTTATTTTGCTTTCAAGCTCGTCTATTTGATCCTGCACGGACGAAGCCGAGCCCGAAAACGACGTCACGGAAAACAGCATAGCTGTTATTAATGTAACGGAAATAATGCGTATAAATGCTTTCTTCTGATGCTTCAAAATAAAAAGAACTCCTTTAATACCGGATTTACCCCTTTAAAAATTACGGAAGATACGGCGCGGGATTTACCCTTGTGCCGTTTATCCAGACCTCAAAGTGCAGATGCGCCCCGGCGTGCGGATTTGCCGGCGTCGGCGCGGGACTTACGTTACCCGTATTGCCTACAAGAGCTATAACCTGCCCCTGCTTTACCGTTTGCCCCTTGCTTACCTTCATAACGCTGCAATGAGCGTATCTTGTGCAAACGCCGTTGCCGTGGTCAATAAAGACGTTATTGCCCCAGCTCGAATGATATTCGGCGGAAAGAACCTTACCGTCCGCCGCGGCTCTGATCTCCTTACCGTATGTATTACCGGTTGCACCCCTTGTGGTAAAATCAATGCCCTTGTGACCCGGGTAGCCGTACCAGCCTGCCGATATGGTTACGTTTGAATACTGAAGCGGACAAATCATACCCTTGGGAGATACCGTATAACCGCCTGTATTTCCACCGGTATTTCCTCCCGTATTGCCGCCCGCGTTTCCGCCTGTATTGCCGCCCGTGTTTCCGCCGGGCTTTGGCAATTCGCCGGTGCCCTGCGACGCATTTTTCGCCAGTTCCGCAAGCTTTTTATCGTAGCTGTCTTTCGCAGCCTGTATTTTTTTATTCTCGTTTTCTAATTCCTTGGAGCCTGCGCTGAGAGACGAGATATATGCATTTCGCTGTGCAACCTGCTTTTCAAGGGTAGACTGCTTTGAATCTACGGTATTGTAAAGCGACTGCACCTGCGTTTTAGACGAAACAATATCCGCCTTTTCCGACTCTACGGCGGTCTGCTTAGCCTTTACTTCCTGCTGATTTGACGACAAAAGCTCCTTTGTGTCGTTAAGCTTTGCAATATCATCCTGCAAAGATTTCATAAGCTGCCTGTCATGCTTTGTGGTTTTACTTAAAAGCTCAAGCCTTGTGAGGAAGCCCTCATAATCACTTGCCGTAAGAAGCACCTCAAGAGTGGAACTTTCGCCTGCCATATATGCCGCGCGAAGTCTCTCCTTTAAAAGGTTATATGTATCGTTTACGGTCTTTGTCTGAGTTTCTATGCTCTCGCTTGCCTCGTCTATGTTCTTTTGAAGAGAATCTATTTCTTTTTGATAATCGTTTATAACGGCGTTTTTGTCGCCTATCTGACTGTTAAGCTCCGTTATTTGACTTTGGTACGTGTCAAGCTGCTCCTGCAAAGCATCAATCTGTTCCGAGGAATAGCCGTTTGACTCTTTGGCACCGTCGATTTTATTTTGCAAATCCTTTATTTTTTGCTCATTCTGTTTTTTCTTTGCCTCGGCAGCCGCGATTTTGTTTTCCAAATCTTTCTTGGAATCCGCCGCGGAAGCCGGTAAAAACGACGCGCAAAAAACGAATGTTACCGACAGTAAAAGGCTCAAAGCTCTTTTGAGACCGTTTCTAGTCATCAGAGACCACGCTCCCTTGCTCTTTCAGGTATTTAGCCATCGAAACAAGACTTCCGAAACCTCCTGTAAACAATCCTATTGCAACAAATACGAGAAGTATCTGCCACCAGTACTCGCTGAACGGCACGAGCGAAAAGCCGATTAACGAGAGGGTCTGTGCAAACACTTTTTCGGCTACTGCATAAAGTCCCCACAGAACTCCCAGGGATACTATGCCGGAAATCGTACCGAGTATCATACCCTCTATCATAAACGGCCAACGAATGAACCAATTTGTGGCACCTACCGCCTTCATTATTGAAATTTCAAGCTTCCTTGAGAACATCGTTATGCGTATTGTGTTTGAAATTATGAAAAGCGCAACAAGGAACAGCATTATAACAAGCCCCACGCTGACTATCGAAACCGCATGGCGAAGAGACAAAAGCTTGCTTGCAAGGTCGCTGTTTTCTCGCACCGAATCGACTTTGTTTATCTGCTTTATCTGAGAAACGGTGTTTTCAAACTGTGACAAATCCTTTACCGTGACCTTATATGCGTCGGGAAGCGGAATTTCATCAAAGCCCTCAAACAGAGCCGCGTCGCCGCCCATGCTCTGTATCTGCTCCTGGAACGCAACTTCCTTCGGCACAAATTCGCAGCTTTCAACATTGCTTATGCCTTTAAGTGAGGTACCTATCTGTGTTGTTTCGTCCTCCGAGGCATCGTCGGCAACATAGACCATTACTACATTTTGCGACTGCACCTTGTCGACTACATTGTTAATATTAAAATATATCATTATGCCCGCGCCCATAATTATAAGACATGCCATAAGCACGGTTACCGATGCCAATGACATAAGGCGATTGACCCACACGTTGCGGAAGCCCTCGTGCGTAAGATATTTTAAGCTTGTCCCTTTCACCTGTTGTCACCTCCGGTCTTTTTTTCAATGGCGTCGAGATACTTTGAGTAATCAACGTCATCGTCGGAGGAATCCGAATCCACGCCGTATGTCGCCATAAACTTTTCAAGGTCGGCGTCCGAATTCGGCTGAACATAAAACGGGCTTATGCTGTCTTCCTTTTGCTTGGCCACACGGTCCTCCACCGTCTCCGAGGAGGCAATGTTCTGAACCGCAGCCGCGGCTGCCGCCGCTCTTTCCGCATTTGACACGTCGGAAGCATAATCTCTTTCGATGGTGGCGTAATCATCGGGAAGTGCCTCGGTGTCTTCGGAGTCCGAAACCACGGCACCCTGCTCTATTGTAATAACCCTGTGGTGGAAATGACGGACGAGATTATGCTCGTGAGTTACCATTACCACGGTGGTTCCGTTTGCGTTTATATGGTTTAAAAGGTCAACTATTTCGTAAGACATTTCGGGGTCGATGTTGCCCGTAGGCTCATCCGCAATTATAAGCCCCGCATTATTTACAAGCGCACGCGCGAGCGCAACTCTCTGCTGCTCGCCGCCCGACAGCTCCGTCGGCAGATTTCTCGCCTTGGATGCAAGTCCTACAAGACTGAGTATATAAGGCACGCGTTTTCTGACTTCCTTTTCCTTGGCACCTATGCAGCGCATCGCAAATGCGACATTGTCAAACACCGTCATGGTCGGGATAAGTCTGAAATCCTGGAATACTATACCGAGAGTCCTTCTGAAAAGAGGAATCTCTTTTTTCTTTAAATTGTTAAGATGATAACCGTTTATGATAACAGAACCGCTGTTAGGCACCTGCTCGCGCATCATTATCTTGAGAAACGTACTCTTGCCTGCTCCCGATGAGCCGACCACAAAGACAAATTCTCCGTCGTTTATCTTGATATTGACATCTTTAAGTGCTTCGGTCCCGTTATCGTAAGTTTTTGATACATTTTTAAATTCAATCACTTAGAACATACCTCTGCTTTTCACAATATTCCCACCGCTGAACTCTGCCGTAAAGTTTAATACCGACGGGCAGAGACTCTACACAACCGCTATAAAAAATATAGGCGGCAAAATGAGTATAATCACTCATAATACCGCCTTTAATTATAGCATAGAACGTCAAGTTTGTAACCATTTTGTAATATGGTAAATTATATTCGCGCACTTTAGACAAAATCACACTTGTAACATTGTGCAATTTTCCCATTCGCAACAGCGCGCGGAAAATTACTTTTCTTTAATACTTGACGGGGCTTGAATCAAGATATTTCTTAACCATAAGAGCTACTTTAAATACTATTGCGTCGTCGAACTCGCGAAGGTCAAGTCCTGTGAGCTTTTTAATCTTTTCAAGGCGATATACAAGAGTATTTCTGTGTACAAAGAGCTTTCTTGAGGTTTCGGATACGTTGAGGTTGTTTTCAAAGAACTTCTGAATTGTAAAGAGCGTTTCCTGATCGAGATTGTCGATAGAGCCGCGCTTGAAAACCTCCTTTAAGAACATATCGCAAAGAGTTGTGGGAAGCTGATATATAAGTCTCGCAATACCGAGATTGTCATAGCTCACAATGCTCTTTTCGGTGTCGAACACCTTGCCGACCTCAAGAGAAACCTGAGCCTCTCTGAATGAGCGTGCAAGATCCTTTATTCCCTCAACCGTAGTACCTATGCCGACAAGAACGTGAGAATAGAATTCCGTTCCGAGGCCGTCGGCTATCGAGCGTGCAAGCTTTTCGAGATCCTTTGTGTCGATATTCGGCTTAACCTCTTTGATAAGAGCAATATCTGTCTCGTTAAGGTTTATTACGAAATCCTTGGTCTTATCCGGGAACAGGTTCTGAATTATATCATAAGCGGAGATATCTATATGCTCGGTAATTCTTATGAGAATTACGACGCGTGACACGTCATTGTTAAAATGAAGCTCTCTCGCCTTGAGATAAATATCACCGGGCAGTATGTTGTCAAGAATTACGTTCTTGATAAAGTTTGCGCGGTCGTATTTTTCATCATAATACTGCTTAATGCTTGAGAGTGTTACGGCAAGCATTGAGAGATATTTCAAGGCAAGGTCGTCATCGCCGGAAACAAATACGGCATATTCGGGGTGCATACGCGCACCGAACGGCTTATAAGAATACCCGTCTACCGATATAACCTCCGTTCCGCTGAAAACCGCGGTAACCTCGGTTGAGAGCACCTCACCTATCTTACCGAGTTCGCTGCAGGAAATAATGGTACCCGACTCGTCTATAACACCTATAGTACGGTCGATACTGTCTGTGAGCTGATGCACAATACCCTGGAACAATCTGTTCGACATTGATAAAACCTCCATCTATCTTTTTTCTCCGGAGAAAACCTCCATGCCGCATTCTGCTTTAAGCCGAAACGGCAGTACAAATTTCCCCGTCTGCACTTTTATACAATTTCACAAATCATATATTATGTATTTTACACAATCTTTTAAGATTTTGCAAGCTAAAAATTGATATTTTAAAAATTTAGTTTGCATTTTTCACAAAAAAAGTTTTTCATTTTGTAAAATCGGTTAGATTAAGGCTTTAAAGCACACTGTTTTGTCATTTTTTGCATTGTTGAAAATGACTATGCGTAAAACTCCGAAGCCGTCGGCGCAATGCGGTTTGATGACAAACTCTTTCGATGTGTCGAGTATTTCGGGTCGAAAAGAATATTTGAACTATCTGCCGGCATTGCATTTGGAGCAGACGCTGTACCCGTTATTGAGATACGAGGAAAGCTCAGAGGCGGAAATCTCTTTTTTGTTTTCCGAGGACGTCCTCATAGCGTAGGAGCATGACGGAGAGTGAATTTTTTTGGTGTTCACGTTTACTGTATATGTGCCTTCGGAGGGCTGTGCGTCACCGGAGCTTTTTTGTGAATTTACGCCGACTGAAGTCGAGGCCGAAATCTGCCCTGCGGCAGAGGATGCCGCCGCACTCTCTGTTTCGGCGTTTGCAGCCGTATCGGACTCACCTTCGGCTTTTGCTTCCTTGGTCACAAGATAAAAGCCGTCTTTTTCGTCTGCGTTTTTCGTCGAATTTTCATATGATACAAAATCTCCGTATTTCTTCAGCATAATATGGTCTTTATACTGCAGCACAAGTGACATCGCGGAAAACACCGTGCACAAAACGGCGCATACGGTAATTACGGCCGTCATAATTTTAAAGCCGTGTTTTGCGTTTTTCCCTTCGTTCTTCATACTCATTCCCCCGATACATTATGGGAAAATAATAACATTACGGAACAGAAAATAAAGCTTTTGTGCCGAAACAGCACAAGTTATCTTTTAATTCCGTCGGCAATGTATTTAAACACCGGAGCGCAGTCTAAGGCACCGCCCGCTCCGTTTTCTTTAAAGACGGTGATGACATAGCGCGGCGAATCATACGGAAAAAATCCGCAAAACCACGAGTGCGTCACTTCATTTCCGTTCTCGTCAAACCAGCCGCTTTGCGCCGTTGCCGTTTTGCCTGCGGCGTCAAAATACTCGGTTTCCGCCCTTTTTCCGCTGCCGGACACAACGGTTTCGCGTAAAAGCTCGGTAACTGTTTTTGCCGTATTAACGCTCATTACACGCCTCGGAACGGGCAGCTCCGCCCTTTTGATTTCCTTCCCGTTCTCGTCCGTTACGGCTTTCATAAGAGAGGGCGTGCGATATACTCCGTTATTTGCCACCGCCGCATACACGGCGGACATTTGCAGCGGTGAAGCAAGCAATTTACCCTGACCGAATGCGAGGTTGCACAAATCCGCCTCAGACATAAGGCTGTCGGCGGACGGCATAATACCTGACTTTGTCTCCCAACCGTCCGCAAGCTCGATTTTTTGACCGAGCCCGAGATTTTCACCCATGGCGCAAATGTTTTCTTTGCCGGTTTTAAGCGCAAGACTTATAAAATACGGATTGCATGACTCCGCCATAGCCGAATACATATTCATATTGCCGTGCCCCGTCTTTTTAAAACAGCCGAACGATATTTCTCCGTTCAAGTCGTATTTACCGTTGCAGACGATGCTGTAACTTGTAGGAATTCCGTTTTCCAAGGCGGCACAGGCGACAACCGCTTTAAAAACCGAGCCTACTGAGTACGGAGTTATAGCTCTGTTAAGAAACGGAGAAGATGAGTCGTTTAGGCTTTTTTCGGGCGCATTTCGGTCAAACGACGGTGTGCTAGCCATTGCCCTTATTTCGGAGGTGGCGCTGTCGAGAACAACGACCGCACCGCTGTCGATGTCAAATTTTCCGAGAGCCGATTCACACAGCTTTTGTATATCTCTGTCAACTGTGAGCTCCACTCCGCCGGCCGACATATACCCATCCTTTAAAAATGTAATCTCCGCACCCTCAAGCAATTTTCCCGAAGCCGCCGCGCCACACCTTGCCTTCAGAGTTCCCGAATACGACAAAAGTATATCGTTGTAGCACTTTTCAATTCCCGAAACGCCGTTTCCGTCGCCGTCGATATATCCGGTTATGTGCGGCGCAAGGCTGTTTTCACCGTATCGCACCACCGTTTTTGCCGTCTTTATGTTTTTTTCGTCAAAAACGGCATTTGACGCACAAACCGCTATTTTCCCCTGAGACAAAGTCGAATAAACAGAAGGTATTTCGCTTTCGGGGACAATGACCCGAATAGAGGACAGTGACTCCTCACACGGCTTTATCGCCGCCTTTAAAACGGTATCGCAATTGACAAGCGGACGCATTTTGCAGTCGTAAATGTTGCCCCTTGACGAAGCCACCGTCACGCCGACGGTATTTTTTGACGCAGCGACATCCGACACGTTACCGCCGCAAAGCTCCGCCATTTTTACAAAAAGCACGCCGAACGACAGACACAACAAAAAGAAAAGGGCACAAACTCGCTTGTTCATAATTCACCTCAAAAAACAAAAAACGCTCCCGTTTTATTATTGAACGGAAGCGTGTGTTTTATTTTATATTTTGTTTTCTGAGGATCGTTCCGGGAACAAATTTTAAATCGGAGCGTATTTTGAATTTCATCATGGCTCTCGGCGTGCTGTCAGTAGGTTCGCCGTTTTCATCAAAAAGCTCCGTCACGATAAAGCTCTGCGGCTTTTTCCCCGGCTCGATGCTTTCGAGAGTGTCGCCCTTAAAGAATTTATTTCGCTGTTCGCAGTAAATAAAGCCGTCGCGGCAATCCTCGACCACCGCCATAACATCCCACTCACGGCGGTAACCGCCCTCAAGGCTGATATTCGCTTTTTCGTGCGGCGAATCAAAATAGAAGCCCGTGCAGTAGTCGCGATAGCTTACCTTTCGCACCTCGTCAAGTATCCATCTCGGCAAAACAAAGCTACACGACTCGCTGCACATATAAGCGTCGATTGCCGCTCTGTAAGCATTTGTTATGACCGCCGTATAATATGCGGATTTTGCTCTGCCCTCTATTTTAAAGCTGTCGATTCCGGCAGCTGTAAGCTCAGGGATGTGCTCTATCATACACATATCCTCGGAGTTTAATATATATGTGCCGTCCTCTTCCTCATTTACCGGAAAATACCTGCCCTCGCGTGTTTTTTCCATAAGCGCATACTGCCAACGGCACGGCTGAGCACACTCGCCGCGATTTGCGTCACGACCGGTAAGATAATTTGACAAAAGGCACCTGCCCGAAAACGACATACACATACTGCCGTGTACAAAGCACTCGATTTGCAGCTCCTTAGGAGTTTTGGCTCTTATCTCGGCAATCTCCGACAGAGATAGCTCACGAGCCGTAACTATTCGCTCGGCACCCATATTGTAAAACTCGTTCGCCGTGAGATAATTCACGATGCCCGCCTGTGTGGAAACGTGCAGCGGCACCGACGGCGCATACTTTTTGCAGTATGCCATAGTACCGATATCGGCTGCAATATACGCATCCACTCCCGCGCCTGCAGTCATTTCTATAAAGTCCGGCAAAAGCGGTATTTCGCTGTTTCGCGGAAGCGTATTAAGCGTTAAATAAACCTTAACACCCTTTTCGTGCGCTTCCTTTACCGCCTTTATGAGATCCTCTTCGGGAAAATTCTGCGGACCTGCACGCATACCGAATGAGCTGCCGGCAAGGTAGACGGCGTCCGCTCCGAAGCGCAAGGCTGCCTCAAAGCGTTCAAAATCGCCTGCCGGACTTAGTAATTCGGGTCGTCTTTTCATATTGCTCCTCTGGTAAATTACTGCGAAGCCGACTTGGCCGCCTTTTGATTGGCCTGGAGTATGGCAATGTTATTGGCCTGCCGCTCCGAATCGTTTTTCGCAAGATAAATCTTTTTATTGGTATCGTGCGCGAAGAAGTAGTAATCGGTCTTTGCGGGATTGAGTGCCGCGTTTATTGAGTCGTTACCCGGGTTACAAATCGCACCCACGGGCAGACCCTCGCACTTATATGTGCTGTAACGTGAGGTGTAGGCGGCAAGCTCCGTGGCATTTGTAACATTCTTCGCAATATAATCGTTGATATAGTCCGCCGTGGAATCGCATTGAAGCGACGGATAAAGCCCCGGCTTATTGAGACGGTTGTGAAGCACCGACGATACAAGCGGCATCTGAGTCGCATCGGCAGCCTCTTTTTCTATAATGGAGGCGAGCTTTATTATATCGTCAACCGACATATTGAGTGCGGCGGCTTTTTTCTGATAATCGTCCGTCCACTTCTTCTGGAAGTTGTTCAGGAAGGTCCTTATAACGCTCGAGGCATTTTCGCCCTTATAGAAATCATATGTGTCGGGGTAGAGATAACCCTCAAGACTCCTGTAACGCTGCTCTTTATTCGGCTCATTCTTAATAAAGGTGTATTCACTGCTGAAGTCCACCTCTCTCATGGCCTTATAGATGGCATCAGCTGAGCAAACCTCATATTTTTCGAGCTTTTCGACTATTTGGTCTACCGTGTAGCCCTCGGGGAACGAAAGCCTTACGGTCTCGCCCGTTGACGGAGGAGATTTAAATGTTGAGAGCATCTTCTCAACGCCCATCGACTTGGTTATATAGTAAATACCCGACATATAGTTGTCATCACGGTAATTCATTATCTTTGCAAACATTTTGCAGAAATGCTTATGCTTTATAAGGCCGTTATCCTTTAATATGTTGATAACGTCGCTTGTGTTGGTCTCTGCGGGAATTGTAACAGATATAACGTTTTCGCTGTCGCGGCGTATTGCCAAAACGTCGTTCATACAGCTAATCAGATACGACGACAGACAAATTGCGCATACAACGCAAACCGCTATCGTTATCCACGTTTTTTTGTTTCTTACGAAATATGCGGCTATTCTTACCGCAATTTCTTTTTCGTTTCCCTTTATGCCCTTTATCGGCGGCCTTTTACGTACGGCACCCTGCTTTGACGCTTGCTCGTAAGAGGCTGTTCCGAAAGAGGCGGCATTTCCGCCGTTTCTTCCGCCGCGTGTAATTATGGGACCGAATTCGTCATCATAGCTTATTCCGCGCGGTGCCGTACCGTTTTTTTCGGGCGGCCTTTTATGAATTTTGTGTTTTTCCGGCGGTCTTTTGTGAGCATTATGTCTTTCCGGCGCATCGGTACTGTGATGCACGGGCATATCTCGTCTGACAGGCGGTCTTTTTTGCGGAGCGTCGGTAAACTCGGAGTCAAGGTCTTTTATTTCAAGCTTAAATGGCTTTTTGTCGCTCTTACGGTTTCTCTCAACCATATTTTTAAGCTCGGGTCTTTTCTGCTCGTCTTCCTCACGCGCATAAATATCCAAAAGGTCCCTATACGAATCATCGGGAGTTCTTTTATTGTCATCCATGGGCGCTCCTCCTTTCATTAAACTCTGTGTACTTTCTTATCCGAAACAATTATGTCGGATTTAATATCGTAGCTGTCGTGCGGGATTCTCTTTATTATCTGCTCTTCGTATGCGAGCCCGATTTTTGTGCCTGAAAACGATTGTAAAAACCTGTCATAATAGCCTTTTCCGAAGCCGACGCGGTATCCGTCCTCGGAAAATACAAGAGCCGGTACTATACATATACCGTTATCAAAGGCGGTCATGATTTCACATGATGGGTTCGGCTCCATTATGCCGAACGCCCCGGGTTCAAGATCAAAAACAGAGTCTATACGGCAAAACTCCATATGCCCGAAAGCGTCAACGCATCTCGGCACGGCAACGATTTTGCCCGAAAGCACCGCCTGTTTAATTATACACGATGTGTCAACCTCGCGTGAAGACGACACATAACACAAAACGGTTTTAGCGTTTTTGAATTCATCGAGGGCAAACAGATTGTCCGTAACAAATTTGTCACGTCTCGCCTTCTCCTCCGGCAAAAGTGATTTTCTGTACTCCTTGGCGCGTCTTCTTAAAAACGCTTTATCCTCACTTTGAGCCGTCATTTTTATCACTCGCTTTGAACAGATGTTTTTATGCTTTCGGCAACCTCGCTTCCGCAAAGTGCCTCGACTGTTTTAAGTCCGAATTCGAGAGCCACGCCCATTCCGCGCGCAGTTATTATGTTCCCGTCCCGTTCTACGGGAGCGCCTGTGGCAACAGCGCCGTAAAGGTCTTTTTCAAAGCCCGGAAAGCATGTTGCGGTTTTGCCCCTCAACAGATTTTTATGGCCGAGCACGGACGGTGCCGCGCATATAGCGCAGATAAGCTTTCCGTCGCTTGAAGCGCGGTCTATAAATTCATTTACCTTTTCCGACTTTTCAAGATTTAAAGTACCGGGCATACCGCCGGGCAAAATAACCGCCTCTATGTCCTCGTTCGGAGAAACCTCGGTTGTCTCGGCGTCACACGTAATCCTGATATTGTGAGACGAAACTATTGTTTTTTTACCGACACCTACAACCTTAACGTCTTTTTTTGCTCTTCTCAGAACATCAATCGGCGTGAGAGCTTCTATCTCTTCACAGCCGTCCGCAAGAAAAACATAAATCATTTTTTGTACCGCCGCGCGGGAATGCGGCAATCCTTTCTTTAAACATTCAGTTCAGCGTTATCCCTGTATACACGCTGTCATTTATCTTCTCGCCTTTGATATTTTTTATCATACCTACGGCGGTGCGTTTGCAATTTTTTAATTCGGCGGCTTTTTCCTCCGGCACAGAGACAAAAAACGTATTTTCACCCGTTTTTTTCAAAACGTCCAAGGCGTTTTCATATGTTCCTCCGCAGAGAAGCTCCGTGACAAAAACACCGTTTTCAGCCGGATTGAACGAGACATAAAAATCGTCTCCGAAAACTATTTTGCCGTCGTCGCCGAGAAAATCCGAAAACAGTTTTATTTCGTTTTCTCGCCACACTACACGGTTTACGCCCTTTAACAGCTTTTCTCTTTTGAGAGCTGCCTTTTTTATATCCGACGGCTCGGTGCTTTTAATTTCAAGCGGCTCACCGCCGGTCAATTTCAAGACGGTTTTTTCGGCATAGAGAGCTTTATAAAAGCCGAATTTTTCGTAATAATCAAAAAGGTTCTCAGTCGCCGGAACCAAAAACAGATAATCGACTTTTCTGTCGGCGGCAAGAGCTGAAGTAAATTCCAGTAACGAACCCATTATACCCTGTTTTCTGTAACTCTCTGCGGTGGCGGCTGCATAAATATAGTATGCAAAATACTCCTTTTCGCCGAGTGAGAGCTTTTCCGGAAGCAAAAACAGTTGTGACACAACCTCTGCTTTGTCCGTGCAGATAACCGCATTTTCATAAGAAAAGCTGTTTTTGAAAAACATATCGATTGTTTCTCCGTCGTCGCCGAAGCAGCTTTGCCACAGAGAATACATCTTTTCTTTGTACTTCGGAGAAGAAAGCCGAATTTCCATAACTTATCCCTTATAAAAAGCGCGGTACTTCTGCAAAAGTATCTCCGGATAATATGAGAGCTTTGCCTTGCGGAGCCCTTCGCTTCCCGTATCGTCCTCACGGTTTATGAATTTATAATTAGCAAGCATATTTGCCGCAAATTCACGGTTTACCGTCGGGTAAGCTCCGCGAACCGAAGCATACGCCTTTTCTATATGTGTGCAAAAAGCCGAGCTGTTCAGTTCCTCGCCGAGAGTGTAAGCCACAACCTCGCCGTCGGCATATAAAACTCCGCCTTTGAACCCGAGTTCGTCAAAATTCGAGAACGCACGCTTTATGGCTTCAAGTTCGCTATCTATTTCATCGGGGTCCTTTTCGCGGTTTAAAGCCTCCCACTTCTGGTTCATATCAAGACATAATTGCATATTGCCGTCGTTTATCGGCTCAAAATGCCAATCGTGGTTATTTTTGAAATAAGCTATATGGTTACGCTTGCCGTGGTACTTCCTGCCGGCAAGGTCAATAAGATCGGTGGTATTGTAAATGTAATCGGCGAATTCCCTCATCTCGGTAAACTCAAACTTTCCGGGCATCATATCTTCAAGCTCACGGACATTTGACGGAGTGAGGCAGTACATGGTTAAACGCGCGCCGTCGTGATTTTCGGCATAACGTATAAGTTCGTTTACGGCGGCCTTTTTATCGCCGTCGCCGCACGGGTAAAGATACATCGGAGCGCCTACGCCGTCGCGCGCCAAAAACATACCGTCATACTCGCAAATTGTATTTCCATACACGGGCGCCCATATATAAAGGTTACCGAAGCAGTACTCGCAGGCCATATCGCCCGAACGCTCCATTACGCCCGTTACCCAAGCTCTGTCCGATAATTCGGGGTTTCTGAATTCAAGCAAAATTATTCTCCTAAACCAAGTTCTTTTTTTACTATACCCAATATTTCTTCGCTTATATCGGCTATGGGGCGCGGCTCACCGTTTTCGGAGCAGACCACGGTCTCCCAGCCCATTTTTTCCGCGGCAAACGCCGCCGCTTTTGCACAGCGACGCAAGTACTCTACATTTGCCTCGTGGACGTCTTTTTTCACCTCGTCGCCGCCGTAGCGCTTTGTCATAAGCCGCTGTGACACGTCAACGGGCATATCAAGATATATAATCCTGTCGGGCTTCGGCACGGCGAGCTTTTCGTATTCGTAATCGCAAAGCCATTTAATATAGTCGTCCCACTCGCTCTGCGGCAGCTTTACCGCCTGATGAACGGCGTTCGACGAAGTATATCTGTCGGCTAAAATGACCTTGCCCGAAAGATAATCCTCTTTCCAATGACGGCTGTAACTCGCATAGCGGTCCACCGCATAAAACGAGGACGCCGCATAGACGTTGACGCACGACGGGTCGTTTCCGAATTCGCCGCCGAGATACATTCTGACAAGCGTGCTTGACGGGTCATCGTAATCCGGCAGCTTAATTCTCCTTGTATCGACAGACAGAGCTGCAAGTTTTTTTTGAAGAAGCTCCGTTTGAGTCGATTTACCGCTTCCGTCAAGTCCCTCTATAACTATAAGTTTGCCGGACATACCTTTTACCCCTTTTAATTTTCAATCTAAATTATTATAGCAAACAATTACATTTTTTACAACAAAAAATGCACAATATTCCAAATTGCCTAAACCGATATAATGTGATAAAATATTGTAAAACATCGAAAAGGGGCAAACGCACAGATGAATCTCGATAATTTGGATTTAAATAAAAGCGGAGCATTCATAATAGGCCTTTCCGACTGCGGCGAAAAAATAACCTCGGCCGGCGGCAGAGTGTCTACGCAGGAGGGCACCGTGCTCGGTATATGGCAAAAATCGCAGGACTGCGAAAAAAACGCAAAGCTTATCGACAAGGTTACGCGCTCCGGTCACAATTCGGTAGTGGAGCATACATATTTTAATCTCGCCTTTCAAAATGTCACGGCGGTTGTCGAGCAATTTGTCATCGAATTCAGGCTCGCTTCATTCACCGTAAAATCACGCAGATACGTTGATTTTTCGGATGCGGGATTTTTTATTCCCGAGGATGCGGACGAAAACTACAAAAGCCATATGGCAAAGCTCTTCGCTCTGTACAGTGAATTCTGCGAGGCCGGCGTACCCAAAGAGGACGCGAGATTCCTTTTGCCGTACTGCCTTTTTTCCAACTTCTTTTGCAGCATAAACGGGCGTGAATTTTTGCACCTGTTAAAAGCCATGCTCTACGGCAGAGGCAGCAAATACCCCGAAATAGTAAAGCTCGGTCTTGAACTGAAAGAGCAGGCGGAAAAGCTCACTCCCGGCATAATGACGGGCTTTGACGAGCGCAGCAAAAGTTATATGCCGGATAACCCCGACCTCTCGTTTATCGGCGACGTTCCGCGCCGCACAAACGGCAAAAAAGTCGAGCTTCTCTCATACACAGGCGACGCCGAAAAAAATGTTCAGAGAAGTGCGCTCATCTCTTACACCAACGCTTCAACCGAGGATATAGACCGTATTTTATCGGACGACACGGTTGCCGACAAAATAACATACAGTCTTGTTCACTCTTCAAGGCCGAGAGCGCTCGAGGCTGCGGATTTCACACTTCGTTTCAATGACGTTTCACTCTCCGGAATAACTCACTTCACACGCCACAGAATGCAGAGTATAGAAATTCCCGAACTGATAAGAGCGGACAGAAAACGGCACATCGTCCCCGAATCGGTCAAAAAAGACCCTGAGCTGCTTCTTAAATACGAAACCGCATTCAAGGAAAATGCCGCCGAATATGAGAGACTTCGCACACTCGGCAAGAGTGAGGAAAGCCTCGTGTACTACCTTCTCAGCGGCAACACGCTCGATATAGTCACAACCATGAACGCTCGCGAATTACTGACATTTATGAAGCTGCGCACCTGCTCACGAGCTCAGTGGGAAATCAGAGCGCATGCGGTAGAGGCACTCGAGCTTTTGAGAAAAGCCGCTCCGGGGATTTTCAAATACTACGGTCCGAGCTGCTTTATTTCATCCTGCCCCGAGGGCAGATTCTGTTGCGGCAGACAGGAAGAAATGCGCAAGACATTTTCAATGTAAAATAAGAATACCGAGGCCTTGTAAATCAAAGCTTCGGTGTTTTTTTGAGCAATTTTTCTCTCTCCCTGTAATCGGGCATATACCTTTCCACGAGGGCGTAAAACCTTGCCGAATGGTTCTTTTCCTTAATGTGCGCAAGCTCGTGCACAACAACGTAATCAACGGCTTCCGGCGGATAAAGCATAAGCCTGTATGAAAAGCATATTGAATTTTTACCGCTGCACGAACCGAATCTTGTCGCTGCGGAGGTTATTTTTACGCTTGTCGGATAAAGTCCCATTTTCTCGCTGTAATATTCCACGCGGCGCGGCAATTCCGCGGCGGCAAGTGCGCGAAGCTCCGACACTCTCTTTTCGTCAAGTGTTTTTTCAAGAGAAAGGCGGCTCTTTTGCTTTTCTATATGCTCGTTTATCCACTTTTCATGCGATAAAACAAAGTCGTCTATCGTTTTTTGCGGGCAACCGACAGGTGCCTTTACGCTTACTTTTAAATCCTTTGTCACGGTGAGCGACAGAGTTTTTCTTTTTGACCTTTTCAACTCATAATCTGTTTTCATAAAGTTCATAATATTAAAACAATTATAATCTATATTTTAAGTGTTCCGTTTTTTCGGGCAAACATAAGTATAGCATTTTCTCTGTAAAAATCAAATATTTTGGGAGGACTTAATATGTGTACCGCAGCAACATACAAAACAAACGATTTTTATTTCGGCCGCACGCTCGACTATGAATTTTCATACGGAGACGAAATTACCGTGACGCCGCGTAATTACCCGTTTAAATTCAAATTCGCGGAGCCTCTGAAGAGCCACTATGCCATAATAGGTATGGCATATGTTGCGGATAATTATCCGCTCTATTACGACGCAGTAAACGAAAAGGGACTTGCCGCGGCAGGACTTAATTTTGTCGGCAACGCATATTACGGTAACGAAAAAAACGGTAAATGCAACGTTGCGCAATGCGAATTTATACCGTGGCTCTTATGTCGATGCGCAAGCGTTGACGAAGCGAAAAAATTGCTCTCAAATGTAAATATCACAAATACGCCGTTTAACGAGTCGCTCCCCACCGCACAGCTTCACTGGATAATAGCCGACAAAAGCGGCTGTATCGTAGTCGAGTCCGTAAAGGACGGACTTAAAGTTTACGAAAATCCCGTAGGCGTTCTTACAAACAATCCGCCGTTTGATATGCAGCTTCAAAATTTAAACAACTATATGAGCCTCAGCGCGGCCGACCCGAAAAACACATTTGCTCCCGATATAAATCTCTCGACTTATTCTCGCGGTATGGGCGCGCTCGGACTTCCCGGAGATCTCTCTTCGCAGTCGAGGTTTGTCAGAGCGGCGTTCGTCAAGGCAAATTCTCTGTCCGAGGACGGCGAAGAAAAAAGCGTAAGTCAGTTTTTCCATATTCTAAATTCGGTAAGCCAGCCAAGGGGTTGCTGCAAGCTGGAAAGCGGCAAATACGAGATTACGCTTTACACATCTTGTTGCAATACAGATAAGGGAATTTACTATTACACAACGTATGACAATCATCAAATTTCGGCTGTTGATATGCATCGCGAAAATCTCGATTCTTCCGCTTTGATACGTTATTCTCCCGTAAAAGACGAGCAGATAAATTTTCAAAACTGAAAAATTACAAAGTGCGGCGGCTCTTATTTTGAGATGTCGCCGCCTTTTTAATCGCTGTAAAACCAAAACATACCGAAAAATATAAAATACAAATAAAACACTTGACAAACGCATATAATGATAATATAATAGTTAGGCACTCTGAAAGAGGGCACAACTTAATATCGCGGGGTAGAGCAGTTGGTAGCTCGTCGGGCTCATAACCCGGAGGTCGCAGGTTCAAGTCCTGTCCCCGCAACCATTTAGGAACTGTCTTTTATGACAGTTCTTTTTTTGTCGGGTTATGAGCCCGATGAGCGGTGCATAAAAATAACGTCGCCTGCGGCTTATGAAGTATGGCTAAAATCTCATAACGAAAATGCGCCGCACTGAGTAAAAACACATGACATCGTGAGGTAATAAATTTTCAAAATACAAACACAAAGAGCATTGAGCAAACTATATAATAATGATATAATATTGTATGTTATGTGATGAGGTTAAATATGAAAATAGTAAGTTGGAACTGTAACGGGAAATTCAGAGAGAAGTTTAACTTTATTAAAAAATTAGGCGCCGACATATATGTCATACAGGAATGCGGAAATCCCATATTTTGTTCAAATAATGATTATAAAAATTTTGCTTCAAATTAATTTTGGACAGGTAAAAACAAGAATATAGGATTACAAAATAATTAATGAAAATCGGTTAAAACATTCAGATCATTCGCCGATAATGTTAACTATTTATCTTATAAGATAGGAGAAAAAATGAAAAATCCGATTAACTATTTTAAAGAGTGCATTAAAAGTATTGACGATATAAAAAAAGAAATATTATCTAAGCAGCAAGAAATAGATACTTGCAAAAAGCAGCTTGATGAAATCAAGTCTGAAAAAGACAGCACAAGCTTCAAGTGGTACGATGTCAAAAACAAAGCAGATTTTAATGACGAAATAAAAACCAAAACAAAATTACTAAAAGCTAAAATCGCTAAGCTTGAAAAAGAAATAAAGGGTTTAGAAAAGCAAAAAGAAACTGAAACCGATAAAAGGAAAAAATTATTTTTATTGTCTGGTATCGTTGCATTTTTTATAATAATTGCAATTGTACTATTTATTGGTTCAATAAGCGAAGAAAAACATCCAGAGCCTCAAACCACAACAGAATTTGTTGAAGCAACGAAAGAGACAGAAACAACAGAAAACATAACCACCACCGAAGCAGCAACTGAAACAACAGAAGCCACCACGGAAAGAGCCACTGAAGCGGAAAGAACCACTGAAAAAGAAACGACTAAAGAAACTACTGAATATACAACTTCTCGTTCGCAAAAAATTGTTTATAGTTCAAAAACGGGAAGTCACTACCATAATGATGGTTGCAGATATGCCAACGGTTCTAAAATGACAGTAGCCGAGGCCGAAGAAAAAGGATTAGAGCCTTGTGCTGTTTGCAATCCATAGTATCACAAACCATTATTCTTTTATCCTCTTTTTTAGTGTAAAGCCAAGATGTCTCATTATAACAATATGCAGTAAAATAACAGCCGACAAAGTCGGCTGTTATTTTTTAATGAAGCGCACCCCGGCGGTGCATAAAACGGTGGCGTTTCGGCTTACACGGTTCAGGCGGTTCGCTTTGTTGATACAAAATCGCAAGTTTCATTTTTCTCGCTTCCGAATTTTTTATTTCAGCGTTATTTTATCGCCGATACCGTGGTTTTTCAAGGGCATCGTCCTTACGGCAGGCAAGCAAAGTCACACTCGTGTGCTGTTTAAAATATAATGCATTAAGGCTTTAAACACCAGAAAGGCTGTGATTTTTTTATGAAGCTGGCAAAACGAATACTATCTTTTCTTTTAATGCTCCTTGTTGCGATTTCGGCATCTGTGCTGCATGTTTCGGCAATTTCCGCCGACACCGACGAGGTTTTTTCGGGAATAGACGTCAGCGTTTATCAGGGAGATATAGATTTTGAACAGGTTAAAAGCAGCGGAATCGAAGTTGTATATATAAGAGCGGGATACGGTTTTTCCGTAACCGACCCGAAATTCGAGGAAAATTACACCAACGCGACAAAGGCCGGTCTTAAATGCGGCGCGTACTATTTTGTGACCGCACGAAATACCGAGCAGGCATATTTGCAGGCAACACGCTTTGCCGAGCTTATAAGCGGAAAAACCTTTGCCGCAAGACCTGCCATGGATTTTGAGGAATTCGGCAGCCTCGGGAAAAACGGCATAAATATTGTGGGGCTCGCATTTATGCAAAAGCTCCGAGAACTTACGGGAATAGTGCCGATTCTTTACACCGACGCATACAACGCCTCGGAAACCTGGGACTGGAATTTTGCGCAGTTTCCGCTCTGGGTTGCCGATTATGACGCGGAAGAACCGTATGTTACAAGTAATATTTGGCAGAGCTATGCGGGATTTCAATACAGCGACCGCGGCGAAATTCCGGGGATTTACGGCAATGTTGACCTCGACAGGTTTACTTCGTCGGTATTTTTAAACGGCGCAAGCGAAGCTACGCCCACAAAGTCGCCCGATGCCATAAGATGTACGGTAAAACGCGGTGACACGCTTTGGGGGATTGCAAAGAAATTCGGCGTTACGGTGTCGGCTGTCGTAAACGCAAACAATATCAGAAATCCCAATCTTATATACGTCGGAGAAGTGTTTATAATCCCCCATATGACGTCCGCGGAAAGCTCCGGATACACGCTTTACACGGTAAGACGCGGCGACACTCTTTGGGGAATATCGAGAAAATTCGGCACAAGCATAAACAGCATAGTCGCGCTTAACGGCATTAAAAATCCGGACCTCATATATGCGGGCGAAGTGTTTAAAATACCCTCTGCCCGCTCGGAACAAGCCGTAATTTACACGGTAAAGCGCGGCGACACGCTTTGGGGAATATCAAGGAAATTCGGCACCACCGTTGAAAATCTGGTAAAGCTGAACTCCGTTAAAAACCCGAATCTCATATACGTCGGGGAAAAGCTGATAATCGGATGACAGACAAAAGCCGTCCGCACCCTTTGAAAAACTACGAGTGCGAACGGCTTTTAAGCAATATGTGTTTTATTTATTTGTCATTTTGAAGTGCAGACGGCTGAGCGACTGTATGAGCCTGTAATGCTTGAAATTATATTTGCGAAGCAAACGCAATTTTCCGCTCTTGACGGAGCTGAGCTCATATATTTCGGGGCTTAATTCCTTTGCCTTGCGGTCGAATTCCATAAAGCGTTTTCTGTTTTCCATATCGCTGTCGGGATAGCTCGAATATATTGCGCTCTGCGTAATTATAAGGTCTGCTATGCAGGTCCTCATATAATCCGCTTTTGCGCTGTCTGCCTTATCCGAGGAAATATAGTCCCTGTAAAAGTCAAACATATGGAACGTAACCCTGAGATGGTCGTTTATATGCTTTTGGAAACCGAGGATACTCACGCTCTGAGTTGAGAGCGCAAGCCTGTACATATAAACATGCAGGTCAAAGAATGTCACCTTGTTTACAAAGGGCACCGGGAACATAACATATTCGACATCCACATAAAAGCACTTTTCGTCAATGACAATGTTATTATCTTTAAGCACGCTCGTCTTTATTACAAGGGCGTGCATAGGTATATAAACCTTATTTGCAACATCGGCGAAGTCATATTCCGTACCGTCTTTGAACTGCGGAAAATCAACAGCCTTTTGGCGGTTGACGTCGTCATAATACTCATAATAGTTTGTAAACACATATTCGGATTCGGTTTTTTCGAGATCCTCGACGAGCTTCACAAAATCAGCGGTGTTGACCCAGTCGTCACCGTCCACAACCTTAAGGTATTTGCCGACGGCATTGCGAATGCCGCAGTTAATGGTGGAGCCGTGACCGCCGTTTTCCTTTGAGATAACTCTGAATGTATCGGGGTACTTATCGGCGTACTCCTTGCCTATTTTTGCGGTGTTATCCTTTGAGCCGTCGTCAACCACGATAACCTCGAATTTTTTCATTACAGCCTCGTCGCAAATAAACGAGTCAAGCGTCTGATTCAAAAATTTTTCGACATTGTACGACGGTATTACAACCGTAAGAAGCTTATCCATAATTTTCACCTCAATAATAAGTTCCGTGAAGCAGTATTATTCTCTCCGAAACAATACGATTTAAAAATTTATTTGACCGGCGTTATTTCCTTTGTCTCGGGATTCTTTGATGTGACGGACTGAATGAGATAGCCGAGCGCAAGCCAGAAGAGGAACGCTCCGCCGGTGTTCATATAAAACGTCTCCGAATAGAACATCATAGAGGCAAATATCGGAGCTATAATGCTGAGCAGAGCGGTATTATATTTGTATTTTTCACCCTTAAATTTAAAGAAATTCTTAAATATGAGCACCAGCACCAATATTATATATGCTGCGATAATCACAACGCCCAAAATGCCCTGACTTACAAGTATGTCGACAAAGCTGTTGTGCATACTGTGGAATTCAATAAAATCATTGTTGACAAGATAAGTGTCGGGGAGCTTATCCTCGGCATAAGGAACATAGTTCCTGAAGGTTACGCCGGTTAACGGCTTCGTTTTGAATATTTCGAGTCCGCTGCCCCAAATAGCAAAGCGGCGGTTGCTCACGTCACCGTTTATGTCGTTACTCTGACGACCGATCTCAAGCTTCTGCTTGTCCTTTTCCTTCTGAGCATCGGTTTTATCCTTATCGCTGCTTATGATGTGCTCATACTGCCATTTCTTGAATTCGGAGGTTGAAACCGACACAACCTTTATCGCGGCAAAGGATGCGACTGCCGCCGTAACAGCAAGCAAAACGCATATTACGCCCCTTGCGAACGCTTTTTTTGCTTCGAGCTTTTTGCTCCTGAGCGCGGTGAGATACACATAGACCAAAAGCGCGCAGAACAGCGATACCATACCGGTTCGCGAATCCGAAAAAGCTATATAGCATATCTGTAAAACGATATTTATGATGTACAAAGCCTTTAACGGCTTCTTTGCGTCCTTGTAAAAATACAGGCTCATTATTATGGTTATTGCCGAGAATACTGCACCGTAATTGGGGTCGGAATACACACCCCAAAGCCTGTTCCAAAGGAATCCGAGAATTACGACTACTCCGTTTACCTCCGTATACGAATAGTAATCGGCAAAGAGCATAACCGTTCCCGCCGCAACAGCCAGGAATGTATACGCCATAAAGAAGTGTGAAATTATGTAGAATTCCTTTTTCTCCGCGGTACCGTCGGACGTGGTGTCATAAGTGTACAGTATAAAATACTGGAACGCCATCCAAACGAGTGCCTTTGCGTTTTCCGACAGCCCGTACTGCCTTGTAAGCAGTGCCGACAGCGCATAGCTTCCGCAAAATGCAATAAGCAAGAATAAGCCTTTTGCATGTAAGTATTTTTTGAAGCAGACGACTCTTATTACAAGAACCGCTATTCCTATCGCCGTTACCGCATATGCAATCCAGGTAAGTACCGAGCGGTTTGCCGTAAGGCCGTTGAACGAGAGCAGTGTAAGCGCAAGGAAAAGCAGCTTAAAGCCAGTCGCCTGCGACCCCTTCCTGAGTATACTTTCTTTCATATTAACTCCTCACACCAATTCATAAAAATTCTGCGCTGAAAGGTCATATCCGGCTCTCCGTACTTCATCGGTACGATCAATCCGTTTATAGCCCTTGGCTTTTTCTATTTTTTCCGCCCAAACCTTTGCGTCACCGTCTTTGTCAATCGAGAGGGTAACACAGTTTTCCGTTATCACGGCGTCGGACGGTATATGATCGCTCAGGCAGCACATAAGCCCGGTTGCTTCGGCCTCCACAGCGGCTATGCCGAAGCCCTCGAAATGCGACGGCATAAGATATATATCCATAGCCATCATATAATTATAAGCATCGGTCTGCCTGCCTGAGAATATAACCTTGTCCGCTAAGCCGAGGCTCTTTACCTGCTCCTTTACATTGTCAAAAAGCAAGCCGTCACCGACGAGTAAAAGGCGTGCGTCGCTGTCGATTTTGCACAGCTCGGAAAATACACGCACCATAAAATCGTGATTTTTGGGATAAAGGAAATTTCCGACACTGCCTATGACGAATTTATCCTGCAATTGCAGTTTTTCGCGCATTGCTTCCCTCTTTTCGGGAGAATACGTAAAGCTTGCAAGGTCAATACCGTTTTTTACAAGCTTAAACTTGTCCGACCCGACGATTTTTTCGGGGAATATCCATTTACCCGCAAGAGCCGAGCAGGCGTAAAAGTCGGTTCCGTATTTATAAAGGAAATTGCGGCAAAGGTTATTGAGCTTTATCATAAGCGCGCGCTTTTTCGGGTTTGAACAGTCATACCACGCACTGTGAGAATGTATGATAACCTTTTTTACTCCGCAGTCGTGCGCCGCTTTGGGTCCCGGATAGCATATCGCGGTAGAAATATTGAAATATGCGGTATCATATCCGTTTTTCTTTATTATATCGCAAATCGCCTTATACTGAGCACGCGGATTTTTAAGAGTCGGTATTTCAAAAAGCCCCGCGCCCTTGCTCTCAAGCTTTTCCTTAAGCTCATTATCTATTTGCGTTGTGAGAAAATCAAAATGCACCTCACCCGGGGAAAAGTGCTCAAAAAAGTTGAGCATATACTTGTCAATTCCGCCGGCTTTTCCGTTCATAATATAGCCGAAAAGCACCTTTTTCAACTGTTTGCCCTCCACATTATTTTTTTAGCTTAAGCCCCGAAAACAGCGACGGGAAGCTTTTTTTGACCGCCGAAATAAATTTGCCCGTGAAAAGAAGCACGCCTGTATTTCCGCCTTTAAGCTGGTCCGCCATAATTTTTACAAGCCTGCTGTCAGGCTCGGCGTAAGGCATAAGCTCCTTGTAAAGCTCACTTTTAAGCTGAGCCTTGAGCCAGTCTTTTCTGTCTTTCCCGGACATTCCGGAGCGTTTGTCATTATTTTTTTCGAGAGCCGAAAATACGCTTCTGACATATATGCCGGCAAGATTTTTAAGTATATCTCCGTCACACATACCATTTTCACGGTAAAAACCGAGCAGCTCGTTTATACGCATTTCCTGAAGCTCAAAGTAATTTTTGACAAAGCGGCACGTAAGGCTTTGATTGTCTCTCTTGGCATAGTGGTATGCCGTGTCGTCAAGAATTACCATGGAATCAACATATCTGAAGAAATCTATATTAAATTTAAAATCCTCGTTAAGCGGCATATCGCAAAATGTAACTCCGGAGGAAAACACCGCGTCTTTAAGATAAATCTTATTCCAAAGGTAGCCGAAAAGCGTGGTGTTTTCGATTTTAATTACTTCTTTTGCCACATTCTCTTTACCCGAGAGAGCTTTGCTCTCATATGACACGGGATTTGTCATATACAGCTTACCGGTCTTGTCGTAATACTCCTCCACCGCGCCGAACATCACAACCGTGGGAGAAGCGTCACGCGAAGCCGAATACATTTTTTCAAATATATCGCTGTCTATTTTATCGTCGGAATCCATATAATAGAGATATTTGCCCGAAGCGGACTTTGTGCCGAGATTTCTCGCGCTGCTCGCTCCGCCGTTTTTCTCCTTATGGATAACCCGAACCCTGCCGTCCGAGGCTGCAACCTCATCGCATATCTTGCCGCTGCCGTCCTTGGAGCAATCGTCTACAAGTATAAGCTCAAAGTCGGCAAAGGTTTGCCGAAGAACGCTGTCAAGCGTATCCCTGAGATATTTTTCGACGCCGTAAACCGGCATTATAACACTGAAATACGGTGCGCTCATATTTTCACAGCCTTTCGGATTTTTTATCTTCCCGCTTTGAGCTTTGCGAAAAGCTTTGTATTGCCCGACTTAACGGAAGAAATGACTTTGCCCTCAAGATATGTGAGCGCGGTGCTCTTCATCTTAATCGGTATAAGCATAAGCTTCATATACTTTGACTTCGGCACAGCCGCAGAAACCGCCGCGCGCGCCTTGGGGTCGTTTATCATCTTTCTTATCTGCGCCTTTTTTTCGCCGGCAGGCAAGGCGCAGTTTTTGTTTGTAACGTTTTCAACGCATCCGACTATGCGCTCAATATATCTTCTCGAGAGAAATTCCTCTATCTCCGGAGTCATAATTCCCCAGTGCTCATAGAGCTCTCTCATCCATTCGTTTTCCTCCTCGCGCTTTTCGTACATATCGCTTCTGTACTTGGCGGTTTCGGACTCGGCTCTCTGACGGATAAAGTGGTAATACTTCTTTGACGTCACGCCGACTCTCTCAACGTCGCGCACAACGGAGAGGTTAAAGGGGAAATCATCCCAGAAGGTCTGCGGGAAATAGAGCTTGTTGTCTCTTATATAATCGCCCGAGAAGAGCTTATTCCACGGAGTGTAGAGAAGATTGCGGTCAAAAAGGTTGTGTGCGTCGGCTCTGAATTCAGCCTGAGTTTTGTATATCTTATCCTTGTAGACCTGCTCCTGCGTAAATTTTTCGGTGTCACTGTAATATGTGTCGATATAGTAACCCGAAACAACGAGTTGTAAATCGTTTTTCTCGGCCAAATCAACCATATCCTGAAGCATGGTTTTTTCAGCCCAGTCGTCGGAGTCCATAAAATACATATATTTTCCGACAGCCTTATCTATGGCGACGTTTCTCGCCGAGGGAGCGCCGCCGTTTTCCTTATGGATAACCTTTATACGCGGGTCCTTTGCGGCGTATTCATCGCAGATTTTACCGCTGTTATCGGGAGTTCCGTCGTCTACGGCAAAAAATTCCCAATCGGTAAGTGTCTGGTTTTGTATACTCTCAATAGCCCTGCCAACGTAATTTTCGACGTTGTAAACAGGCATTATAACACTAACTTTTACATCATTCATAGCCTTTGACCGTTCCTCGCTCAAAATAATTTATCTGTTATCGTCAAAGCCGAAGCTATGACCTTATCCATATCATAATATTTATACTCGGCAAGTCTGCCGCCGAAGATAATATTGTCCTCACTCTTTGAAAGGTCGCTGTATTTGCTGTAAAGCGACTGATTCTTTTCGTCGTTTACGGGGTAATACGGCTCCATACCTTCCTGCCACTCGGACGGATATTCTCTTGTTATATACGTCTTTTCCTGAGTACCGAATTCAAAGTGCTTGTGCTCTATAATTCTTGTGAATTCGGTCTTTTCGTCAGTATAGTTCATAACGGCTACACCCTGATAGTTTTCACAGTCAAGCAGTTCGTTTTCAAAACGGAGGCTGCGGTATTCGAGCTTGCCGAAGCGATAGTCATAATACTGGTCTATGGGGCCCGTGTAGACAACGGTGTCCGCAAGGGCGGAAAGAGCTTCCCTGTCCTTTAAGAAATCGGTATCAAGACGGGTGTCGATTCCCTCAAGCAGCTTTTCGATAAGCTTATTGTAGCCGCCTATCGGAATACCCTGGTATCTGTCGTTAAAATAGTTGTTATCATAGGTGAATCTGACCGGCAGACGCTTTATTATAAATGCAGGCAAATCCTTGCATTCTCTGCCCCACTGCTTTTCGGTATAGCCCTTTATGAGCTTTTTGTAAATGTCATATCCGATAAGGCTTATTGCCTGCTCCTCGAGATTTTTGGGCTCACCCGTAACCTGCTTCTTCTGCTCCTCGATTTTGGCTCTTGCCTCCTCGGGAGTCACAACACCCCACATCTTGTTAAAGGTATTCATATTAAACGGCAGGTTATAAAGCTCTCCGTAATAATTTGCAACCGGAGAATTTGTGTAGCGGTTGAATTCAACAAGGTCGTTTACATAAGTCCAAACTCTCTTGTCGTTTGTGTGGAATATATGTGCGCCGTATTTGTGCACGGTTATGCCCTCAATATCCTCGCAATAAATATTTCCGCCGAGATGGCTTCTTTTGTCGATAACAAGGCACTTTTTACCGTGTTTTGTCGCTTCGTGGGCAAAAACACTTCCGAAAAGTCCGCTGCCTACGATAAGATAGTCATACTGTTTCATAATTTTTCCTCCTGCGCCGAAGCGCAATTAAAAAATGTATTGTTTGAATTTATCACGCCGCCGACTTAGTTTCGTCGGACGATGCCGTTGTCTTGGGTTCAGCCGTAGTGTGCTCTTTGGTAGTTTCTCTGTTTACGGTTGCCTCGGCGGTTGTCTGCGGTTTTGTCGTGGTTTCGGATTTATTATTGCCGCCGCTGTGCTTAGCCGATGTCGTGGCGGAACTTTTGCTTTTTGAACCGCCGTTTGAAGAGCCGCTGCTCTTTGTTGCGGACGAAGAGGATTTTGAGCTCTTGGTTGTTGTCTGCGACTCTTGTTTTTTCTTTGACGACGCAGTTGTTTCCGGGACTTCGCCGTAAATGAACAGGTGCATTCTGTCGGCCGCCGCCGCAAGATCATATCTCCATACCCATGCGCCGTCGTAAATACCGCCTACCGCGTTATCCTCGTCGCCGGGAACAACCATAGTCTCAATGGTTATATCATTTGAAAGCATCGGAGCGAAAGAGAGAACCTCCGAAACCGACATCGATGTTTCACAAAGAGCCATACCCGCCTTTACGAGGTCGGCATATTTTGTGGGGCTGATGTTTCTCGCCTTGTCGATAAGGCACTCAATAACCTTCTTCTGCCTATCCACACGGGCGTTATCCGAATCGCGCTTTCTGATACGCGAATACACGGACGCCTGCTCGCCCGTCAGGTGCACCATACCCGATTTTTCGACATATTGGAAATTCGGATTATCGTCGTCACCGATATTGTTAAGCTCAAGACGCTCGTCCTCGGTTATATCTATATCTATTCCGCCGAGAATATCTATTGCCTCGGCAAGCTTATAAAAGTTTATTGTGGCATAATCGGTAATATTCATATTGAAATTCTGGTTTAGCGTTTTAATGGCAAGCTCCGCTCCGCCGTAAGCATAGGCGTGAGTTATTTTCTGATTGCCGTGCCCGTCTATCGCAACATAGCTGTCGCGGAGAACGGAAATCAGCTTAACGTCGTTTTTTGCCTTATCTATGCTCACTATCATTATAGAATCGGAACGACCGGAGAAAGAGTCCTTATCTCTTGTATCAACGCCGAAAAGCGCTATGTTTACAATATCGGTCTTTCCGTATTTGTTTGCTATATCGTCCGATACGCCGAGATTGTCTTTATCTACGTTCTTTTTAAAACCGCCCCATATACCGAAAACAAGGGCGCAGGAGACAACAGCGAGTAAAAGAATAACGGCAACAACTATTATTACTACGCGCTGCCATTTTTTCAGGTTTTTCCATTTTCTCTTAAGCTTTCCCGGTTCCTTAGCGTCCTTGGTTTTTTTCTTTCTGCGCATATCGCGCGCGGCGGTATTTGAAATATTGCTGTTTCGATTTTGTCTTCGCGGCACATGACCGTTTTCAAAGTGTATTTCTATATCCTTATCTTCTTTTTTCATAACTACCTCTTTACCACAAAATATAAATAACGTTTATAAGCGACGGCGCTCAAAATCGCCGTAAGTCGGGCAAGTATATTCTGCCCCTTATAATTTTATTTATTTTACAACAAAAACTAAGCAGTGTCAATCCGATTTGACGCTGTAACGGCGAAAAACGGCGTTTTCGTCGTTTTTCATATTTTTTATGTTTAAAAAGGAACCGAGATACGTTCTGCCGGTGAATACGAAAGCAAAACGAGTTACCGAAACAAGCCGTTTTGCATCATCGTTTAAGCGGCTTTGTGTACCAAATTACGCCAAATTGCAATATTTTAAAAAAACAGTAGCATTTTGCGATTTTATATGATATATTATGTCTTGGCAAAAATATGTAAAATTTGCTTTTTAATCTGTTGAAAGGAGGTTAACCATGCAGGTATTATCATCCTCGCAAAAAAAAGACATAACTCCTTCTCAGCTTTTGCCGGAATCAATGTTTGATTTTATATATGCAAAAGACGGTGAAGCCGTAATAAAAAGTGGGGATACGGATTTTATTTTGTCAGGCGGTCAAATGCTTATAGTTTCCTCTGCCGACGGTAAAACAATGTCTGTAACAAAGGCACCGTTTAAATATTATTCATTTTCTCTCGCGAGCGAGGAGGTCAAAAAAATTCTCGGAAATTCGAGCATTTCTTCATTTTTCGCTAAGAAATTTAAAAGCTCATATCATATTTTTGATTTTTCGGAAAGCAATATTGCCGAGGAGTTATGCTCACAGCTCGAAAAGGAGTATCAAAGTCCCTACGTTGTTGCCGGCAATACCGCAGAAGTGCTTTTAAAGCTGCTTATGCTTGAAATATATAAGCTTAACCCGTCACCGTTCGGAAATACAGAGCGCCAAAACAAGTCGATGCAGAAAATACGTGAATATATAGACGCGCACTACGGCGAAGAAATCACAGTCGAAAAGCTCGCCGAAAGCGCTTATTTGTCCCCGCCGTATCTGAGTCACTCGTTTAAGAGCTTCTCGGGCTTCAGTCCGAAGCAGTATCTCACGGCGGTACGTCTTGTAAACGCAAACAAGCTTTTGACGACTACCAATCTCAGCATAAACGAAATTTGCCGCAAGGCCGGCTTTTCGGATATAAATAATTTTATACGCACATTTAAAAGCTTCTACGGAACCACACCTAAAAAGTTCCGCAGCATATAGCACCAAATAATAAAAAATACGGAAAGGATTTAATATGAATACACCTAATGCACCATGGCTGAAATTCTACGGGGATATTCCGAAAACTCTCGAATACCCCCAAATCTCAATGTATGAAGCCGTTGTAAACGCAGGCAAGACCCATTCGCAGGTAAATGCCTATGAATTTCAGGGTAAGGGAACGACTTATGAAAAATTCATAGAAAAAATCGACAGAACCGCAAAGGCTTTCAAAGCTCTCGGAATAAAAGAAGGAGAAAACGTAACCATTTGTATGCCCAATGCGCCGCAGGGCGTTGACAGTTTCTATGCGCTCAACCGCATAGGCGCCGTTCCGGCTATGATACATCCGCTCTCTGCGGCAGGCGAAATCACGTTTTACCTTAAAGACACCGACAGTAAGGCAATACTCGTTCTCGATATGTTCTATGAGAAGGTTGAGCAGGCGGTAAAGGATCTCGGCAGACCCGTTAAAATAATCGTAGCGAGAATACAGGATGAATTAAAGTTTCCCCTTAACATTTTGTATCCGCTCACACTGAAGAAAAAGCCTCCGGAGCTGCCCGACAGCGAAAATGTCGTTCGTTGGAACGACTTTATCGCGGCAGGTAAAAACGAAACGCTGCCCGAAACATTCCCATCGGCCGACAAAACGGCGGCCATACTTTTCAGCGGCGGCACAACCGGAACAAGCAAGGGTATACTCCTCACAAATCTCAATATGAACGCGCTCGGTATGGAGGTTGCCGCGGCGGCCGGCTTTACCATGGAGGGTCTTCGTATGCTCTCGGTTATGCCCCTGTTCCACGGCTTCGGTCTCGGTGTCGGCATTCACACGCCTCTTATCAACGGAGGCACGTGCATACTCGTTCCGCAGTTCACCGTTAAGACATATGCCAAGATGATAAAGAAAAACAAACCTACGGTTATCCCCGGTGTTCCCACGCTCTTTGAGGCTTTGCTTCGCACAGAGGGACTTGAAGGCGTTGACCTCTCGTTCTTACAGGGTGTTTTCTGCGGCGGTGACTCTCTTTCGGTTGAGCTTAAAAAGAAGGTTGACGCATTCTTAAAGGAGCACAACGCTAAGGTACAGATTAGAGAGGGCTACGGTACAACGGAGTGCGTTACGGCGTCCTGCCTTACCCCGCGTGACTTTTTCCGCGAGGGCAGTATCGGAATACCGTATCCGGACGTTTACTATCAGATAGTCGATCCGAAGGACGACAGCGAGCTTCCGCCCGATACAGAGGGTGAAATCTGCATAAGCGGTCCCACCGTTATGAAGGGCTATCTCAACAATGCCGCCGAAACGGCTGCAACGCTTCGCACCCATGCAGACGGCAGAGTGTGGCTCCACACGGGCGACGTCGGCACCATGGATAATGACGGCTTCATATACTTTAAGCAAAGACTTAAGCGTCTTATCATAGTTTCCGGCATAAACGTATATCCCTCACAGGTCGAAAACACCATAGACGCTCATCCGGATGTACTGCTCTCATGCGCCATAGGTATTCCCGATCCGTACAAGATGCACAAGGTCAAGGCTTTTGTCGTTCTTCGTCCCGGTGTTGAACCGAGTGAAAAGATAAAAGAAGAAATACTTGAGCACTGCCGCAAAAATATATCCAAATACGCCATGCCGCGCGAAATAGAATTCCGCACGGAGCTTCCCAAGACTCTTGTAGGCAAGGTAGCGTACAGGAAGCTTGAAGAAGAGGAGGCAGCAAAATATGAGCAGCAAAAAGCAGAGAAGCAAGGAAATGACAACGAAAACAAATAACGAAACGCCCGAAGCATTATCTCACATAAAACGTGCTCACGGTATCTACTTCACATCAAAGGTTCTTCTCGGCTGGATAATCAAACTTTACTTCAATTTCAGAAGCAAGGTATACAGGCCGAAAAACAAGAGTTTTATTCTTATTTCAAATCATACGACAATGTTCGACCCGTTTTTTGAAGCACTCTCGTTTAAACCGTATCTGCGCTTTGTGACGAGCGACCATCTTCTCAGAATGGGTGCCTGGGGAAAATTCATAAAGTTCTCTGTTAATCCCATTCCGAAAAGACGCGGCGCCGACTCCGAAAAGACCATGGAAATGATGGCGGAATCCGTAAGAAACGGCGTCAGCGTTTGTATACACGCCGAGGGGTTCTGCTCGATAAACGGCGAAACGGGATTTGTTTCGCCGCGCACCGGTCAGCTTGTCAAGGACAGCGGTGCCGGCCTTATCACATTCCGCACCGTCGGCGGCTATTTCAAGGACCCGAGATGGGCAAAGCACTCGCGCCGCGGCAGAATGCGCGGCAGCGTGGTCCGCGAATACATGCCCGAGGAGCTTCAAAGAATGTCCGTTGACGAAATAAACGAAGCAATTCGCCGCGACATATACATAAACGCCTACGAGCAGCAGAAAAAGGACCCGCATAAATATAAGGGACGCGCTCTTGCAGAGGACCTCGAAACGATTCTTTATCTTTGCCCCAAGTGTCACGCCATAGGTAAAACACATTCGCACGATAATGAGTTTTCGTGTGAATGCGGCTATAAGATGCACATCAACGAATACGGATTTTTTGAGGGGGACTCTCTTGTCTTTGACAATGTCCTCGACTGGGATAAATGGCAAAAAAGCTATGTTAAGGACAATCTCGCTCTGTGGCGCTCTTTCACGGAAAAGCCCATAACCTCTGATGAAAAGCAGATACTGAACTGCATTGAAGAAAACGAGACAAAGGAGCTTTTCTCGGATAACTGCACGATAAGCATTTATGCCGACAGGCTCGAATTTAACGATGAAAGCAAGGGGAAAAAGGTCTTTATGCTCTCGGATATAGTCAAAATGTCAATGGGCGGAGAAACAAAACTGTATTTCACAACGTCCAACGGCTTTTACTATGAGGTCGGAAGTCATACACGCCGCTCATCGGTTAAGTACTTTGCGCTTTACAGAGTGCTCACGGGGCGCGAATATTTATAATCTGCCTTTGATGATGCCGTATAAAACTGCAAAAACAAGGATTGTATTTTTTACAATCCTTGTTTTTTATTTATCATTTTTCGTTTTGCCGCATATAATAACACGGATATATTATTAGGAGGACAAAAAATGAAAAACGACATATCCTTTTTTCTCGGCACAAATTCCGGCACCGGCTTTCACTCGCTTTTTTATGACCTCACCGAGCACGCGACGCCGTACAGCACTTTTATAATAAAAGGCGGCCCGGGGACGGGAAAATCCGGACTTATGAAAAAAGTGGCGGAAGAATGCGAAAAACGCGGTCTTTTTAATGAAAAGCTTTGGTGCTCATCCGACCCCGATTCGCTTGACGGCGTGTTTATTCCCGAAAAGCATTGTTCTGTTTGCGACGGAACCGCTCCGCACGTGGTTGAGCCCGTATTTGCCGGCGCCGCAGAACAGATAGTTAATGTTGCCGCGCTTTGGAACAGAAAAAATCTCAAAAAGAAAAGCAAGGAAATTATACGCCTGTCAAATGAAAACGGCTTTTGTCACAAGAGGGTTGCATCGCTTCTTTGTGCCGCAACCGCATTAAAGCAAAATATGTTGGAAATATATAAAACGGCATTGAAAAAGAAAAAGCTTCACGAGCTTACGGGCGATATTCTTTTGCAATTTGAGCCTGTCTCCGATAAAAAGGGAAGAATCGAAGAACGTTTCCTTTCGGGTGTTACTCCGAAAGGGCTTATAACATTTACAAATACCGTTAAAAATCTTGCCGACGACATAACCGTTATACGCGACGAATCGGGAATAACCGAAAAGCTGCTTGCAGACATTGCCGATTATTCGGCTTCTATCGGGTACGACGTCATAGTCTGCCGAGATGTACTGTTCCCCGAAAAGACCGCGCACGTTCTAATTCCCGAAAAACACCTTGCTTATGTGACCTCCTGCGACGCATTCCCGATAAATATTAAGGGCGCAAAGCATATTTCCGCAGATAAGTATTGTGATAAAAATATTTTGAGCAAATATGACAGCGAGCTGTGCTTTTATAAAGAAAACATTAAAACGCTGTTGCTGAAATGCGTTGACATACTTAAAGAGGCAAAGAACATACACGACGAGCTTGAAGATTGCTATATAAACGAAATGGACTTCGGTGCTCTTGACAGGCTGACAGACGACCTTATCAAAGAAATGCTCGAATAACGGCGCGCTCTTCACATAAATACGGGGGCTGTAAAACACAAGTTTTTACAGCCCCTTTTAAAAATCAATTATCCTTTTTTAACTGCTTTACCACCTGATTGCCGTAAACGGCGGCTCCCGTAACAAGCACTCCCTGAATTACCGAATCGGCAGACAGCCCCGTCAGAGCTATGCTTCCGGAAATTCCGAAAATCAACAGCAAAAGCGGTATGAATTTATCGGGTATTCTTTCAATAGATTTAAAAATCAGTCCCAAAACGTTTAATGCCGGGATTAAAATCAGCGCGCGTTCAACTATATATGACATCAAATCCATATTTCCTCCTTAATTTACAAAGCCGATAAGCGCATAGCCTAACGCAGTTCCGACGGCACCGATAAGTGCAAATAAGAGCTTATCCCAAAACGCCGAGGGTCTGCGTTTAATTTCGCTTATGCTCTCCTTCAGCTCTCCGACGGACAAGAGCAAGTTATCAAGCTTTGTATTTTCCTCCGCCTGATTTATCGCAAAGGTATTTACCTTTCCGTACAGTATCTTAACGTCGTTTTCAAGTGTTTTGATTCGATGCTCAAAAAGCTCGTTTTCACTCATAGCGGTGCCTCACCTTATATCATCGGCGTTTACAAATCCCGTGACATTTTTGCCTATCGGCTTTTTAAGAGCAAAGCTCGCAGAGGAGGTTATGCGGTACCTGCCGTTTATCTCAATCCCGTCGTAGATATAGTAAGTACCCGATTTTCTCGCCGACGGAGCTTTTGAATACGCAGACGAAAACAAGGGTGTATTGCAAAGTGCCACGGACCGGCGCGGTGGAAATGCACCGCTTTTTACGTTATCGGTGCTTTCTGCGGCACCTTTTGAAAAGCCGTTGAGTCCGTTGACTCTCATAATATTCGGGTAGTCCTTAAAGGCTAAGTCCATATCGGTATTGCCTGTTATGCCGTCCGTTTTGCCCGATGACGTATACTGCCACATACCGTATTTTCCGCCATAGGAGGGTGCGTCAGCCCATTGCGCGAGCCAGATGTCATAGCGCTCCTTTACCCTGTCGGAAATTTTGTTATTGAGCCACCACAGATTCGCATAGACCGAAACAAAATATCCTGCCTTTTCCGTTATGCCGCAAAACGCCTCGACAATATTACTTATTTCCTCACGTGAGAGGTTTTTCTGCGAGTTGTCCTCAATATCGAATGCCACGGGAAATTCAAAGCCTTTTCCGGATATAAGCGAGAGAAAATACTCCGCCTCCTTTTCTGCGTCCGAGACGGTTTTTGCGTAGCTGTAATGGTATACGCCGACAAGTATGCCGTTTTTCTTTGCCTCGCGGTAATTTCTTTCAAATGAAGTGTCATTTTGGCCTTGGCACCTGCCGAAGCCCGCGCGCAGCATGGCAAATTCGACACCCGAAGCGCGAACCTTTTCCCAATTTATATCACCCTGCCACTTTGACACGTCTATTCCCTTATATTTAGCTTCCATATAAATATTCCTTTCGTTCTTTACTTTTCTTCAAGGCGCTTTACCGCCTCGGATATATCGGCACAATAGCATATGTCGAATTTACCGCCCGGCTCGGAAACCGTAATCTCGGTGGTCGGAAACTCCGAATTCAGCGCCGCCGCTGTAATATTCTCCTCCGATTCCGATGCCAACGGATAATATACCGTAACGGGCGTTCCTGCGGCGTATTGCGTCTGAAGATACGATTTGAGCCTGTCTACGGAAAGAGTAGTCAGGAAATATATTACATCGTTGCTGTAACCGTACATTACGCCGATATAATTTTTACCCGCCGAAATGCGCGCTCCGAGCTCTTCGTCGCTTGTGATATTATCCGTAAACACCTCAAAATGCGTACAGTAACCCGGAAGACAGGTTCCGCGAACCATTTTTGCACCGACGGGGGTCGGAGTATATATCCTGTTTAAAGTTACGCCGCCGCTTGTATATGATTTGGCAAGCACCGTCTGGGCGTTTCCCGTAAGAGCATATTTGCCGATTTTTCTCGTGAAGATTCCGCTTATGACGTCGGCTTTGTCCGCGTAACCACCGGCAGAAAAAAGCTCGCTTCCCGTATTCACCGTTTGCTCCGCGCCGTTTATTCCGATTTTTACGGAGGACACGCCGCTTATTTTTACGGAAGAAGCAGGCTCCGCCGTACCGCCGTAGGAGCCCGTAACCGAGGTTTTGCCGTATACCGTAAAGCCGTTAAACGGCATCGCAAGAGAATCCGTAAGAGTCAGCGTATTTTCTCCCGAAACACGGCGAGTATACGGTAGACCGTATGTGCTCTTGTTTATCAGAGCGGCAATCTCTTTCTTATCTTTCTCTGTCAGAATATAGTTGCTGCCGTCCTTACCGTTGTCGCCCTTGTCGCCTTTCTCGCCCTTGAACACACCGTTCTTTATGTTTTCGAGCATTGTATTCACGGAGAAATCATAATCCGAGAGCAGCGCACCGTCGGCATCGGCAAGCGTATTAAAATAAAGTATTACATTTTTCGGCTTCATAACCTCTGTGGTAATGCCGTTCTCGTCAATTTTGACGGCATTTAGGCAGCATTCTGCCGTACCGTATTTTGTGACTGACGCGGGCACGTCAAACGACACCGAATTTTCGTCATTCTTATCGAGAGGAAGATAATCCGTGCGCAAAATTTTCCCGTTCGGAAGCACAAAATCAAGATAATATTTAAACTCGTCGGTAAAGGTGCTCTCAAGAATGAATTTCAGCGTAGTCGCGTTGTGCTCAGCACTGTTCCCTGCCGTTATGCACTCAACGGACGGCTCGTCCTCTAAAAAAATATAGATAGAAATGGTTTTCGTCATAAATACTCCTTTATTTCATCAAATATGCTTTCCGGCGGACAGATAAGCGAAAATCGCATCATCACGGGATATTTAAGATAGGCATAGAGCTTTTTTTCGGCACTCAAAAGCACTCTGTCAACATAATTGCGTGATGCGCCGTTTTTTCGCGCAATCTCAGATTTGTTAAGTCCCGAAATATGCCTCGCCAGAAGGAAATCCCGTTCCTCTTGTGTCAGCTCGTTTCGGAGAACAAGCCCGACTATCCTCTTGATAACGGAGTTTTTACGCGCCAAAATATACGCCGCCGCGTTTTTGTCTCCGCCGTGCTCTATAACCTCAAGATTTTCCGTGAGATAGATGTACTCGTCAAGGCTTAATTCCGCAAGTATTTTTTCGTCCATAACTCTCCTTTCGGACTGACGGCATTATCGGTACGTCGCCCGAAACCGTTGTCCGTAAAATCAAATCAACACCCGAAAAACAGATTTCGGGTGTTGATTTATAGAACATTTGTTCGCTTACAAATATAATATTAGTCCCAAAAGCGGGACTTGTCAAGTGTTTATAAAAGAAAAACGGGGCTCCTTGAGGTTATCAGCCTTCAAGAGCCCCGGTCTTATGTGATTTTTGCGGTGTCGCTTTTATTATCAAATTACAGCTTTATGAAGCTTTGCCTGCTTTTATCAAGTCTATCTCCGCGGCGTCAAATAAATCTACAACTCCGTCGCCGTTTACGTCGGCAGCCAAATATTCGCTTGAACCGTCTCCGAGCTTTTTATCCTCAACGGAATGCTTAACCACTGCGTCAAAGTCGCTGCCGTCCACGTATCCGCTCGGCACAACGTCGCCGCGCATAATAACGGTATATCCCGTGCTTGTGCCCAAAGACGTATTGCTGACAGTAAATATCGAGCCTGTTTTATTGCCGCCGGAAGCGAAACTGTAACCGCTCTGCATATAAACCGCCGAATTTATGCTCGCACCGTTTGTGATATACAAAAGCTTTGACTTTTCGTTCACCGTTGCGCCGGAGTTTATTTCCGGTACAACGGGCGAATAGGCATTTTCCGATACGGTGGGATATGTCAGCGTAAAGCTTCCGTCGTAACGTTTTCCCGTTTCGGTATGGCTGCTGCCGAAGGTTTCACTCGCGCCGAAATACCTGTTTCCGCTGGCTGTTCCCACAAGGAAATAATCGTACAAAATATCGCCCTGATCGTCAAAGGTGCAGTCAACGCCGTACCACTTGCCGTCCTCCATTTTTACGTAATTCCAAGCGTGACCTCCGCCGTTCGAATTGCCCACAGCTATTACGCACGGTATTCCGGCTTTGTCGCAGAGGATTTTAAACGACTCGCTGTAACCCTCACACACGGTTTTGTACGGTGTCAAAAATACGCTCGTAGGCTCATGTGCAGTAGGTATTTCAAACTTTTCATCATACTCGACTCGTTTGCAGATAAAATCGTGTATGAACTTCACCTTTTCGTAGCGCGTTGCGCCTTTGATTTCTACGCTGTCAACAACAGCCGCCATATCGTTGTAATCCTGCTTTACCTTGTTCATATCGGCATAGGCGTTTGTGTTTATTCGCGGCTTCACCGTAACCGATGAAATCGTAAAGTGATAACCGCTGCTTGTTTGATGATAGGAATACCCGTAGCTTATGCTGTACCCGTTTATCCAAAAAATCATCGGGTAATCGTCGCAAAGTGCCGATAATCCGCCCGTGACCGCCTCTGACAGGGCTGATTTTATGTTGCTCGGCACACTTGTGCTTGTGCCGTCCCAGGTAAGCGGCGACGGTAAGGCTACATCAATCGAGCTTTCAAACGGTTTTTCCTTGACCGTGTTATAAACCGCTCGTTGGTTTGAATTCAAAAATGTATAAAAGGTATACGGAGTATCCGCTCCGTCCGAAAAGAACGGTAATGCTTTATTGTCGCTTTCCGGAACCAAATCGGAAGCGTCCGTTCTCGGGTCATAGCTGACAGCCCACTCTACGGGCGTATCCGCGTAAAGCGTTTTTTCTGTCATTGCCCCCGATAAGAGTGACAAAAACGGCATGGTCAAGACTATTGCAAAAACCATACTCAAAGCTTTTCTCAAGACAATTCCTTCTTTTCTCCGAATTTTTATCATCTGATTATATAATATATTATTTCGGCTGAGATTGTCAACAGAACAACAAAGCAGAGGCCTTATATACAAGGTCTCTGCCGAATACAAATCTTATCTTTTTCTGAGAAGTTGCGACAACTCGTCCATAAAGGCGTTTATGTCTTTAAACTGCCTGTAAACCGAAGCGAACCTGACATAGGCAACCTCGTCTATGTCCTTAAGCTTCTGCATGGCAAGCTCGCCTATGTGCATAGACGAAACCTCACGGTCAAGGGAATTCTGGAGGTTTGCCTCAATATCGTCAACGGCGCGCTCCAAGGTATCCATCGAGACCTGACGCTTTTCGCAGGCGCGCATCATACCGCCCAAAAGCTTATTGCGGTCAAACACCTCGCGAGACTTATCTTTTTTTACGACGAGTATCGGCACGCTTTCAATGACCTCATATGTAGTAAAGCGCTTACCGCACTTGATGCACTCGCGACGGCGGCGAATTCTCTCGCCCTCGTCGGTAGGTCTTGAGTCTATTACCTTGCTCTCCTCATATCCGCAGTAAGGGCACTTCACGGCAAATCACATCCAATAGTTATTTTTAATCTAAGGCTATTATATCAAACAAAATTTACAATGTAAAGCGTATTTTAGCCGACGCTTTGATATGTCAAAGCTTTCTCCAAACCATTTTATCGACTACACCCGTATATGACTGAATTATTTTGACAACCTTAGTCGAAACGTTTTCATCGGTATAATCGGGCACGGGGATTCCGCAAAAGCCGTTTTTGTCAAGCTCAACCGCAGTATCAACCGCTTGCAGCAATGATTTTTCATCAATTCCGGCAAGCACGAAGCATCCCTTATCGAGAGCCTCGGGACGTTCTGTGGAGGTCCTGATGCAAACCGCAGGGAAGCTCTTTCCGACTGAAGTAAAGAAGCTGCTCTCCTCGGGCAGCGTTCCGCTGTCGGAAACCACGGCAAAAGCGTTCATCTGAAGATTATTGTAATCGTGAAATCCGAGCGGCTCGTGGCGAATAACTCTCTCGTCAAGCTTAAAGCCGCTCTCTTCGAGACGTTTTTTTGAACGCGGATGGCACGAATAGAGTATCGGCATATCATATTTTTCCGCAAGGCCGTTAATTGCGGAGAACAGACTGTTGAAATTCTTTTCGGTGTCGATGTTCTCTTCTCTATGAGCCGACAAAAGGATATACTTTTTCTTTTCGAGTCCGAGCTTTGTTAAAATGTCGCTGTTTTCTATTTTTTCAAGGTTTTTATGAAGCACCTCCGCCATGGGGGAGCCGGTGACGTATGTGCGCTCCTTCGGAAGCCCGCATTCGGCGAGATACCTTCTTGCGTGTTCGGAATAAGCCATATTCACGTCCGAAATAATATCCACTATACGGCGGTTTGTCTCTTCCGGCAAACACTCGTCCTTGCAGCGGTTTCCTGCTTCCATATGGAAAATCGGTATATGAAGTCTCTTTGCCGATATTGCGGAGAGACAGGAGTTTGTGTCGCCGAGTATCAAAAGTGCGTCGGGTTGAATATCACGCATCAGCTTATATGAGCAGCTTATGATATTGCCGACTGTCTCACCGAGGTCGGCTCCTACTGCGTCCATATACACCTCGGGGTCAGATAGCTCCAAGTCCTTAAAGAACACACCGTTAAGATTATAATCGTAGTTTTGACCCGTGTGTGCGAGTATGCAGTCAAAATACTCTCTGCACTTGTCGATAACGGCGGCAAGCCTTATTATTTCGGGACGCGTGCCGACAATAATAAGGAGCTTTAACTTCCCGTTATTCTTAAATTTGATATCGCTGTAATCGGTTTTCATATATATTACCTCCGCCGTGTGTGACAGTATTAAACCTTTTCTCCGAATGTATCCGGGTGCTCTGCATCAAACATTTCGTTTGCCCACATCAAGGTGACAAGCGGCTGTGTATCGCTTAAATTAACTATGCTGTGAGTGTAGCCGGGAAGCATCTGCACACATTCGGGCTTATCGCCGGAAACATAAAACTCCATAACGCTGTTCGTGCCTATTTTGCGTTCGCGTATAAGTCCTTTTCCCGAAACGACTATGAACTGCTCCCACTTACTGTTGTGCCAATGCTCGCCCTTTGTTATGCCCGGCAGCGACACATTAACGCTGAACTGACCGCAGTTTTTCGTTTTCAAAAGCTCGGTAAAGCTGCCGCGCGCGTCCGAATTTGTTTTAAACTCAAACGCGGTTTTTTCTTTCGGAAGATATGAAAGATACGTGCTGTATAGCTTTTTGGCAAAGCTGCCGTTCGGAATTTCCGGCATAATAAGAGTCTTTCGCTGGTCATCGAATTTGTGAAGCAACGACACAATTTCGCCGAGCGTAACGTGATATGTCACCGGGACGGCACAATATCTGCCGTCGCTTTTAAGTACCGTATCCGCTCCCGAAAAATCACAACGGTGCTCTTTCCCCTCGAGCAAATCGAGCATTTCGCTCACAAGATCGTCTATGTATAAAAGCTCAAGCTCCGTTTTTTCATTATCAACTCTTATGGGTAAGTCGTTTGCGATGTTGTTGCAAAAGGTTGCAACGGCACTGTTGTAATTCGGCCTGCACCATTTTCCGAAAAGATTCGGGAAGCGGTAAACAAACACCTTTGCGCCGGTTTTTGCGGCATAGTCAAAAAACAGCTCTTCTCCGCACAGCTTCGACTCTCCGTAAACGGAATTTGCATATCTGCCGACAAGCGTCGCCTGTATGGAGCTTGAGAGCATAACGGGACAACGGTTACCGTGCTTTTCAAGAGTTTTCAAAAGCTCCGAGGCGAAGCCGAAATTTCCCTTCATAAACTCGCCGTCATCCTTCGGCCTGTTTACTCCCGCGAGATTGAAAACAAAATCGCACTCCCTGCAAAAATCGGAGAGCAGAGCCTTATCCGTATCGACATCATATTCAAATATTTCGTCAATCGAGAGCGACGGACGGGTACGGTCTTTGTTATCGCGAAGATTTTTAAGTGCCTCGACAAGGTTTTTACCTACAAATCCGGCTGAACCCGTAACAAGTATTTTCATAAAAAAGCTGCCTTTCGGAATACAAAATCACTTCTTGAATTCGGCTAATTCGTCTCTGATATAAGCGAGCGATAAAAGCTTTTGCTTTACCTGCTCCACATTTAAAAGCTCCGTATTGTTTGAATTAAATTCGGTTAAGGGATTGCGCTTTATGTCGCCCGTCTTAAAATATTTATCATAATTGAGCGAACGCTTATCGCAGGGTACGCGGTAGAACTCTCCCATATCTTCGGCATGGGCGCATTCTTCGTTGGTGAGCAGAGTCTCATACATTTTTTCGCCGTGGCGAATACCTATAACCTTTATATCGGTGTCGGGGCAGAAAAGCTCCTTTACCGCCTCGGCAAGCACACCGATTGTGCAAGCCGGCGCTTTCTGAACAAGGATATCGCCCGACACGCCGTTTTGAAATGCAAAGAGAACAAGGTCAACCGCCTCGTCGAGAGACATAATAAATCTTGTCATATTCGGCTCTGTAACGGTTATCGGTTTGCCCTCTTTAATCTGTTCTATCCAAAGCGGAATTACAGAGCCGCGCGAGCACATAACGTTTCCGTAACGAGTGCAGCAAATCTTGGTCTTGTCGGGACTTACGGTTCTCGATTTTGCAACTATTACCTTTTCCATCATAGCCTTTGACGTTCCCATTGCGTTTACGGGATATGCCGCCTTGTCGGTTGACAGGCAGATTACGGTTTTAACGCCCTCGTCAATAGCTGCCGTAAGCACGTTATCTGTTCCGAGAACATTGGTCTTAACCGCTTCGATGGGGAAAAATTCGCAAGACGGAACCTGCTTTAAGGCCGCCGCGTGGAAGATATAGTCTACACCGTGTATTGCGTTTTTAACGGACGCCAAGTCTCTGACATCGCCTATAAAGAATTTGATTTTATCGCTGACCTCTGGCATTTTCGCCTGGAACTCATGGCGCATATCGTCCTGCTTTTTTTCATCTCTTGAAAAAATGCGGATTTCGCCGATGTCGGTCTGCAAAAATCTGTTGAGCACCGCATTGCCGAATGAGCCTGTTCCGCCCGTAATCATAAGGGTTTTGTCTTTAAACATATTCATCTTCCTTTGTATTAAGCCTTTTTACGGCTAAGCTTACCTATTATTTTATTGAACAGCCCCTTTAAAAGGCCTTTTTCATAGCTGTTCATAAAGAACGCCGCCATAAGAGCTGCATATACCGCCGCAGTTATGCCGCAATTTATTATAAGACCCGCCCAACCGTACCTGTTAAGGTGAAGCAGCGAAAACGCCGCTCCGAACGCAAAGGTAATCAAAAGTGCCGGGAGCGTCCCCTTAAACAAGTCTCGGTAATACTCGCCGAATCTTATACCTACTTCTTTACGGAGAACAATATCCATAAGCACAACATCGCCGATAATCAGCGCAAGAGCTGTACCGAGAGACGAACCGACAAGCGGCTTCCACTTTATCAGAAAAATAGTGACAATAATGTTGAAAACCGACGAGCAAATCTGTATTATCGCAAGCGTCTTATGACGGTTTATTGCCCAAAGTATTTGGTTGCCTATGCCCTGAGGGGTAGATATCAGCCACGGGAACATTATAATAAGTGCCACAAAGTAACCGTCGATATTGTCTTTGCCTGCCCAAAGAGTTACAAAATCTCTGCCGAACACGGCAAACACACAGTAAATCATACCGAGCACCATAAAAATAACTCTGCCGATACGCACCATTTCGTTTTGTACCGTTTTACTGTCGGCTCCGCCCTCTATCATACGGACGGTTCCCGCCATAAGCACCGAATTAAACTGACTGCCTATGGTCTTATAATACTGAACTATCTGCGAGCCCACACCGTATATACCTATGAGTATTGCGGCGGACGGGGCAAAAATACCGAGGATTATCTGATCCGACATTGAATTTAACTGCTGCGCTATAAGCTGAATAAGCACAAATGTGGAATATGAGAATACGCCCTTCACAAAAGACGTATCTATCTTTTTGAAGCTCGGATATAATTTCAGCTTGAAAAACACATAGCATATATAAAAAAGCCGCGTAACTGCTGTAGCAATAAGGTTTACGGTTACGACGCCGACGCTCTTGACTCCCGCCTTCATCAGGAACACAAGCATCGCCATTTTGGCGATATTGGCGAGAATCATAATTCCCTTATGCGCCGTAAATCGCTCATATGCTACGAGAGTGTTTGAAAAAGCCGACGTTCCTATTGAAATTGCGCTTGTAACAATCGTTATGGACAAAAGCTCTTTTGCCTTGACAATCTCCGAGGAAGTAAGACCCTTTGAAAATACATTCGGGAAAACGGTTATTAAAAGCACACCGACAATAAGTATAACAAGTGTAACCGCCGCATAATAAACGGTGGTAACGCCTAGGAACTTACGTTGTGACTCCCTGTCGTTATTGGCTCGAAATTTTGCCATATATCTGATAACGGAATTGCCGACGCCGAGGTCGAATATTATCAGATACGCGGTTATTGACGAAGTCAGCTGGTAAATACCGTACTCCGCCTGACCGAGACTTCTTATTATAAACGGAGTTACAAACATAGCCGATACTATTTCCGTTATCATAACTCCGTATGAAAAAACCAACCCGATTTTCCTGTTCATATTTAAATATCCTTAATCAGAAAACAAATTGTGCGTTATTGTAAACATACAACAGCAAATAAGCAAAGTGTATCACGCTCTCCGCCAATAACAGAATATACGTATACGGTTTTAAATTCTTGTTGACGGGGTTTCTGAACCTGTATAAAAGGAACAGCAGCGGCACGCTGAGCGCTATCTGTATGAAGTTAGGTGTTCGCAAAACGAACTGGTAATTTGTAGCAAACAGGAATATTGTGACTATGCTGTAAACTATCATCCAGTCGTAGTTATACATTCCGTTCAACAGTCTGTTGCCGAGAAGCCCGTCGGTATTTTTCTTTTTAAAGAGGCTTTCCGTTATCGTCATAGAAAGCAACATTATCAAAAGAGCCAAAACAAGCCTTATAATCGACATTGAAAACTGCCAGATGCCGAACACCTCATAATCGCTGTAGCCCGAAACCTTTTTCTCTACCGTACCCAAAAGTCCGTCACTTGCGGAGCCGAGAGCAATCGCGATTTTGTTTGCTGCAAAAATAAGCACCGGAAGTATTACAATAAATGCCTTTTTTACAATCGGCGACATCTTTTTGATAAACAGAAGAACTACTCTGATGAGCACAAACGGCAATATGCCGTAGTGAAAATAACACAGAGCCGCATATACGAGAAAGCAGAAAATACGGTGCTTTTTTTCGACTATATCCACATACATAAAGTAAGCGAGCACGGCAAAGCAGATGTAAATACGCGTGTTGTCAATAACATAGAAGTAGTTGAAATTCGCCATAAAGAACAACAGCGCCATATTCATCTCTTTTTTTGTCGAGTCGAACCTCATAGCTGCTTTATAAAGCAGTGCAAATGAAAAACCGTATACGATGAATACGGTAAGGGCCGGCAGCAAGCCGTTTTCCGGGCAAATTCTCGCAAGAGCGTAATAATACACAAGCGTCAAAGGGTTGCTCGCACCGTAATACGAATAAGCCTTGCCGAAGGAAATCTGTCTGAATAAATCAAGCTGCCCATACGCTCTGTATAGGTCCATCGTATAATCGGGCTTTGTGAACCACGCAAGGCATGCCAAAGCAACCGCAAAAAGCAGCAGATATATTTTATATGTTTTTTTGTTGAAGATCGGATTTATAACCGCAAATCCGAAGAATAACAAAACAATACAGAGCATATTTTACTTCACTTTCAGATACTTTTAAAGGGATAATATCTCTTCGCAAAATTCGAGATAGTTTTTTCGGCAGTCAAAACATTCCTGCCATTTTTTATATGCGCAGTCGCTCATTTTTCGCCGCTCGTCTGCGGACATTTCCGCATACGCTTTTATGGCACTCACAAGCTCGCCGTCGGTAAAATCCGGCTTTAGCATAAATCCGTTTTTGCCGTTTTCGACTATTTCGCAAACACCGCCGACATCAGTTGCCATAACCGGCATACCTCTTGCCATACACTCCATCATCGTTACGGGCAAGCCTTCCGAGGATGACACATTCAAAAGAAAATCAAATGAATTATCGGATATATACTCCATGGCATCGTCGTGATTCATATATCCTTTAAGCTCGTATTTGATGTTTTCTTTTCCTTTGAGCTCACGCTCTGCCTTTTCTTTTAGTTCATCGGCAAGCATACCGGAGCCTATGTGAGTCCATTCCGCTTTTATGCCGTCTGTCAAGGACAGGGCATCGATTATTCTGTCTACGCGCTTAACCGGTGACATATACGAAAAGCTTAAAATTTTAATCGGACCGTCAGCGCAAGGCCTTTCCGGCCTTTTGCCCTCTTTTACTCCGAGGTAGGAGAGAAGACACTTACTTTTATCAATCTCAAAATTTTCACGGTAATAATCCATACCGTCACGGCTTATAAAAACAAGCTTGTCTATTCGTCTTGCAATCTCGTTTTTATAGGGGATATAGTATCCGTTACCCTCATTGAGATATAAATCGGCTCTGTGTATTCTCGAAACAACCCTGTCGCCATTTTTTGCGGCAAGAGCTGCCGCCAATGCCGTATAGTCATTCCAATATGTATAAAGAACGCACTCTCCGTCCGCCCTGCTTCTGACTTTTTTAAGAAAAGTCTCAAAGTGGAAAGCTCTCATAAGCGTCTTTAACGCACGCTTCGCATTTGAAAAAGCAAGCTTTTTTTCGCGCTTTAAATATGCGAGCTCTCTGTAATACATGGGAGAAACCAACGCTTTTAAAAAATAAACAAAAACGCTCTTTCCGTAGTGCGACGCATATCTGAATACTCTGTTCTCGGGAACCGAGGTCGTCATCTCGTCCTTTGTATTCCTTGTTACAGTGTATACGTCGGCTTTTTCTTTCAGCACCTCATATTCGGGTGCTAAAAAGCCTGCCTCAACTATCCCAAACGGGAATGAATTGGTTATGAGAATAACATTTTTCATTCTTTTCCCTCCGGTGACGGTTTTGACAGCTGTTTATATACGTCAATATATCGGTCAATAAGCATATTTTTATCGAATCTGTCATGCGCAAAATTTACGCACGCCGAGGAATAACTGTTTTTGCCGTTTTCACGCACCTTTTTTACGGCGTTTAAAATTCCTTCAAAATCGTTTTTCGGTACTACGTAACCGCAACCGTCGCCTACTATTTCGGGATTGGCGGTAGAATCGTAGCATATTACCGGCGTACCGCAGGAGAGAGCCTCTGCGGAGACCTTTCCGAAGGTTTCCTCAAGTGAAAATGTGATGAAAACATCAGCGGCCGAATAAAGCTCCGCAAGCTCATCGGTAGATGATGTGGCGGAAACGGCCGTTATATTTTTCGGCAAAACGGTATTTTCTTTGAGGCTGCCGACCAGAACCACCGTTATTTCGGGACACGCTTCGGCGAGCCTTATAAAGCTCTTCAAGCCTTTTCTGTCGGACCAAACCGCGGAAATTCCGATTACGATAAAGCCGTTGAGCCCGTACTTTTCACGCGCGCTGCCTGCGTCGCGAGGATAAAACTTATCGAAATCTATCCAGTTATATATAGTTTTTACAATCTTCGCTTTTTTGGCTATCGGAGACTTTTTGACTTCGTTTGTAACATAGTTTGATACACCTATTAAAGCAAGACGATTGATTCCCCCGAAAAGCTTGGTTTTGTCTCTGAGAAGCTTTTCGGTTCGGTCAAAGAACCAAGTGGGATTTCCATCCTTTAGGTTCGGGCAATTTCCGCAGCCGTACTGCCATTTGTCACATCGGCTCTCCGTGAAATAAACGCATTTCCCGGTTATAAACCAAAAATCGTGAAATGTCACGACAACGGCTATGTCTTTTTTTGCAAGATAATCCATCAGCATCGGGAAATTTATATAGTTGCCGTGCAGATTTCTGAGATGAACCACATCAGGCGAAACAGCGTCAATATGCTTTATGAGTTTTTTTGTTGCAATGTGAGAAAAATATGCCTGTTCTCCGGAAATTCGGGAAAAAAGTCCGTGCAGCTTTACGTCAAGCGGTGAGCCGATATGGTAAAGCCGGGCGTCGCCCGGCTTATTTGTTTTAGAATAAGCAACATAGGAATCTATGCCCTTATTAAGCATGGCAAGGTGCAGCTCCGTAGTGGTTCTGCCCGTACTGCTCAAATTGTATACGGCATTTATTTGTAAAACCTTCATTGCCTCACCCCTTAATTTTTTTTAGCTATACCATTAATCTCTGAAAAAAAGATCTCTCGTATAGACCTTATCCATTACGTCCGCAATATCCTCGTTGTATCTGTTGGCGAGAATAACGTCACATTCTTTTTTGAATTTATCTATATCCTTTTCTACCCGGCTGTTAAAGAAGGTGTCCTCTTGAAGTGCCGGCTCGTAAACCACTACCTCTATGCCCTTTGCCTTTATGCGCTTCATAACGCCTTGTATCGCCGATTGGCGGAAATTATCACTCTGAGATTTCATCGTAAGGCGATATATGCCGACTTTTTCGGGATTCATTGCAATTATTCTCTCGGCAATAAAATCCTTACGCGTTCTGTTTGCGGCAACAATTGCCGAAATTATGTTATTCGGCACGTCGTTATAATTTGCAAGAAGCTGTTTGGTATCCTTCGGGAGACAATATCCGCCGTAACCGAAGGACGGGTTATTGTAGTGTGTGCCGATTCTCGGGTCGAGTCCGACGCCCTCGATTATGGCTTTGGAATTGAGCCCTCTGACCTCGGCGTAGGTGTCAAGCTCATTGAAATAAGCAACACGCAGTGCAAGATATGTATTGGCAAAAAGCTTAACAGCCTCTGCCTCTGTGGAATTCATAATAAGCACCGAAACGTCCTTTTTTTCGGCCGCTTCGCTTAAGAGAGACGTAAACCTCTCTGCCGCAGGACGCATTTCTTCACTTACCACTCCGGCGATTATACGGCTCGGATATAGATTGTCGTGAAGTGCTCTACCCTCTCTTAAAAACTCCGGAGAAAAAATAATGTTTTTGCAATTAAACTTTTCCGAGACGCTCGACGTGTACCCTACCGGTACGGTAGATTTGATTACGACGGTCGCACTCGGATTCACCGTTAACACGGTCTCTATAACGCTCTCAACGGAGGAGGTATCAAAATAGCTTTTATTCGGGTCGTAATCGGTAGGAGTTGATACAATAACAAACTCGGCATCGGAAAATGCTTCTTCGGCATTCGTTGTGGCGACAATATCAAGCTCTTTTTCCTTTAAATATCTTTCAATTTCGTCATCAACTATCGGAGATATGCGCCTGTTTACCATATCAACACGCTCTTCGCTTATGTCAAAAGCGACTACATGATTATATTGTGACAACAGTACCGCGTTTGAAAGCCCGACATAACCTACTCCCGCAACTGCAATTTTCATTTTCTTATCCTCAATTCTCATAAATTATGCAATCGGACACATTTTCCGCTGTAATCCGACAAAGTAAATCTAAGCACGCTTCAGCCTTCCGAAAATCTTTTTTAAGGTTCCGAAAAGCAAACTCTTTTCGTAATCGTTCATTCCGAAGCACAGCATAAGCACAAAGAACACAGCCACAACAATTATTCCGTTTATAAGGAACCTGAGATAGCCGTGCGCCAAAGGATTAAAGTGCTCCGCCAAAAGGCCTATTACCATAGTAATTGCAAGATACGGCAAAAGCTTTAAATATGACTTCTTGAAAAATTCCGCCATATTGAGCTTCAGGTGCTTTTTAAATATTCTGCATATAAGCACGTTTCTGAGCATATATGCTATGAATATCGAAACCGAAGCACCGACAGCCGCATAGTATTTTGAAAGCACCAGCGACAGTACGATATTTACTGCACCTGTTGCAAGCAAAACCATCGCTTCAAGCCTTACCTTGTTTTCAACTATAAGCGTGGTATTGCCTATCTGAAGCGGCAGGAAGAAAAGGCTCGGAATTATCAAAAGCACGGCGCAAATATAGCTTTGTGCAAAATCCGGCTTATTCCAAATATCTATTATAAACGATTTTCCCAAAGAAATAAAGCCCACAGTTAAAAGTCCGACTATCATTATTTGAATTCTGCCGATTCTTATCATAAGGGGCATAAGCTCCTCTTCCCTCTTGCCGTCGGAAATAATCCTTGAAATTCGCGGCATAAACATACCGTTTATCGCAGTAGAAAATGTATAGACGTACCCCTCAACCGTTGTGGCAAGCCCGAATACGGCAACGCCTACGGAGCCGGTTACCGACACCGCAGTTATTATGGACGGCGTTATATTGAATATAAGCCTTTGCGCTATGCTGCTTACGGTAGTCCAAACCGAAAAGCCGAAAATATCCTTTAACGAGTCCTTATCAAAGTATTTCCAATTTATTTTTATATCGGTTCCGCGGTTAATGATAATGAGCTTAAAGAGTATTATTATAAGCCCTGCAACGGCATTTACGGTTACAAGCGCATACACTCCGTAGCCGAAGTGAAGCGCAATAACCATACCGACTATGATAAACACCTTATTGAATAAATCGCACGCCTTCAGCGGCACAAATTTCTCGTATGCGGTCAGGATTCCGTTGAGATTTGTAAAGGGAAACGAAATCACGCTGAAGGAGGCAACTATTATGTAAAGCACCTTAAACACGGAAAGCTCGTCCGGAGTAAGATTTGCGTATATCTTATCGACAAAGAAATAGACGCATATAAGCACCGCAAAAATAACGGCGTCTATGGCTAAATACAATTTGTATATAAGGCCGAGGAAATCGTTTACAGCCTTTTTATCGCCCATCGCATTGTAACGCGACAAAAACCTCGTCACGGCCGCGCCCATACCGAAATCCATTACGAACATAGATATTACAGAGGTTGCAAGTGTGTAAAGCCCATAGTTGCTCTGCCCTATTTTGCTTATCATCCACGGCGTGTAGATAAGCCCAGCCACTATATTAAATGCAATGGCAAAATATGAAATTAAAGCTCCGAGCTTAATCTGTTTAGAACTGTTCATTAACTGCTCCTCTACTTTAAGCCGATCAAAAAATTCAGCTTAGACAGTTTTAATTTTTTTAGTATAAGCTCTGCAATCTTTGCGCCGATATACACAACTGCCAATGCAATAACCGGTCGCAGAATAAAAAATATCGTATTATACGGCAAGCGAGTGTTAATGACGCCTGCAATCTGCATGTGAGCCAAATATATAAAAAATGATTTTTTGCCTATATCCTTCAGCAGCCCGAAGCCTGACAAAGCATAAGATAAATTAAGGCAGAACAAAAATCCGCTCAGCTCAACCAACAGGCAAAAACGATTTGCATAAGTAACCTCACCGTCTTTAAAATATACCGTCAATGCGGCCGACAAGGCAAATACTAAAAAGCTGATGATGAAAATCGGCATATTGACAAGTCTTGTCATGCTTTGGTGCCGACTGATTAAAATCCCTAAAGCAAAGAAGCCGAGCCAATTAAATACATTAAGATATTGGTTGATTATTTCACTTGGAATCCTGCCCAAAACGGTGAGAACTACGGAAACAATCGAAACAGCCATAGATATATACAGTCCTACATCCTTTTTGATGAATTTGAACACGGCAAATAAGACAATTTGAACCGGCATATACCAAAACCACGTTCCTATACCCAAAACCCATTTAACCAGTTCAAAAGGAATGTTAACATATTTACCGGTTGTCACCATGCTCACCGTAAATGTAAGCACGCCGAATAAAAGCCAAGGAACTATCAGCGTTTTTGCTTTCTTTGTCCAGAATTCCTTTGCATCGCCTTTACGGCGTTTATAAAAGAAGCCGGATACAATAAAAAATATGGGCACGCCTGTTTGACCCAATGCAAGTCTTATTGATTCAGCTGTCGAAAAGCTGCCGACGTTTTCCGGCGTTACAAAGCCCATATGTGCGGCTATTACCGAAAGTATCGCAAAGGACTTTATAACATATAATGCGTCGCTTGTTTTTTTGTCTGTCATTTTTAATACCATAGGAAAGAGAGAATATTTTACCTACCGTTTACTTTTTTTCGGATTCTGTTAACCGTCTTTTTGAAGCCCAAATACACAAAGCTTCTCGCCAACGATTCTGCCTTCATCCCGATTCTTTCAAGCTTGTTCGGAGTCATCTGCTTTTCAAATTTGTAATCTCTTTGCACGGACTTCGGATAAACTAACGGGAACTCGATTTCATATCTTTTTTTGTACATAAGCCTTTGTGTTCTCTTCGGCAGCAATCTCAAATCAGAAACGGAATGAGTCGTGGTTTGCGAAATACCTATGTTGGTTATCATATTATATTTCGGTACGATATTTAAACTCTCGTTTATAAACATAGCGGCGGCATTGATAGATTCATAATGCGCTCTGCCCGTGTTCTTGTGCTGCTTGGCCGTGGCAATGAACGATTCATATTCTTCATTTGTTAATTGTGTTTTAATTATATTCAGTTTTTCTTCATCGTCAAGCCATGTATAGTGTTCATCCCATGTATCAAGTACCCTTTTCCACGAGGCCCAACCCCATATAGAGCCCTTCTTTGTGAAAAGGAAGCTCGCGTTAACGTGCTTTGAAATATCATTGTTGTTCATACCGCAAATCATATTTACACGCTTGTCGTCCTTATACCTTTCCAGCAGTTCTTTGCAAAAAGGGAAAAAAGACTGCGACGGCACATCGTCATCCTCAAGAACAATACCCATTTCTTCGGTTCCAAACATCCATTTTTGCGCTATAAATTCCGAGGGATCGCATCCTACATTTTTTTCCTGATAAAAACGATGAACCTCACAATCCCAATCAATATTTTCATCTGCCGCTGTTGCTCTGCATTTTTCAACGCCGATTCTGTCAGACTCATTGCCTTCTCTTGCCCCGTCCTGATACAGATACAGCTTTGACGGTCTGGCTTTTTTCACCTCGTCAAAGACCGATTGAAATTGTTCGCTTCTCGAGAAAAAAATCAGCAAAACCGGAACGTCTGTTTTTGCTTTAAACTTTACCTGATTTTCCATAATTAAATGTCCTTAATCTAAAAATTCTCGTTTTTTATTCTCATATTTTAATTTCTTATCTGTGTGCCTGCAATACCGTTTCGTTTTTTTCGCTTAGCTCTTCGAGCATTGCATTTAAATCACAGGTGAAAGTCTTGTCGAGCTCGGCGATTTTCTTTCTACTGTCGTATCCGTCGTTAAAATCAACCGACATTACGGCAGCGGCTATGCTTTCCGGCGTCTGCTCGTCATAATAATGTATATACTCTCCGACGGCCGACTTTTCTATTGCGGGTATTCTTACGCTGACAATCCTGAGGCCGTTCGACATATACGAAAGTATCTTAGACGGAAACGAAGTAGCGTTAAATTGGGCGTCGGGATTTTGAGTGCTTAAGCCTATATCGCAGCTCTGGATAAATCTGATATATTCTTCGCCCGACAGTAATCCGTCATAGCTGATTTCGGCATCGGTCTTTTTTGCGGTTTCCTCAATTTTGCTTTTGACATAATCAATTTCGCTCTGCTTTCCGAAACCGAGGATATGAATATGATAATTACCGTTAAGAAAGCGGGCTGCGTCAACAGCCGTTATTACGCCCTTATTCGGGTCAAAGATACCTGCATAGACAACGTGTGTCTTTCCGTCGTTAAAGATTTTTTCATAACGTTTTTCGTTTTTGTATGTACCGTATATTACAGCACTCGGTTTGCCATTTGTGTTTACCGTTTTGTCTAACAGCTCGGTGGGAAAAATATAACCGTTTGCGTATTCGAACGTTTTTCTTTCTTGCTCATTGTCAATATGTTTTTGCTTGACTACATCGGTATAAATCTCTTCGATTTCCAATATTACGTTGGCTTTAAGCTTTTCGTAAATCCATTTATATAAGTCGCAATAACCGAGCGAATGGTAAATTATTACAGTGTCATTCGGCTTAATATTTTCTTTTAAATATTTTTTCAACTCTCGCTTTAAGCGTTTTTGACCGATAAAGCGGCTGATTTTATTTTTCCCGAGATAATTGCCGAAGGTTTTCAAGGTCGAATTTTTCCCGATTTTTTTGATTTCGCCCTTGGCTTTTTTACCGTCCTTGCGAGTGGTTGCGGAGACTACGTTCACCGACATATTGAGGCTCTCGACGGCACTTATTATATAATCCATTTTATTTACTGCGGACAGAGCAAAATTTGCTCCGGAATCCGGCAAATTGTAATAACCCAAATAGAAAATTTTTTTCATACTGCACCTTCAAAAATTAAAATGCTTCGGTGAATTTTGGTCATCCGTTATTTTTTAAGTCGGACATCTCACGATACAATTTCAAATATTCTCCCATATTTTTCTCGCCGTCAAAATTATCTTTTGCAAACTCTATGCAAAAATCGGAATATGCCTTTTTGCCTCTCTCAAGCACCTTCTCGATAGACGAGTAAACCACGTCGGGGGACAAATCCTTTGCGATACAGCCGCACGAGGCATTTACAAGCTCCGGATTTGCGGTATAACCGTTTGTCACAACCGGAGTTCCGCAGGCAAGTGCTTCCGCAACCACCTTGCCAAAGGTTTCCTCCTCCGACAGCTGCAAAAACACATCCGCCGCATTGTAATACTTTACAAGCTCATTTACGCTATCGGTAGCGGCAACGGATATAACGTTTTTCGGCAGACTGATCTTCGGCATATTGCCGACGAGCAGCATAATTTCGTCATTTTTGAGGCAATCGGCAACCTTTAAGAAAGTATCGAGCCCTTTCTTTCGGCTCCATGCGCTTGAGACACCGAGAATTATTTTTTTATCGGTCAAGCCGTACTTCTCTCTTATATCGTCGGCATTTGCCGGTTTGAAAACGTCCAAGTCTATCCAGTTGTAAATTCTTCTGATTATTTTTGCATTTTTAAACATCGGAGATTTTTTTGCTTCGTTCGTAATCCAGTCCGAAACTCCGACAACAGCCAAATTCGGTATGGAAAGCCACAGCCTTTTTTTATCATTCCACATTTTTGAAGTGCGGTCAAAAAGCCAACTCTTATTGTCCTCACGTAAGCTCGGACAATCAAAACATCCGGTCTGCCACCTTAAACAGTCCTTGACCGTATAATGCGTGCATTTTCCTGTAAAAGGCCAACAGTCATGCAGCACCAAAACCGTCGGTATGTTATTCTCGGCGAGAAATTCAAGCAATTGGATAATATTGAGATAATTTGCATGTAGGTTGCCGAGATTTACTATATCGGGATTGACTTCCTTGATAATATTAATAAGATGCGCCGTTGATTTCGGTGAAAAGTATCCCTGCAATCCTGTTATACGCGACAAAACCGCATGCTTTTTGCATTCGAATACGGAAGAAATTCGATATGAATTCTCCGTATGCGGTCCGTCGGAATAAGCCGTAAAACACCCTCCGTCATGAACCTTTATATAATATGACATTTCATCGCAATTTCGTCCCGTGCTCCGTATGGCATTAACCGCATTAACCTGTAAAACTCTCATAAAGATAATCACCATTTTCAGATACTCTTGACATTCTTGATTCTTTTAAGCAAGGTTATTGCCAGAAAAATTCATAGAACGGATGTGCAAGTATAATTTTGACTATCAAAACACCGACTCCGGCAGCGTAAACCACGGGCTGCCACTGTTTATTAAATGCTCTTACAAATTCCGGAACAAGGAGCATCAAAAAAAGCGCATAATACTGTTGAACACGCATAAACGACTGATTTCGCAGAGTCAAAAGCGTAAATGCTGTCGTAAATAACGCCGCATTGTAAAGAGCCTTGAACTTTTCTTCGCTCGTATTATTTTTAATGAAGCGGTACAAAACGAATGCCGCAACCGTTAAAAGGCAAATAACAAGCGTATAAGAAGATGTATCAGCCATAAACTCCTCTTCGACATCATAGCCTATAAACTCGGCAAAAGGAGCATACAAGGACTTACCGAAGGCAAGAAAAGCAACAGCTATTATCGAAAAAATACCGACATACCGCCATGTAATTTTTTTGTGAGCAAAAAACACAAAAGGCAAGAAGCAAAGACAAGACTTATGTATAAAGAATGCTATAAACGTTAAAATCAAAAACGGTATCGGCTTTTTCTTTTTTATAAATTCATATCCGATAAATACAACAAGCACCGTTGCAATCGTTTGCCTTATACCCGTAACCGCATAAAACGCATAAAACAGCGTCGAAAAAATAATAAAGCTGAGGCACGGCATAGAAGAATTTCTGTAAATCCATATCGTCAGCGGAATCATAACCAAAAGTGCTATAAATATAAGGTACACTTGGTAATTCGTGGAAAAAACTTGAAATATCTTTACAAAAAGCGCATACCCCGGGTCCTTTATTTCCGCTCCGCCGATATATTTTACAATATTGTCAAAAACTCTGTGCCAAGATGTATTTCTTATAATATTAAATGTTATTCTGTAAGAAAACGTGTCATCGCCTACATCTATTCCTCTGAGTCCCGAAAGCAGCACCCACTGAATACATGCCAATGTGCAAAATATTTTTTTCTTGCATAGAGTCGGCTTAATATAAAGGAAAAGAAAAGCCCAAAAAAATATAAGTGCAATGTTAATTAAATATACAGACATTTCTTTTCCTCCCCTCATAAGATATCAGGTATTAAAATCCCTCTGTCACACGTTTTAAATCATTATAAATCATTTTTTTAGTTTTTCCGGCGGAGTGGTTTTCCCTGCCGCAAAGATATGCCTTTTTTGCATATTCTTTTATATTTTCCGGAGTGTCGGTATATTTTCTGAGCTTATTCTCAACGTCATTTTTATCGGTAGCGACAACCGCACTGTCGTAGCGCAAAAAATAGTCCACGGAAGCAGCGTCAGATGGTCCGACCACAAAAACGGCTCTGGCGTTTTTTAAATAATCGACTATTTTTGTCGAAAAAGACTGATGCACCGCCAGCCTTGATTTAAGGCTCAAGCCCTCAACGTGGACAAGAATATCTGCTGATTTTTGTATCTTCTCTATCTCGCTTGAAGGTACGCGTCCCTCAAAGAAGGAATTAACACCGTCGCTTATCTTACTCATCTGTTTTGCGGACAGGGGAGTTGCGGAATATATGTGCATTTCGACTTTTTTCGACTTTTCATTTATTCTTTTTAATGCTTCCGAAATATAAGAAACCGACTTCCACCTTCCGCTTCCGAGATTCCCCGTGTAAACCATTTGAATAGGCTTACTCGGCTCGGCTTTAAGCAATGGCTCTTCGGAAAAATCAGCACACTTAGTTAAAATCCTACATTCTTTCCCGAAAATTTTTTCATATTCACGCTTTTGTATTTCTGATATTACATAGACGAATTCACAGGACATAAAGACTTGTTTCACTTTTTTACGTTTGTGAAGTCTGTCTATCCAATAAAGCGGCGACAGATTAAACTGTCTCAAGGTGTAGCAATCGTCGGAAATATATCCGACCATGGGAACACCGGTATATTTTTTTATAAAAAGTGCAATATCGGAAATATAATTTGAATAATATATCGGCTGAAAAATCACATCCGGTTTAAAATCGTCAATAAACGCCTTGAGCTCCGGCGAGCACCATCTTCCGATTTTCCAAACAAAATCTCTCGCCCAAAACATAATTTGCCAACGCTTTTTTCTGGCCGAATCAAAGGCTATTTGCTCTTTCTCGTTTAAATCGGTTGAATCAGCTTCAATAAATACTTCTTTCCCGGACGGGGACGAGCTGTTTTTAAGATTTTTTATAAGAGATTTTTCGGTTATCTGAAAATATTTTTTAACGATGCAGTTGTCAGGCTCGCCGTAACGGCAATAAATATTGGCTATTTCTATATCGTCTATCCCGAAAAAAATATTGGAAAAACTATTTCCAAAGCTATTCGAATTATCCCACGGTGTGTTGGATAAAATCAAGATTCTCAATACTGACACCTCACGCTCCGGTTAGTTTAAATGCAATATAGGCAGTAAAACACGCCAAACGATACATATTCTTTTTTACCATACCGAACAAAAGCTTTATAAATAACGTCTTGGCTCTGCCCGGAAAAAACGGTGCCTCCGACGCTTCGGAAACGGCCTCTTTCACTCTTGAATTCTCAAAAATCGATATGCAAAGGGCAACCCTTTCACCATAAGGCTCCTGTTTACTCTTCATAATACTCATAGCATAAACAAGAGTATTTCTCACAAGCAATGAATCTCTTTTATTACCTATATATTCTTTATATTTCTTATCGTCAATTTTTGTTGTAAATTCTTTAACTTTTTCATCCATTTCCAGTATGGTGTCGAAAAAGCCTTTGTGATAGCTGGCAGACAAGCTGCCTTCACGCTTCAAATTATATAAAGACGGTTTTTTATATACTGAGATTTTCCCCGCAACGGCAAGGAAATCAAGATTGAAGAAAAAATCCTCAGATATTTTTCCTAAAGGAAAACGCAAATTGTTTTCTTTTATGCATTTCATAGAATAAAGCACTGCGGTCGAGCGACTCGCTCTGCCCTTTCCTATCAAAACATTAAGCGCAAAAACTTTGGGATCGCATGAAAAATCTTTCTCCGTAAAATGATATGCCTTAACCGTTCTATCGTCAGTTTCAAATACTTTATAATAAGAATCAGGTATTACGGCATCACTGTTTTCCTCTTCGGCTATTTTAACCATATCACTTACAGCATCAGCATAAAGGGTATCGTCCGAGTCCAAAAAGAAAGCATATTTACCGTTTGCCGCATCAATTCCCGTATTTCTTGCCGAAGAAAGACCACCGTTTTCTTTATGTATAACAATAATCCGATTATCGCTTTTTTGAAGATCATTACATATCTTAGGGCAGTTGTCAGGCGAACCGTCATCGACGATAATAATCTCCGTATTTTTATAAGATTGCGTTAAAATCGAATTTACACTTTTAACAACATATTTTTCGGTTTTATATACCGGTATAACCACGCTTACCAGCGGTTCCATTAAAGAGCCTCCCTAATTCACAATAATCCGTATTAAAAAACATTTACTTTTTCGGCTTATCTATTGCTTTTTTAAATGCTGTATATACAGGATTTGTTAACTTATTCAGTAAAAACGCAAACAGAATTATTGCCGCTGTAATTAAAGCCCAGTTTGCCGGAAACGGCAAAAAATTTAATTTCTGTATTAAGGAAATCTGCACCAAATATATTTCAAGTGTAATTGTTGAAATAAACGTTATAACGGTTTTTATCGGTTTCGGTAAGTTTTCAAGCTTTGCGTCAACCGATGCAAAACAGCGAAATAACGCGGCAAGTAACAACAGCAAAACAACTTGATTTAATATTTGGAACTGTGATATTGCTACAATTTTAACAAAAGCCATTTTGCTTGCAAAATAAATCGCAGATAAAAACGGAAGTGCTATCCATACGCCTATACATTTTTTATTCAAAAATCTGTCTTTTTCTATTCTGAAATACGCTCCTAAAAACATGGCAAATAGGAACAGAAAACGTATCATCGGCTCCCTAACAGTATCTATATGATAATAGCTTCTGTCATAGAAAAAAATATATCCGATAAACCAAACAACCGCAATAGCCATGCTGATTTGCGGAAGATGCATTTTGAGTTTTTCGTATCTCATAACAAGATAAAACGGTATATATAAAATTAAAATCGAAGAAATAAAATGATATCGAGTCGGATAAATAAATGCAGACAAAACACCTTTAAACGTAAATTCAATTTCAAACAACCCAACTATGCCATATATAGCCGTTATCAACCAAACAACTGGAAGTATCCTCACAAGCCTTTTAACATACCATTTCGGAAACGGCTCTTTAACTTTTGCAAAGCAAAAGCCCGAAACCGCAAAAAACATAACATCTCCGAGTAAGCCGCCGTTAGCTATTAAATCCGTAGGGTATACTCCGGTATAATGAGCATTTGTGATAATACAAGCCGCTAACGCTCTCAAAACAGTTACAAAAAATATCAACACTCAGCACCTCTTGATTTACAAATTCTCCTTATACCACTCGATAGCAAGCTTGATTCCGTCTTGGAAGCTGTAATCGGGATCGTATCCGAGGAGTTTTCTCGCTTTTGAAATATCGGCGTTTGAGTGCTTTATGTCGCCCTTTCTGTCCGGGCCGAAATTCGGTTCGACGTCAACGCCGAGTGCCTTTGTAAGACCGTAATAAATGTCTATAAGGTATTCTCTGCCGCCGTAGGCGATATTAAACGCGTTGCCTGCCGCCTCGTGAGAAGCAAGACAAGCTTTGAGGTTCGCTTCAATAACATTGTCGATATAAGTAAAGTCTCGGCTCTGCTTACCGTCGCCGTTGATTGTCGGCACCTCGCCGTGCATAAGCTGTTTTAAAAATTTCGGAATTACCGCCGCATACGCGCCGTCCGGATCCTGACGTCTGCCGAATACGTTAAAATATCTCATTCCGTAGGTATCAAGCCCGTAATGCATGGTATAAAGCTTTGCCCATTCCTCGTCGCAACGCTTTGTAAGAGCGTAAGGAGAAAGCAAATTGCCCTCTCTGCCCTCGGTTTTGGGTAGGTGCGGCTCGTCGCCGTATACGGACGAAGAAGATGCATATACAAACTTTTTAACACCGCATTGTCTTGCCGCTTCGAGCATATTAAGAGTGCCCTCAATATTGTTTTTGCAATAAAACAGCGGCATTTCAAGACTTCTCGGAACGCTTCCCCAAGCAGCCTGATTAAGCACATAGTCCACGTCCTCGCATGCCTTCATACAGGTGTCAAGGTCTTTAATATCGCCTTTGATAAACTCGTAATTAGGATTATCAAGGAACATATCAACATTTTTTTGCTTGCCGGTCGATAGGTCGTCAAGTGCTCTGACCTTATATCCCATATTGAGTATAGCTTCACAAAGATTTGAGCCTACAAATCCTGCCGCACCCGTTACAAGAAACAGCGTATCCGACGGAAATTTCAAATTTTTATAACCCATAATCAAAGTCTCCAATATTTATAGCCCGCTTTTTCGTATTCTTTACGAGAAAGTAGCCCTTTAATATCAACAAGCACCTTTTCTTCGTTACGGCCCGATTTGAACATTTTGTCAAAATCGGCCTGCCCGAGATTTTTAAACTGCTCATGAGCAACGGCAAGTATTACGGCGTCGCAATTTTTTATATCGTTAATATCGATAAATTCAATTCCGTAAAGACGCTTGGCTTCGTCAGCATCAGCTTCAGGGTCGGCTATTACCGGGGTTATTCCGTACTCGCGAAGCTCATTGTATATGTCGATGATTTTCGTATTTCTCGTGTCGGGGCAATTTTCTTTAAACGTAAAGCCGAGAATCGCAACCTTTGCGTTTTTTACCGGGACATCCGCCTTTATAAGATTTTTAACGGTGTTTTCGGCTACATATTTGCCCATATCGTCGTTTATGCGTCTGCCGGAGAGAATAATCTGGCTGTGATAGCCCATTTCCTCGGCCTTGTATGTAAGGTAATAGGGGTCAACGCCTATGCAGTGTCCGCCGACAAGTCCGGGATAGAATTTGAGGAAATTCCACTTTGTGCCTGCCGCTTCCAAAACGGATTTTGTATCTATGCCCATTTTGTTGAAGATTATTGACAGCTCATTCATAAACGCAATGTTTATATCTCTCTGGCTGTTTTCAATAACCTTTGCAGCCTCGGCAACCTTGATGCTCTCCGCTCTGTGTACGCCTGCCTTTACGACAAGCTCATAGGTTTTCGCCACGGTATCAAGAGTTTCATCGTCCATACCGCTTACTATTTTGGTTATTGTCTCAAGGCGGTGTACCTTGTCGCCGGGATTTATTCTCTCGGGACTGTAACCGATTTTAAAGTCCGTACCGCATTTAAGCCCCGACTCTTTTTCGAGTATCGGCACGCAAATATCCTCGGTAACGCCGGGATAAACGGTGCTCTCATATACAACTACCGAGCCTTTTGTAAGATTTCTGCCGACAATTTCGCTCGCTCCCTCTACCGGTGTAAGGTCGGGGGTGTGGTCGTCGTTTACGGGAGTAGGCACGGCAACAATTATAAACCTTGCCTCCTTGAGCTTGCTTTCGTCCGCCGTAAACTCGACAGAGCAATTCTTAACAGCCTCGTTGCCGACTTCATTGGTCGGGTCTATGCCGTTCTTGTAAAGCTCTATTTTCTTTGCATTGAGGTCAAAGCCTACAACCTTAACCTTCTTTGAAAACGCAACGGCAATCGGCATACCCACGTATCCGAGGCCGACAAGAGCCAATTTTTCATCACCCGAAACGAGCTTTTCATACAACTGCATATTTATTCGTCCTTTCTATGTTAAGATGACAGCACATATCATCGTTAACCTTATCAACGCTGAATTTTTCGCGGGCATATTCCGCCGATGCCGCACCGAGCGTTTTTATGAGCTCGGGATTCTCAATAAATTCCGTCATTTTTTCGGCAACCGCCTCTGCATTTTTTACGGGAACCAAAAATCCCGTTTTCCCGTCAATCACGGTTTCACGGCACCCGGGGGCGTCGGTCGTTATAATCGCCCTGCCCATGCTCATCGCCTCCAAGACCGTTCTCGGAGTACCCTCGCGGTATGACGGCAAAACATATACCGAGCACTGCTTGTAGTAATCTTCTACTCTGTCCGTCTCGCCGAAATGCTCTATTATTCCCTTTTCGACATACGGCGCCAAATCCTCCTTTGACAGAGAATCCTGTATATTTTCGCACGCTCCGAGCAGCATAAATCTGACCTCGGGGTGCTTTTCCTTGACAAGCTCGCACGCCCTCAAATACTCGCGTATGCCCTTTGAATACATAACGCGCGACAACATAAAGAACGTGATTTTATCGGGATAATCCGCAACGGAAAAACGGTTTGTATTGACGCCCGAACCGTTTACAACTCGGCATTTTTCGGATTTAACAAGTCCCGATGAAACGAACTGCTCTCTGTCGTCGGGATTTTGGAATATCACCGCATCGGCACAGTTTAGAGCCTTTTTATAAAGCACCGACATAACGGCTCTTATGGCTTTTGCCTTCTTAGTCTGCGCGGTAAACGCGTAGCCGAGCCCCGTTATCATGGCGACCTTGTGCGGAACGCCGGCTTTTTTTGCGGCTATGGAGCCGTATATTACGGGCTTCGATGTGTACCCGAGAACCACATCGGGCTTTTCCTTTTTGAACAGCTCGTAAAGAGCCTTTTGATATTTCAGGTCCTCCTTCGGATTTACTCCGTTTTTATTCATAGGTATCTCGACGAAGCGTGCACCGAGAGCCTCGATTTTTTCAACACCCACTCTGTTGGGGCCCGTGACAATAACCTCGTATCCGCAAGAGATGATTCTCTTTATTAAGTCGCCTCTGAAATTATACGCCGTTCTGTTTTTCGGCGAAACCAATATGAACCTCACTCTGCCTTGTCCCCCTTTAGGAAGCCGCTTAGATTACCGTATATCACGGAAAACAGCCGCTCCGAATTTTTCTCCGAAACAAATGAATTGTGCGGAGTTATAACGACATTTTCCATATCCCATAAAGGACTGTCCTGCGACAGCGGTTCGCTTTCAAAAACGTCGAGCACCGCGCCGTAAAGCTTCTTCTCCGACAGTGCCGCCGTAAGGGCGTCCTCGTCAACCACCGCGCCCCTCGAAATGTTGATAAGCACGGCTGTATTTTTCATATGAGAAAGCATTTCTCCGTCAAACAGCCCTCTCGTCTCATCGGTAAGCGGCAGCGTTAAAATGACCGCATCCGAAACCGAAAGTACGCTCGGAAGAACCGAAAGCGGATAAATTTTTTCGTAAAGCTCATTCTCCGTCGGGTACAAATCGACGCCTAAAACACGGCAGCCTAAAGCCTTGTATCTTCTCGCACATTCGCTGCCTACGGAGCCGCAGCCGACTGTCAAAACGGTCTTTCCGCAAAGCTCAAAAAGCTCCCTGTTTTTTTGCCAAACGTGATTTTTTTGATTTTCGCGGAAGAAAAAGCTCTTCTTATAAATTAACAGAGTACCGAGAACGGCAAATTCCGCCATCGGCACACTGTAAACACCCCTTGCGTTGAAAAGGGAAATATTTTTACTTTTTATATACTCCGCAGGGACTCTGTCAAGCCCCGCGCTTGTGAGCTGAATAAATTTAAGATTTTTGAATTTTTTGATGTCGTTATATAAAAACAGGCCGTTGCACACAACGGCGTCAACAGCCGAAACGTCAAAAGAGAGCTCCTCTCTCTCGTCCTCGACATATAAAAAGTCCGCCCCCAAGGCTTTAAGCCGTGAAAGCTGACCTTCCGTATATTTATATGCACCGGTCAAAAGGATTTTCATTAAAAGATGCCCCTGTAAATGATTATAAAACGAAGTTTTTCAGACCTTGCAAGCCTTTTTTGCCTCAACTATTGAATTGACGCAAGCCACAAGCTTTTCGTGATTTTCCGCAAGCTCGTCCGAGCTCATATTTTCGACAACTCCCTCATATTCACGAAACTCTTTGACGCCGACATTGAATCTGTCAAAGATTTCATCCTCACGAAGCTTTGAAGCGTCGCAAAAGGCTCTCGACAATATAACCATACCGGAGCCGAGCCTGTAATGCTCACCTATTATGTATTCCGCAGGCAGCATAACCTCGCTGTGAACTCTGCCAACGCCGCCGAAGCCGTAAAATATGCCCCTTTCGCGGAGCTTACGGCACAGTCTTTCCACCGTACCGTCTGCAACAAGCTGAAACATAAAGTCCATTTTATAGCCGAGATGCAAGTCGTTAAGCCCTATATGCACTTCGTCTATACCGGGAACGTCAAGAATTTCGTCTAAGTGCTCCGCCGCCTCGGGCGTTTCCACAAGAAGGCATGTCCTTGCCCTTTTTCCGACGCAGTCTGTAAAGCCTTTTACCTCTTCCGCGGTCTTAAAATACGGGAGCATAACTATATCCGCACCGTCGTCTATTACGCGGTTGATTTCTTCACGTGAGCCGTCGTAAAACGAATTTACTCTGACCAAAAGCTCCGTCCTGTCTAAAACCGCGCTGAGCTTTTTCACGTCGTCAATGCTGTTATGAGATATTACGGTATCCATATTTGCCTGACGCTCTGCCTTACCGCGGGTTTCAAGGTCAAGGAATATTCGGTCTACCGAAACGTCCTGTGCGATTTTTGCAATCTTCGGGTCGTTTGTTAGATACATCAGCTTAAGAGCCATTATTTTTTCACAACCTTTGCATCATTTGACGGGTCGGTGCTCTTATTTACGGTTGCACCGCTGTTTTCGTTGTCGGCATTCGTAAGCACCTTAAACGCGGTCATAAACATAATTTTTATGTCAAGTAAAAGCGACATATGGTCAACATACCAAACGTTAAGCTCGATTCTTTTGTGCCACTCTACGTCCTTTCTGCCGTTGACCTGCGCCCAGCCGGTTATACCGGGTCGCACCTCAAACATACGTTTTTGGAAATCGGTATACTCCTCATATTTCCACGGATGATATGTAAGCGGAGGTCTCGGCCCGACAAAGCTCATCTCGCCCTTTAAAATATTCAAAAGCTGCGGTAGCTCATCTATGCTCGTAGCTCGTAAAATTTTACCTATCCTTGTAACCCTGGCGTCGCCCTTTCCGGAATAAACGCCGGAGCCGGTTTTTTCCGCTCCGACGCACATTGAGCGGAATTTATATATCTCAAAAACCTTTCCGTTTCTGCCTATTCTCTTCTGACGGAAAATAACGGGACCGCGGCTGTCGATTTTAATCAGTATCGACACCGCAAGCAACAGCGGAGACAACAAAACAAGCCCCAAAAATGACGCTGTGACATCTAAAAATCTTTTGACTGCCCTATAAAAGCCTCTCACCGTTACACACCCTAAAAAACACTATGATATATCTAATTTATTATATACTTATACATTAAATATGTCAATTAAAACAGGCGATTGTAAACATTTGTAAAAAAGCAGCGGACGACACGGTAAAAACGATGTCGTCGCTGCTTTTAAAATCACATCAATATTATTTTTTGTGCCATTTTACGCCGTTCGGAGTATCCTCCAAAACTATGCCCATGGCGGCTATCTCATCACGGATGCTGTCCGCCTTAGCAAAGTCCTTAGCCTTTCTCGCAGCGGTTCTTGCTGCTATCAGCTCTTCAACCTTGCCGTCAAGGTCGTTGTCCTTTTCCTCGTACACAAGACCGAGCACGCCCGTAAGCTCCGAAAACAGTTCTTTTGCAAATATCAAAAGCTCTTTGGACGAAGTGGGTATTACATTTGAGTTTATATCTCTGACAAGCTCAAATACCGCTGAAAGTCCGTCGGCGGTGTTGAGGTCATCGTCCATAGCCTCTATAAAGCGTTCCTTGTGAGAGAGAAGGCTCTTTTTAATTTCCTCGGCGTTGTCGGGGAGAGCGTCCTCTGCGTTTTGAAGAGCGAAATCAAGAGAGTCGCGGCAGGTATAAAGCCTTTGAAGCGACGCCTTGCACTGCTCTATAATGTCAACGCTGTAATTTATCGGACTTCTGTACTGAGAGGAAATCATAAGATAGCGTATCGGCTCATAGCCGTATTTTTCCGCAACATCGCGAACGGTAAAGAAATTACCGAGCGACTTCGACATCTTTACGTTGTCAACATTTATATATCCGTTGTGCATCCAGTAATGTGCAAAGGGAACGCCGTTGCAGCACTCGCTCTGTGCTATTTCGTTCTCATGGTGCGGAAATATGAGGTCCTGACCGCCGCAATGAATATCGATGGTCTTGCCGAGAAACCGTCTTACCATTGCCGAGCACTCAATATGCCAGCCCGGTCTGCCGTTACCCCAAGGTGACTCCCAATACGGCTCGCCAGGCTTTGCGCCCTTCCAAAGTGCAAAGTCCATGGGCTCTTTTTTAAGCTCCTCGACATTGATTCTCGCGCCGGCCTCAAGGTCCTCAAGCGGCTGATGAGAAAGCTTACCGTAATCCCTAAATTTGGACGGGCTGAAGTACACATCACCGTTTGAAACGGGATATGCATAGCCATTTTCGACAAGAGTCGAAATGATATCGATTATCTCGTCGATATTTTCGGTGGCTCTCGGATGAACAGTCGCCTCACGCACATTCATACCCTTTGTGTCGGTCCAATATTCTTTGATATACTTTTCCGACACGGTTTTGTAATCGGAGCCCTCTTCAATGGCTTTTTTGATTATTTTATCGTCAATATCGGTAAAATTCTGAACAAATTTCACCTTGTAGCCGCGGTATTCAAGGTAACGGCGGAACGTATCGAAAACGCAAAGAGGACGCGCGTTGCCGATATGGATATAGTTATAAACGGTGGGTCCGCAGGCATAGATTTTGACTTCGCCCGGAGTTATGGTTTTAAGCTCCTCTTTTTTTCGTGACATCGTGTTATATATTTTCATCCTCGTAATTCCTTTCGTTTTGTTCTTCGTATTCGGTTTTTTGATATTTTTTCAGCTCTTTTTCAAGCAGCGCTATGCGATGCGACATTCTGCAAAGCTCCTGAGATACGGGGTCGGGAATGTGAATCTGGTCGAGGCAATCGACACGCACGCCCTTATGCTTTACGACTCTTGCCGGAACTCCGACGGCTGTGCAATCCGGCGGTATTTCCTCAAGCACTACGGCACCTGCCGCTATATTTGTATTATCGCCTACCTTAAAAGGACCGAGCACCTTTGCGCCGGCGCCTATCAGCACGTTATTTCCTATTGTAGGATGTCTTTTACCGGTATCCTTGCCGGTACCGCCGAGCGTTACTCCCTGATAGAGCGTTACATCATCGCCTATCTCCGTGGTTTCTCCTATTACAACTCCCGTGCCGTGGTCAATAAAAAAGCGTCTGCCGATTTTAGCCGCGGGATGAATCTCTATCCCTGTCTTTTTGGCGGCTCGCTGAGAAATATATCTGCCGATAAATTTCATATTGTGGTTCCAACACCAGTAAGCTCTTCTATGCATTCTGATGGCCTTAAGCCCCGGGTATAAAAGCAATATTTGTACGGTCGAGGTTGCCGCCGGGTCGCGGTCCTTAACCGACTGTATATCTTCCTTTAAGCGGTCAAACATTTAAACACCTCCCGCAAAAAAATAAAGCCTCCGCAGAAAAAATCATCCTGCGAAGGCGTGAGTACGCGGTTCCACTTCGTTTTATAACTCATTATCCTTAACGCGGAAAACGTGCGAAGATACTCTTTTTCCCTTCGCCTGCTCACGGACGCACTTCACGACACGCAGCCTTAAGGGCATTTCAGCACAGGTGCCCTCTCTCTGAAAATCGCGTAAGATCGCTACTCTTTCCGATCAATGCATTTTTACATCTTAATATATTGTATCACATTTTTCGTGTTTTGCACCAATTATTTTGAATAATCGATAACATTTTTACTGTCCTTTAAGTAAATAGCACCCGAAACTACTGTCAAAGCGGCGGTTATCCACAGCAGTAAATTTGAAATATGCGGCAATGTAAACCAAGTATATGCCGCCGCAAAAAGCTCTTTTGAAAACGACGTTACGGCTATATAGTCCGCCTCGCAGAGAAGCATTATTATAATCGTAAAGGTCATTTGACTGACAGTTTTGGCCTTTCCCCATTTGTTGGCGGGAATTACAACTCCGTCTGCGGCCGCTATCATTCTGACCGAAGCCACGGCAAATTCTCTTGCAAGCACTATCATAACAATCCAAATATTGCAAAGCCCCATAGTCATAAACGCGAGCAGAGCGGAGGTTGTGAGAATCTTATCCGCTATCGGGTCAAGCAGCTTTCCGAAATTCGTCACCTGACCGTTTTTTCTCGCAAGATGGCCGTCAACGGCGTCCGTTATCGCTCCGACGGCGTAAATCGCCGTTGCGATAAGAAAACGGTGCGGAAGTGCTTCCCAAAGCAATGCCGCAAGGAAAAACGGCGTTATTATTATTCTGGCAATGGTCAGTTTATTGGGCAAATTCATCTTCATATGACTTCTCCGATCAGATCGTATTCATTTACGTCGAATATCTCCACATCCACAAAGTCGCCCTCATTAAGTTCATAACCGCAGGTAAAGCTTACAGAGCCGTCAATATCCGGAGCGTCACGCCAAGTTCTGCCGTAATAGCTGTCGGTATAGCCGTCATAGCCCTCAACAACACAGCGCATTGTTTTGCCGATGTTGTCGTGATTCAGCTTTTCAAATATATTGTACTGCTGCTCCATTATGATTTCGCCGCGTTTTTTTCTGATCTCCTCATCCACCTGGTCGGGGAATTCCGCCGCCGGAGTTCCCTCCTCCTGAGAGTAGGCAAAGCAGCCGAGCCTGTCAAACTTCATTTCCTTGACAAATTCCGAAAGCTCGGAGAACTGCTCCTCCGTTTCGCCCGGGAAGCCTGTTATCAGGGTAGTACGAAGCACCACATCGGGTATTTTCTCTCTTATTTTCGTTATGAGTGCCGTAAGCTCCTCTTTTGAGCCGCGGCGGTTCATACGCCTTAAAATATCCGAATTGCAATGCTGAATCGGGATATCCATATAATTTACGATTTTATCGTTATTCGCAAACGTATCTATTATCTCGTCGCTGAGCCTTTCCGGATAGAGATATAAAACTCTTATCCACTCTAGGCCCTCGATTTTTGACAGCGATGTCAAAAGAGCCGGCAGCGCGCATTTACCGAAAAGGTCCTCTCCGTAACGCGTTGTGTCCTGCGCAACAACTATAAGTTCTTTTACTCCGCCGTCTACAAGCTCTTTAGCCTCTTCCAAAATGCTCTCCGGCGTACGGCTTCTGTATTTTCCGCGAATTGACGGTATTGCACAATAGGTGCAGTTGTTTGAGCACCCCTCGCCTATCTTTATATATGCGTAATAGGACGGTGTGGTGAGCATACGCTTACCGTCAAGCGGCAGGCAGGTTTTTTCGCCGAAGGTTTTAATATCCTCTTCGCCGCCGCAAACCTTTTCGCATACCTCGCATATGTCAGAATTCGAGCCTATGCCGACAACGGCGTCAACCTCGGGAATTTCCGACAATACTTCGTCCCTGTATCTTTCCGCAAGGCAGCCCGTGACAACTATTTTACGTATTACGCCTTCTTTTTTCAATTCGACCATATCAAGTATGTTTTCAATGGCCTCTTTTTTTGCATCCTCAATAAAGCCGCAGGTATTAACTATGACCACGTCGGCTCCGTCTACGTCATTTGTTATCTCAAAGCCGTTGTCCGCAAGCTTAGACAGCATAATTTCACCGTCAACCTGGTTCTTGGGACAGCCGAGAGATATCATACCGACTTTTTTACTCATAAAACTCACACATAGCCTTTCACGCTGTAATCAAAACGATTCGTTTTCTATGCTCTCAAACGCCGCACGTATGTCGGAATACGAATAGCCGAGGCGCAGAAGGGAATTTTTTGTGCGAATTATGCCCTTTTCGTCTCCGAGATTATTTCTGTACTTCGTTTGCAACAATAATATAATACGATTTAAATCGTCTTTGTCAAGTCTTTCGGCCGCTTCTTCGGCTAAAGCCCGGTCAATTCCGCGCCTCAAAAGCTCCTGTTTGACACGGCTGACGCCGTATTTGCGGTGCGTATAAAGCTCCTGCGCCAACATATCGGCAAATTCGCCGTCATTTATAAGTCCGAGCTTTTCGAGCTTATCAGCCGCCTGCTCGGCGCACTCCCTCGGGTACTTCTGCATAAGCTTTCTCACGAGCTCCGCCTTGCCGTGCGCCCGACGCGACAGAAGCTCGGCACCCTTTAAAAAAGCGCGACGGGAGTTCACGGACAAAGTTAAGTCCGCAAGCTCCTCGTCGTTAATTTCATTTACTTTATGCCATTTTTCGGAAAACCAAAACGTATCATCGACGGTAAGGGTATATACGTCGTCAACATATATATGTATTTTACCCTGCCTGCCGTCCTTAAAGCTCAGTTTCATTCGTCGTCATCCACCGCCACGTCGATTTTGGCTCTTGCCGCGGTCTTGGTGGTCTTTACGGGGCGATAAGCTATGGGCGCGTCATCGTCGGCGCTTTTAGCGGTTTCTTTTTTCTCGTCTCCCGCACCGTGCTCCTCCGCCATCTTTTCGCGAATCTGCTTCTCAATTTCGTCGGAGAGCGCCTTGTCGTTTTTAAAGAGATTTTTAACATTGTCTCTGCCCTGTCCGAGCCTTGTCTCGCCGTAAGAGAACCACGCGCCGCTCTTTTTGATGATGCCGTAGTTAACTCCGAGGTCAACTATCTCGCCGACCTTTGAGATGCCCTCACCGTACATAATGTCAAATTCAGCTGTCTTAAAAGGCGGAGCCACCTTGTTTTTAACTATTTTAGCTCTTGTTCTCGATCCGATAAATTCACCGCCCGAGCCCTTGAGCTGCTCGATGCGCCTTACGTCAACACGTATGGAAGCATAGAATTTAAGTGCCCGGCCACCGGTTGTAACCTCCGGATTTCCGTAGACCACACCGACCTTTTCACGGAGCTGATTTATAAATATAATTATTGTATTTGATTTTGAAATAACACCGGCAAGCTTGCGCAGAGCCTGCGACATAAGTCTGGCCTGAAGACCGACGTGGCTGTCGCCCATATCGCCGTCTATTTCCGCGCGCGGAACGAGAGCCGCTACGGAGTCAACTATTATTACGTCAAGCGCGCCCGAACGCGCCAGTGCCTCTACTATTTCGAGTGCCTGCTCGCCGTTGTCGGGCTGTGATACCAAAAGGGAATCAACATCTACGCCGAGATTTTTTGCATATACCGGGTCAAGAGCGTGCTCCGCATCAACAAATGCAGCCTCGCCGCCGAGCTTTTGCGCCTCTGCCACAACGTGCAGCGCAAGTGTGGTTTTACCCGATGACTCCGGGCCGTAAACCTCAATTATCCTGCCGCGCGGGAAGCCGCCTATTCCGGTAGCACAATCAAGAGTTATCGAGCCTGTCGAAATAGCTTCGACATTGAGCGCATTATTATCTCCGAGACGCATAATGGTGCCGGAGCCGTATTTTTTCTCAAGCTGAAGTATGGCTGTATCAAGCGCTTTACTTTTATCGGACATCTAAAATTACCTCTCAATCGTACAAATGTTCGTTTGACGTCATTATATAATATCGGTGCAAAAAAAGCAAGAGTTTTTATAAAAATAGTTAATTTTAAAAAAATGCTTGCATTTTACTCCGTATTCTGTTAGAATACTGTTTGCTAATCATTAAAGGAGGTGCTCTTCGTTATGGCAAAATGTGAATTCTGCGGTAAAGACGTAGCTTTCGGCATTAAAGTTTCTCACTCACACAGACGTTCTAACAGAACCTGGAAGCCAAACGTAAAAAAAGTTAAGGCTATCGTAAACGGCTCTCCTAAAAGAGTTTATGCTTGCACTCGTTGCCTTCGTTCAGGCAAGGTCACAAGAGCTGTCTGAGGCATAAAGCAAACTTTATACGGACGAAAAATTACGACGCTTTCCGGGTTACCGGAGAGCGCTTTTTCGTTTTCGTAGGCATTTAAAATTCGGGGTACTGTTTATGAAAAAACTTTTGAGCCTTGTCAGAGCGGCCGTTGACCGTTACGACATGATAGACGACGGAGATAAAATCGCCGTGGGCGTTTCGGGCGGCAAGGATTCGCTTGCCCTTTTATATGCTCTCGCGCGGCTTCGCTCGTTTTATCCTAAGCACTTTGAGGTTATTGCAATTACGCTCGACTACCGCTTCGGCGGCATGGACGGCGACTATTCGGAAATACAAAAGCTGTGCGACAGCCTTGACGTAAAATACATCGTAAAAAAAACCGACCTTTGGGACGTTATATTCAATATCAGAAAAGAAAAAAATCCTTGCAGCCTCTGTGCCAAGATGCGTCGCGGCATTCTTCACGATACAGCTAAGGAATACGGCTGCAACAAAATCGCCCTCGGTCACCACCTTGACGACGCCGCCGAAACCTTTATGATGAATCTTTTGAACGGCGGCACAATTAAGTGCTTTTCTCCTGTCTCGTTTCTTTCGAGAAAAGAGCTGTATTTGATACGCCCTTTGATATTCGCTTACGAAAAAGACGTAAAGCGTGCGGCGGCAAGCCTTGACCTGCCGATAGTCAAAAGCAAATGCCCGGCTGACGGGGTAACGGAGCGGCAAAGCACAAAAGAGCTGCTCGCGTCTCTCGAAAGGCAATACCCGGCACTCCGCGAAAAAATCGTGGGGGCACTGCAAAGAGGCGGAATAAGCGGCTGGTAACAAAGTCAAAATGCGAAAAAGTGTTGTATTTGCCCTATTATAATGATATTATTTTATTGATTTTAAATTCACGGAGGTTTCTTTTATGCAGCAAATTCTTAATCGCCCGGCAATAAAGGCCGAGGCAAAAAGCTTTATCGGTCAAAATGCGCGTTGGTGGAAAATGACGCTCGCAACGATTGCTATATATCTGATTAGCGGCGGATTTTCGATTTACGTAAATATTGCCACAGTCATAAACCGCGACGACCCTTCGACAACAGTCGGTTATTCAAGCAGTGTAATTACTCTTTTGCTTATACCGTTTACCATAGCCGCATCAGGCTACTACCTTAATCACATACGCGGCTTTAACCCCGAATGGAAAAGCCTATATAAGGAGGGTATAGACAACTACGGCTCATATCTCGTAACTGGTGTGCTCGTAAATGTATTTACCTTCCTTTGGTCGCTTCTGTTTGTGGTTCCCGGCATAATAAAGGCTCTTTCTTACTCACAGGCAAACTATGTTATCCACGACAATCCGCGCCTTAAGGGCAAGGAGGCCATCGAGATAAGTAAAAGAATGACAAACGGCTTCAAGGGCGATCTCTTTTCGATGTATCTCAGCTTTATAGGCTGGTATATTTTGGTGGGGCTCACCGGCGGAATACTCTCAATATATGTCACTCCATATGTTGAGACGACGGCTGCCATGTACTATGAGAACCTCAAGAGATATTCGATTGAAAACGGCATTGTAGCTCCCGAGGCGTTCGGTATAGCTCCCGTTACGGGCGGCGCACAGGGTGGAAACGGCGATTCTCAAAGCTCTTACGCGGCCGGCAGCTCATATTCCGCCCCCGTCGACAGCGACCCCTACAAGGCTGTCGGCATAAATCCCGAGGATACATTTAAGCCCGGCAACCCGGACTCTGATAATTCAGATAATATGAAAGGTGAAAACTAATGAAATACGTTGTAGTTCTCTATGACGGAATGGCAGATTACCCCGTTCCCGCTCTCGGCGGCAAAACACCGATGGCAGTTGCAAAAAAACCGAATCTTGACTTTCTCGCAAAGCACGGCGAGGTAGGCCTTGTAAGAACCGTTGCAGAGGGCTTAAAGCCCGGCAGCGACGTTGCCAATATGAGCGTTCTCGGCTTTGACCCAAAGAAGTGCTACACCGGACGTTCTCCTCTTGAGGCGGCAAGCATGGGCGTTGAGCTTCTTGACACGGATGTTACGCTGAGGACAAATCTCGTAACTCTCTCCGACGAGCCGAATTACGAGGACAAGACCATGGTGGACTACTGCGCCGGTGATATTTCTACCGAGGAGGCTCACGAGATAATCAAATCGGTACAGGAAAAATTCGGGAACGACAGATTCCGCTTTTACCCCGGAGTCAGCTACCGCCACTGCCTTGTCTGGTCAAACGGCACAACAGAGCTCGGAAATATGACTCCCCCTCACGATATTTCGGGCAGAGTTATAGGCGAATATCTCTCCTCTTCCGAAAACGCAAAAGAGCTTATTGCCATGATGAAGGAGAGCTACGACTTTTTAATGCAGCACCCCGTCAACAAAAAGAGAATAAGCGAGGGCAAGCACCCCGCAAATTCAATTTGGCTTTGGGGCGAAGGCAAAAAGCCGGCTCTGCCGTCATTTTACGAGACCTTCGGCAAAAAAGGTGCTATAATCTCGGCGGTTGACCTTCTTAAAGGAATAGCAAAATGCGCCGGTATGGCCGCTCCCGAGGTTGAGGGTGCCACAGGCTACATTGATACTAACTTTGAGGGCAAGGCAAGAGCCGCCGTCGAAGAGCTTAAAAACGGATGCGACCTCGTATATATTCACTTTGAGGCTCCCGACGAGTGCGGCCACAGAAACGAACCCGAAAACAAGGTGAAATCCATTGAGATGATAGATTCGCGCGTACTCCCCATAGTTCTCGACGCACTCAAGGAGTATGACGACTACAAAATAATGGTGCTCCCCGACCATCCGACTCCCATTGTTACGGGCACGCACGCCTCAGACCCCGTACCGTTTATGATTTATCATAAAAACGACGAAAAGGACAGCGGCGTTGACTCTATAAACGAAGAGAGCGCAAAAACGACCGGCCTGTTTATAGAGCACGGCCCCGACATTATGAAGAGATTTTTGGAGGATTAAAAAAATGGGATACAATCCTGATTCCGCAATAGAGACAAAATGCGTACAGGCAGGCTGGCAGCCGAAAAACGGCGAGCCGCGAGTTCTGCCCATTTATGAATCTACAACATACAAATATGACACAAGTGCCGAAATGGCAAAGCTTTTTGACCTTGAGCCGGGTTATATGTATACGCGCCTTGCGAACCCGACAAACGACGCGGTCGCAAATAAAATCGCATGCCTTGAGGGCGGTGTCGGCGCGGTGCTCACATCATCGGGTCAGGCGGCAAATTTCTTTGCGCTTATAAACATACTCGGTGCAGGCGACCATATAGTAAGCTCCGCCACTATTTACGGCGGCACATTTAATCTTTTAAACGTGACTATGCGCAAAATCGGTGTTGAGGTTACGTTTGTTGACCCGAGAGCGAGTGAAGAGGAAATAAACGCAGCCTTCCGCGACAACACAAAGGCGATGTTCGGCGAAACAATAGCGAATCCGTCGCTTGATGTATTGGACATTGAGAAGTTCGCAAAAATCGCACATTCGCACGGAGTTCCGCTTATAGTTGACAACACTTTCCCCACTCCCATAAACTGCCGTCCGTTTGAATTCGGCGCAGACATAGTAACTCACTCTACCACAAAATATATGGAAGGTCACGCTTCTACAATAGGCGGATGCGTCGTTGACAGCGGCAATTTCGACTGGTATCAAAATGATAAATTCCCGGGGCTTACAACTCCGGATGAGAGCTATCACGGAGTTACATACGCTAAGGACTTCGGCAAAAACGGCTATATCGTAAAGATAGTGGCACAGCTTTTACGCGACTACGGCTCAACTCCGTCGCCGTTTAATTCGTTCCTCTTGAACATAGGTCTTGAGTCGCTCGCGGTACGTGTGGAACGCCACTGCGAAAACGCACAAAAGGTTGCCGAATATCTTGAAAAGAACGATAAAATCGCTTGGGTAAATTACCCGGGGCTTAAATCAAGCAAGGATTACGAGCTTGCCAAAAAATATTTACCGCACGGTACATGCGGCGTAATTTCCTTCGGCGTAAAAGGCGGAAGAGAAAAAGCCGAACAGTTTATGAACTCATTAAAGCTTGCCGCCATAGTCACACACGTCGCCGATGCGAGAACCTGCGTTCTTCACCCCGCAAGCTCCACTCACCGTCAGCTTTCGGACGAGGAACTCACGGAATGCGGCGTAACCCCCGACCTCGTAAGACTTTCCGTCGGCATTGAAAATGTAAACGATATAATCGCCGACATAGATAACGCTCTTAAAGCCATATAACACACATAACACATAAAAACAGCCGTCCGAATCAGGTTTTCGGACGGCTGTTTTTTACTTATAAATCATCTGTTTTAAACAGTAATTTTTCGCTTTATTTGATATGGTAAACGCGGTTTTCGGCTATGATATGCTCCTTTGGCTCTTCATCGGCATAGCCTAAGGCACAATGTCCTATCCCCTCATATTCGCCGTTTATACCGAGCTTTTTGAGAATCGCCTTACCCTTTTCGGATTCAAATTCCTCCTTTGCGCGGTGAATCCAGCATGAGCCGAGTCCGAAATTATGTGCGGCAAGCATAAGGTTCCCCATTGTAAGCGAGCCGTCGTAAACAGCTGTGCGGCACTCCTTATTTGCCAGCACAATAAGTATTGCGGGCGCGCCGTAAAACGGGTCAAAGCCCTCCTGCCAACCGCCTATTTCGCGGTTCATTTCGGATATTTCGTCGCGCATTTTCCTGTCTGTAACGGCAATAATTATCGGCGACTGCTTATTCATACCCGACGGTGCATAAAGTCCCGCCTCGATAATCTTATCCATAAGCTCCTGCGGTACTGCGTCGGGCTTAAACTTTCTTATACTTCTTCTCGTTTTCATATTTTCGATAGCTTCCATAATTTTATCCTTTCCTACAATTCAGGTCTTTTTAATTTAAGTAGCTTTTCGGGCACAAAAAGTCGTATCATCATCAATATAGCACATTTGTCAAGCACAGACCGTAAAAAACAAATACACCTTATTTTTGCTTTGTAAGCAATGCAACGCTCTCAACATGAACGGTACGCGGGAAAAGGTCGGCGGCGGCGAGCCGTTTTGTCTCGTATCCGAGGTCTTTAAGCCTAAAGCAGTCCCTTGCGAGAGTAGACGGGTCGCACGACACATAAACTATGCGTTCGGGCGACATTTTTACGATTTCCGCCAAAAGCATTTCGGAGCAGCCTTTGCGCGGCGGGTCAAGCAGCACCACATCGGGCTTTATTCCGCGTGACGACAGCTCCTGTGCCGCCTCTCCTGCGTCGGCACATATAAATTCGGCGTTTTCTATGCCGTTTTCGAGGGCGTTGCGCTTTGCGTCAAGCACAGCCTCCGGAACTATCTCCGCCCCTATTATCCTCTTTGCTTTTTTTGCCATAGAAAGACCTATTGTGCCCGTTCCGCAATACATATCGAGCACGGTCTCTTTGCCGCTGAGACAGGCATACTCTGCCGCCTTTTCATAAAGCTGCTGTGCCATATCGTGGTTTACCTGGTAGAACGACAGCGGCGACAATCTGACCTTAACTCCGCAAAGCACGTCATATATGCAGTCGTTTCCCCAAACAGTCACGCACTCTTTACCGAGAATTACATTGGTCCTGTCACGGTTGATATTTAAAACTATGCTCTTAACCGAGGGTATTTCGGTAAGCTTTTTAATCAGCTCGTCCTTGTGCGGCAAATCCTCACCGTTTATAACGGCGCATACCATAACCTCGCCCGTAGCTTCGGCAAGACGGAGATATATATGCCTTAAAAGCCCCGTGTGTTTTTCGGAATCATAGACCGTTATACCGTTTTTAATTATAAATTTTCTGAAAATCTTAACTATATCCGCAAATATCGGCGGCTGTAATATGCAGTTTTCGCAATCTACCACGCGGTGCGAGCGCGGAGCGAAAAAGCCTATTTTAAGCTGCCTGTCAAACGATACTGGATACTGTGCCTTATTGCGATAACAGGTCGTTTTATTGTCGGACAGAAGCGTTTCCGCCTCTATATTGATATGGGCAATGTGAGAAAACGCATCTTCGACGCGCTTTTTCTTATGCTCCTTTTCTTTTTCGTACGATATGTGCTGAAAAGCGCAGCCGCCGCATGACGGAAAATACGGGCACGCAGGCATTATACGCGATTTTGCGGGCCTTAGCACCTTTTCGACGCGGGCGACGGCATACGTCTTTTTAGCCTTAATTATATGCGCCGTTACCTTATCGCCTGCCGCTGCGCCCGAAACGAAAACAGCCATATTTTCATATCTTCCGACGCCGCTGCCCTCGCTCGTAAAGCTGTCTATATAGAGTTCTACATTCTGATTTTTACTGAGTGACATCACTTTTTCTCCGAATCGTTTTTATGTTTTTTTATTGCCCTTTTAAGGCAAATACAAAACAGCAGCAAAAGCACCGCAGCTATTGCCGCCGTAATTATAAATTCAAGCCTTTGCTGCGGCTCGTCGAATATATATTCGCCGGCAAACGGGTTTACCGCATCCCAAAATGTAAGTTTCATTTTCTATAAGCACCGTTTCTTTTTTTAGACATTGTAACACAATAAAATGCAAATATAAAGCGTATTATATCGAAAACGGACGTATTCAAACAAATGTTTTATTATTTTCAACAAAAAATCACCATATACAAAAAAAGAGTAAAAAATAACTTTTAATTTACGCTGCTCGGTGGTATAATAACCATATTATATGCCTCGAGGTACGGCGAAGTGCGCCCGTTTTTGCCTCAGGCTTGCTTGATTTTAATTTTTTCTTTACATAAAAACTTTAGGGAGTGAACCGTCCTTTGGATAAATTCGTTATTACCGGCGGTCATAGGCTTAAGGGAGAGGTTACTGTCAGCGGCGCAAAAAACGCCGTTGTTGCCATCCTTCCGGCTACAATTTTAGCCGAAGATGTATGCCGCATAGAAAATATACCGAATATCAGCGACGTTACCGCAATGCTCAACATTTTGGGCAATATGGGTGCGTCAATTAAATTCATCAACAATTCCACTATTGAAATAGATACGCGTCACATAAATTCATTTGTAGTAGAGCACGAGCTTTCAAAACAGCTTCGCGCGTCATATTACCTTATAGGCGCACTTCTCGGCAGATTTAACAAGGCCAAGGTTGCAATGCCCGGCGGCTGCTATCTCGGAGTTCGCCCCATTGACCAGCATATAAAGGGCTTTGAGGCTCTCGGTGCCGAGGTGACCATGGAGGAAAACGCGATGGTCAACGCAAGAGCCGAGTCTCTTTTGGGCAACGCTGTTTACCTTGACGTTGTGTCGGTCGGCGCTACCATAAACGTAATGCTGGCAGCAGTAAAGGCAAAGGGTCTTACAATAATCGAAAACGCAGCGAAAGAGCCTCACATAGTAGACCTCGCAAACTTTCTTAACACCATGGGTGCCGACGTCAGAGGCGCAGGCACTGACGTTATTAAAATACGCGGCGTAGAGCACCTGCACGGCTGCGAATATTCCATAATTCCCGACCAGATTGAAGCCGGAACCTATATGGTTGCGGCAGCCGTCACAAGGGGTGACGTGCTTATAAAAAACGTTATTCCGAAGCATCTCGAGAGCATTTCGGCAAAGCTTATAGAATGCGGCGTCACCGTCACCGAATATGATGACTCCGTAAGAGTTTCATGCGACCGCAGACCGGGCAAGTGCAACATCAAAACTATGCCTCACCCGGGATTTCCGACCGATATGCAGCCGCAGTTCGCCGTGCTTTTATGCCTGGCTGACGGTACAAGCATTATTTCCGAGAGCGTTTGGGACAATCGTTTCCGCTATGCGGAGCAGCTCACAAGAATGGGTGCCAAAATACACGTCGACGGAAAAACGGCTATTATCGAGGGCGTTCCATCGCTTAAGGGTGCACCTATAAGAGCGGACGACCTTCGCGCAGGCGCGGCTATGATGATAGCAGGCATGGTCGCTACGGGCGTTACAGAGATTGAAGAAATTTATCACATAGAGCGCGGATATGAAAATGTCGTTGAAAAATTCCGCTCGCTCGGCGCTGTTATTGAGAGAAAGACCTTCCCGGACGAAGATAAAAAATCTCATAAAAACGCCGGTTAATGTTATCCTAATATTAAGCCGCCGAGAGCGGCTTTTTGCTTTTATTCAGGGGTGTACCGATATGACTGACAATCAAAAACTCGCGGAGCTTTTGTTCCCCGAAATCACAAAAACACCGGAGGACTACGAAAAGCTCTATCCGGAAAGAAATTTGAAGGAGGGTGCGCGCGTCACGCGATTTGCACCGAGCCCCACGGGCTACCTTCACCTCGGCGGCTTTTTCGGCGCGCTGACGGACTATTTGACGGCAAAGGCCTCGGGCGGAATAGTGTATCTGAGAATTGAGGATACCGACAAAAAGAGAGAAATTTCCGACGGCGTTTCCGCCATCATAAACGGCTTTAAGTCGTTCGGCATTACGTTTGACGAGGGCGTTACCGGCATAGACAGCGAAAAGGGCGACTACGGCCCTTACACGCAGAGCAAGCGTGAAGAGATTTATAAAACAGTAGCAAAAAGTCTTGTCTTAAAGGGACTTGCATACCCTTGCTTCTGCACGGCGGAGGAGCTTACGGCTCTTCGCGACAGGCAGGAAAAAGACGGTGCTCTTATAAGAGGTTATTTCGGCAAATATGCAAAGTGCCGTAATTTAACCTACGAAGAAATCGAAAAGAACATAAAAGAGGGCAAGCCGTATGTGCTTCGCTTCCGTTCAAACGGCGATGAAAACAAAAGAATTGTCTTTGACGATATGATACGCGGCAAAATCGAAATGCCCGAAAACATTATAGATGAAGTGCTTTTAAAGAGCGACGGCATACCCACTTACCACTTTGCGCACGTTTGCGATGACCATTTTATGCGTACAACTCACGTTATAAGAGGCGAAGAGTGGATTTCCTCCGTCCCCAAACACATAGCTTTATTTAAAGCGTGCGGTTTTAAGGTTCCGAAATACGCGCACACTCCGCAGGTTATGAAAACGGACGAAACGGACGGCACAAAGCGCAAGCTCTCAAAGCGCAAGGACCCCGAGGCGTCGGTAAGCTATTTCGCGCAGAGCGGCTACCCGAAGGAAGCGCTCACCGAATACATTATGACTCTCTTAAATTCAAATTTTGAGGATTGGCGCAGAGCAAACAAGACGGCGGATATATTTTCTTTCCCGTTCAACCTTAAAAAGATGAGCGTCAGCGGTTGCCTTTTTGACCTTGCGAAATTAAATGATATAAGTAAAAACGTAATTTCCGTTATGACCGCAGACGAGGTGTATGAGAGAACCCTTGAATGGGCAAAAGAATACGACGACGAATATTATACCGTTCTTTCGGAAAACGAAAGCAAAGCAAAGCTTATGATGAACCTTGACCGCGGAGGCAAAAAGCCGCGCAAGGATATAGCAAAGTGGAGTGAAGTCAAGGATTACTTCTCTTACTTTTATCCCATGTATTACAAAAAAGACTATACGCTGCCCGAAAACATCACACCCTCGGACGCCGAAAAAATTCTCACCGAGTATTTAAAGGTATACAATGAGGAGGACGAAAAGGACATCTGGTTCCAAAAGATAAAGGAGCTTTGCGAGCCCCTCGGCTTCACGCCTAATGTCAAGGAATACAAGCAAAATCCCGAAAAATACAAGGGTCACGTCGGCGATGTTTCCACGGTTATCAGAATAGCCGTAACGTCAAGGACAAATACGCCCGACCTTTGCGCGATTATGAAAATACTCGGTAAAGACGAAACCGAAAGCCGTATAGCGGACGCAATAAATTACTACAAGGAGGTAAAATAATGGACGAAGAAATAATGTCGTCGAATTTTATTCACGACTTTATCGACGAGGACTTAAAAGAAGGGGTTTACGACCACGTCCAGACACGTTTTCCTCCGGAGCCCAACGGTTATCTGCATATAGGCCACGCAAAGGCGATTTGCATAAACTTCGGTACGGCCCAGAAATACGGCGGCGTTTGCAATTTGCGTCTCGACGACACAAATCCCCAGAAAGAGGACACCGAATACGTAGACGCCATAAAAGAGGATATAGAGTGGCTCGGCTTCAAATGGAACAAGTGCCTTTATGCGTCGAGCTATTTTGATTTTATCTATGAATGTGCGGTAAAGCTTATTAAGGACGGTAAGGCATATGTTGACGACCTCTCCGCAGACGAAATAAGAGAATACCGCGGAACTCTTACCGAGCCCGGTAAAAACAGTCCTTACCGCGACAGAACAACAGAGGAAAACCTCGACCTTTTCAAGCGTATGACAAACGGCGAATTCCCGAACGGTGCAAGAGTTTTGCGCGCAAAAATCGATATGGCGTCGCCAAACATAAATATGCGCGACCCCGTTATTTACCGCATTGCGCACGTTCCGCATCATCAGACCGGCGACAAGTGGTGCGTATATCCCATGTATGATTTCGCACACCCGCTCTCCGACTACAAAGAGGGTGTAACACACTCGCTGTGTTCTCTCGAATTTGAAAATCACAGACCGCTTTACGATTGGTTCCTTCGTGAGCTCGGCTTTAAAAATGTGCCGAGACAGATAGAATTTGCAAGACTCAATTTGAATTACTGCCTCACAAGCAAACGCAAATGTCTCGCGCTTGTAAACGAGCACATAGTTGACGGCTGGGATGACCCGAGAATGGCTACAATAAGCGGTATGAGACGCCGCGGATACCCGGCAAAGGCAATACGCACCTTCTGCGAAAAGATCGGCGTTTCAAAGGCTTATTCGGTAGTAAGTATGGATCTTCTCGAATCCTGCGTACGTGACGAGCTTAACGAAAACGCTCCGAGAGCAATGGCTGTTCTCGACCCGCTCAAGGTAGTTATAGACAATTATCCCGAGGGTAAGACCGAAGAAATAGAAGTTGAGGTTCACCCTAATCACCCCGAAATGGGCACAAGAAAAGTTCTTTTCGGAAGAGAGCTTTTTGTTGAGCGCGAGGACTTTATGGCTGAGCCTGTTAAAAAGTATTTCAGGCTTTTCCCCGGCAACGAGGTAAGATTCAAGAGTGCATACTTTGTAAAATGCGTCGGCTTTGACTGTGACGAAAACGGCGAAGTCACCACGGTTCACTGCACTTATGACCCCGAGAGCCGCGGCGGTAACTCTCCCGACGGCAGAAAGGTCAAGGGAACCATTCATTGGGTATCGGCAGAAGGCAGCTTTAAGGCTACCGTAAATATGTACGACAGGCTCTTTAACGTGCCGAACCCGTCCGACGAAAGCACCGGCAGCTTTAAGGACAACTTAAATCCCGACTCTTTAAAGGTGTTAACGGGATGTCTTATAGAGAGCGGCTTAAAGGACGTAAAACCGGGCGATGTTTTCCAGTTTATGCGCAAGGGCTACTTCTGTGTTGACAAAAATTCAACTTGTGATAATATTATATTCAACCTGACTGTTCCGCTGAATTCCTCGTGGGGCAAATAAAGGAGAGTTTAAATGGCAAAAACCAAGCAAAAAAATAAAAATCTCGGCACCGATATTCTGTACCGCATTATTATGGCGGCAATGGCGGTGTGTGTACCGATAGTCGCATATTTCGGGAATCTTGTTTACACCGTTATCGAGTCCGATATATATAAGCTTGTAGCCAAGCTAAAGGGTGACTCAAGCGACGACGGCACATCATATGATTATTGGAGCATAAAGCGTGTTGTCTCGCTCGTTCACGACGGCAGCGGCGACAAGAGCAGCCTCTCATCTATTTGGGACGCTCTGTCACCGGTACACGGCGCGCTGCTCGGCACATTGATATTCTTTGCGATAGCTCTTCTTTTGGCTGTTGTCATATTCTTCTTTGCGCTTATAAGCAAGAAGAAAATCCCTCAGCTCATAATTTCCGGCGTCGGGCTTGTATCCGTAATCGGAATGCTGATTTGCTTTAAATCTATTGCCGCCGCTATCGTTAACGGTACAATTACAATCGCGGATTTTCTCTCCGGCGTATCGGGCCTTTTCGGCTCTGCCGTAATAACGCAGATAATTCCGTACATAGCCAAATTCACCGTAGTTCAGGTGAGCTCCGGCTGGTTTATGCTGCTCTTCCTCTATATAGGAATGATCGTTTGGTCGGGCTCATATGTGCTTATAGAGTCGGGCGAAAAAAAGTAAAGCATCAAAAATAATCCGTAAACAAAAAACAGAGTGCGGTTTTTCAGCCGCTCAGCTTACAAAAAAAACCGGGAGCTGTCGTCTCAGACGATTGCTCCCCTTTTCTTTTATATAGTAATTGCAAAAGCGTTCGTAAAATGTTAAAATATATATTAATATTCAATTAAAATAAAAAAGGATTTTTACATATGAATAAATCATCAACTAAAAAAGCCGTATCGGTTATTATGTGTCTCATGCTTGTGTTGCTGCTCGGGGCTTGTCAAAAAAAGATCGACAACAACACAACCGCAACATATGATCCCGACGCACCCACTACGCAAAAATCGGGCAATAAAGAGAGCACCTCGGACAGTAACACCGCTACGGTGACAATTCCCGAAGGATATACGCTCGTTAAAATTTCGTGGCTTATGGAGGATAACGGGGTTTGCTCTTCTGCGGATTTCATTTCCGCGGCACAAAGCTACGACCTTTCGAAATACGGGATTCTCGCAGACGTCAAAAATGCGCAGAACGTTTGCTTCCCTCTTGAGGGCTATCTTTTCCCCGCTACATATACATTCAAGAAAAACAGCGACCCGACAGCGGTAATAGACAAGCTCGTCGAGACGTTTCAGTCACGCTTTACCGACGATATGAAGGCAAAGGCTGCCTCTATGGGAAGGAGCGTTCACGAGGTTCTCACGGTTGCCTCCATAATCGAAAAAGAGGCGTACACTCCCGAGCAGAGGACGCTTATTTCCTCCGTTTTATACAACAGGCTCAACGCAAAAATGAAGCTGCAATGCGACGTAACTGTAAAATACTGCACCGGCGTTATAGAGCTTCAGTATCCCGATAAAATAGACGAATACAAGTATTACTATAACACATACCGTTGTCAGGGACTTCCGGCAGGCCCTATCTGTAATCCCGGCATGGAGTCGATTAACGCCGCGCTGCAGCCCGACAACACGGATTATCTATACTTTGTAATAAACACCGAGCCGCCCTATGATTCGGCATTCTCGGCGACATACGATGAGCATATAGAGAACTGCACAAGAATGGGCTACACAGCAAAATAATACATTCACGAACAGGAGATAACAGATGAATATAGAAATAGCCGACAGACTCGTTAAGCTTCGCAAGGAGCATAACCTCTCACAGGAAGCACTTGCCTCAAAGCTCGGACTCAGCCGCCAGGCTGTTTCGAAATGGGAGCGCGCGGAGGCGTCGCCCGACACCGATAATTTAGTCGCTCTCGCGGAGCTTTACGGCGTACCGCTTGACGAAATTCTCAACGGTCCTAAAGCGCAAGATGAGGATACGCCGAACAATGAGCCGACAAAGGCAGAGCTTAAGGAAAAGAAGCTTGCCGATATGTCCGAGAGACAAAGGGTCGGCCGCAAAATGGTAAAATTCCCGTTTCCGATTTTAATTGCCGCAGCATATCTGCTTCTCGGCTTTATGAACGGTAACTGGCATCCCGGCTGGATAATACTGCTGCTTATACCTGTTTACTACTGCGTCGGCGGTGCTCTTTGCTGCCGAACCAAAAAGGCAATGCTTCTCACTATGCCGATACATCTTGTATTGGTCGCGGTGTACCTGCTCTTTGGCTTTACCGCGGGAATGTGGCATCCGCAATGGCTTATTTTCCTTATAATTCCGCTGTATTATTGGATCATCAGCGTGTTTTACAAGGAAAAGAAAAATAAATCATAATTTTAAGGGGCTAAAAAAGTGAATTTCAAATGCGGTAAAAAGAAAAATGCAATTATTATTATAATCGGTATCGTTACGGTTGCGATATGCATAACCGCCGCAGTGCTTGTATCGAGAGCAAAGAAAAAAGCGGCGGCAGCGCAATTTGTACCCGAAACCGAGACTTACTCGGAGGAATCGGAAGAAGCTCTCTTTGGGGAAGAAACCGTGTCGGAGACAGAATCCGAAACAGCTCCGATTGTAAAGCCCGTCGGCACAACAGCTCCGGTAGAGCGAGCCGCTCCGGCGATACCGAAAAAACTGACGCAGCCGAAACCGAGCATAACGCCCACAAAGCTTTTAAACGTGCCGTTTATCGACCAGAGAAAAAAATATCCCACAGGCTGTGAAAGCATCTCTGCGGTTATGGCGCTTCAATACCTCGGTATATCTATTTCGCCCGAAACCTTTATAGACAATTATCTCGACAAAGGACGCACACCGTACAGCGACGAAAGCGGAAATTTATTCGGAGATGATCCGCGCAAAGTGTTTTTGGGCGACCCTTACAGCAAAAACGGGTGGGGCTGTTGGGCACCGGTAATTGAGAACGCAGTCAATAAATTCATCGGCAAAAATTACACCGTAAAAACAATATACGGCAGCTCAATAGACGAGCTTTGCTCAAAATATATAGATAACGATATTCCGGTGCTTGTATGGGCTACGCAAAATATGGCTCCGGCAAGAAGATACAAGACTTGGTATATCACGGATACATCCGACCAATTCACGTGGATAACTCCCATGCATTGTCTGCTTCTTGTGGGCTACGATGACAGCGGGTACTACTTTAACGATTCGTTACAATGTAAAAATATGCGTTATGACAAGAGTAAGGTTATATCCGCATACAACGCGCTGAATTGTCAAGCGGTGGTAATTGCACCGAAATCGGCATCCGATGAACCGCCAAGCAGCGCAAAGCCCGAAACAACAACATCACCTGCAACAACAAAACCGCAGAATACGACCGACCCGTCAGCCGCAACAAAGCCGGACACAACGGACAGTCACGGCACGACATCGGCCACAACCGCTGCGGAAAAAGATACCGCGTCTCCATTAAAGAATAACGAGCACAATTAAACAAAAGCATAAAAAGCGAGTGTATTTTGGTTAAACCAAAATACACTCGCTGATTTTTTTACTTTGAGTTATCGCTTATTCGGTAATCATAAGCTTCTTGACTATCTGAGTCATTCTGTCCTCGTCAAAGATAACCGGAACGGGATAGAGCGGATTTGCCTCTTTAAGAGCCCTTGATACGATAGTCGGAATATCTTCTTCCTTAATCTGGGTAAAGCCCTTCGGGATATTCATTCTCTCGTTCATGGCATAAACCTCGGCAATGAACTTCTTGGCCTTATCATCATCGCTTGTGCCTTCAATGCCGGCAAAGTTGGCAAGCTTTGAAAGCTGCGGATAGATGGCTGCACCGTATTCCTCAAGCATAACCGGAAGAATAACGGCATTTGCAAGGCCGTGCGGAATACCGTACATACCACCGAGATTATGAGCAACAGCGTGAACATAGCCTACATAAGCTCTTGTGAAAGCCATACCGCCGTAGAACGAGCCGAGAAGCATTTGCCCTCTTGCATTTATGTTTTTACCGTCCTTATAAGCGGTCTCGAGGTTTGCAAATATAATTGCGACTGCCTTTTCTGCATAATCGCGTGTTGATTTTGTATTGCTCTTGCCTATATAAGCCTCAACCGCGTGGGTGAGCGCGTCCATACCCGTTGTGGAGGTGATATGCGGAGGAAGACCTACGGTAAGCTCCGGGTCAAGCACCGCAAACTTCGGACGAAGGCACGGGTCATTTATGGCATATTTCTCATGAGTCTTGGTATTTGAAACAACAGCGGCAAGAGTGGTCTCTGAGCCTGTTCCCGCCGTTGTGGGTACTGCGAAGAACGGAGGAAGCTTGTGCATAACCTTGAGCTGACCGCGCATCTGCGGAATGGTCTTGTTAGGTCTTACTACTCTTGCACAGGCAGCCTTTGCACAATCCATCGGAGAACCGCCGCCGAAAGCTATCATAGCCTGGCAGCCGTTTGCTACGAACTGAGCGCGAGCCTCTTCGATATTTTCAATCGAGGGGTTGGGCTGAACACCGTCATATACGGTATATGAAATGCCGTCCTCTTCGAGCTGTTTGAAAAGCCCGTCAAGAAGATGAAGGCTCATAAGGCCTTTATCGGTGACGATCATAACATTGTTGATACCTTTGTCTTTAATGACGCCGGGAAGCTTTTTGATAGCTCCGGGTCCTGTAAGCAGCTGCGGTTCAGACCAGTCAAGGAACATCATAAAGATTTTCATGACCTTCTGAAAAGCACGGTAATAAGCTACCTTCATTGCCCACATAGATAAACACCATCCCTTTTTGTAAATTATAAATTGAATTTATAGGTTAATTCTACCTTTTTTAAGCATTTTTTGCAATAGTATTTTCAAATATTTTCACAGCACTCTCGCTGTCCGCTTTTATTTGAGCGGAAAGAGACGAAAGGCCGTCAAACTTTTTTTCCGCCCGTAAAAATTCAAGCAAATGCACTTCAGTATCGGTACCGTACAAATCGCCCGAAAAGCCGAGTATGCAAGTCTCGCTGCGAACCGAGGGAGTACCTATTGTCGGACGCCGACCGAAATTTGTCACCGCCGGATAAGCCTTGCCGCCTATTTCTACGTACGAAGCGTAAACTCCGTGCTTCGGCTGCACAAATCCGTCGGGGAAAAACTGATTTATTGTAGGAAAGCCCAGAAGGTGGCCGCGTCTGTCGCCGGCAACCACGGTGAAGTCGTAGGAAAACGGTCTGCCGAGCATTTTCGCCGCAGTTTGCATATCACCGCTTCTTATCGCCTCTCTTATGCGCGTTGAGCTTATTTCTATACCGTCAAACTCAACCATCGGTGCCACATAAAGCTCTATACCGTATTTTCGGCATAATCTGCGCAGTACCTCAACGTTTCCGGAGCCGTTGTCTCCGAAGGTGTAATTCTCACCGCAGGAGACTGCCCCTGCCGCAAATCTTCCGACAAGAATATCACGTACAAAGCTTTCGGGAGACAGGTGCATTATTTCCGAAAAATCTATTTCCAAAGCACCTACGTTCATTTCTCCGAGCAAGCTTTTGCGCAAACCGTCCGTCAGTATTTCGGGAGGAGCCTCGCCCTTGATGAACTTGAGCGGATGAACGGAAAACAACAGCACATACGGCATATATCCGCTCTTTTTAGAAAGCTCTATAACTTTTTGATGCCCCAAATGAAAACCATCGAAGGTTCCGAGGGCTATTGATTTTTTATATTCATTCACCTTGAAGCACCCTCTTTACCGCGAGACATCCCGTTTCGACGTTTTTTTCTCCTATTCCGAGAAACTCATTCTCCGGCGAAAAAACTCTGAAAAAGCCGTCGCCCTTCGGATTTCCTATGCGGTCAAGAAACAGCTCTCCGCCGTTTTTAAATCTGACCGCCTGCGCCGCAGTTACGTGTACTTCTTTGTACTGTGACAAAACTCTTGAAACCGGCATAACATAATTGCCGAGCTCGCCGTTTTCGCATATTTCACGCAGTTTCTCTATCGTAATGCAGTCGTCCGTAGAAAACCCGTTTGCCCTCGTCCTGCGAAGCGACTTGAGAACCGCACCGCAGCCGAGCTTTTTGCCGATATCGTCGGCAAGGCTTCTTATATATGTTCCTGCGGAACAGGTCACATCGAGAGAAAACTCATTATCCGAAAAATCGTATGCGCAAATTTCGGTTATATTTATCTTGCGCTTTTCGCGCTCAATCTCCTTGCCCTGCCTTGCGAGATCATAAAGACGAACTCCGTCCTTGCTCACGGCAGAATACATAGGCGGAGTCTGAAGCTGCTCGCCGTAAAAGGAGAGCGCCGCCTCCTTAGCTTCACACGGAGTAACGCTTACCGGGAAGCTGCCCGTTACGGAGCCCGTAATATCAAGCGTATCGGTTGTGACGCCGAGCAAAATTCTCGCTGTGTAGCTCTTTTCATGGTCCGGAATAAGCTCTATAAAGCGCGTCGCCCCCGAGAGGGCAACAGTCAACACGCCCGTTGCCATAGGGTCGAGCGTGCCTGTATGCCCGGCTTTTTTGGAGCCGGTTATTCTCTTTACCAAATTTGCCGCCGTAAACGACGTCATATTTTCAGGCTTGTCAATGCAGATAAATCCCGTCATGCTTTTTCAAGCTCCGTTTTGATTATTTCAAGAAGCTGCTTTTTGCCGTCGGCATAATCGGCCGAAAAATCACAGCCCGCCGCACGCGCGTGGCCTCCGCCGCCCATCTTGGCGCAAATAGCCGAGGCGTCTACGGGAGCGTAGGTTCTGAGCGATACCTTAAACGTGCCGTCAACCCGTTCTCTAAGCGTAACGCCTACCTTAACGCCCTCGATTTTACGTGGAAGAGAAGCTATGCCGTCACACTCGGTCTCGTTTGAGCCGCTCTGTTTAAACATATCCTTGGTGATTGTGATAACGGCGCATTTCCCGCCGAAGTACATTTCTATCGAATTTAAAACGAGCTCCTCAAGCCGCAAATAAGTTCTGGTCTTTGTCTCAAACATAACTCGGTTTATCTCGTCAAATTGTGCTCCGAGCGAAATGAGCTCCGCTGCCTTAATATGAGTTTCGGGAGTTACGTTTGAATACCTGAAGCAGCCTGTATCCGTTGAGATTCCCGTATACAGACAGTCTGCCGTGCAAGCGTCCGGTTTTACTCCCAGGCACTTTATTACATCGTAAACTATCTCGCACGCCGCCGCACTGTCTTTAAGACAGAGCATATCGGCATATCCCGTATTTGAAATATGATGGTCTATGCACAGCGGTATTTCGGGGTATTTTTCCGTAAGACGCGCGCCGAGCAGCTTTGAATCGGCAACATCAACCGCCAACACAAAATCGGGAGAAAAATCCATACTCTTTTGCGGATTGTAATTTTCCTCCGACTCTTCCCACATATACGAATACTTCTTAGGTATGTCGTCGGAGCAATCAACCATAACCGTTTTGCCCATCCCGGAGAGAACGCGTCGGAGCGCAAAAGCACAACCGAGCGTGTCGCCGTCGGGACTGCGGTGCGTCAAAATCAGAATGTTGTCTTTACTTTTGAGAATTTCTGCCGCCTCGGCCTCATTTATCCTCTTCATCGTCTTTTTTCAGAGCCTCAATCTTTCTGAAAATTTCCATACCGTGCTCAACCGAATCATCTGCCGCAAATTTAAGCTCGGGGGCCTTTCTCAAACGAAGTCGTTTCCCAACCTCGTGCCGTATAAGCCCCGTTGCGCTCTCAAGCCCCTTTACAGCCTGCTTTGCGTCATCTATGCCGGAGAGTGAGCTTACAAAGACCTTTGCATAGCTCAAATCCTGACTTACCTCGACCCTTACCACGGTGAGCATTTTATCTTTTACGCGCGGATCCTTGAGCTCGCGGATGAGCGCAACTATTTCGCGCTTAATATCCTCCGCGACTCTGTCCTTTCTGTATCCTGCCATAGCTTAATTCCTTTCATATAAAAGGAATCAGTCCTTGTATTCCTCCATAACGAATGCCTCGAGGATATCTCCCTCTTTAATGTCATTGAATTTCTCAAGACCGATTCCGCATTCGTAGCCGGACTGAACCTCTTTTACGTCGTCCTTAAAGCGCTTTAAGGATGCGATGCTGTCCTCCGAAACAACTATGCCGTCGCGGACAACACGAATTTGTGAATTTCTTGTAATTTTGCCGTCAAGAACGTAGCTGCCGGCTATCATACCGGCGGAGGAGAGCTTAAATACGTTTCTTACCTCTGCCTTGCCGAGCGTTACCTCACGGTACTTCGGTGCGAGCATGCCCTTAATTGCGTCGCTTATCTCTTCTATGCAGTCATAGATTATTCTGTACATTCTCATATCTACGCCGTCGCGCTCCGCTATTGACTCGGCTACGGAGTCGGGGCGGACGTTAAAGCCTACTATAATCGCATTTGAAGCCGCGGCAAGCATTACGTCGGATTCGCTTACGGCACCGACGCCGCCGTGTATAACCTTTACCTTGACCTCATCGTTCGAGAGCTTTTCAAGGCTCTGTCTTACAGCCTCTACGGAGCCCTGAACATCTGCCTTGACTATGATGTTAAGCTCCTTAAGCTCACCCTCGTTTATGGATGAGAAGAGATTATCAAGAGTTACCTTCTGGAACTGCTTGAACTGCTCCTCCTTTTGCTCGTGCTTTCTCTGCTCAACAAGCTCACGTGCAAGCTTTTCGTCGGAAACGGCGTCAAATTTGTCTCCGCCGGTCGGAACCTCATCAAGACCCATAACCTCTACGGGTACGGACGGGCCTGCCTCTTCAAGCTTTTTGCCGCGCTCGTTTGTCATAACTCTGACTCTGCCCACGGTCGTTCCGGCAACTACGATGTCGCCCGTCCTCAACGTACCGTTTTGTACAAGGAGCGTCGCAACGGGGCCTCTGCCCTTATCAAGCTTAGCCTCTATTACAATGCCCTTTGCGGCACGGTTCGGATTTGCTTTAAGCTCAAGCATTTCCGCAACGAGAAGTATCGACTCGAGAAGCTTGTCGATGCCCATATGAGTCTTAGCCGAAACGGGAACACATATTACATCGCCGCCCCATTCCTCGGGAACCAGGTCATACTCGGTGAGCTGCTGAAGAACTCTGTCCGGTGACGCGTCCGGCTTATCCATTTTGTTTATGGCTACAATTACGCTGACTCCGGCGGCCTTCGCGTGGTTTATGGCCTCTATTGTCTGCGGCATTATACCGTCGTCGGCGGCAACTACGAGCACGGCAATATCCGTAGCCATAGCACCTCTTGCTCTCATAGAGGTAAATGCTGCATGACCGGGAGTGTCAAGGAAGGTTATCATCTGACCGTTAAGGTTTACTCTGTAAGCACCTATGTGCTGAGTTATGCCGCCTGCCTCGGTCTCTGTTACGGAGGTATTTCTTATGGCGTCGAGAAGCGAGGTTTTGCCGTGGTCAACGTGACCCATAACAACTACTACGGGATCTCTCGGCTCAAGATTTTCCTCTGTATCCTCGGTATCGTCGATAATTCTCTCTTCAATCGTTACTACGACCTCTTTTTCGACCTTTGCGCCGAGCTCGGAAGCTGCTATCGCCGCCGTATCGTAGTCGATAACATCATTGACGGTAGCCATAATGCCGAGAGCCATAAGCTTTTTAATTACCTCGGCAGCTGTCATCTTAAGCTTAAGAGCGAGGTCGCCTACGGTGATTTCATCGGGAATGGTTATCTTAATGTGTCTCTTGGCGCGCTCCGCCGCTATTCTCTTCAGTCTCTCCGCCTCAGTCTCACGCTTATGGCTTCTTACACCCTGCTGCCTTCTGTACTGCTGAGACTTCTGCTTAAGCTTCTGCTTATGGACGGTGTTGTCGCCGTTGTTGCGGTTGTTTACCGGAGCGATGTTCTCATAACGCTCGTTGTACTTGTCAAGGTCAACTGAGTTGCCTCTTGTATCAACGTGGCGCATTTCGCCCTTGGTGCGCGACTGCATCGGCTTTGAAGGATCTTTTTCCTTCTTTTCCTTTTTGCTCTTAAACGGAGCCGAATTGTCTGTTTTTGCATTTTGCTTCGTTTTGCCCGCATCCGCCATGGAAGCCGTCTTCTTTGACTCGGCTGCGGATTTTTGCGGCTTTTCCTTAACATCTTCCGCCGATTTCTGCCTTGCAAAATAGCTGTCAAGGCTCTTCGGCGCATTCTGCTTTGAGAGCAAATCAAAAACCAAATCAAGTTCTTTCTCTTCGAGCGCGGTCTGATATTTTTTCTCGCCGTCAAAGTATTTTGAGACAAGCTCTATTAAATCCTTGCTCTGAATATCAAAATCTTTAGCTGCTTCATGTATCTTATATTTTTTTGTCATATATTACTTTCCCTCCCGGATCAATTCTGTTATTTTACGTGCGAAGCCGCCGTCGTTGACCGTTAATACCGCGGTCATCTTGGCGCCGAGGCACCTGCCCAAATCGTTCATTGTACAGCCAAGGGTTAATGCCGGAGTTTTGCCGCCGGTCTTTTCGCAAAGGGAGATAAATTCGTCCTTGAGTCTTTCGGATGAATCGGAGGCCAGAATGCACACTGAGGCTCTGCCTTCTTTTACGGAGGACAGTGCCGCGTCATGACCGAGACTCAAAGCCGAAGCCCGCCTTGCTATACCGAGCAGCCCTAATGCCCTGTCATTCATTTTCCGAAAGCTCCTTTTCCATCTCGTCGTAAACATCGTCAGGTACCGTCACCGAGAACGCGCGGTCTATCCGCTTTGCTTTGCGCGCCGCCTTGAGGCACTGTGCACTTTTGCATATATACGCTCCCCTGCCAGCCTTTTTGCCGGTGAGGTCAAGCGAGACCTCGCCCTCGGCGCTTCTGACCACTCTCACAAGCTCCTGCTTAGGCTTTTGGCAGCCGCATCCGAGACATTTTCTCAGAGGTATTTTTTTCTGCTTCATTTTATTCTCCCTTAAACATCAAAAGACTCAGCCTTCGTAAAATCCGCTTTCGGGTTTTATATCTATCTTCCAGCCGGTAAGGCGCGCCGCGAGACGTGCGTTCTGACCCTTGTTGCCTATTGCGAGCGAGAGCTGATTGTCCGGTACGGTAACTACGCAGGATTTAACCTCCGAATCGGGTATCTCTACGCTAAGTACGTTTGCGGGAGCGAGAGCAGCCGCAACAAACTGCTTGGGGTCTTCGCTGTAATTGACTATGTCTATCTTTTCGCCGCCGAGCAGCTCTACTATCTTGTTGACTCTCGAACCTCTCGGACCTATGCAGGCTCCGATGGCGTCAACGTTTTCATCCTTGCTGCTGACCGCCATTTTTGTTCTGGCACCGGCTTCACGTGAAATTGCGTTGATGGTTACGGTACCGTCGTAAATCTCGGGAACCTCTGTCTCAAACAGACGTTTTACAAGACCCTGATGCGTGCGTGAAATCATAGCCTTCGGGCCTTTTTCCGTATCTCTGACGTCAACTATAAATACCTTTATAAGCTCACCGACGGTAAGCTCCTCGCCGGGAACCTGCTCACCCTTCGGAAGTATTGCCTCTGCCTTTCCGATTTCAAGAGTGGCATTTCCGGTAATCGGGTCTACACTGAGAACCTTAGCGGTGACAAGCTCCTGCTGCTTTGACTGGAACTCCATCATTATCTGACCCTTTTCGGCGTCGCGTATACCCTGACGGATAACGTGCTTCGCGGTCTGAGCCGCTATTCTGCCGAAGTCCTTCGTGTCGAGCATTATCTCGATAATGTCGCCTGCCTCGGCGCCGGGCTTATACTGCTGAGCATCGGCTACGGTTATGTCGGTATCCTCGTCGTCGATTTCGTCAACCACGTTTTTGCGAACAAATACGTTCATTTCATAATTTTCGGGATCAATCTCGCACGAAACTACGTCCTTGCCGTTATAATCCTTGCGGAGCGCAACGATTATGGCGTTCTGTATCTTCTCATAGAGATACTCGGCAGGAATTCCTTTTTCTTTTTCAAGCATCTGCACAGCTTCAAAAAATTCCTTATTCATTTTAATAACCATTCCTTTCAAGGTAGTGCCGTGTCTTTTCGTCACGGCGATTATTGTCTTTTACATATCAAAGTCGTCAAGCTTTACAAACGAAGCTTCCTTCTTTTCAAAGGACATTCCGCCGCCCTCATCGAATTCAACCGTGATAAGACCTGCGTCGTAATCCTTTAATGTGCATTTGTAAACTCTCTTGCCGTTTACGGGGCGTATGAATTTAACTATCACGCGGCTGCCGAGATATCTCGTAAAATGAAAATCCCTTGTAAGCTCGCGCTCAATGCCGGGCGAAGAGACCTGAAGAGAATAGCTTCGGTCTATTGGGTCAGCCTCGTCAAGCGGCTCGTCTAAAGCGTGGCTCATATTTACGCAGTCTTCAATTCCTATGCCGCCGTCCTGTTTATCTATGAATATGCGAAGATACCACTCTGCACCCTCTTTTTGGAAGCGGACGTCCCACAAAATGAGCCCGAGTTCCTCGGCGAGCGGCTGTGCGATATTCCAGACAGTTCCGACGGTACCGGTCAATTTTTCTGCCATTCGATATATCCTTTCATAAAAAAAGTCTTAACAAAACTAAGAGAGCGGGTCGCCCCACTCTCAATCATACGAATATTCTTACTGTGTTATAATACCATATATATATAAGGTTTGCAAGCTTTTTTTCAAAGGTCGTCGGAATCCTGCTCCGGCCTTTTGTCGCTGTCCGCGGGATTTCCCGTATAGCTGCCCAAAACATCGGAGTTTGTGGTATCGTTATAGCCGTTCCAAATCTCCGCCATCTCCGTGCCGAGCTCGCTCAGCTTATTAACGGCTTTTCTTGAAGGCTTCTTTTCGTCTTTGTTTTTTTTGCTCAAATTTATCACCCTTTCTTTATGTGATAACATTATTATGCCGAAAAAATAACAGGATATTTATGTATCTTTTTTATTATTTTCAGGTTGACTTTTAATTTTTTAGTTGCTATAATACAAGAGTATATAAGGGGGTCATTCCCTAACAAAAAAATGAAAGGGTTTGTTTAAGTTATGAAAAAGACGATTTCTGTTATTGTCGCTATTGCCATGATGCTTATGGTAAGCATTCCCGCATTCGCAGGCAATTTCGATGACAACGCCGATCTCACCGCTCAGCAGAAGGTTTTTGCCGAAGTGATTTTCGACGGTCTCAACGCAGGCAACAACACCGCTGATACTCTTGCAAATTATGTAGGCAGCAATCTTGATTACAAGGCTGACGTTACTTCTCCCGCAACCATCACCGATGATGTCAGCGAGGCATTTGACGCAGCAAACGAAAAGCTCACCGTTCCCTTCACCGATGAAGCTCTTATCAATTCCATGAAGCTGAGAACCTCAGCAACCATTACCGGCCGCTATCAGGCTGCTAACGGCGAAGGTTCATCAAACATCGGCCCTGGCGGCAGCGGCAGCAACGTGCTCGATAAGCTTTTCCCCGATTTCTCAAACGGCGATTTCAGCGACCTCTTCAAGGGCTTCTCTGATTCGTTCTCTCAGATAGGCGGAGCTATTTCGGGTCTTCTCAGCGGCCTCGGCATCGGCGGCGGCTCGGGCAACAACACCGAGACCACCACAAAGAAGGCATCTACCACAAAGTCAAGCTCTTCAAAATCTTCGACCGCTTCTATCCCGAAGACCGGCGACGTTGCGATATATGCAGTTGCAGGTGTTGCGGTAGCAGCAGGTCTCGCGCTTGTGCTCACCAAAAAGAGCAAGGATTCCGACGAGAAATAAGCCGAAGCTTAAAACGTAACTTTTTTAAAACCTCAATCTCGCAAAAGAGATTGAGGTTTTTTGTTGCGCTTTTACATACGTTTGTCGTCAGTAAAAGCTCGATTATAGAGGACAAAAAAAGCGAGGCCGCGAATTAACGCGGCCCCGCTCAAAAGCCTTAGGCTAAAAGGAAGTTCAATCAACGATAACGCCTGTTGCATCGCGTCCTGCCATTACGGCATTTGACTCGTCGGTATCAATATGCATTGCAAGCTTGAACTTCGGGCTTACTCTTACAACAACATCACCGAATACAAGCGAGCGCTCGGGTGAATCAATTTTAACCGATACAACCTGCTTATCCTTTACGCCGTAATTCTCAGCGTCCTCGGGAGTCATATGTATGTGTCTCTTGGCCACGATAACGCCCTCTTTAAGTTCAACTTCGCCCTTGGGGCCTACCAATTTGCAAGCACCGCTGCCTGCAATGTCGCCCGATTCACGAACGGGAGCTGCAACGCCTATTGAGCGCGCGTCGCTTGCGGAAAGCTCAACCTGATCGGCAGGTCTTGTGGGACCCAATATTGAAACAGCCGGGAAGCTGTTTTTAGGTCCTATAACCTGGACTCTCTCTTCGCAGGCGAACTGACCCGGCTGTGAGAGATCCTTCTTCTTTGTAAGCTGATAGCCCTTACCGAAGAGTGTTTCAAGCGTTTCTTCTGTAACGTGAACGTGTCTTGCGGAGGTTTCCACCATTACGGTTTTTTCCATTTTAATTTTCCCCTTTATTTAAGATTTGATTATTTGCTCATTTCGGCTCTTGCAGCCTTGATGTTTGCAACAAATTTCTTACCGGTTTCGGTTATCTGTTTATAGTCTCCGGTCTTGGCTCCTGCTGTGAGCGATGAACCTGCACCTACTGCCACTGCGCCCGCTTTTATCCATTCGCCTACATTGTCGGCGTTAACACCGCCCGTGGGCATCATTTTGGCATAGGGAATAGGTCCGCGAATGTCCTTTATGATTTTCGGCCCGAAAAGGTCGGCAGGAAATACCTTTAGTATATCCGCTCCGTTTTCCATGGCAAGCAAGCCCTCGCGTACCGACATAATTCCCGGCATCATCGGAACTCTGTAACGGTTGCACAGATGAAGCGTGTCAAGGTCAAGAGCGGGGCTTACTATATACTGAGCACCCGACAGCATTGCTATACGAGCGGTTGTTGCATCGAGCACCGTGCCTGCGCCGAGGATTATCTCGTCCGGTGTGTAGCGCTTTGCAAGCTCCTCTATAACCTTGTCTGCGTGCGGAACGGTAAACGTCAGCTCTATGGCTGCAACTCCGCCCTCGATGCAAGCATCGGTAATACGAATCGCTTTGTCCGTGCTCTCGGCGCGGACTACCGCAACTATACCGCAGTCCTGAATTTTTGTAAGTATTTGTTCTTTGTCCATTAGTAACATCTCCGGATATATTTATTTTAAAATTTAGTCTTGCTCCTTACGCACAACCTTAATATTAACTCGAAAAGCCAAATATCCTCGATTTGATATGCGAGATTGGGCAACGAAAAGTCGTAAGATGCGTAAGATTTTACCTCTGAACGCGTGCACCCGCGCCGGATACGATATTTTCTACTTCCTTGAGCGACGCCATAGATGTGTCGCCGGGTGTGGTCATTGCGAGAGCACCGTGGGCTATGCCGTAATTTACGGCTTTGTCGGGGTCGCCGGTGGTCATAAGGCCGTAGATAAGACCGGAGGCAAAGCTGTCTCCGCCGCCGACGCGGTCCATAATTTCAAGTGAGGGAAGAGACATTCCCTTATGAACGCTGCCGTCGGCATAAAGCATTGCGGACCAGTCGTTTATTGTTGCGGTTTTCACTGTGCGCAAGGTGGTGCCGATAGCCTTGAAATTGGGGTACACCTTAACGACTTCGGAAAGCATTTTGCAGTAGCCGTCGATATTGAGCTTTTTAAGATTTGCGTCATTGCCCTCTACTTCAAAGCCGAGGCAAGCGGTGAAATCCTCCTCATTGCCTATCATAACGTCTACATATTTTGCTATCTTCTTATTTACTTCCTGCGCCTTTTCCTTGCCGCCGATGTCTTTCCAGAGGGACGGACGGTAATTGAGGTCGTAGGAAACGATTGTTCCGTATTTTTTGGCTGTTTTAACAGCCTCTATAACAACCTCTGCGGTAGTTTCGGAAAGTGCGGCAAAAATTCCGCCGGTGTGAAACCAACGAACGCCGAGCTCACCGAAAATGTGCTCCCAGTCAATATCGCCGGGCTTTAATTTCGAAACAGCGGTATTTCCGCGGTCAGAAACTCCGAGAGCACCTCTTATGCCGAAGCCACGCTCCGTAAAGTTAAGACCGTTGCGAACAGTTCTTCCTATACCGTCATACGGGACCCATTTTATAAGTGAAGTGTCAACTCCGCCCTCTAACATAAAGTCCTCTACGAGCCTGCCGACCTCATTGTCGGCAAGAGCCGTAACAGCCGCGGTACGCATACCGAAGCAACGTCTGAGTCCTCTTGCGACATTGTATTCGCCGCCGCCCTCCCATACTCTGAAGGAACGCGCGGTTTTGATTCTGCCCTCGCCGGGATCAAGTCTCAGCATTATTTCGCCGAGCGAAATCATATCATATTTGCAGGAAGCTGCGTCTTTTACATTAAGATTCATAATATTCTCCCATAAACGGAGCTTAAACTCCGGAATAAGCGTTAAATCCACCGTCAACCGGAATTGTAGTACCGGTTATAAAGCCCGAATAATCCTCATCACAGAGGAACAAAAGCGTACCGTCAAGCTCGCTCGGCTCGCCGAAACGTTTCATCGGAGTTGCAGCGAGAATTTTGCCGGTGCGTGCCGTGGGCGTGCCGTCCTCGTTCCAAAGAAGTGCTTTATTTTGATTGGTCGAGAAGAAGCCCGGCGCAATGGCATTAACTCTGATACCTACCTCGGCAAAATGAACAGCCATAAACTGCGTGAAGTTTGAAACAGCCGCCTTTGCAGCCGAATATGCCGGTATCTTCGTTAGCGGACGATAGGCATTCATAGAAGAAATCATAACTATGCAGGTGTTTTCTTTCTGAGCCATATCGCGTGCAAATACCTGAGTCGGAATAAGTGTTCCGAGGAAATTGAGGTTAAACACAAACGAAATTCCCTGTGGGTCAAGATCAAAAAATGTCTTGATGTTCTCGTCGTGCTGAGTCAAATCTATCTTTTCGAGAGTTTCTTTAGTCGTGGTACCCTTTGGGTTGTTACCGCCCGCTCCGTTGAGGAGAATGTCGCAGGTGCCGAGCTTTTCGTTTACAACCTCGCGCGCCTTCTGCATACTCTCGGGGTCAAGCACGTTGCAGCCTACGGCAATTGCCGTTCCGCCGTCTGCGGTTATCTCATCTACAACCTTTTGAGCCGCCGCTTCGTTTAAATCAAGCACGGCTACCTTTACACCCTGCTTTGCGAGCACCTTTGAAAAGTCTCCGCAGAGAACTCCGCCGCCGCCCGTTACTACCGCAACTCTGCCATTTAAATTTTCGTGTTTCATAAAGTCCAGTCCTTTCGGTTCGTACCTTTAATTATTTTTTTGATTTCTCTACGGCTTCCCATAATCCGTTAAGGTATGCGGCGCCGAGTGCTCTGTCGTAAAGACCGTAGCCGGGCCTTGCGACTTCGCCCCAAATCATTCTGCCGTGGTCGGGACGCACATATCCGTCAAATCCGACATCCTGAAGAGCCTTTACAATCTCGTACATATCAAGTGAGCCCTCACTCGACTTATGAGCCGTCTCGTTGAAATGTCTGTCCGAAACCTTGATGTTGCGAAGGTGAGCAAAATAAATCCTGTCGCCGAATTCGCGTATCATAGCAGGCAAATCATTGTCTTTGTTTGCACCGAGAGAACCCGTGCAGAAGGTAATTCCGTTATATTTTGACGGAACAATATCAAAAAGTCTGCGATATGACTCACGCCCGGTTATAATACGCGGCAGGCCGAATATTCCCCATGGCGGATCGTCCGGATGTATAGCCATTTTGACGTCGCACTCTTCGCACACGGGCATAAGTCTGTTAAGAAAATATTCAAGGTTGTTCCAAAGGTCCTCGGAAGTCACATTTTTATATTTTTCAAACAGTTCCTTTATTTCACCCATACGTTCCGTTTCCCAACCGGGCATCGCATAACCGTTTGAATTATTATCTATCTCGCGGAACATATCCTCGGGGGATTTGCCCTCTATCTGTGCGCCGTCATAAGAAAGGCACGTGGCGCCGTCGCCCATATTCATGGCAAGGTCGGTTCTTGTCCAATCGAAAACAGGCATAAAGTTATAGCAAATAACCTTAACTCCGACCTTTGCGAGATTTCGTATGCTCTCAATATAATTATCTATATATTTATCTCTTGACGGAAGACCTATCTTTATATCCTCGTGAACATTTACGCTCTCTATACATTCCATGGTAAAGCCTGCGGCAGCTATTTCGTCACGCATTGCGGTAACGTCCTCAAGGGGCCACACTTCTCCTGCCGGCAGATAGTGAAGAGCCGGTACTATACCTGTTACACCGGGAATTTGTTTAATCTGCTCAAGGGTTACGGTATCCTTATCCTTACCGAACCATCGAAAGGTCATCTGCATAAATATGCCTCCTTTTTGCTTTTTTATATTTTATCACTATCACATCGATATATCAATGAATTTAAGCGAAAACAAGACGTCTAAAAGAAAAAAATATCGCTCAAAAACAAAAAGAGCCGCAAGAATAAAGCTCTTGCAGCTCTTGTGTTAAAGCGAATCAGTTCTCAATAAAATATTTTTCGTACCAAAGAATGAACGAATAAACAGACCATATCTTTTTCATATTGTGCGCCGTGCCTGCCTTGTGTTCATTCAAAAGCTTCATTATATAGTCGCGGTTAAAGAATTTTGCCGCAACCTCGCCCTCGAATTTTTCCTTGACCATATTGTAATACTCGTCACGACGAAGCCAATCGTTGAGAGGCGTTAAAAATCCGGTTTTTCTCATAGCGGCAGTCTGCGGAGGAAGCTCCTTTGCGGCTGCGCCTCTGAGAGCTACCTTTGTCGTCTCTTTATTGACGCGGTATTTTGACGGTATTTGAAGTGCTATTTTAAGCATTTCCCTGTCAAGGAACGGAACGCGAAGCTCAAGCGAATTTGCCATACTCATTCTGTCGGCTTTTACGAGTATATCCTGAACAAGCCATGTGCGAATATCGGCATACTGCATTTTTGTAACGTCGTCCTCGTTTTTGACCTCGTCGAAGAACGGCTTTGTGTAAACGGCGGGATCCTTTGACGGAATGTGCTTTGCGAGCACCTTATCGACATCCCGGTGGTTATACACGTAGTTGTTGCGGATATATCGTTCCTCAATCGGGTATCTGCCGCGGGTCAAAAACCTCTTGCCGTGGAACGAGGGCATTTTTTCGGCAATACCGCCGAGCATATTGCGAAGGCCCTGCGGCAAGCGCATATATTTTGCGAAATCAAGCGGCTCTCGGTAATAATGATAGCCGCCGAAAAGCTCATCTGCACCCTCGCCCGACAAAACAACCTTTACCTGCTGCGAAGCGAGATTTGCAAGGAAATACAGTGCTATTGCAGAGGGGTTCGGGAGCGGTTCGTCCATATAATACTGAACCATGGGAGTAATGTTAAAATACTCCTCGGCGGTTATTTTTTTGGAAAAATTCTTGACGTTTTCGTGCTTTGCAAATTCCTGTGCATGGGATAGCTCCGAATATTTTTCCTCAGCGTAGCCTACGGAAAAGGTTTTAACGTCGTTGCGCTTTGCCATTTCATGAACGACATAGCTTGAATCCACGCCGCTTGAAAGGAAGCAGCCTACTTCAACGTCCGAAATACCGTGTGCCACAGTCGAGCCCTTGAATGTCTCGTCAATAAGGTCTTCCCAATATTCAATGGACTTTGTATCGTCAATCGAATATTCGGGAGTGAAATATCTTTTGGTTTCAAATTTGCCGTCCGAGAAAGTGAAATAACTGCCGGGCTCCATCTTGTATACGTTTTTGAACATAGTCTCGGTAGTCGGGATATATTCAAAGCAGAGATAATCCGGAAGTCTCTCCTCGTTGAGCTCTTTCTCAAACAGCGGATTTGACAAAAACGACTTTATCTCGGAACCGAAAAGGAAGTTTCCGTTTTTGAGATAATAGAAAAACGGCTTTATGCCGAATATATCACGCGCGCCGAAGAGCTTTTTCTCGGTGCTGTCCCAAATCACAAAGGCAAACATTCCGCGCAGCTTGTTTAAAAGCTCACAGCCGTATTCCTCATAGCCGTGAAGCAAAACCTCGGAATCGGTCTTTGTGCGAAAAACGTGACCTTTTTTTATAAGCTCTTCTCTTATGGGCTGATAATTGTAAATCTCGCCATTGAATACGAGAACCTTTGTGCCGTCCTCGTTAAGTATCGGCTGGCTGCCGCCGTCAAGGTCTATTATGCTCAGGCGACGGAATCCGAGCGAAACGGACGAATCCACATAATAATCGTCCTGATCGGGACCGCGGTGGCGTATGCGATCCGCCATATCCTTTATAATTTTTTCGTTCACAGACTTATCCGGTGTGTCGTTGACATACCCTACAAAACCACACATATATTGTTCCTTCCGTTATTCCTTGATTTTCTTACCGCAAAGTTCTATGCTTCTGCGCGCAAGAACCTCCATGGAGTCTATAATTTTGCTGTCTTTTTTTGAAAGATTGAAGTCCTTGTCAATTATCGAAAGCTCGGTGCAGCCGAGTATAACGGCGTCGCACCCCTTCTTTTTCATATCGCCGATAATTCTCATAAACTCAAATATATCGACCTTTTCGCCCGCCTTGACCTCACCGTAAATGATGTTCATAAGCGACCTTTTGTCCTCTTCGTCGGGGAATTTACACTCAATCGAATACCTGTCGGCAACACGCTCGTAAGCACCCGATTTAATGGTTCCCTCTGTTGCCAAAACTCCGAGCGTTTTAAGCCCGGGGACTGTCTTAATTGCGTATTTTACAGTCTCCTCTATAATGTTGATTATCGGAATATCTACGTTTTTCTGTATCTCGTCATAAAAATAATGCGCCGTGTTACAAGGAATGACTATATAATCGCACCCTGCAGCCTGAAGCTTTTTTGCGTCGGCAATCATAACGGGAAGCGGATTCGGCTTCGAGTGGTCGAGTATATAGTCCGTTCTGTCAGGTATTGCTCCGTGGTTTAAAATAACCATGGATATATGCTCCTGATCGGTCTTGGCGTCAGTCATTTTAACGACAAGGTCCGCAAAATATATGGTAGCGAGCGGCCCTACGCCGCCCAGAACACCGAGAGTTTTTTCTTCCATTTTTTGAGGTGTCCTTTCTTTTTGCTCTGTTTGTGAGCTTAGTTGTTTTTCTGCTAAATGCAAATTACCGCAATTTTCGCTGTCGCCGAGAACACATTTTACAAGGGTACTTGAAAGAACAATAAAAGCGTGCGGGGTGCGTATTATCTTTAGAAACCTTTGCTTAAATATTTCCGAGAATACGTGAACCGTGCGTTTTTGACGCCCCGAAGTGTACGAAGGTACTCGAGAGGGCAGCAAAAAAGTGCGGGGTGCGTATTATCTTTAGAAACCTTAATACCAAATATTTCTGAGAATACGTGAACCATGCGTTTTTTATGTCCCGAAGTGTACGAAGGTACTCGAGAGGGCAGCAAAAAAGTGCGGGGCTTATGTCTTATTTTCAGAAACCTTAATTCCAAATATTTCTGAGAATGCGTGCAACCGTGCGTTTTTGACGCCCCGAAGTGTACGAAGGTACTCGAGAGGGCAGCAAAAGCGTGCGGGGTGCGTATTATCAGAAATATTTACGGAATTTACGGAACTGATTGATATAAGCCGCTCTCGCGTAAAAATTATGCTTGAGGTTGCGGTCGGCGGAGTAGAACAGAGGCTCGGAAACCTTGCCCTCGGACCAGAGCTTTAAAGCGAGAGATTTGAAATCGCTGTCGGGAACGTATTTTTTAATTACGCCTTTCGGGACAACCGTATAGAGATTTATATTGTCGGCTACGGTGTAATCGTCAAGCTTGTTATAAATATAGTCGTCAACAATCCATTTGACGGTATTAAAGCCGCTGCCCGTAACATAGAAATTGCTTCTGCCGAGACGGACGTTTATTTCAAAGAATTTAAACTTACCGTCACGCTCATCGTATTTTATATCGAAGTTTGCAAAGCCCGTGTAGCCGATATGCTCAAGGAACTTTGTTGCGGCGTCCACTATTTCGGGATTCACCTCGTTGACTATGGCAACGGGGTTGCCTATCGCCGTGGGCGTGTGATCCTCAAGCAGAGTTCTGCCGAGAGATGCGAAACGAACCTTGTGGTTTTGGTCACAATAGCAGGTTAAAACGCGCATATAGGTATCGTCGCCGGGTATACAATCCTGTATGAGGAATTTATAGTCATAGCTTGATTTTTCAAGCTTTGCGAGCATATCGCGAAGCTCCTCTTCATTGTTGAAGCGGAACACCTTTTTCTTACCGTCGAATTTGGCATAATGATACATAGCCGAGTTTGCGGGCTTTGCTATAACGGGATAATCAAAGTCAAACTTCAGGTCGTTTTCCTTGCCGCACTCATATACATATGTCTTGGGATAATTAAGGCCGAGCTCTTCAAAAATCTCATAGAATTTGTCTTTGAGAACTATTTTATTTAAGAGGTCAACGTCTATATACGGGATGATATAGTACGGAGACAGCTCCTTTTTGCTCTCTATGAGCGCTCTGACGTACCAGTCTCCGCAGCCTAATACAATAAGCTTCTTTTTGCCCTCAAATTCCTTGCCGACTTCAATAAGATGCTTAACCAGCACATCCTTGTTTTCAAGACCGGGGAATATTCTGTTTTCTATAATATCGGAATTAGCTATGTAACCGCCCTCCGACATACTTAACACGAGTGATTTGATGCCGTATTCCTCGTGAAAGCTCCTCGCGAGGGAATAAGCGGTTATATCGGCTCCGAGTATTACCGGTAAAAATTCCTTTTCCTGGAACTGCATAGAAAAACCTTCTTTTCCATAATATATACTCTGTTATTATAAGATATAACCAAATCTATGTCAACAAAAAAGGACGTTTAAAAAGACCTAATCGCCGATTACGCGGACGTTTCGGAGCAAGCGAAATTTTCAACGTTTTCAGCCGAAATCGAGCGAGGCGTAAAACTGCCCGATTTTTTACGCCCCACCCGATATTACAATTAACCGAGGTACTGTTTCATTTTTTGTATGCTGTTTTCCTCAAGCTTAATCAAATTCTCACCGAGTTTTCGGCAATCCTCAGGGGTATCGCCGTATTCCTTTAGGGTTCGCGACATATCTATAACGCCCATCATACTGCCCTGCATCATCATTTCGGCGATTTTATCGGGGCTTTTGTCAAATGCCGTATTCATCTGTATACCCGACCAAACTCCGAACTGCGCCAGCGGTCCCTTTTCCTTAGGCAATTTGTTTTCCTTTGCGAGCAGATTTACAGCCTCGCCCGACAAATCGGTATAATCCCTGTGCTCGCTCTGAAGCTCCGACAAAAGGCTCGGGTCCTCAACCTTTTCGGTTATCATTGAAATGGATTCGCAGCACATCTCGGCATTTTCGTATACCTTATTTAAAAATTCTTCGGTTCTGCTTTTTTCCTTCAAGTGTATCTTCCTTCCTTTTTTGCCGAAAAAACGGATTTTTTTATTATTATCCCAAAGCAACAGGGCTTTATACTGTTTACATTTTAAGGTTTTTAAACTATAATATGTATTAAACAGCAGTAAGAAAGGTTAAGGTGATTTTCATGGGCAAGCTTAACAAATTCACAGCGTTTATGGGAAATAAATTCCAGCCGGTATTCGGCAAGATAGTATATAAAAATATGCGGAGGAAACCGATAGTTCCGAAAGAGCTTAAAAGACTCTCGGACTTAGCACCGCTCGATAAGGACAAGGTTCGGCTCGTGGCGCACCGCGGACTTTCGGGAGCATATCCCGAAAACACCGCTCCGTCGTTTGAGGCGGCAGGCAAGCACGGCGGATATTTCGGTCTTGAATGCGACACGCACATGACAAGAGACGGCGTTTGGGTAATTATGCATGATCCGGACGTTTCGACCATATACAGCGGTTCGGGCGACGTTAAAGAGCTTTCATTTGTCGAAATTGAAAGAATGCACGTCGCAAGAGGCTCCAATGCCGATAAATTCCCCGGGCTCAAAGCTTGCACGCTTCAGGAATACATCGACATCTGCAAAAAGTATAATTGCCACCCGATAATCGAAATCAAGGATCCGCGTAAGGACAAAATGCAGGATTTCTACAATGTGCTTCTCAAAAACGATCTGCTTAAGGACGCCGTTATAATTTCGTTTATACTCGACGACCTTAAAGAGCTGCACGATATAGACCCGACGCTTAATATGTGGTATCTCGTAAACTATCTCGACAGCAAAAACATTAAAGCCGCGAGAGACGCAGGCTGCAACGGTATGGACTTCTCGGCGGAATTTAACGCCTGCCGTCCGGAGTGGATACGCAAGGTTCATGACAACGGTCTTAAAACCGCCTGCTGGACAGTTGACAACCGAGAAATGCTCGCCTCAATGATAGACGCCGGCGTAGAGTACATCACGACAAATTCCATTCTTCCGGAATAACAGACACAAAAGCAAGGAGACTTTATGGCAAGATTTTGTCCGCTTTTTTCCGGAAGCTCCGGCAACTCAATATACATAGGCAATAACGACGGCGGAATACTCGTAGACACGGGAATGAGTGCAAAAAAAATCGGCGAAGCACTCTTTAACATAGGCGTCGCCCCGGAGAGTTTAAACGCCGTTTTTGTCACACACGAACACTCCGACCATATAAAGGGCTTGCGCGTATTCGCTTCAAAATATCACATAAAGGTATACGGAACAAAGGGTACGCTCTCGGCACTTGACGATATGGGCATATTAAACGGCAAATTTGAGACGGAGGAGGTCTCGTTTTCCGGTAACGAAGCAGGTCCTCTTTTTGTGACCCCGTTTCACACCTCGCATGACGCAAGAGAAAGCTGCGGCTACAAAATAGACTGCAGCGACGGCAGAAAAATCTCCATAGCCACCGACCTCGGTGAAATGACCGAAGAGGTTTTTTCAGCAGTAAGCGGCTCAGACCTTGTTATGCTTGAGTCAAACCACGACGTTATGATGCTCGAAAACGGCCCTTACCCGTATTCTCTGAAAAAGAGAATTCTCGGCAAAAAAGGACACCTTTCCAACGACGCGTGTGCAAGCACCGCCGAAAGGCTCGTAAACGGCGGTACCACGAGAATTTATCTCGGCCACTTAAGCCGTGAGAACAATATGCCGGCTCTCGCATATCAAACCACGTGCTCGGCACTTACCATGGCGGGAGCAAAAGAGAACAGCGACTATATACTCAAGGTTGCAAAGCCCGTCTGCGACGAGAAAGCGATGATATTATGATAAGCGTTACCGTTATAGCACTCGGCAAGCTCAAGGAAAGCTATATGCGCGATTTTTGCGCAGAGTACGAAAAACGGCTCAAGGCGTTTTGCAAAATAAACATAACAGAGCTAAGTCCCGTACGTCTTTCACAAAATCCGAGCGAGGGTGAAATAAAAAAGGCTCTCGACAGCGAGGCTGCGCTTATAAAATCCAAAATACCGTCCGGTGCTTATGTATTTTCGATGTGCATTGAAGGCAGGCAGATGTCAAGCGTTGACTTTTCCGAAAAAATATCCGCCACTGCGCTGTCCGGCAAAAGCAATATAGCCTTTATTATCGGCAGCTCATTCGGACTCAGTAACGAAATCAAAAAAATGTCGGATTTTAAATTTTCAATGTCGGAAATGACCTTTCCGCATCAGCTCGCGCGTTGTATGCTCCTTGAGCAGATATACAGAGCATTCGAAATATCTTCCGGAGGAAAATACCATAAATAAAAAATTTAAAAGGATTGGGTGATTATTATGTTTTGTACAAATTGCGGTGCGGCTTTACCGAACGGTGCGGAGATATGCCCGAATTGCAACCGACCCGTCAGCCGGTCAAGCTTCGCACAAGGAGAAGCCCCTGTATCAAATGTGAATTATAACGGGCAAAACGCTCCGTACAAACCGGAGAGCTGTAATCAGAATTACAACAGCCCCTCGGGAAACACAAACGGCTTTTACGGCTCTCAACAAAACAATCCCGTAAACAGCACATATAATGCTCCGGTAAACGGAGCCGCTTATCAGCAAAACAGACCGGAGCAATACAATCAGTACAGTCAAAATGGCGGAGCCTATAACCCGCAAACATATCGTAATCCCGACGAAAAGGCAAACGTGGGGCTGTGCGTTGCCTCGGTGTTTTTTCCGATTGTCGGTCTTATACTTTTTTTGGTGCAGAAAAACGATACTCCGCGCGCCGCAAAATCATATCTTCTTTGTGCCGCAATCAGCTTCGGCGTGCAGGTGCTTTTAAGTATAATTGTTATGGTGATTATGTGGACAGCGGTATGGGCGGCTGTGCCGTACATCGACGACAGCTTTTCTTATGACTACGACTATGATACTGCAACAAATCTGTTTACGGCATTGATTTCGCCCGTAAGACTCTTCTTTATGAAATGATATAGTTCATCCGAAATGCCAAGCACCGCCCGGCCAAAGGCCGAGCGGTGCTGTTTATTTTATTATATTATGCCGCCGAGCTTATCAGCCCTCGGTCGGCTCAAGTATACCGTAACCGCCGTCAGCACGCTTATAAACCACATTTACGTCGTCCGTGTCGGCATTGCGGAACATATAAAACTCGTGTCCGAGCATATTCATCTGGAGTATAGCCTCCTCGGGCGATTGCGGCTTTAAAATCACAGCCTTCGTTCTGACTATATCATACTCCTCCTCGGCGGAGTCGTCAGCCGAATTAAACGCCTCATCAAAGGAGACATCGCGTATGCGCTTTGCAAGTCTCGTCTTGTTTTTTCTTATCTGGCGAATGAGTGAATCAACACATTTATCAAGCGCGTCCTCAAGGTCCTGTGAGCGCTCCTGACTTCTGAATATAAAACCGCCCTTTGAGAGCGTTATCTCAACAATTTTAATGTTCTTTTCCACCGTAGCGGTAACCTTGGCATCAGCTTCGGGTCCGAAAAACTTTTCGACCTTTTTGAGCTTTAATTCCGCCCTTTCTTTGAAGGATTCTCTCGGTGTGCATTTTCTGCCGATAATGGTAATGTTCATTAAGACATCCCCTTATTTATATATTCAAAGGCCGGGGCCCTTGTTGCGACAATACGCTGAATTTCTTTAGCTTGATTTGATTATAGCATATATTTACAGTAAAATAAAGACATTTTTTGAATTTTTTGTTAAATTTAAATAAGCAGTGATTGTAAAAAAGCGGTGCCCGCTTTAGGGCGCCGCTCATATCTCTTAATCAAATTGTCTTTTCGGCGTGGCGCGTTACGTGGCAGCCTATATTCACGGCTGCAGGAAGCCCGGCTATGTGCGTCGGTGCCGCCTCAATGTTTACGGCAAGAGCCGTGGTTTTGCCGCCGAAGCCCTGAGGGCCTATATTCGTCGCGTTTATGCGGCGCAAAAGCTCCTGCTCCATCTCGCGGTAAACAGGGATTTTGTTTCTCTCGCTTACGGGGCGGCAAAGTGCCTTTTTTGCGAGATATGCGCAGTATTCAAAATCTCCGCCGAAGCCTACGCCTATCACCATAGGAGGGCAAGGATTCCCCCCGGCAAGCTTCACCGTTTCAAGCACAAAGTCCATAAGATCGTCCTTTGAGGCGGAGGGCGTAAACATTTTAAGCCTGCTCATATTTTCGCTGCCGAAGCCCTTCGGAGCGACGGTAAGCTTTATTTTGTCACCCGGGACTATTCTTGTGTGAATTACGGCAGGTGTATTGTCGTTTGTATTAACTCTGTCGAGCGGATCGCGCACTATTGACTTGCGCAAAAGCCCGTTTGTGTAGCCTCTTGAAACACCCTCGTTTACGGCATTTTCAAAATCACCGCCGACAATATGCACGTCCTGACCCACATCGCAAAAAATTACCGCCATACCGGTATCCTGACAAATAGGCAAATTAAGCTCCTTTGCCGCGTCGAGGTTTTCAAGCAAAGTACCCATTATCTTTTTGGGCAGCTCATCGGTCTCGGTTTTTTCTGCACAGGATATGCAGCCGCACAAATCGTCCGGTAAAAATTTATTGGCTTTTATGCAAAGCTCCTCTACGGCTTTGATTATTTCGCCGACATCTATTTCTCTCATATTTAGCTCCATAAAAACAGGCAGACAAATACTTGCCTGCCGTACATTTTATTTTCTTCTTGAATACGAGCCGCGTTTTCCGTCCGTGGCACGCTTAAGGTCTGTCATTTTTTCGTCGCTGACCTTTTTGAATCTGTCCATCATATCTTCAAAAGACATAGGACCGTCCTTCTTTTCGGACGGCTGACCCTTCCAAACGTTGGGAGTGCTGTTTCTGTGCCCCTTATTTTGACGGAAAGAACGTTCACCCTGCGGCTGCTGCTGCGCCGGCAATGCTTTTTTGATGGAAAGGCTTATTTTGCCCTCCGGCGTAATGTCAATTACCTTTACCTTGACCGTTTGATTTTCTTTCAGATGCTCGTGAATATCACTTACATAAGACTGCGAAACCTCCGAGATGTGAACCATACCCGTAAGATTGCCCGGCAGGCTTATAAAAGCTCCGAAATTTGTGAGTCCGGTAACCTTGCCTTCAAGTATTTCCCCTACTTCGACCATAAAAGAATTTTATCCTCCCCGTGAGCCAACCTCTCAGTTGCCCGGTGTAATATCATAGTATACCTTTTCATCAGGCATAACGTATCCGAGTTTTTCGCGTGCAACACGTTCGATATAATCTTCCTGACTGCCGCCGTCAGCTACCTTTTGCAAGCGTTCGTTTTCGGCGAGCTGCTGCTCATACTGGGCAGAAACCTGCTCCGCCGTTTTTTCCCTCTCCTTAATTTTGAGCTGCGTATCGATAAGACTTATTGTAAAATACCCGACCGCAAGCACCAAAAGCAAGGTAAGTATGAAGCTGTGCTTGGCTTTACCTTTTTTCTTCTTTGCTTTTACCGCTCTTTTTTCGGCAGCCATTTTGCTTCACTTCCTTCCGCATTTTCGGATAATTGTGCTTATTATTTAATTGATTATACAACAAAGAGCCGCATAGTTTCAAGTGGATTTTTGATTTTTTTGCCGCTTTTACCGCTTTTTTTCGACTTTTTTGTGATATTTTTCCAAAAACTCGCTTAAAAAACCCAAATAGCTTTAAAAACGGAGCTGCAAGGGTCTTAAAAATTTTAATAAAAAAGCCTTTAACGGCTTCGGTAACGCGCTCGGAAAATCGCACCGCAAACACGCCGAACGTAATGTAATATATAAAAAAACCGAGCATCTCTCCGAAAACCACATACGCCATAACCATACCGTTTGTTATAACGAGCGAAAATATAAATGTCACAAGGCCGGCAAAAGCCGAATACAATATGTCAAATATCAGCACTGTGCGTTTTCCGCCGCCGAAAATAAGGCGTATCGTTCTGACAACGTCATACAATACGCCTATACAAAATCCAAAGCCGAGCGACAGCAAAAAATTTGTCGTCTGCCGCGGCATACCGACTATGTAATCCATCAGCGGAACACCCTGCTCCAAAATCCGCCCTCCTGCGTCGGCTTGCTGTCGGAATATGAGAGAGAGCTGATGCTCCCCTCTATCATAATTTCCCCGACCTCAAGACTCAAGCGGTTTATATGAAGACCCTCGCCCTTCACCGTAAGCTCGCCCATATCGGTAAAGACTATTACGGTCTGTTCGTCAAAGCTGTCCACATCGGAAATTCCCGAAACCGTAAGTGTGTGTCTATCCTCCATAATGACATTATGCGGAGCTTTTATGCCCTCGGCGGCACCTACCACGACTTTACTGCCGTTCATAACACAACCTCCTTTACTTTGTACAAGTATATGCCGCAGGTCGTGTTTTTATGTGCGTTACGGTACAGCGTACAAGAAACGTAGCGGCTTATATAATCCACGCAAAAAAACATCGCCCCGAAAAACGGAGCGATGAAAAAATCACTTAATAAGCGACATTAAAAGCCGCGGATTTCGCGTAGTGATGTTATCGGGAGCAAGGCTCAAAACATACAGCATAAGCGGTTTTTTATCCACAGTCCAAACCGATACCGAAAGCCCACGTTCGTGCATAACCTCAACCAAGGCCTTTGACAAATATGTGTATTTGCAGTTTATACCCACGGCTCCGGCGCGCTTTATTTCATCTGCCGTCCGACGTAAATACTCCTTATCGCGAAGCCTCAGTACATTTAGCTTCATATTGAGATAATACGGTATTTCCGGCGCGTATTTTTTGACCTTTGCCGCGTTATCTTTCTCAACTCCCGTAAAGAAGCATCTGCCTATAAGCCCTGCTTTTTTTACGATGCTTTGTATTTGGTCAAGATTTTCAAATACCTTTAAATCAAGATTTTGCAAAACCGTGCTCGAATTTGACGCTATGTAATACTGCGCCTCGGCAAAGAGCAAGCCGCCGTCTCCTGCCGATTCGGCGTGCATAAAGACCGGCGTTCCGTCATTCCTGAGCGTTAAGTCATTCTCTATTACGGGGACGCCCAAAAAAATCGCCCTTTGTATAGACTCTATGGAATTGTCGGGGCTGCCGTCGCAGCCGGTGTGAGCGGTGACTGTAAAGCCATGCGGCAAGGAAAGCTTTTGCTCTTTAAGCTTTTGATATTTTGCTCCCAAGGCAGCCGCTCCGAAAGCGGAGAACACGGCGGCAAATCTAAGAAAAAATCTGAATTTCATTTAATCACCTTATTTTTGCGGAAGCACCGCATTCCAATCTTCGGGTGGCGCGTCATACATTGAGGACAAAACCGCGTCAAGTATTCCTTTTATTTTACCGTCCTTGTCAAACGGCCTTACAAGCTTTTTTATTCTGCCCATAAAGGCATCCATTGCTCCGTACTCGGGTGTCCCCGGATAAAACGGCTCGTCACCGTGATAAAGATTTATCATTATCTGCAAAACAAGGTCCTTCAGGACTATTCCGCGCGCTCTGTCGTCTATTTTGCCGGATACTCCGAGATATTTAGCCGCCGCTCCGACGGTACGATTGTTCAAAAGCGTACCGATTATCTTCAGCGGCACCTTTAATTTGTAAACCGTCTCTGCCGTCATACTGAAGCTCGGCGCCAAGTCCGCCAGATGGTCTATATCATAAGCCGTTGATGATATTATATCATTCAGGAAAAACGTAAAGTGATTTTTCAGATAATCATTGACCGAAAGGCCGTTGCGGTCAAAATCAAAATCATCTATCTGCTCTGTCCCCACATCAATCTTTTCGTTGTCTATTGTTACCTTTCTTATCGCCGTGGGATAGCCTACAAGCGACGAGGTGTTTACGTCATAGAAAACGTTGCCCTTTTCGGTACGCTTTACGGCGATATTCTGCATATGAGTGTGCCCCGTGAACACAAGATTCACTCCCGAATCGGCAAGACGCGTAGTAATTTCGTCATAATCTGCAAGCATATCCTTTTTTGAGAATAAAGGATAAATCGGATTCGGCGGCAGGCACGGATGGTGATTCATAACAAAAATGTAGTCGCCGTTCTTCTTCGCCTCTTCTATCTGCGAGAACATCCACTCAATTTGGCTTTCGGTATAGCCGTGACGTTCGGGTGTCCCGTCGTCATTCATACAGAGAAGCCTAAATCCTTTTTTGAGCTTTACGCAGTAGGAAAACGACTCCTTGTGCTCGGAAACGGCTCTGTCCCAGCCGAAATCCGCATACAGCTCGCGAAGCTTCGGACGCGGCGTAGGCGTTGCGGGTAAAATCTCGTCACCCTCACACCGCAGGGGTTCCATTTCCGAGCTTATAAAATCATGTGTAGCCGTTATAAGATACACCTGTTTCCCGGCGTCACGGAGACTTTGCAGCTTGGGCAGCAAATCGAGATGACTTTCCATAGCACCCGTGCTTGTAAGATCACCGGCTATCAAAACTATGTCAATGTCCTTGTCTGCAATGAGCTTTGAAAATGCGGCATCAATAATCGCCCCTGTCTCGGCAAGGCATTTTTGTTCTTTGTTGTTCCACTTTTCATATGCCTTGCCGCTTGTTCCGAGCGACGGAGCATAGTGATGAAGGTCGGTAATAAGGTAAAACTTCAATGGATCAGCCATAAATATCATCTCCGTTCAAATATAATGCCCCCCGAGAGAAGCACGGAGGGCATATAAAGTCTTTTTTTATTTTGCGAGAGCAGCAACCTCAAGCATATATGTACCTATCTGGCCGCCGAATTCGGGAGCACCGTCCATGATAAGATGACCCGTCTTTACCGCCTCAAGCATATCATCTGTGCCGAGGAGTATTCCGAGCGCACTGTCAAGGTTGTCAAAGCGCAAGGTGAAGAACGGCATAGCACGCTTATAATCGCCTCTGCCTGCTCTTGACTTGCCGGCTTTAATGCGTAGATACGCGGAAACCGACGGATAACCGTCAACCGCCCATGCATAAACACGGTCGGGGCTCTTGCTGGTCCAGTCGTGAATATCCTCGTGACCCATCTTGTTGAGCTGGCTTATACCGCTTGACAAAAGATAGAAGAAGCACTTAACCATAAGCTCTTTTGTTGCCTCGTCCTTCGGAGCCTCGGTTGCGCCGAGAAGCGACGACATTTTAAGCAACGTCATCAAGAATGCCTTGAACGCACCAAAGTGTGATACGACGCCTTTCATCTTAGGCAGAGTCGCAGGTGACATCTTACCCTTAAAGAATGCGTTCATAGCCTCAACGCTCTTAAATTCAAGCTCAACGTGAGGATGGGGGTCTACCTTGTTTAAATGAACAAGCCACTCATCACTGTTTACGACAAAGTGCATGCCGACCTTGCCGCCCGGAGCATCCGGGTCCTTAGCGCTTACCTGAATAATCGCATGAACGTGCGCAAACTGCTTTTTAAGCGAGGGCACATCGTTCGCAATTACCTTAACAAGCGGTAAGGCTGCATTAAAGAATATTTTATTTGAATATAATTCTTCTTTTGTATGCAAATTTTTCACTCTCCTTTTTTGAGGATTTTATTTGCTCGAAAGCGCGAAAAATCACAACGGATTTTCCGCCGAAGCGGTACGCCGAAACCGAAAAAGCACCGGCATACCGTTAATAATTTAAGCGATGTATTAAACAATCTCCGATCGTTTAACAGGCTTTAGAGAAAACGGATTAAAGTTCCGCTGCCGCGTACTGTGATACGACAGAGATCGATTAATTCGTTTTATCAAAGAATACCTTGCAAAATTTATTTTGTTTGATAGGCTTTAGAGAAAACGGATTAAAGTTCCGCTGCCACGTACTGCGGTACGACAGAGATCGATTAATTCGTTTTATCAAAGAATACTTTACAAAATTTATTTTGTTTGATAGGCTTTAGAGAAAACGGATTAAAGTTTGACCGCCGCGTACTGTGGTACGACAGAGATCGGTTAATTCGTTTTATCAAAGAATACCTTGCAAAATTCATTTTGTTTGATAGGCTTTAGAGAAAACGGATTAAAGTTTGACCGCCGCGTACTATGATACGCAAGGGAAAAAATAATTCGTTTTATCAAAGAATACCTTGCAAAATTTATTTTGTTTGATAGGCTTTAGAGAAAACGGATTAAAGTTTGACCGCCGCGTACTACGGTACGCAAGGGAAAAATTAATTCGTTTTATCAAAGAATATCAGACAAAATCAGACCTCATCGTCCCAGTTGTCATCTAACTCAAAGTCCTTATGCATAAGCTCACGAACCGCCTCGATTATGCCGTTGGCGTCGATGCCGACCATGGACATAATGTCCTCGTGGAGACCGATGGGAGCGAACTTGTCGTGGTGACCGAGCTTCTTGAAGGCGCAGCCCTTACCGGATTCAACAACAACCTCGGCAACGGCAGAGCCGAGACCGCCGATTATGTTGTGGTCCTCAACCGTGATTATACGGCGAGTATCCTGAACAGCCTTTAAGATAGCTTCTTTATCGATGGGCTTAATGGTGTGCATATTGAGCACGCGAACCTTAAGTCCGTCTGCACTCTCAAGGAATTTAGCAGCCTCGCGAGCCTGGAATACACAGGAGCCGCAGGCTATTACGGTAATGTCGGTGCCGGGATGAACCTCAACAGCCTTACCTACTTCAAAGCCGTAATCCTCATTATCATAAAGAACACGGTCAAAGCCGCGGTTAATTCTGATGTAATACGGGCCGAAGTTTTCATAAGCGGCGCGAACCGCATTTGCCGTCTCATAACCGTCTGCCGGGCAGATAACGGTGAGATTGGGCATAGCTCTTGTAACCGCAAGGTCAACAATAGCGTGGTGAGTAGAACCCGCCTGACCGAAAGAGGTGCCGGAATGCGTAGCTATAATTTTAGCGTTGACATTCTGATAGCAGATATCGGTGTGCAGCTGATCTGCCGCACGAAGTGATGCAAACACGGAGAAGGTCGAGGCAAAGGGAACGAGCCCCGCTCTTGCCATACCTGCCGCTACGCCGATCATATTCTGCTCTGCGATACCGACATTGAAAACTCTGTCGGGGCACGCATTTGTGAAGTCCTGAAGCTTTGTGGAGGTTGCAAGGTCAGCTGTGACCGCAACTATTTCTTTATGCTCCTTGGCAAGGTCCGCCAAGGTTTTTCCGTAAATCTCCGAGGTGGAAAGCTCGGGAGTCTCAATTACGTTATATACAAATCCGCCTGCCATTATTCAAACTCCTTTCCGCAGCGAGCTATACGCTCAGCACTGTATTCATCAAGGTCTTTTGCGGCAACCTTTGCCATCTCTTCATCAATGGCGCCGTAATGCCACTTGTAGTTACCGCTTGTAAGCTTAATTCCGACGCCCTTAATGGTATCGGCAACTATAACGGTAGGCTTATCCTTGGTCTTGTGTGCCTCATCAATAGCCTTGCAGAGAGAAACGATGTTGTTGCCCTCGCAAACGATTGTATGGAAGCCGAATGCAACGAATTTATCCGCAAGCGGTTCGAGCTTCATAACATCCTCGGTGTTGCCGTCTATCATGCAGTGGTTACGGTCAACAATCGTGATGCAGTTTGTAAGATTGTAATGACGGATGGTCATAAGGCCTTCCCAGTTTGAACCCTCGTCAAGCTCACCGTCGCCTGTTACAACGTAGGTGTAGTAGTCCTTGCCGAGAACTCTTGCGGCAATTGCAGTGCCGGCCGCTATCGGAATGCCGTGACCGAGAGAGCCGGTGGAAGCGTCAACGCCCGCAACCTTATTTGAGTCAAGATGGATACCCATCTTGGAATTTGTAAGGTTAAAGGTCTTGAGCTGCTCGGGATCATTATAGCCGAAATCACAAAGCACGGGTGCATAAGCTATGCCGGCGTGACCCTTACTGAGTATGAATCTGTCGCGATCCTCCCACTTCGGATCTTCCTTTTTAATGTTAAGGTATCTGTGATACATAACGGTAAGAATGTCCATAACGCTCATTCCGCCGCCAATATGACCGCTTCCCGCCCAAACCGTGGTCTGAAGACAGAGATGCCTTAAATCATTGGCTTTTTTCTCAAGCGCGAGCCATTCCTCCTTGGTCAAAGGTGCTCTTTCCATAATTTTCCTCCCTGAATGTAAAGTTTTGTATTACGGGCGGCCGCGCTCCACGCACAGCCGCCTTAAATCCGTGTTTGAAATCAGCCCTTGAGCTCGGGGTGATTTTTCTCAACTACCGAGAATGCGTCCTCAGCTATCTCTATGGACTTTTTGATGTCCTCGTCTGTAACGGCGGCATTCATAAAGTGGTTGTGGTGTGACGCGAGGAACAGGCCGCGGCTTACGCACTCGGATACCCACTCCTGATGAAGCATAAGACTGTCATCGTTTGCAATACGAAGATAGAAGAGTGCCGGTTCACCGGTGACCACAAGGTCAAAGCCGTGCTCTTTACCGGCAGCCTTAAAGCCCTCGGTAAGCTTTGTGCCCTTTTCGCGGAACATCTTGGGTATGTCAAGTTTTTTCATCTTGTCGATGCAGGCTATGGAAGCGGCAAAGGGGATTGCGCTCATCCAATAAGAACCCGTGTATGTAACGCCCGAAACGGTGGCTTTCATATGCTCGCCGCCGCAGAGAGCAGACATATTGTATCCGTTTGCAAGAGCCTTGCAGAAGCAGATAAGGTCGGCTTTAATTCCGTAATAATGGTCGGAGCCGGCTATATCAAGACGGAAGCCCGTTCTTACGTCGTCAAAGATAAGAACCATACCGTGATCGTCGCAGAACTTACGAACAGCCTGCCAATACTCCTTGGAGGCACAGCGGTTGTCGTAGAAGTTGCCGTGATCGTACGGCTGAGCTATGAGGCCTGCAACGTCGCCGTCGCAAGCATTGTAAGCGTCCTCAAGAGCCTGAAGATCAAACCACGGAACAACAACGTTGTTTGCAACCTCTTCGGGAAGTATGCCGGGGTAGTCTATCTTCTGACCCCACTGGAAGTCGCCGTGATAATAGCCCTTTAAGAAGAACATCTTTTTCTTGTGGGTGTGTGCACGAGCGGTCATAACCGCAAGCGTTGTAACGTCGGAGCCGTTCTTTGCAAAGAATGCCCAGTCTGCGGAAGCTACGGTATTTACAAGATTTTCGGCACACTCAACCATAACCTTTGACGGAGAGGTTGTGCAGTTGCCGAGCTTCATCTGCTTCATGGCGGCAGCATCAACGTCGGGGTCGTTATAGCCGAGCACATTGGGGCCGTAAGCGCACATATAATCTATGTACTTGTTGCCGTCAACGTCCCAAAAATATGTACCCTTTGCTTTTTCGGAATAGAAAGGCCATTTTGAAACGGGAACCCAAAGACCCTCTGCGGGGCCGAGGTGACCGTAAATACCGGAGGGTATTACCTTAATGGCTCTGTCAAAGTATTCATGGCTCTTAGTGTGTTTGTATTCCGGGAATTTACTCATATTTATCGCCCTCCTTATGCTAAATACAGAGCTACTCTGTCGAGTATTCTGTTCATATTGTCTACCATGGAAAGCATGCCGCGAATCTCAACGGTACCCTTACCTATACATTCAAGAGAATTAACTTTGCCGTTGAAGAGATCGTAAGCAAGGTCAATGGTGTCAAACTGCATAATAGCTCTCGGTTTTTTCGGATATTCCTTGATTGTTACAAGGTGATGATCCTTAACGCGAATTGTCGCGGCGGGGCCGTCTTTAATGCAAAATGCTATATCACCGTCAAGCATATAAGAAGCGCTTGCCTGGCCGATTTTATCCTGATTGCCTATCTGAGACAGCGCAACGGAAATGGTGTAGAATGTAAGCTTAGTCGAAAGCTCAAAAAACGCCCTGTCCTTAAGAGCCTCTTCGCTCGGCTGCATTACTTCGGAAAGTCGGTCGGTAAGGGCCGTAAAGGTCTTGAGAAGGAAACCTATCTTGGTAAGACCCTTAAGCGGTACAGGAGTAACGGTTCCGTCAATTACGCCGTTGAATTTTTCGCAGGAAGAAAGCGGTATGTAAATATCGCAATCTCTCACTCCGTCTTCCATACGGCAGCCGCTCTTTGTAAATTTAATTGTTGCAGACGGTCCGTGCTTAACATCGAAACAAACGGATACCGGCTTTTTAAGTCCGGATAATATCTCCTTGGCCTTGTCGTCAAGCTCACAGAGATTTTCGAGAGTTCCGAGGACGGCATACATATTGATGTATGCAAGTGTTTTTGTGTCGGTCAATTTAATTCCTCCTTCGCTTCTTTTAATAAATAAACCGAAATAGCATATAACTATGCATTTAATAATAACAAAATCTTTATCTAAAGTCAACGAAAACAGGACACTTTCCCAATAAATTTTATTTAAAAAGCATTTGCAATTTTATAAAAATTTTTAATGATTTTTTTAAATATGTATGGTATAATGTAACCCGTATACGGCAAACTCCATTCTTTTTACGAAAGGAAACACGATAAATGTCACTGTTAACCAAAATTTTCGGAGATTATTCGTCGAAAGAAGTAAAACGCGTAATGCCCATTCAAAAAAAGGTATTAAGCTATGAGGACGAATATTCTCGCCTTTCCGACGAGGAGCTGAAGGCGAAGACTCCGGAGTTCAAAGAAAGACTTAAAAACGGCGAAACGCTCGACGATATTCTTCCCGAAGCATTTGCGGTATGCCGCGAGGCTTCATCAAGAGTTCTCAATATGAAGCACTTCCCGGTTCAGATAATCGGCGGTATCATACTTCACCAGGGTCGTATTGCCGAGATGAAAACGGGCGAAGGCAAAACCCTCGTCGCAACATTGCCCGCTTACCTCAACGCTCTTTCCGGAAAAGGCGTTCACATAGTAACCGTCAACGATTATCTCGCCCGCCGCGACTCGGAGTGGATGGGCAAGCTCTACCGCTTCCTCGGTCTTTCCGTAGGACTTATAGTCCACGAGCTCAACAACGACGAGAGAAGGGCGGCATACTCTGCCGACATAACCTACGGCACAAACAACGAGATGGGCTTTGACTATCTTCGAGACAATATGATAGCCTATGCGGAGCAGAGAGTTCAGCGCGGTCACTCGTTTGCCATCGTGGACGAGGTCGACTCGATCCTTATCGATGAAGCGAGAACACCCCTTATCATATCAGGCGTCGGCGACAAGTCGACAGACCTTTATAAGATTGCCGACAGCTTCGCAAAAACCCTTAAAAAGGTTACCGTCAAGGAGCTCGACTCAAAGCAGAACGCCGAGGAGGAGCTTTCCGAGGACGGCGACTTCGTAGTTGACGAAAAGGCAAAAACCGCAACGCTCACAAAATCCGGTATTGCAAAGGCAGAGGCATATTTTAACCTCGAAAACCTTATGGACAGCGAGAACATAACCGTTCTCCACCACATAGAGCAGGCAATAAAGGCCATAGGCGTTATGAAACGCGACGTTGACTACGTTGTAAAGGACGGAGAAGTTCTCATAGTTGACGAATTCACCGGACGTATAATGCTCGGCCGTCGTTACAGCGAGGGTCTGCACCAGGCTATCGAGGCAAAGGAGGGTGTTAAGGTAGAGAGAGAGTCTAAGACGCTCGCCACCATCACCTTCCAAAATTACTTCAGACTTTACGACAAGCTTTCGGGTATGACCGGTACCGCCATGACAGAGAACACCGAGTTCCAGGAGATTTACTCTCTCGATGTCATTTCGATTCCGACTAACAAGCCGATGATAAGAATCGACGACCCGGACGTTCTCTACAAAACGGAACAGGCTAAATTCAATGCGATAATCGACCGCATTATAGAATGTCACGAAAACGGTCAGCCCGTGCTCGTGGGTACGATAAGCATCGAAAAGAGCGAGGCTTTGTCAAAGGCACTCAAAAAACGCGGTATAAAGCACGAGGTACTCAACGCCAAGTATCACGAAAAAGAAGCCGAAATCATAGCTCAGGCAGGTAAATTCGGAGCCGTGACGATAGCCACCAATATGGCAGGCCGCGGTACCGATATTATTCTCGGAGGAAACCCCGAATATATGGCAAAGGCCGAGATGCGTAAAAAGGGCTATTCGGATGAGCTTATTGCCGAGGCAACAGGTTATGCAGAGACTTCCGACGAAGAGATTCTCGAAGCGAGAAAGACATTCCGTGAGCTTGAAAACAAGCACAAGGAAGAGCTCAAGGACGAAGCCGCAAAGGTTAGAAATGCAGGCGGTCTTTACATCATAGGCACGGAACGCCACGAGTCGAGACGAATCGACAATCAGCTGCGCGGCCGTTCGGGACGTCAGGGAGACCCCGGTCACAGCCAGTTCTTCCTCTCTGCCGAGGACGACCTTTTAAGACTCTTTGCAGGCGACAGATTCTATAACATCCTTAACAACTTCAAGGCAGTCGGCGATATGCCGATAGAGGCCGGCATTCTTTCAAAATCAATTGAGAGTGCTCAGAAAAAGGTAGAGGCCAACAACTTTGCAACACGCCGCAACGTCCTCGAATTCGACGACGTTATGAACGAGCAGCGTAAAAAGATTTACAGCGAACGCAATCAGGTGCTCGACGGAGCCGATCTTCACGAAACGATTCAGAAGATGATAAACGACTACTTTGACAGTATGGTTCAGTTCTACTGCCCGTCGTCACTTCCCGAAAACGAGTGGAACCTCGCCGGTATGAAGACAAAGCTCGGCTGGATTATAGGCTCCGATTCGCTCGACGAGCTCAAGACCCCCGACGATTATTTTAAATACTTCCTCTCAAAAGCCGAAAAGCTTTACAACGACCGCAAGCAGAAGTACGGAGCGGAGATTATGAGCCTGCTCGAGAGAAAAATACTTCTTCAGAACGTAGACCGCCACTGGATGGATCACCTCGACGCGATGGAGGAATTAAAGCGCGGTATTTACCTTCGCTCCTACGGTCAGCAGAACCCGATAGTAGCATTCCGTATGGAGAGCTACGATATGTTTGAGGAAATGACCGATGCCATTCGCGAGGGTACGGTCACCGGCATTCTTACGGTTGTAATCCGTACCGAAGCGGACACAAAGCGTGAGCAGCAGGGCAAGATTACCTCCACAAGCGGAGCTACCGACGGCAGTGAAAAGAAGCAGCCGGTCAGAAAAGCCAAAAAGCCCGGCAGAAACGACCCGTGCCCATGCGGAAGCGGTAAAAAGTACAAATACTGCTGCGGCAAGGACGACTGATATAACGGTGCCTCATAAATAAATTTAAAAGACGGATATAAAGCTTGTGTTTTATGTCCGTCTTTCTTTTCGTCTTTGTTTATTGACTTATTATATAAATCGATTTATAATACAATATATATTGTTAATTATGCACATTATATGCGCGGTAAGCGGGAGGGCAAAATGAAAACATTTTTTACGGTGCTGTTTATTATAGCAGCGGTTGTATTTTTAGTATGTATCATATTCAGAGGGGAAACGCCCGACAAGCCCAAGAAGAACATTAAGAGCGACAATCCGGCTATACTGCCATATGGCAAGACGGGAGTTTTGGCTCATCGCTCCGGGGCAGGGCTCGCTCCGGAAAATACTCTGCTCGCCTTTCAGAATATGATTAAGAACAGGGATAAATTCGAACTTGAAGGCTTTGAATTTGACCTGCACCTCACAAAGGACGGCCAAATAATAGTCCTGCATGACGACACGCTTGACCGCACAAGCGATTCGGAGGAATATTTCGGCAAGCCCGGCGTATTGCCGTGCGACCTGAGCTTTGAGGAGCTGCGAAAGCTTAATATGGGCGAAAAGTTTGTTCTTCCCGACGGTTCTATACCTTACGAGGGGCTGCGAGGCGACAAAATTCCGGACTCACTCCGCATTATAAGGCTCAGCGACGTATTTGATTTTCTTGCTCCGTACGGGGATTACACCTTTACCGTTGATATTAAAAACGACGGTGACATCGGTTACCGCACCGCAGATGAGCTTCACCGCCTTTTGGTAAAGTATAATATGCTCTCACGCACGGCCGTAGCCTCATTTCACAAGAGCAATATTCGGTATCTTGACGAAAAATATCCCGACATAACACGTTCGGCCACAATACACGAGGTGGTCAGATTCTATTTTCAGAGTTTCTTTCACATTCCGTATAAGCAGGGTCATTTCAAGTTTAAATATCTGCACATTCCGTATAAGGATTACTTCTTCAACCTCGGTACTACAAGGCTTATAAATTACGCCCACAGCTACGGTATAGCCGTTCAGTACTGGACCATAAACGACCCGAAAATAATGAAGCGCCTCGAAAAAAACGGTGCGGACGCAGTCTTTACAGACCTGCCGGACTTAGCTTACGAGACGCTCAACGATATTAAATAATGTTTTGATTACTCCGAAACGAAGTCTGCGACAAAGCGTGTTTTTACATACGGCGCCGAACGCTCCTTATGGGCAACATGCAGCGGATGCACCTGAAATGCCGGAATATTCTCCATACGCTCAAATTCCGCATAAAATACAAAATCGCAGTCACTGTCGGCAAAGTTTTCACCGATTTCCGCTTTTATGAGTCCCGGAATCTTTCCGACGAGATTCTTAGCCGAGTCAGACATCATTTTCAGTACCTCTTTACGGTTTGAATCATTGACATTGTCGGAAAATGTCCAAAAAATAATATGCCTTACCATTGTGTAACACGCCCCTTGGGAAAATATCGGTACCGCGCAAAGCAACTGTACCGATGTTATTGTATCATAAAAAAATCAAAAATAAACCCTTGACAAAAAAATTAAAGTGTGTTTTAATGACTTAAACCGATGAAACGGAAGTAAAACTGCAAAACGAACATTTAGCGAGCCGGAGGCGGTGTGAGTCCGGTTGTTACGGTGCAGACAAATGGTCCGCTGAGGGCGCAATGAAAAGTTGCGACGGAACTTTCACGTTACAGAAAGAGGAATATGTCAGTATTCCGTCAGAGTGAGCGTTTTACGCTAATCAAGGTGGTATCGCAGGTGATTTCCTGTCCTTGTATTTTTACAAGGGCAGCTTTTTTATTATACAGAAGATTTCAGGAGGATTTTAAAATGAAAAAGTTTTTTGCAGTTATGCTGTCACTTATGCTCATGGTGCTCACATTTGCATCATGTCAGAGCACAGACAAAACAAACAGCACCACGAACTCCGACCCCGGCACAAACAACACCGGTAAGAAATACAAGGTCGCAATAGTTCAGCTCGCAGACAACGGTGCCTTCACAGAGATGCGCGAGTCTTTTATTCAGGAGATGAGAACACTCGGCTACGATGAAGCGCAGATGATATTTGACATCAAAAATGCACAGGGCGATCAGTCCGCGCTCAACACCATAAGCCAGGGGCTTAAAAACGGCGACTACGACCTTATAGTTCCGATAGTTACGCCCGCCACAATGTCAGTCGTAAATCAAGGCCTTAAAACTCCCGTCGTATTTATTTCCGTTACAAATCCCGTCGGCTCCGGCATTATGACAAGCATGGAAAAGCCCGATAAAAATGCCACGGGCACCTCAAACATAGTTCCGGTTGACCAAATATTCGGCCTTGCAAAGGAGCTTACTCCCGATGTCAAAAAAATAGGCATACTCTACTGCTCGGGCGAAGATAACGCCGTAAAAACCGCCGCTAAGGCTAAGGATTACCTCTCACAGAGCGGCTATGCCTACGAAGAGGTAACCGTTACAAATTCCTCAGAGGTACAGTCGGCCGCAACCTCGCTCGCCGCAAAGTGTGATGCTCTTTACATTCCCATAGATTCCACCGTACAGGCTGCCATGGAGCAGGTAGTAGAGGCGGCAACAGCCAAAAAGATTCCCGTATACGGCAGCGACCCCGTAATGGTTCAGAAAGGCGCGCTTGCAAGCGTCAGCGTAAGCAACACACAGCTCGGCGAAAAAGCTGCCGATATGGCTGATAAAATCTTAAAAGGTACTCCCGTATCGGAGGTTCCCGCAGTTGCGCTCACGGATTATCAGTATGTCATAAACAGCAAGACCGCAAGCACACTCGGTATTAAAACACCTACCGGTGACAACTATCAGTTCATCGGCGCATAATTTGAGTCTTTCAGGGGTTGGGAAAATTTTCGAAAAGCATCTCGGCGGCAGAGCTTTAACACGCCGCTTTGATTGTCGCTTTCCGAGTATTTTGCAGCCCCTTTAAATTTTTGTTAGGAGGAAAGCTTATGCTTTCTGTTGTTTCGGGCGCGGTGTTGCTCGGCTTTCAATACGCTCTTTTGGCACTCGGCGTCTACATTTCATTCCGCATACTGAACATTCCCGACCTCACCGTTGACGGAAGCTTCACCTTCGGCATTGCCGTCTCCGCGGTGCTCTGCGCCTCCGGTCATCCGTTTTTGGGTCTTACGGCGGCCGTATTCGCCGGCTTTGCCGCAGGAATTGTCACGGGATTTTTACAAACAAAAGCAAAAATTCACCCGATACTTGCCGGAATACTCACCATGAGCAGTCTTTACACAGTCAATATAACTGTTATGGGTGCTCCCAATGTATCTTTGATAGGCAAAAAGAGATTTTATGACGGTTTCGCGTCGCTGTTCGGCGAAAACAGCTCGGGGGATCTGCCTAAAATGATTTTGGCGGCGGTAATCTGCGCGATATGCGTAGCACTGCTGATTATGTTCTTTAAAACCGTTCTCGGCTTATGTATAAGAGCCACAGGAGGCAACAAGGATATGGTAAGAGCCTCCTCGATAAATACCGACATAACCACCGTAACCGCACTTGCAATATCAAACGCGCTCGTTGCACTTTCGGGTGCCGTGATAGCTCAAACACAGGGCTTTGCCGACGTAAACTCCGGCAGCGGTATGATAGTTATAGGTCTCGCCTCGGTAATAATAGGCGAAGTCATATTCGGCAAACGCTCGCTTTCAGTAGGGCTTGTTTCGGCAGTCGTCGGTTCCGTAATTTACAGAATGATAGTCGCCTTTGCGCTTGAGACAAATGTATTTTCGGCAAACGCGCTAAAGCTGCTGTCGGCGGTTATAGTTGCCGTAACGCTGTCGGTGCCCGCCATTAAAAATGCGATCTCCGACAGAAAAATGAAAAGGGAGGGTATGAAAAATGCTTGAAATTAAAAATCTCTCCAAAACATTTTTAAAGGGAACGCCAAACGAGCATAAGGCTCTTGACGGGATTTCATTATCGCTTGATAAGGGCGAATTCGTCACCGTAATAGGCTCTAACGGTGCAGGCAAATCCACGCTGTTTAACGCGATTGCGGGCGAGTTTTTGTGTGACGGCGGTAAAATAGTCCTCGACGGAAAAAACATAACTTACCAAAAAGAGTACATCAGAGCCAAAGACATAGGGAGGCTTTTTCAGGACCCGATGCGCGGCACGGCTCCCGACCTTACGATTGAAGAAAATCTCGCGCTTGTCTATTCAAAAGCGACAAGACACCTATTTTCACCTGCGCTCAAAAAAAGAGACGTTGAATTCTTCAGAGAAAAGCTCCTAAAACTCAATATGGGCCTTGAGGACAGACTAAAGACAAAAATGGGTCAGCTTTCGGGCGGTCAGAGGCAGGCTGTAACGCTTATGATGAGCACGCTTGTAACGCCGAAGCTTCTCTTGCTTGACGAGCATACCGCGGCGCTCGACCCTCTCACAGCCGAAAAGGTGCTTGACATCACGCAGCGGATTGTGGCGGAAAACAGCATCACAACCATGATGATTACGCATAATATAAAATCCGCACTCAAGCTCGGCACACGCACAATTATGCTTGAATGCGGCAAATCGGTGCTTGACCTAAAGGGTGACGAAAGAAACAATATGACCGTTCAGGACCTTTTGGGACTCTACCGTCAAAAGTCGGGAAAAGAGCTTGACAATGACAGAATGCTGCTGACCGGAGAATGATGTTTCGGAGTAACCAGGCGTATATTTCAGTCGGCACAATTCCGATTTAACGACCCCGTAAAACAAATGCGTTAAACAAAAAGACACGATTTTCATCGTGTCTTTTTTCAATGTCATTTTTCGGCTGCTTTGGGCTTTTCAAGCTTTTTCATTGCGCTTCTGAATTTGAACGCAAACAGTATGAGCGTAAAGGTTACGGCCAAAACATCGGCTATCGGCTCTGCGGTATAAACACCAATGGCCTTATCGGATATTATATGCGGCATTATATAGATGAGCGGTATCAGCAAAACGAATTTGCGCACAACGGCTACTATTATAGAGCACGGAGCATTGCCTATTGACACAAACGCCATCTGGCAGGCTATCTGCGCGCCCATAAGGAACATCCCTCCTAAGTAAATTCTGAGTGCCTTTGCTGCAAACCCGACAAGCTCCGAATCGGAACTGAAAATTCCGGCAAATGCCTTGGGAAATATGATGACCGCCGCCCATAAAATAACGGCGTAAATCATATTGACAATAAGCAAAAGACGGTAGGTCTTTTTAACACGGTCGGGATTTCGCGCGCCGTAATTGTAGCTCATTATAGGCTGGGCACCCTGCCCTATGCCCTGTAAGGGAAGCATTGCAAACTGCATTACGCTTGTTAGTATTGTCATGGCGCCGACCGCTATATCGCCGCCGTATTTTAAAAGAGAAGAATTGAAGCACACGGAAATTACGCTCTCGCTCGCCTGCATAATAAATGTCGCAAGTCCCAAGGCAATACACGGCATTATGATTTTAAGCGACAGGCGCATATTTTTGAGCCGAATTTTAAGTCCGGTCTTTTTCGACAGCAAAAAGCACACCGCCCAAACGCACGATACGCCCTGAGAAATTACCGTGGCAACAGCTGCTCCGCGCACTCCCATATTGAAAACAAATATAAACAGCGGGTCAAGCACTATATTTGCCGCCGCGCCTATTATAGCGGTGAGCATACCTGTTTTTGCAAAACCCTGAGCCGTTATAAACGCGTTTAAGCCCAATGTAAGCTGAACAAAAATCGTTCCGACGGCATAAATATCCATATAAGCCGTAGCGTAATCTATTGTATTTTCGCTCGCGCCGAACATCAGCAGAAGCTTTCTGTCCCATATAAGCAAAACGGCAGTCAGCACGACCGATAATATAAGCTGAAGCAAGAAACAGCCTCCGAGTATTTTTTCTGCGCCGTCCTTATCGCCCTTGCCGAGACTTATCGAGGCTCTCGGTGCGCCGCCGGCGCTTACAAGCGCCGCAAATGCCGAAATTATCATAATTATAGGCATACATACGCCCACTCCCGTCAGAGCCGCGCTGCCCTCACCGGGGATATGCCCTATATATATGCGATCAACAATATTGTAAAGCATATTTACAATTTGCGCAATTACGGTAGGCACGGCAAGGCGAAACAGCAGCTTGCCTATTTTTTCCGTTCCGAGAAATTCTTTGTCCTTATCCATTGTGTCAACTCCGTTTCAAATCAAAATGTTCCGCAACATTTGTTTCCATTTTATCAAGCAACGCGGAAAATGCGCTGCGCTCAGCCTCGGAAAACCCGCCGTAAAGCGTATCAACAAAGTTTTTTTGAGCCGATTTTCCGCTTCTTGCTATCTCCTCGGCAAATTCCGTCACCGACAGTCTCACAGCACGCTTGTCCTTGCACTTTTCGCCGTGCAGCAGCCCCTTTTCCATAAGCGATTTTACAGAGATTGAAACGTGCGACTTAGGTATGTGCCGCATCGAAACTATCTGTGCCGCAGTATTATATTGCGGATTGTTGTAAAGAAACATCAATACACCGAATTCCATATACGTAAGCCCGTATTTTTTGCAGACGGGCAAGACCGTATCCTGATACAGTTTTGCCGAGTCCGACAGAAATTCTATCGTGGTCATCACATCACCTCAATTAGTTCTAAATTGAACTAATTTAGTATAACACGTATTATCCATTTGTCAACAGAAATTAAAAAAAGCGCCGAACGCCCCAAAGAGCGCACGACGCATATTCTAATTTGAGTCGGCTTAAAATTTAAACAGATTAAGGCCCGTAGCATCGTCATAAAACCTGTCAACCTCACCGTTTATTATCCTTATTACGACCTCGGCGGTCGCGCTGATATGTGCCTCATTAAGATGTCCGCCGAAAACACGGCCGCTCTCGTCTCCGGCGCTTATGTGCAGATGGCTGTAATACTTGCCGCCTTTGGTATTTACGGTTCCCGTGAGCGAAACGATCTCGAAGCAGCCTTTAAATTCGTTTTTCACATATCTTTTCTCGTCCACCATATATACTCCTGCGGTAAACGCATTTAATGCGCCTATCGCCGAAACGGACGCCAGCTTAATATTTTCCTTTTCACAGAGCTCTTGCAGCGAGCTTGTAAATTCCTCTCCGCGGTCAAATCTCGCAACCACGGTATCTCCGAATTTTCTGTAATCCATTGTAATTCCTCCGTTAAACTTTATAGTGGAAAGCTGTATACAAAAATGATATACTTATGATAATATCAATTATGATTTATGTCAATAAAAGAGAAAAAGAGGAATTTAAATGAGCTCCATGAAAGACAAAATGCACACCGGTGAATTGTATTTACCCGGCGATGAAGAGATAATGCGGCATCAATTAAAGCGTCTCGACAGGCTTTACGACTTTAATATGACTCGGCCGACCGAGCTTAAAAAGCGCGAGGAAATGCTCAGGGAGATGTTTGCGGAAATAGGCGATGACTGCTACATAGAACCTCCTTTTCACTCAAACTTCGGCGGAGAGCATGTACACTTCGGCAATCACATCTATGCCAATTTCGGCTTGACGCTTGTTGACGATACTCACATATACGTCGGCGACAACACAATGTTCGGCCCTCACGTTACCGTGGCAACCGCCGGTCACCCGATAGATCCTACGCTCAGAGCAAAGGAATACCAATACAATATGCCGATTCATATAGGCAAGAACTGCTGGATAGGCGCAGGCTCGCTTATTCTGCCCGGCGTTACGATAGGCGATAACACCGTCATAGGCGCGGGCAGCGTTGTTACAAAGGACATTCCGTCATCTGTGGTCGCCGTCGGAAATCCGTGCCGCGTAATGCGTGATGTCGGCGAGCACGACAGGGAATACTATTTCAAAAACAGAAAAATAGATTACTCGTCAATCGAATGATAAAAAACAATTAACAATAGGAGCGGTGTTATGAAAAGGTTAGTTTGCGTTATACTGTCTGCGGCATTGCTGTTTTGTCTTTCGTCCTGTGGGCAGAAGCCGAAAATGCGGCGTGAAATCGACAACTCCAAGCTCTTGCGAGTCAGCGAGGACGGCTACCTCACAGACGGCAGCGACAACGGCATACAGCTTCGCGGCGTCAACTTCGGAGGTTGGCTCTTGCAGGAGACCTGGATGTGCCCCGTTATGAGCCTCGACAGGAGTCTTACCGTAAAGGGCGGAACGGACGACGGCTGGGCGGAACTTGACACCTTAAATAAATTCACGCTTCTTTTCGGGGAAGAAAAAACCGCAGAGCTTTTTAAAAGCTACCGTGACAATTACATCACCGAAGAGGACTTTGAAAATGTTAAAGCTCTCGGATTTAACTGCATCAGAATACCCTTCTGGTACAGAAACTTTATGTCGGACGAAAACGGCACATACATAACCGAGAACGATGACGAAAATCCGGGATTTGTAAAGCTTGATTTTGCCTGTGAAATGGCGGAAAAATACAACCTGTATCTGATATTTGATATGCACGGCTGCCCCGGCGGTCAAAACGGCGACCATTCGTCGGGTAAGACCGGGAGAAATCTTTTGTATAGTGATAAGAATTATCAGGTCATAATGGAAAATCTCTGGATAAAAATAGCGACACGGTATAAAGACCGCACCTGCGTTGCAGCATACGACGTTATGAACGAGCCGCTCAACAACGCGGACACCGATCACGGTGTTCTGCCCGAAAACGCCGCTGACCCGTGGCAGGACGTGACGCTCAGAAAAGCGGTATACGACAGAATGATAAAAGCCATACGCTCCGCAGACCGTGACCACATAATAACCGTAGAGGCGCTTTGGCGAATGGATAAGCTCCCCGACCCCTCCGAGATGGGCTGGTCGAATATGATGTATCAGCTTCACTCCTACGATAAGGAGAAAAAAACGACAAAACAGCTTATCCGTTCTATGAAAAAGGCAAGACGCCAATACAAGGTTGCGGTCTATATGGGTGAATTTAACCCGACAGTATTCTGCGGTGACGCCGTTTCGCTTATGGACAGCGCTCTTATAAGCTACACGCTGTGGAATTACAAAACTACCTCTTACAAAGACTCCGATTGGGGACTTTACAACAAATCTCTTGCGATAAATGACATAGCCGCCATGGCTTCTTCGGAAGAAGCAAAGAATAAAATACTCGCCGAAAACGGACAAAAAATACCGTCGCTCGAAAATCTTTCGCCGCAGGAGCTCTATGAGCTGTACGAAAAGCTGTGGTCAAAGGAAAATCTCGCAACCTCTTCATATAAGCTTAACGGCAAAACGGTCGGTATTTTCAGCTGTCCCTCTTCGGGTGTTATAGGAGCCGACAATGGATAGAAATAACAAACTTTTAAACTGGGCAATAGAACTCCAAAGTCTGGCCCAGGCAGGTCTTACGTACGGAAAAGACAAGTACGATATAGAGCGATATCAAAGAATACGTGATATTTCCGCCGAAATGATAGCGGAAAAAGCCGACGTGTCCTTTGAAAAAGCAAAAGAACTGTTTTGCAATGAGACGGGCTATCAGACGCCGAAAATAGATACGCGCGCCGCAGTGTTTAAGGATGACAAAATACTTTTGGTTCATGAGGAAAACGGCACGTGGTCACTGCCGGGCGGCTGGTGCGATGTAAATATGTCGGTCGGCGACAACACCGTAAAAGAAACTTTTGAAGAAGCAGGGCTTACGGTAAAACCCGTAAGACTGATTGCGGTTCAGGACAGAAACAGGCACAACACGCCTGTTTACGCATACGGCGTAACAAAGGTATTTATGCTCTGCTCGCTTATAGGCGGTGAATTCAGGGCGAACACCGAGACTACGGAAAGCCGTTATTTTTCGCGCGACGATATTCCCGAAAATCTTGCAAACGAAAAAAACACAAAAGAACAAATACTTATGTGCTTTGACGCGGCGGCGGACAAAAACTTCCCCGTAAACTTTGACTGATACGTTTTTTATATGCAACAAGGGCAGCTTGAAAAGATAACCTTTCAAGCTGCCCTTTACTCTGTTTCAACGATATTGATTAACCGTTTACTTTTTCTTCTTTTTTCTCGCTGTTCTTTTTGCTCTTAACATAGCTCTTCATAGAGTTGATAACTATTGTAAGGCCGAGAACTATAAGCAAAACAGCTATGACAAGCTGAAGTCCGTTGTTTAAGAACACCTTGCCCCAAGTGGTCTCGCCTGCGGGAATCGTAACCGCTGCGGCTGTGCTTATAGCCTTTACCATAGCTATAAGGCGCTGAACGAGTGCCGTAAATGTAACGCAAAGCATTATTATCATCGGCGGGAAGAGCATCTTGTTGCTTCTGCCCGTAACCTTCATAAATACGCAGAGGGTTATAAGTACGAGAGCGCTCAAAAGCTGGTTTGCCGAACCGAACAGCGGCCAGATGTTTGCATATCCGATTTTTGTAAGTACAAAGCCGAAAAGAAGCGTAATAATTGTTGAGAAATACGGATTGCAGAGAACCTTGCGCCAAGGCTTTGCGCTTTTCATATCGTCAACCGCAAACAGCTCCTGGAAGCTCATTCTGCCTATACGCGCAACGGCGTCAAGGCTTGTAAGCGCAAGTGCCGAAACGCACATTGTCATAAATACAGTAGCGAAGTGTACGGGAATACCAAACATTTCAAAGAATCCGGCAACGCCGCGGCTGAATATCTGGAAAGGCGTGCCCGATGCAGGTGTGCCGTCCTGAGAAGCCGCCGCGCCTGCTACGCAAAGAGCAAGTACTGCGAGCAGGCTCTCAAGTACCATTGCGCCGTAGCCGACCTTTGTCATATCTTTTTCGTTTTCAATGGTCTTTGATGAGGTTCCGGAGGATACAAGGCTGTGGAAGCCCGAAACAGCACCGCACGCAACCGTTACGAAGAGTATCGGGAACATTGTACCGAGCTTTTCGTTTGTAAAGCCCGTAAATACGGGAAGATTCATTGTGGGATGAGCTACAAGCAGTCCTATAACCGCACCGGCTATCATACCGATAAACATAAACGTGGTCATATAATCACGCGGCTGCTTTAAGAGCCACATGGGAAGCACCGCTGCAAAGAAGATATAAACAAATGTAATATAGCTCCATGCGTCCTTTGAGAGAATGAGCGGAAAATGCATACCGATAGCAAAGGAAGCCACTACACAAAGAAGACCGACAACGGCTTCCTTCCAGCCGGAGAGATTGAATTTCTTTTGGATAAGTCCGAATATTACGGCAAATACCATAAACATTATTGAAATGGTGCCTGCACAGCCGTTTGTATTTGCGGCGTCGGCAAGTACCGAAACGCCGTCCTTTACGGTATATGCATTAAATGTTCCTGCAACCATATCGGCAAATGCCGCTATTACAATCAGGGTAAACAGCCAGCAGAACAAAAGGAAAAGCTTACGCCCTGTTTTGCCTATGTATTTTTCAATAAGCACGCCCATGGATTTACCGTCATTTTTAACCGAGGCGTAAAGAGCGCCGAAGTCCGTGACCGCTCCGAAAAATACGCCGCCGAGCAATACCCAAAGGAGTACCGGAAGCCAGCCGAAAGCCGCCGCCTGTATAGCGCCGGTTACGGGGCCTGCACCGGCGATCGAAGAAAACTGATGGCTGAAAACGGTCCAGCCGTTTGTCGGTACATAGTCCTTGCCGTCATTGTATTTTACGGCAGGAGTCTGCGCCTTGGGATCTATTCCCCATTTTTTTGCAAGCCAGCGTCCGTAAAGCAGATACGCTGCCACAAGGACAACCGCCGCGATAAGCACAATTACAAGTGTGTTCATTTTTCTAACCCTTCTCTTAAAAAAGATTCTCAGCCGAATGCATTTTTGCAAAACAAAAAGCCCTCGTCCTCACACAGCATACCCGCTTTCGGGTAGCCCGTGCAAAGACGAAGGCTAAACTTACAAAACGTATATTTGCGCCGTTGCAAATTTACTTCCGCGATACCACTTTGCTTGCCGATATTTTACTTTCGGCCTCTCGACCGCCGCCCATAATGGATGGCGCGCCCCTTTAACGGTGGGTTTCCGGCTTCGACTACTGGAAAATCTTTCACCGAAGCTGCTGACAGGTGAGAGCCAAACGTGCCTTGCTGCCGTCTCGCACTGCCGACGGCTTTCTGAAAGCGGTGATACGAATAGTCATGTCCTGCTCATTGCATTTGACTGATACATTGCTAATACAATAGTCTTTTTAAAATAATTTGTCAATAATCTTACAGGACAAAATTTATTTTTGTAGAACAGAATAAACAACGGTATATTTTGAATGTTATTTCTTGTTGAAATTGCAAACAAATTATTAACAGCATCATAAAAACAGGGTGCCGAACAAAATCCGGCACCCCAAAAAGTCAAAATTAAAGCCCGACAAAGCTACCGCTTATTTCGCCTTACCCATAGCTTTGACCTCGTCAAATTCATCGGTTATTTCCTTGCTCGGAGCTTTGGTGCAAAGGCTCACAACAATTATTGTGATAAGTCCCATAAGGAACGCCGGCAAAAGCTCATATATTCCGAAAACTCCGCCGAGCGGCTTTATAAGATATTTCCAAACGAATACCATTATTCCGCCGACAGCCATGCCCGAGATTGCGCCCGGGAGATTTGTGCGCTTCCAGAAGAGCGCGCATATAACGAGCGGTCCGAACGCCGCGCCGAAGCCTGCCCAAGCGAACGAAACTATGCCGAATACCGAACTGTCGGGATTTCTGGCTATAACAACGCCGAGTATCGCTATTATAACTACCGTAATTCTTGCGGCAAGCATACTCTTCTTCTCCGAAATTTTAAGTCCGAAGGTCTCGCGCAATATGTTCTCGGATACGCTCGATGCGGCAGCCAAAAGCTGTGAGTCCGCCGTGGACATTGTGCTTGCAAGAATTCCCGCCAAAATAAGACCTGCCATAAGTGCCGGGAAAACACCGTGGGTTGAAAGAAGTCCGGCTACGCGAACTATAACCGTTTCCGTGTCATTTCCGTGGAGGCTGTCGATAAGTCCCGTACTTGAAAGGCCTCTGCCGACTATACCTATAAGCACAGCCATAGCCATTGCTATAACTACCCAAACAGACGCAACTCTTCTTGAGAGTTTAAGCTTTTTATCGTCCTCAATCGCCATAAAGCGAAGAAGGATATGCGGCATACCGAAATAACCGAGTCCCCACGAAAGAGTTGTGATTATGTGCAAAAGGTTGTACGGCTCGCTCTCGCCCGTAGTTTCGGAATATGACGAAACGAACGAAAGATAACCGGGAAGCTGTTTTGCGTTTTCCGCAACAGCCGAGACGCCGCCTGCCGACACGGTGGCATATATCAGTACAAACACAATAGCCACGGTCATAATAATGCTCTGAACAAAGTCGGTGGTAGAGGCAGCAAAAAATCCGCCCGCAGCCGTGTAGGCAACTATTACTATTGCCGAAATCAGCATTGCGGTCATATAATTCATACCGAACAGCGACGAAAACAGCTTTCCGCAGGCGGCAAAGCCCGACGCCGTATAGGGAATGAAAAATATTATTATAATCAAAGCCGCCATACACGATAATATGTTTTTCTTATCGCGGAAACGGTGCGAAAAGAACTGCGGCAAGGTGAAAGAGTCGGTTTTATGTGTATATCTGCGAAGTCTGCCGGCAGTTAAAAGCCAGTTGAGATATGTACCTACGGCAAGTCCTATGGCGGTCCAGCCGACGTCGGCAACACCCGACAGATATGCAAGGCCCGGCAAACCCATAAGCAAATAGCTTGACATATCGCTCGCCTCGGCGCTCATTGCCGTGACGAGAGGGCCGAGTTTTCTGCCGCCGAGATAAAAGTCGGTTGAGGACTCGTTCTTTTTGGCATAGTGAAATCCGATTACGAGCATTCCGACGAGATAAACAAATATCGTCGCCAAAATGCATACAGTTGATGACGTCATTTCAGCACTCCTCTTAAAAGCAAAAATAAAACGAGCCGCCGAGATGCTTCGGCAGCTCTCATTCCCGTATCGCCGTGTGCGATTCCGATAAAAGCTATTTTATCACATAAATTAAAATATTTCAACGATTTAATACATAAAATCGCCGATAAATTTTAACGGTTTAATGTGCAAAAGCCGAATTTCACGGCAAAAAAAGACCGCAACCATGCTGTTTCGGAGGATTGCAGTCTTTTTAATACGGTATCATTCACCGTTTGTTTTGAATTTCAGATACCTTGCCGCAGTTGAAATTTCAATGCGGTTACTCGCATTTCAGCTTATAGTATTCGCATATTTCCCTGCACAAATTCTCATCGGGAATACGCCCGGGCGTAGCCCCGTAAATCAAATATTGTTATAAACACAACCGTTTCGGGAACGGGAGCATTATTTCAAAGCTTTATATGTTTCAATAATTTTATCAAAGACTTCTTTGCCTGATTTTTTATTTTCGCAATCGTATTCGTCAGGGTTGCTTGCTCTGACTTTTATGATAGGTATTTCGGAAATAGTTAGTGCAAGCTCTTTATGTATTTGCCCTTCCTCGTGACGGGAACAAATAAACATATCAATATCCGGATATTGATACAGTCTGTTTTCAAGCTGTTTTCTTATGTCGGTAATTGAATCACCTATCGACACAACGAATATATGCTTACCCTTATATTTAAACACGCCGGAAATATCGGAAACGCCTTTTTGATTTTTGGTTTTCCAATTATCAAGTATATCCTTTTTTATTTCTTCTTTATCATCAAAAAAGTGTTTGCTTTTCCAAACAAGTTTAAAATCATTACTGCCGAGCATTTCCAAAAAGCAATATTTCAGTGATGATGTCTTACCCGAATTGGTTTTACCTATCAATGTTATTACTTTCATATTAGCTCTCCATTCAGAAATTATTTTTCAACATACAACCAATTTCCTTTAGCTTTATTCGCTGCTTTTCTGCTCATAAATATACATGTTTTCAGTTCCAACATCTATATAAGTTTCTTTGAGCAATGTTGCTGCTGTTTCAGGGTCGCTTAACAACTGAGGATCAACATCAGCCGATACTTTTGATTTATAATCATTGGCATGATACGAAGATGACCGCATCCAGTTTTCAGTATTTTCAACATAGACTTTAACTATTGAACTAGGAAAAACAGATTGCCCATCTGTCAAGAACCGAGTATCTTTACTACTGTCATAAGTTCCTATGACTCTTACAGACGCGGGTATGCTTATTTCTTTTAACGATGAACAGCCTATGAACAATCCCGACGGTAAATTCTTTAAATTATTTGATAGCTTAACTTTTGAAAGCTTAGGACAGTTCTTAAATGCACCACCAACAATAATTCCATCACCGGCCCCAATATAAGCATCTTTTGGAGTGGGATATATTTCCGTAATTGTGTCAGGCATAACAACGCTCTCCAAAAGAGGGCAATTAGCAAATCCGAACATTGCAATTTTTGTAACACTAACACCATTGTATTTCTCAGGAATTACAATGTTTTTAACTACATCTTTACAATCCGACTTTACTGAAACCATATATGAATTTGAGCTGGAATTATATGTAAATTTCAAATACTCAATCGAATTGTTAATTGTTCCCAAATTATCACTTGTCCCGTCGGTATATGTTATTACCAATTCGCCGTTTACAAGCTCGGTTTTTGCGATTCCGCGTCCGTCAGCGCCTTTGGTGCCCTGAAGTCCCTGCTGACCCTGCTCGCCCCTGTCGCCTTTTTCGCCCTTGATATTGCCGAGGTTGGATATGGAATTATCGGACATTGTAACCACAAGCTCGCCGTCCGGGGAGAGTGTGAGCGACTTAATACCGAGTCCGTCGGTGCCGTTTGCACCGTCCTTACCGTTCTCACCGGTAACCTTGCCGAGATTTTTGACGTCGCCGTTTGAATAGGTCAAAACAAGCTCGCCGGAGGTATTGATTTCCGCCTTGGTTATGCCTAAGCCGTCGGCACCCTTGATGTTACCGAGGTTAAGAACCGTGCCGTTTGTAAGCGTTACGGTCAATGCGCCGTCAGCCGTCACATCGACATTTTGTATACCGACGCCGTCTTTTCCGTTAAGTCCGCTGTCGCCTTTATCTCCCTTGTCGCCCTTTGAGCCTTTGATATTGCCGAGGTTTATAATATTCCCGTTTGAGAATGTCAGTACAAGCTCGTCATCGGCATTTATTGTAACATCTGTAATGCCTACACCGTCAGCTCCGTTTGTACCGTTGATACCGTCAGTACCGTTGATACCTGCGTCGCCCTTGTCGCCTTTTTCACCTTTGACGCCTTGGTCGCCCTTGTCACCTTTATCGCCTTTTTCGCCTTGAGCTCCCTGTGCGCCGTCATTGCCTACCACTCTGCCGAGATTTACCGTTGTTCCGTTGCTGTATGTTATAACAAGCTCACCGAGAGCATTTATTTCGCTGCTTGCAACGCCTACGCCGTCGGTGCCGTTCGTACCGTCTTTACCGTCAGTACCGTTAATACCTGCGTCGCCCTTGTCGCCTTTTTCACCTTGGACGCCTTGGTCGCCCTTGTCACCTTTTTCGCCTTGTGCTCCCTGTGCGCCATCATTGCCTACCACTCTGCCGAGATTTACCGTGGTTCCGTTGCTGTATGTTATGACAAGCTCACCGAGAGCATTTATTTCGCTGCTTGTAACGCCTACGCCGTCGGTGCCGTTCGTGCCGTCTTTACCGTCTGCACCGCCAAGGCCTGCGTCGCCCTTTTCGCCTTTTTCACCCTGTATGCCTTGGTCGCCCTTGTCACCCTTTTCACCCTGTATGCCTTGGTCGCCCTTGTCACCTTTTTCGCCTTTTATGTTTCCGAGATTAAGTGACGTTCCGTTCGTAAGAGTAATTAAAAGATTTCCGTCGTTTGAAATTTCAATATTATTTATACCGACGCCGTCTTTTCCGTCTTTTCCGTCGGTACCGTTAAGACCCGCATCGCCCTTTTCACCTTGAACGCCTCTCTCACCTTTTTCGCCTTTTTCACCCTGTACGCCTTGGTCGCCTTTATCTCCCTTGTCACCTTTTGCACCGACAACGGGGCCGAGGTTTTCGGTAAGGTCGTTTGTATATGTGATTACAAGCTCACCTGCGCTGTTGATTTCGGACTTTTTAACTCCTATACCGTCCGAACCGTTAAGACCGTTTTCGCCTTTTTCGCCCTGTGCACCTTGCTCGCCTTTATCACCTTTGTCGCCTTTTGCTCCCTGCAAGCCTTGCTCGCCTTTATCGCCTTTGTCGCCTTTTGCTCCGACAACCGCTCCGACATTGGCGCGCTGACCGTTAGAGAACGAAAGCACAAGCTCACCCTCCGAATTGATTTCGGCGGAAGAAACGCTTATGCCGTCTTTACCGTTTGTGCCGTTCACACCGTTTATACCGTCGGAACCTACTACTTTACCGAGGTTTGCCGTCGTCCCGTCCGAATATGAAATAATAAGCTCACCCGACTCATTTATAACCGCTGCGGAAATGCTTATACCATCCGTTCCGTTCGTGCCGTCGGTACCGTCTCTGCCATCTTTTCCGTCAGCACCGTTTTTGCCGTCACGACCGTCAGTGCCGACTACTCCGCCGAGGTTGGCAGTTTCGCCGTTTGTATAAGTCAACACCAGTTCGCCTTTTTCATTTATAATCGAAGAAGCAATACCGATTCCGTTGTTTACTGTTTCACCGACAACCTTGTCAAGATTTACGCTGTTGCCGTCGGAATAGGAAATGACAAGCTCGCCCTTATCATTGATTTTTGCCGATTTTATTCCTATGCCGTCCTTACCGTCCTTGCCGTCTTTTCCGCTTGCGCCGACCGCCTTACCGACATTGATTTTTGTTCCGTCGGAAAGCGTAATTACAAGGTCGCCTTTTTCCGAAAATGCGGCGGAGCTGATATCGGATTTGTCTTTTTTCGACATTGCGGTAAGGGTTTTGCTCCAATCCTTTTCGCTGCCCGAATATCCGTTATCGACGGCAATCTGATATGCCGATTTACCCTGGAGAGAAACAAGCCAATCATCAAGGCTTCCCGCATATCCCTGCTGCACCGCAAGCTCGTATGCGGACAAGCCGTTTTTAACGCTTGATGCCTGCACGCTTTTTCTGTTGTGCACAAAATTTGCGACTGCGAACGATATGCCGGTCATTATAGCTATCAGCAATACCGCCACAATCACTTTGATTGCCGCTTTACGTTTTGATGACGTTTTCTGTTTTTCCATTTATTTACAACTCCTTCTCAATAATAAAACACTTCATTTATGATAATACTCAATTATTGAGTATATGTCAATACTCAGCTTTTGAGTATGCTAACATTTTCACAAATTACAATGGAGGTTTTGTGGAAATGGATTACAGAACAAGGATGAGAAACATCAGGGAAGACAGAGATTTAACGCAAAAGCAAGTAGGTGAAATCATCAACAAATCCCAACAGGGCTACAACCATATCGAAACCGGAAGAGCGGAATTGAAAATCGAGGATTTAATCAAGCTCTGTCAATTTTATAATGTTTCCGCCGATTATTTTATAGGTTTAACCGACCAAGAGTAAGTTCGGTTACATCAACGCATAATACAGCGGTGCTTTGCGGTTTTTACACTACTTTGCGCGATGCGGTGCTCAAATTTATCATATCTGTATATTGATGTTAATTTTTTTGGTGATATAATTGTGTTGCGTCCTACAAGGCGACACAGCTAAAAAAACAATACCGAAATAAAAAATACGTAAATGCAAAAAGGATAATTATGCCGAAAAAGACGAAGTTAAAAAGCAGTAACAAAATGGATATGATAAACGGCCCTATATGGAACAAGCTTCCGCGATTTGCGCTGCCCGTGGCCGCAACAGCAATACTTGAGCAGCTTTTCAACGCCTCGGATATAGCCGTAGTCGGAAACTTCACGGGCGCAGCCAAAACGGCCTCGGTTGCCGCCGTCGGAGCGAACAGCCCGGTAATCGGGCTGTTACTCAACCTGTTTATAGGTATAGCCCTCGGTACAAATGTAATAATAGCGAACGCAATAGGCAGGGACGACAGAGAAACCGTACAGCGTGCGGTTCACACCTCGGTGCTCACCGCAATAATCGGCGGTTTTCTTGTAATGATACCCGGTGAAATTTTTGCCGTGCAAATTTTATCGGTTATGAGCATTCCGGAGGATGTACTGCCGTATGCCGTTCTGTATCTTCGCATATATCTGCTCGGCTTGCCCGTAATACTGTTGTACAACTTCCTATCGGCCGTTTTCAGAAGCGTGGGCGATACAAAAACGCCGCTTATAGTGCTTGCGCTCTCCGGCTGCCTCAACGTGCTTTTGAATTTATTCTTTGTAATAGTTCTTAAAATGACCGTAAACGGAGTTGCCATTGCCACCGTTATATCCAACGCAATCAGCTCGATTGTGCTGTTTATTGTTTTAATGAAGTCCGACAAGTACATAAAGCTGTCGCTCAAGGAGTTGCGCATAGACAAAAGAGTACTCGGTCAGATTTTGGAAATCGGTCTGCCGGCAGGCATACAGAGTGCTGTTTTTGCCATTTCAAACATAATAATTCAGGCGGCTATCAACAGCCTCGGAACAATAGTTATAGCGGCGTCAAGCGCGGCATTTAATATAGAGGTAATAGCTTACGATGTCTTTAACTCGTTCAGTCAGGCGTGCACGACCTTTGTGGGTCAAAACTACGGCGCCGGCAAGCTCGACCGCTGCAAGAAAACCCTGCTTCTGTCGATTGCGGAGGACATAATCGCAACAGCCGTCACAATAGGGCTTGTTCTTTTCTCGGGACGATTCCTGCTCTCGATATTCACAAGCGACCCACAGGTAATAGAGCTCGGCTACACCAGACTTTTACTGATTTTCTCGGCATACACGTTTTCAATGCTTTACGAAATTATGTCGGGGTATCTTCGCGGCTTCGGCATATCCTTGGTACCGGCTATCCTCACAACAATAGGCGTTTGCGGCACAAGAGTATTTTGGATATACGTCGTTTTCCCGTCGTCGCCTACCTTCAAAACCATTATGTATGCGTACCCGATAAGCCTGTCGCTAACGGCGGTACTGATATTTATAGCACTGCTCGCCTATCACCCGTCACGCAGGTTTAAAGGCGCCGTATCCGCCGAATAATCCGGCCGCGTAAAATTATATCTTAATATAAAAAAGGCACGTTAGTTAAAAAATAACTAACGTGCCTTTGCCGTGGCTGCAAACGGAGCCGATGCTCATTCAGCTATAATGTTGTCATATACCAGAACATTTCTGTGAACATCCTTGACGGGCTTCAAAAGACAAATAGGCTCAAACTTAATCGGGTCTTTTTTAGAAAACGTGTTGTCGTGAATTTTCATATTTCTGCACGGTCCGCTCTCGTACCAATCCCTGCAATCGCACGAGATGTAAATATCGGGCATACCGACGTTCCTGAACGTGTTACCGAAAATCTCCGACTCCTTATCGGTAGTGCAGAGAATGCCTCGCGTCGGAATCGCATTAAAGGTACATCCGCTCACGGTGAGATTCGGGTTATACGTGATGTTCTCAAAGACATACATTTCCGGCTTCATCGGCGGCAGCTTTTCTTTGAATTTCGCAATGACCGTCTTTTTATCAATGTTGTCGTCCGTGCTGTCTACGGTATAAACGCCGTCAAGCTCCGACAAATCGGTTCTGCTGTATATTTTCACTTTATCGCCGGGGTAAAACGCCTTGTAACCTCCCTGCTGATGATGTACAAATTCAAGCTCGGCGGTTCGCTCGTCGCAAGCCTTTCTGAACCTTAAAAATGCGCCGTGCACATTGATTGCGTCATCGTGCGGGTGTTCAAAGTGCGAGTCGGTTATTTTCACATAGCCCTTGCAGCCGCATACGTGAATCAAATCGGCAAACGAAGAAACTCTGTAACCGCTCGCCGGCTTAAATGTCAGCTTATCAAAGCTCAGGTTTTCACACATCTGAGACAGCCACCCGAAGCCGTGCATATAGTTGACGGTTATCCTCTCGCAGAAGATATCGGAGCAGCTCTCGAAAAACAATCCGCAGTTGTCGCGCAGCTTATTACGAGACATCGCAACAACGTCTCCGACCTTGAATTTAGGTGACACAAAATATCTGCATTCGACGGTATGAGCCCCCGTTTTTTTGATTTTTAAGGCGGTTTTCGTAGGTGAGAGCAACGTTCTGAAAACCTCGTCGCCTCTGTGAATTACGTTGCAGTAGCACTCGCCGTTGGCTGTATAGGTATAGTAATTCTCTCCGCTGAACGGACTTTTTTCGAAGAACGTAAGCTTGTTATTTTTAACCTCAAAGTCGCTTCCCGTTGGGATTTTATATGTAATTTTATTAAGCGAACGCTCTACGACCTCCATTTCAAAATTCGTCGGAGAGGCATATCTTACGGCGAAATTTACAAGCCTTACATTTTTACAGCCGCGCAGAGAAAACGCACACATATCGCCGTGAATCACAAGGGTTGAACCGCAGCCGTCCACGGTAATGTTTTCCTTATTCTCGATAAGCACCGCAAAATACTTGTCCGGAGCCTTGAAGGAGTCCGTATTTGTCATATGGCAGACCTTGTGAATACAATATTCCTTGTAAAAATGATACTCATTCTTCGGGAAAATAAGAGTGTCTCCGCTCTGTAATTCATTTATCGCTTTTATAACGCCTCCGGCAGAATTTGAGACGTCGCAGAAATCCGTGGCTTTAATATTCAATGTCATCCTCCGATTGTAAATTATAGCATAAGCTGTTTAGATGGTTTTTAACTACACGCTCGTTTTCGGCACATTCAGGTTTGATTGCATCACCGTTTGAGTCGGATTTTCAAGATGTAATGCCGGCTTTTTTAAGCTCCCTCTTCAGTCTCTTGACTGCCGCTGCAAGTATGATTTCGGTGTTTGTTCCGGTTGAAATAAGGCAATACACCTCGTGATAAACCGCATAAAACGCGCACTTCAAATCACACTTTTCCGAAACGGGATATTTCCTTTTATATGCTTCGTAAAGCCCGAAGCACTCCCCGGTCAGGTTTCTCAGCTGGAACAAATCAAATTCTTTGTCAGCCCACTTGCACTCAAGAGGGTCGATTATCGCGGTGATATTAAGTCTTTTATCGGACATTACATTCATAACATTCAAATCGCCGTGGATAAGAGACGCCTCTTTTACGGGCTCGCTGAAAATGTAATCAAAATTTTTCCACGCCGTTTGCATAACATTAAGCGTGCTGTCCTTCAGCCGTTTTTTTCTGTTAAGCTCTGCGGCGGTCTGTAAAATATCCTGCGCAAACGGTCGGTAAAAATCAAGCCAATTATCGTACTCGGGGAAATCGAGGCTGCCGAATTTGTTGCAGGTAACGCTGTGCCAATTTGCAAGACAATCCGCTATTTCATCTGCGAATTTCGCTTTTCTTTTTTTGCTTAAAAACAATTTTGAAAAGTCGGTGAAGCAGTCTGTTCCGTTCACAAATTCCTCAATTATAAAATCCATGGGGATTTCGTCGGTTGCGTCAAAGGTAAAATAGACCTCGGGAATATGAACCAGCGATCTTTCGGCAAGCTTTTTCAGCGCAGCGCTCTCATTATGCTGCATACCGGCGACGCGGCAGGCCTTTACCGTAAGAGTGTACGGCATCACGGGCAATTCGGCCTTGTAAACATATCCGAAGGAGCCGCCGCCTATGTATTTAATCTGCGTTGCTCGGCTCCCGTAATGTCTGAAAAGCACTTCCTTTGCAAATTCGCATGTCTGTTCTTTTGTGTATTTGCTGACTGTTTTTTGCTGCATAGGTACCTCACCTTTTTCACACTGTTTTTCAATTTTGTTGATACCCGTTTGTTTTCGACGTACCGATTTACACATTTATGTTTTAAAAATATAATATCAAAAAAAATAATAAATATCAATAAACATCTCTGTACAAAAGAGCCGTCGGACATATAGCCCGACAGCTCTTAGGTCTTATATGTATTATGGTGCTTTCGACGTCCGCAAGGCTCGCCGAGTTCCTTTCCAATTTGCTTTTTAAGCGCAGCCAGCCTGTTTCTGACCGTTGACGACGGCATATTTTTTATCTTGCCGATCTCTCTGCTCGACCAGCCGTAGCTTTTAAGAGTCACTATTTCTCGGTCGATCTCGCTCATTTTCAAAAGTATCTGCTGAATTTCAACAGATGTGATATCATCAAACACCTCAAGACATTTAATGCTTTCAAGCTCATCAAGCGAGTCGGCAAAATTGTTTTTACGAAGTCTGTCGGCAAGCACATTCTTTGCGATTTTAAAAATCAAAGACTTTTCTTTTTTGATGTAACCGAGCGTCGGCAGATAACCCCACAGCTTCATAAAGGTGATTTGAGCCAAATCCTCTGCCTCGTCGCTGTCAAATCGCCTTGAAAAATACGAAACTATGCTTTTATAATACTTTTCATAAATTTGGTTAAACAGTTCAATGTTATTCATTTTTTTCCGTGATTTTGTTGCCTACGGTTGAATTAACTTTAACATAGCCCAAAATACTTTTGCCGCATTTTACCTCGTTGCCTGCCGCAAATGTTATCTTTTTATCGGAGAGCATTTGCTCGGTCACGTCATCATCAATATCGACATTGTTGCCCGCGGCCACCAATGTATTGTAATCGAAGCTCCTCACCGTATCGCCGTCGATTTCGATGGTGTTAGGGTAAGGCTTTATTACGACGTTATCCTCAACCTCAACACTTCTGCCGTTCATACGTGTCATCTCATAGCGTGATTTCTTTCTTTTAAGCAGAAGCCCGTTCACGCACAAATCCGGAATTTTTTCAACGGTCTCAAGAATAACAATGCCGTTGACAATATAGAGGCAATCATCGGAAACATTTTTATCGTTTAATGTAACCATTCCGTTTAAAACGCTGTATTTGCTGTAGCTGACCTCTATAATGCTTGCAACATTTCGGATTGTTATCTTGGCATAGGCATTTTTCCATTCATCACTCGCATTTTTCGGAATAAGAAGCATCGCACAGCTCTCGATTTTCTTGATTTCCCTTAACGCCTCGGCAGTAAAATTTTGCAAATCAAGAAGTGCTATATTTTTTATGGTTTTTCTAAGCATAAACATTCCCCTTTAAAAGCTTTGAAACACACTTTGTCTATTAAGACGAATTCACAATAAAAACTGTCCGTATTATTTCAATTTATTTTTACTTGCGATTACACACCCAAACGACATGCAAAGTAATGCTATTATCCGCACAACTCCGTCGGCGAACTGAATTAAAACAATTTTATCCATAATTCAAATTTCCTCTTAAAAGTTATTGAAGCGCGTTTCACTTATTAAGACGAAATTGAAGAGGAAACTGTCCGCATTATTTAAAAATTTATCGGAGTCCGCAAAATGCGGTATCGCAAAATAACCAATAAGGGCTCCGTTTTACGAAGCCCTTGAGCAAGTGTGTTCATATCAAGCGAAAAATCGAAGCCGTGTGATTTTACGTTCATTTTTCCTCGGCGGACATATTTTTGCGACTGTTTGCACGCAAAATCACTTTATTTGAGATATACTTGATTACAATCGGAACCGCTACCGCCAAAATCACATAGAAAAGATAAATTCCGGAATCTCTCCACGGGTATGCGTACCACAATGTGCTCTTTGAAAATCTTGAAGCCGCATAGCTGCCGTGGATTCAGACTTTTCCGATTTATTCCCACTCGCTCCCTGTAAACCAGTCTTAAACACATTTGTTTATGAAATTTATCAGAGCGTATTTATATTATTTGAATTATCGGTAAAGCATACGCTATCCGATTTTTTGTTGCCATTTCGTTGCCATAAAAATTATTTAGATTCTATTTCATCAAAATCTATCTTTCCAATAATAAACTTACTTTTATCAATAATTCTGTCTATTGATTTGATCATTTGCTCTGTCATTTCTATATAGGAAGCCAAATCAACATCCAAAAAGCGAATTGCTTGATTCATACTTCTTTCTATTCCAAGATTTTCCAAAGATATTTTCTTGAGTGCCTGAACAGTTTCATTCGATGTGGCAACTGATGTCTTAATATTATATAAAGCCTTTATATAATTAATTAAAGAGTCTTTATTTTCTGGTTTTGCTGCAATATTGTTTTCTAACAATCCCAAAGTATTCTTCTCAATTTTCGACCAGTACGAAGATATAGTTGAATTATGTGCCTTTAATTGTTTGCTAAATGTAGCAATATATTCAGCAGCTTTTTTAGACTGTTTTCTCACAAATGATGCGGTCCCATTGCCTCCGTTCTTACTCACTCGCTCAATTTCTTCTGTGCATCCATTTATACCATTACTCATTACATTTATTTCTGAAGACATCGTTTCAATGTCCGCAGTCATCTTCTCAGATTCTTCTTCTACATCAGCTAAAAAGTCAAGAAAACCTTTTTCGCCTTCAGGAATATCAACTTTAATAATTTCTTTTTTAAAAAGTTCTTCTGGAGCAATCTCACTATGATCCAAAAAATCCCCAACAGGATTATTAAAAATAACACTACCATCTCTTGCTCCCTTCAAATTTTTCTCCAAATATGTAATTAAATCATAAAACTTTTTGAAGTGAGTAGAATAATCTTTTGCTCGATATTGTTTCAAATCAAAAGGAAGACTGCCAAGATCATCACGAGTTATCATTATAGTTTTCTTATTGAAACTGTGAGCAATACCCAATTCATACATTACATTTGGATTTAATCCGGTCAAATCTGCTAAAACAATGTCGGCAGAATAAATTGGAGGAATAATGTCGGCTAGAATATTTTGTTGGTTATCTTCATTTCCAGCGTGCGAAAATTCAAAATCTTCGTTAAAATGTTCCTTTATCATCTCATATGACTCAAAAAAGTCATCAGTAAACGGCATAATTACAAATACTTTTGTCTTATCCATATTATATTTCTCCTATAATTTCATTTTTTTAGTACAAACAAATACTCGTGTGCTATAAGCAAAAAATTATATTTTACGCTATTGGTTTTCCAATAACCCGTTGCCTTACAGTTGTGCTGTTCTTTGATAATCAATTCTTTAAGAGTAAATCCGGCATTTTGGAAAATTTTCATAACATCAAAAGACATTGGTATCATACAGCCTTTTTGTCTTGTATCGCCCATAAGTACAGCACAAAATTTATCTTTTTTCAAAACACGGTAGCTCTCTGCAGCTACCTTTTTCATTTCTTCAAGAAAATCTTTCACTTTGAGTTGCGACAAATCTCCGTCAATGCCATCGCTGTATTTAATAATATCGGCATATGGCGGATGTGTGCAAATCAGGTCAATACTTTCATCCGAAAGAAAATCTAAATTTCTTGCATCGCCCTTACGGATATAAACTTTTCCGTTTGCACCTTCGTGTTCAAAATTCACTTTTTCTTTACATCTGTCGAGTGCAACATCATTGACATCAACGCCGATAATATCACGGTTCAAAAGCTTTGCTTCAACGAGAGTTGTTCCACCGCCTGCAAATTGGTCAAGAACTACATCGCCCTCTTTTGAATATCTTAATATAATATTTCGTGGAATATAGGGCGACCAATTTCCGCGCCATTTTGCATCGTGAGTTGCCCAATCGCCACGCTTTGGGAAAGACCAATACAATGAATTGTTTTTATATTTTTTTGCGATAATGTCCTCTTCCCAAAAATTCAATAATGCCCTTGTTCCTTAAAATTTGCAATTGTTGTCTTATTTTCGCCTCGATATTATTGTTGGTTATATGTTTTTTTTGAAGCACTTCTACGAAAGCATAAACATCTTGCAGCGAAAACTCAACAGAATCAATAGCATTTATACAGGTCAAGACATCTAAAAGCCAACCTCGATTTTCAATGTTATTTATTTGCAATTTTTTAATCTTTGAATATTCTTCTGTTACGGTTTTTACATCTGACAATTTTTGTCGGTTTATTATTGCGATTTTCCCTTGTTTTGGAATATCAGAATATAAAATATTGCATCCAATCCACCCAGCTCTTTTAGCATTTGCGGATAACGGCTTTCTCTTTTCTATTATTGATGGGGCAAAAAAGAATTTAGGAATAAGAGTAAGATTAACCACTTGAAAATCAGCGGAATATTGCATAACGAATAAATCCGGATTGTCTGAGCTTGTAATTCTATCTATCATTGTTGAATAGGCACCATCTGCAATTTTATTACCGATATTCCCACATTTACTTTTTAACTCAAAGATTTCTCCACAATAGCTGCACGATAAATCTGCAACAGGCATATTATTATTTAATTTTGAAATATGAGGGCTTCCGCAAATAGGGCAAAATACATTGTGAGCAACCCAACTTTCACTCATAACCCTTATTTTTTGCGAATTGCTTTTGTAATTATTTGCAAGTTCAGTATTAAAAAAATAATCCATTAAAACTCTGTCCATTCTGTTGTTTCTGTACTATCTTCATTTTCAACCTGTATTTGTTTTGCTATCAATGTTCCGGGTGCAAGTACGAATTTCCCCTCGTCATACTTTTCTTTAGCAATAGACACAGCTTCTTCTATAGAGTTAGCGTTTATTTTGAAATCCTGACTTATTAATTCTTCAATTGTTACAGAAAAAATCATATGAATCCTCTTTTTTAACAATAATTTTTGCACCCTTTTTATCCATATCATCAACAAATTGTGCAAGCTCAATCTGTGCGTCATCATTAAACAAATTCTCGGTATAAGCGGTAAAACTTGCTGTATCTGTAATAGGTCTGTATGGCGGATCAAAATAAACAAAGGTATTTTCATCAATAAAGTCTGCCGACTCTCTGTAATCTCCACATACAATGGTAACTCTCTGCAACTTATTCGATACTGCTCTGAGATTTTTTTCATCACAAATCATCGGATTTTTGTATGCTCCCATAGGAACGTTGAATAGCCCCTTTTTATTTACACGGAACAAACCGTTGAAACAAGTCTTGTTAAGGAAAATCATTAATGCCGCTTTTTCGATATTGATATTTTCATTGCCATTTACTTTCAAGTCGTTAAAACGCTCACGTTTTTGCATATAATATGCCTTACGATTGTCTGTATCTAACGGAATAAAGTCGTTTTGCATAGCGTGAAGCATTTTAATCAAATCATCTACATCATCACGAATAATTCGGTAAGTATTGATAAGTTCAGCGTTAATGTCGCTGATATAAACTTCATCTAAATCATATTTACTAAGTATATCAAACAAAACAGCTCCGCCACCGACAAACGGCTCGGCGTATTTGGTTATTTTGCCGTTTTCAAAAGGATAATATTGTTCAATTTCTTTAATAAGCTGACCCTTACCGCCTGCCCATTTCAAAAAGGGTTTGACTGCTTTTTCTTCGGTTCGATTATATCGTGTGCTCCTTGCATCTGTGGGCTTTTCTGCGGAAGAAGGAATAATCCACATATTACCGACCATAGTCGCATCTTTAATTCTTTGTTCAGAGCACAAAACTGCCACTCTTCTTTGTGAAATACCCCATTTATCGGCGGCTTCTCTTGCAGACATAAATTCCATAACAAGCTCCTATTACTGTACTGTGTGTCATTTACTATATTATATTCTAAATCTCGAATAATAGCAATACCATTTCAAAGCAAAACATCTGTTAAATACAAAAAAGGCTTCTGCCCAAAGCAGGGCAAAAGCCTTAAAAATTATACGATTTTGGAGGTTAGTTGCAAGCCAAGGGAGACTATTTCATCTGCCCGAAAACACGTTTTTGAAAAAAAGTGTTGCAAAAGTGTTGCAAAAGCGGTTGTTCAAAAAGTGCCAAGTCCCAAAACCCGCATAAATACCGGGTTTTTCGGCACACCTAAACCAAAGGGAATTATTCCCACTCGCTCAATTCGATCACTTACTAAACTTTTTTGTTTAGTAAATATTTTGTTTTTATACAGATAATCTAACCGTTTTTACTGAGTTTTTGTAACTCAAAGTTTACAGTATCAAAACAGTATCACCATCTGCCACATCGTTTGTATTGTATCATAGGTGCATACCGAAGTCAACACTTTAAAGTGATAAAGCTATCTTTTATATCTGTTTAATTGCCGTTTCTATAATTATATCTATAATTGCATGGCTATTTTTCAAAAATGTTGTATTTTATTAAAAATATTGCTATAATAAATTTGCGTACAAATTTTGATAACTGTACGCAGAAAGTTGGTGAGCCGTTGTCTAAAGAAAAAATTGCAAAAAATGTTTTTCAAAATGTTGGCGCAATCGCAAAAACTTCTGATTTTAAAAATGCGGGACTTACAAATTATGATATTGCAAAATTGTGCAAAGATGGTGTTATCGAGAGAATACGAAATGGCTTTTACCAACTTCCTAATAATTACAACATAAGTGAAGAACAGCTAATATCAAATTTATTACCTTATGGAACAGTTTGCGTTGAATCGGCTTTGTTTCATTATGGATACAGTGACTTTGCTCCAAGAGAATGGTCGATAGCAGTTCCTCGAACTTACAGAAATCAAATTTCAAATATCCAAGAAGTGCCTATCAAAGCATATTATGTTCAAAAGAATATAATTGAACTTGGAAAAACAATAGGTGATTTTAACGGTGTAACACTCCCTGTTTACGACCGTGAAAGGACTATTTGCGACTGTTTTAAGTATCGCACAAAGCTTGATAGCGAAACATTTAATAAAGCACTTAATGCATATGTTTCGGACGATAAAAAGATTCTTTTAAATCTTTCAAAATATGCTAAAGAAATACATGTATATACAAAAATGATTAACATTATGGAAGTATTACTTAACAGATAGGAGAAATATATAATGAACACATCAACTGATTATAGGAATGATATAAATTCTCTAATTAAGGACATAGTAGAAAGAGAAAAAATTATTTCTGATTATAAAAAATACGGCATTTTAGATAGGGATAAAGCAATTAATAAAATTCAAGAATTAAGAATTAAAGATAAAGAAGTTGAAAAAGTTACAACTGCCAATCTTGCAATATCATCTATACCATTTTATATGTCATCAGACGATCAAATTGTCGCTGAACTTGATATGCAGAAAGGAATTTTAGAAGCGAAGTTATCTGCATTACAAAAAAGCTGAACAAAAAGTACGCAAAGAGCTATCGGATTTGATGTCTGATAGCTCTTGCTTTTATGCGAATATTATATTGTTGCCAAAATGGTGCCACAATTATAAGGAAACTTAATAATTTATTCTTTTCTCCAACGCTTTATGACATCTTCAAATGCAATATTAATCCAGTCCTTATTCCATTCATCATAAACATTAACATTGCTAGAACTTGGGGCAGGATTTGGCATACTCATTTTTACAACTGCAGGAAGAGGAACAGCATCTCCAACTACTAAGCATTCGCCAGCCGCCAAAGTAGGAAGTGTATCAACCAACGAAGAATTATTATCAGGTAACAAATTCTTAATGCAGTTTTGGTCGTTCACATTAGTTAATTTTAAAACAATAAAGTTATTACATTGCGAGAAAATAGTTTCTGATACTTCCGAAGGTCTTTGACTTACAACCATTAGATTCAAGCCATATTTTCTACCTTCTTTAGCAATCCTCTCAATAGAATGCTTAGATGCATTATATTCTGCGCCACCATTTTTAGGTATATAATTATGAGCTTCCTCGCATACGAGCATAAAGGGAATATCATTAACTAAGCCAGATGCGTGACGAAGTTTTGAATAATGGAAAGCAAAGTCAAAAATGACTCTTGAGAGCAAACTAATAACAATGCTGAGGACTTCAAAAGGTATAGCACTCAAGTCAATAATGGTAACATTGCTTTTATCTATGTACCCTAAGAATTGCTGAAGAATAACATCAAAATCTTCTGTTTTAAATTCTTCACCATTTTCTTTTTTAGGAGCAGTTATAAATTCGAGTCGCTTATCAGACAACTTTGTTTCTAGACGAGTTACAAATCTCTCAAATTCTCCGTTATAAGGCCCGTTTGATGCCTTTGAATCCTTGGCATTAGTTGTTGCTGCAAAGGTTACATCTTCATTCAAGTATACATTATCAGCATTATTTATTATTGTTCCATCACTACGCTTGGGAAGATGTGGCAAAGTTTCGTTTTTATTAATAACCTCGCTGTTTTTGTTCTTTATATAACGGTACACTTCCGCTATATCAAAATATACCGGAGTATCATAGTTAATATGCTCCATGGTGGGATTGTGTTTTTCTTTACTGAGAATTACAGCTTTTTTGAATTGCGATATTTGATTATGTGAATTCATTTCATTACTCTCTATAAACAGAGCTTCTAGCTCTTGAGAATTCATTAACCAATATGGCAAACAAAGCTTTTCAACATCAAGACAATTTACACTGAAATTTTCTTCTGCCGCAAGTTTAAAAGCCGATTGATATTCGGAGTGAATATCAAAAATAATAACGTGAGAATTTTTTAATGAATCGGCATTTTCATTATGACCATCATTAATTTTCATTATATTCTGCAAGAGACGAGCAACGGCACAAGATTTGCCTGAACCCGTAGAACCAACAACGGCTATATGCTTTCCAAAAAACTTGTTTCCATCTACAAAATAATTTACCGAATCATTATTAGATAGGTTCCCTATTTGGAACGAAAAATTATCGTTGCTGCTGAAAATTGCATTAATGACTTCATCATCGGGTAAATACACTGGTTCTGTAGGCGAAGGAAGGTTAACACCGCCTTGCCGAAAAGAAATTCCATCTTCGGTTTCCGAATAGCATCCTATTGGCGTGCAAGACACCGTATAGTTAATTGTATCTGCTTCTTTAGATTGAACAGCACACACATTTTGAATTGATGCAAGTATGTATAAATCGTTACCATCCTCAATAGATATATATTTTGAAACTTTAATCTTTGATTTGTTTTGATCAAAAATCTCTATACTATTTAGCAACAACTGTATAGTGCCAGGAGTGCTATTTATAACTTTTCCTATTTCAATCATTATTTATGACACCTCCAAGTTTTTTTCTAAATTAACTAAATACCTCAATACATTCAATTCTTCAATTTCAATTTGCTCTGTATAATAATTTGAACTACTTAATTCAGTAGAAACATTCCCAATAATATACAATTGATTCACATTACAGGATTCAAAAATTGTGGTAGTTATATTTTCCAAAGAGGCAATTTTGCATACAAACTCTGAAGAACAATCCGTGTTATTTACAAAACTGTCTGGCATAAACACATTTCCTACAAATCCGCTATTTACCGCTTTTTGATATTTATGTAATCCCAATATTACTTTTTGAATTATATTGGATCCATTTTCAAAAACGAACAAAGGGGGCCTTTGAAGTGTTTTCTTCTTGTAATATTTAGCGATATATTCCTGAATAAAAGGGATTATTTGCTCCTCGTTTGCTGTGTGAAATCGTTCCGAAAACACAAATGCTCGGATTGCTGTATTCAATGAAAAAGATGCAGACAAATGTCTTTTTTTTGCTTGCAAAATTTTCTTTTTATCAAGTCCAGCCAACATCCATTTTGTTATTAGAACAGACTCTTTTGATTTTAGTTCTTCAATGAAGCTTTGTTTATCTACAGTTCGATCGCTAATTTTCGGTTTAGAAGAAAGATTCGCAACTATTGAAAAGGCGTTGGGGTAATACAAATCTTCGGCAATTCTGCGGTCGGTTTGCTCACACAGCTTTTGAATTACCCGTTCTTTTAGCTCTTCAAATTTTTCCGCTTGTACAAATTTAAAGCAATCCCAAAACTTGCTCAAATCCAAACACAGTCGTAAAGAAGACCTATTCGATTTATAGTAATCCAAAATCTTTTTCTTATCTTCTTTACTTTTCTTAGGCTTATTTGCGAGATTAAGTATTGAAGTATCAGGAATAGTGTATATTTTGTGAAAATATGAGAGTTGTAGTTCCTTGCTAGTAGTTGTTAATATATGTTTTTCAAAAGCAGCTGTATCAATTTTATCAACATTTTCGGCATAGTGTGCAAACAAAATATATTTTGTGCTTTTACCTAATGCAATACACTCATTGTAGTGACATATCATTTCCAAAATAGGAGTAGCCACACTAGACATAGTAAACTTAGCATCCTCGTGATATTTACACTGAATCGTAGAAGTTGCATTTGGAGATTGTATATCAATATCTTCAATAACTCCTTCAAGTATAATTTTAGCCTTGTCATCAGCTTTTAAAATTTCAAGAATTGACTTATTGAACTGATACAAATAACCTTTTATAGTACTATTTGCTTGTCTGATATTATCACCCTCTTTTTCATCATCAAATATTTTTTAACGATCATTTGTCAAAGATCTACTTATCAGTATTACTGATATATAATATGGTTTTAGGATTTGAAGTTATATTGTGAGCATTTCCAAAATTCGTTCTTTATCATTAATCACTTTAACAAATTCTACTATCGTAAGAGTTAATATATCAATTCCATACTGATATTTTGAATATCCAGCCATATATTTTGTATCGGTGTGAATTGACGGGGCAATCAACATTGAGAAATGTGTAATATTGGGTTCTTTTTCTATCGCCTCTTGCAAATGACGAGTGATAGCAGGCATCTCATTTGTTGCTTGATTTCTCGCACACATAAGAGTCACCTCAACCAACGAATTACAATCAGTATCATAACATTCAATATCTGCAACTCCACCGGAGGCAGTAAATGTTGGCAATCCTTCATCATCAACATGATAATTAGGTCTCACATCCAAATCTACAAAATTCTGCTTTAACGCAATACTTGTTAAAAATTCCAATCTTGTAGGTTTATCAATAACCCTAAGAATAGCATTTCTACTTTCACCGTTTCTCGAAAGAATATTAAGTTCATTAGCAATATCTTCTTTTGTATACTCTGTTGCCCATTGATTCAACGTATTAATTCTTGCATCAAAAACAATCGAATCATCTACAATCTGTGTTAAGGATACAATTTCTGTATCAATTGAACCCATATAATCAAAAAATTCTCTTTTAGATTGGTAATTACTGTAATTAACGTAATTGTCTAAAATGTATTCGATTTTTTTCATTTCAAATGAGTTGAAATCAATAAATCTACCATTACCACGTAATGACACCACTCCGGTAATACGCATTTTTCGAATGAATTCGTCAACCGCTTCTCCTGTTATTTGATTGATCTTAAATCTATTCTTTTGTTTATCTGTTGCACCAAGCAACTTTAAACAGATTTCGTAAATAACTTCATCACCATATGTAAAATGATATTGCTTTCTTAATTCCTTGATTTTTTCATAAAGAGCTTGAGCATCACGGTTAGGCCAACAAATTATAAGCGATAGTTCACTTCTAAAAATGCCAGCATCATTTTCATCCGGATCATCTTTTAATAACTTAATAACCTGTAACAATAATACTAATGGTGAATTGTTGTTAGCATTTTTTCTAAAGGGATTATTCGTTTGATACTTCATCAATGAATTCAAGAATACATTTTTGATTTTTTCATCATTTACAGGATTTTCATTATGAGCATCAATCAGCATATGCCCTGTTGTTGATATTTCTATGGGCGCATTCATTTCGTAATATAAAAAGCCGAACTCCATAGGCAACTTATACCACGTATCAAATCGAGAAGGCCACCCTTTATCAAATCCAGCTTCTTTATGGTTTTGAGGGCTATTTCGAATTATTTCGTTTACTTCTAAATCGGTAAATTCTCTTTCTTCATTCAAAACTGATTTGAGTCTCGGATTGCGGCCAATATACATTGGCTTATAGAGTTTTTTCTTTATGAGTGATGATGCAACACTCATAATAATTTCATTTGTTAAAGTTTGTCCTTCATATGGGAGAATGCATTTTAAGAAATCTGCAATCCTCAAGGGATTCCTCATTGTTGTAGAAAATGACAAAGGTTTATACTCTGCTTCACGTTCTCTTGTCATAAAGTCACCCTACTTTTCTTTAATTTCAATTTTCAAATCTTGTTCATCAAGACCAAGTTGCTTAAGTAAAATATATAAAAATTTTACAATATAATCAGAGGATAGATTCTTTTCAACAAACACGTCATTGTCCAAAGCAAATGGCTTACGAATATCTGAAATATCTGTTGAAATATATATTCTATCTGAATCCATTGGCTTGAACTTTTGTGATGCCAGTTCCTTGAACTCACTTTTCTCTAATTCATAGAGTAAGACAATTACTTTATCTAAAAGCTCTGCATAAGTATATTTGTCTAGGTTAAATGATTCACCTAAAAACTCAAAAGAAATAGGGTTGTAATTCTTGAATATCTTTTCATCATCTCTAAAACCAATAACGCTACTGGTTTCGCCTACTGAAATACTTGATACTTCACCGATATCATTAGTGCTTAAAAGTAATTTCGAATTTATAACACTTTCGATTATATCATTAGTTCTCTGCTTAACCTGTTTACTCGTATTAAAAGAATCATCAAACTCTTTAATAATCACAAAATTATTTGATTTCTTAATATTATCACTCGACCATGATAATCTCAGATTACCAATAACATGCAAAAATTCATCATAAAAATCTTCTTTATTAAGAACATTTGAAACAGCATTTTCTATAAAATCTTGTCCATCTTTCAAAATGGCACTATTTTCAGCTATATAATATCTAAAGTTTTCGTCATTTGGTTTTGGATTTTGTGGAAGAATATGATCAAGGTGAATATCCTTTCCAAGTTTTAAAATCCAATAAAGTTTTGTGTAATCAACAGATTGTCCCGAACAATATTCTAAATAAGACAGTAAAACTTTAGCTACTTTCTTATTTCTTCTGTATGTAATTGTTGTTCTAATTCCGTTTCTTAAACTCTCATCATTGATAGCATTTTCGGAAATCTTTTTATTGAAAATATTTATTATGCTATCAAATGTTTTTTGTGATAAATCTATTTCATTATCACATTTTGGAAGTTCTTTATAGATTTCATTTTGAACATCAACAAATACGCTTAACGTTTGTTTACTCTCTCTAGAACAAATGCTTTGGAAGGTTAAGATGAATTTAAATGCGTACTCTAAAATTCTTTCAAACTCTTGATCTGATAATTGATTATTATCTCTCATATCTAAAAGTTTAAAATACAGTGCTTTTGTATGGTTATAATCAGCAACATTATTCATTCCAAAGATTGATAATGCCTTTTTAGACAAACCTTCTGATTCTAAAGCATTAATATCAGAAATCATTTTATAATATTTAACATTCTTTGACATGTCATCAATAAAAGCCAATAATGTTTTTTGTGCTGTATCAGTTGAATAATATTCAGCAAAATTGTTTTCAACTAATGACTTAAAATTATGCAATTTGATGCTGTTTCTGTAATATGAAACATTGGCTCTAACATATACAATGAGATAATCCATCAAATTATCATTTGTTTCCGTAATAAGATTACCCCATTTTGTTAAATATTCGTCATAATCAGATTCTTCAATGTTTTGGAAAATATAGCTCTTTATTAAATCAATGTCTTCAAGAGGTTTACCTTTACTATTGATTGATTCAAATATACTGAATAATTTTACAAGATTTGTTTGAACCTTAATAGCAATGAAACGAACATTATTTTTTATATAGTCAAAATAGTTGTAATATTCATTTTCATCTTCAAATTGATCAAAATAATTTGCTATATAAACAACATTTTTTAATAAATTCTCCTCAACATCATTTAACTTTTCTTCAAGTTTATTGTTTGCAAATTGAACAATATCTTTTCCAGAAAATAAATTATCAAACAATTCAATCATTATTGGCTGATCAATATTGCCTAAAGTTAACACTCTTGCATCTTTGTTATTCTTTCTATCAAATTTCTTCCAAAGATAGTTTTTAATTTCCTTTACAGCATCGTCATCCGAATCGATTTTTGTAAGTATGTTTAAAAGAATCATTAACACAAGAGTTAATGTTGTAGTTCTTTGTTGTCCATCTACAATATCATATTCTGTATATTCATTTTTCACATTTCTGTTTGTTTTAATGAACAATGTTCCTGTAAACAACAGCATTTCTTCATTTTTAACGCTTGTGTCTCCGTTTTGAGACGCAATAAACAACTGATAAGATGAATAAATATCTTTTAATAATTGCTTTACTTCACTCTCTCCCCAACTATATGGGCGTTGATATATCGGAATTATATATTTACCCTTGAACAAATTATCAATATTCCATTCCTCTGGAGCTAAAAATTGATCCATATTACACCTCTTTCGACACTTAGTAGTTTTTCACTAACACTTCATATGTGTCCTTCTCTGTATTATCATTAAAGCTAATGTAATTGCTTTTAATTTTCACAACATTATACTTTTGTGCCCATTCGTTAAATGTTCCGTTATATCTTTTTCTATGCCATAATACATTTGAAACTGCAAATCGAACACCACGCTTATTTAATGTATCAAGATAGTCTATTAATCTCATCTCGCTGTCTTCATTCCAAAGTTTATTATATTCGCTAAATGTAATCAAGTATGGTGGATCCAAATAAACCATATCATCCGGCGTTGGTTGGACCTTTTCAATAAAATCTTGAAAATCCATATTAAACAATTCAATATCTTTATCGCTAACATAATCGAAATACGAATTAAGCGCATTTACAACATTTTTATTAAAATCAACGTTACCTACCGGTAAATTAAAATCACCTTTTGAATTGAATCGAAGCATACGGTTAAACCCATATATCAACAACATATACAAAAGCATCATATCATCTTTATCATTGTTGAAATCACTTCTCATTTTGTAGTATGCCTCTTTGTTGTATTTAGCAAAATATGTTTTCACAAACTCTTTACGATATTCTTTCGGAACATCTTTTCCAAGAAATGTAGCAGAAAGCTGATATTTATCAATATCAAGTTTTAACTCATCCCAAAAAGCATCTTGATTATTGCTAAACGAAATCAAAAACTTATGCAGTTTAATCATATAAGTATCAATATCATTTAGCAAATATTCATTTGCATTAGTGTTAAGAAATACGCTGCCACCTCCACAAAACGGTTCAATAAAACGATCTATTTTTTTAGGAAAATTTTCTTTTAGTTGTGGAACAAGTTTGAATTTATCTCCTACATAAAAGAACGGAGAGCGCCTACAAGCACCTGTATCTGTCATTTTATCCACCTACTTTCGTTATAAAAACTAACTCTTTGTGGTTCGGCAACTCTGTTTTACCGGCATTAAAATACTGATGTTCTTTTTCAAATACCGAAACAGTACCTTTATTTTCTAAAATACATTTAATATCTGCAAGAGAGATTTTATTTCTAGAAGAACTACTTTTCGAATTATATGTATTATTGTATGAAACAACAATATATTTGCACTTTAATGAAGATATTAATTCTTCAAATGTTCTTGTTGCTGAACTTCTGCAATATTCACTCATATTTTCAGTCTTCGGTTTGCATGCTGTTCCGAATAGTTCTGGTTTTTCCCATTTGGTTATGTTTTCAAGAACATGATAAAACCTACTATATTGTCTTGAATTATATGGGGGATCTATATATACAATGTCACATTTAATACTTTTTGCTAATACATTGGCGTCAAGTCTTGAAATATGGATTTTTTTATTCTTAAACACATATGGTTCTATTAGCTCAAACGTAAATGTATCGTTAATCTGTTTCCCCTTAATATAAGCATCGTAATGGCCTACTGTATTAGCTGCTTTGTCCAATGAATATAAAAGAGATGCAAGTAATATGTTTTTTTCCTTTTCATTCAAATCATCATTGCATTCTATTTGTTCCCTAATATAACCTATACGGCGTGCATCATTAGATGAAAAAAATTTATCTCCGAAATTTTCAGACACATAATTTTCAGAAATTTGAGATAATGGTACTTTCATAAAATTATTTTTTAAAATTTCTAATTTTGTGGAATTGTAGTTAGACTGTTCAAAAAACGCCTTATAGATTACCTCGTTTGAGTAAAGAAAATCATTTATATATATTTCATCAAAATTATCAATCATTTTTTTACTCATTATTGCTGTACCAGCAAACATATCACAAAATGAATTTCCAACACAATTATCCTGTATTAAATCCGAAATCCAACTTGATAATTTATATTTGCTACCGGTGTATCTTCTGTTCCAAATTTGATATGGCATATTAATATAATCCTCCTGCTTTTTTCAATACAATGCCCAAATTCAGTTATTAGTCAGAAGTTAATTCCATGATATCCTCTATATTGCAATCAAGAGCAGTACATATTTTCACAAGAACTTCAACTGTAACATTCTCATTTTTGCCCAACTTGGCAATCAAAGTATTACTTATTCCAGCAGCTTCTCCAAGTTCCTTTTTTTTCATATTTTTATCTATAAGAAGTTTCCATAATTTATTATAACTAACAGCCATAGTACACCTCTCAATGAGTTATAGATTATTTATTCAAAGTATATCATAAATTATCTATTAATACAACAACTAATTACACGAAAGCTTAATTTATTTTCATATTGAAAACAAAGTTTACTTTTTGATAACAGATGTTTTAAAAGTAGGCGACAGAAACAAATCTCTGTCGCCTATTCTTTACGCTGTGTAAATCAGTTCTGCATTTACAATCTCCATTGCACGATTACGGATATTATTCATTTTCTGTATCCACAACATCATATCGGTTGCTTTAAGTTTTTCTGTAACACCTTCTTGTTTTGCTAATTGCTTAACTAGTGTATCGTACATTTCTGTTGCTCTGACATCAACATCATGCAGATATGAATTTAGTTTACATTGAGTAAGCAGGGTTGTATAAAACGCCGGTTTATATTGTTTAATATACTCCTTATATTTTCTGCCCCAAAAGCCTATTTCATAATTTGTATCGGTTGATACAAGATTTGGAATATATACATCACCTACAATTGTATAGCTAATGCCTGTAATTTTGTCTGTTATATGTTTTTTCATAAAATCACCTATACCTTTCTTTATTTCTTGGTTGAGATTGTTTTAGAATTTCATCAACATTTTTCGGCCCGATTATTCTGCGAAGCTTGCTGTATTGAGCAACCTTTTTATCTGCTCTGTGAGCCATCTTGCTGAATGATTTTGCATCTTTTTTATAAATTTCGACATCATTTTGAAGCCTGCCGACAATTCTGTTTGCATTATAAGCTCGTGCCTCTGCTTTGAAGCATCTTACAATCAACGCTTTTACCATTTGCTTTAGCTTATTGAACATCGGTTCAATCAATTTCTTATACGCATTTGCCGACATAAGCGGTTTGGGTTCGGGTAAAACGAATTTGTCATCAAAACCACTTTCATCAATTTCCTGCAATTCATTACTGCAATTTTGATAACATTCAATTTCATTTTTAAGCATATCGACCTTTTCTTCAAGCTGTATAACTTCTTTTTGCCGTTCTTTCTTTTTATAATCAAGAACCGATAAATGCTCTCTGCTTGTATGCTGATTTTCCCATTCAATATTAAATTTAAACATAGATTCAGCCAATGATTCTTTTTCGGAATTCACCCATAATGCCCATTCTGTTTCTTCTCTGCCGTTGCCGACAAAGCCTTGATTTGCGAGAGCCTGTTTTAACGACACTCTTGTATCAAGTCCACGCTTGCTTCCGGTTGTAAATGGAACAAAATCAATATGCAAATGCGGCGTTGCCTCGTCCAAGTGCATATGGGCGGAGAACACACGCAAATACGGATTGCGTTTTTGAAAAGCGCTAACATAATTATCAAGTGCTTTTTCTGCAAGTTCGGCTGTTTGCTTATCGATTCCAAAATCGTTTTTATTACCGATTTGAACTACTATTTCATGAAATGGTTTTTCCTGTTTACCGTTGCAAATTTTTTCATAATAGTTTTTTACTTTTCTGTCATTGCGAGTTTGTTTGGAGTTATAACGCTCAACAGCTTCATCAAACAATTCGTGATAAACATTTTTTATATCGTCATTTATATACTCTTTGTTCAGGTGCGACCTTTCGGGGTTTGTATTCGGGGTATTAAATATCCTGCTGTTATGCTTTAGTGCACCTTTACCAAGTTCAATACTTATGCTTGCTAAATATATAATCGTCACGCCCTTTCTTATAATTTACAAACCTTATTTTTCTGTTACTCTTGCCAAGAGTAACGCAAAAGCACTTTTGACACTTACGCATCATAAGTGCCCTTGCGACCTACGGTGTTTTGAGAAAAGCGTGTCGATTGCGTCGATAATTACACAGCGGTTAAAATATCGACACATCGACGCACCTATTCTATTATCGACAATGATATTATTTTACCTGAGTGCTTTCGTTCAAACTTATATTCAATGTTATAGTCGTTTAATAACACAGAATGAAGTGCATTCAAACTACGACTCAATACATTTGGAGTAATATCCAATTTTGTTTCTTCTATCAATTGAGTTGCCGTACCTTGCCAAACCTTACAGGCAGAAACAAAAGGCACAATTTTATCGAGTATTTTATCTTTCGGCTTATCAAATAAATCAACATCGGATTTTACAAAATCCCAAGTGCAATTTGCCGAGCGTTCAATTTGAATACATTGTTCGGGCAAATCCCTGCCGGTAACGGAAATAGTAGCTTTATTCTTGCCTCGCTTTTCCTTTTGCATAACAAATGCTCCGTCAGCAGCACCAAGCAATCCGTTTGTACCTGAAATTGTATCAAACACATCATCGGAATCTTGCTTTCTTGTGTGATGAACAACAAGCAAACATACCTTGAATCGATCAGCAAATCTTTTAAGAATTTCAATAATTCCATAATCACTTGAATAATTCATTTTGTCGTTTGAGCTTTCCCTAATCATCTGTAAAGTGTCAATTATAATTAAAGATACGCCTTGATTTTTTGCCAAAATATATTCAAGTTGACCTTCAAGACCGTGACCCGCCTTGTTTGAGAATATTGAAATTATTATATTATCCGGATTTGGTGGAACGCCAAACATATTATAATAACGAGATACTATTCGAGGCTCTCTGTCTTCAAGAGCAAGATAAACTACCTTTCCCTGATTGACCTTTTTATCCCACAAATCCAAACCGTTGCTGACATGATGTGCTATTTGCAACATTGCAAACGATTTACCGATTTTAGGTGCACCGACAAATAAGTACATTCCCGGATAAAGCAAATCTTTAATTATCGGCTGCTTAATATCATATGATTTATCAAAAAGCTCACCTAAAGTAAAAGTTCTTATAAAATTCGGATTGCTCTCCTCTCTGAATTCTGCAAACAAATCATCACTATTGCAAAAATCATCTTCATCGGTTATAATATTGTTGCTATTTATTAGTGACTGCTTTTCATCTGTACCGGCAGATGTTTCAAAAGCAGTCTTTTTTATTTTCTCGTTCATTATAATTACCCTCCCATTTCTCTTAAAATGGCAGACATATAACAAATAAGACAAAGTGTTTCTTCGCCAATTTCGGAGCCTTTTTCTATTCTGCAAAGTTCGCTATAAACATTATTTAACTTGTCCCTCAAACCTTTATAAACTCTCGGACTGGGATTAACTGTTATCTCCGTTTTCAGCACCCTGCCGATAATATAATCTTGCTTATTAAGTCCCGAAACAGAAACATAATCGTCAAGAAGCTTTGCCTCTTGGGGCGACATACGAAAAGATACGATTTTGTTTCGCAATCTCCCTTTTGAGTCAAGATTTTTCGCTGACATTATCAACACCCCTTTCAATATTCAGCTTATTTGCAATTTCGCTTTGCTTGTTAGGAAACATATGAGCATATCTAAAAGTAATATCTATACTTTCGTGACCTACACGATTTGCAATATCGACTGCACTAAAGCCCATATCAATCAAAAGTGAAACGTGAGAATGCCTTAAATCGTGAATACGAATTCTTTTTACATTTGCTAATTTACACCCTCTTTCCATTTCATGGTGCATATAACTTTTTGTAATTTGGAATATTCTGTCGTCATCCTCAATACCATAAATACTATGAATATAGTCCTGCATTTCTTCGGCAAGAAATGTGGGCATTTTTACTGTTCGCTTACTTTTCGGTGTCTTTGGGTCTGTAATAACATCCCTACAATCAAATCTTTGATAAGATTTATTTATGCGTACGGTTTCCTTTTGAAAGTCAAAATCAGCAGGAGTTAATGCAAGCATCTCGCCGAGGCGTAAGCCACACCAATACAGCATTTCAAATGCATAAAACGACACAGGTTTATCCATCATCACATCTGCAAATTTAAGATATTCATCTTTTGTCCAAAAGAGCATTTCTCTGTCACTTTCTTTTTTGCCTATATTTCCTGCCTTTGCCGCCGGATTGTTTCTTAAATCATAATATCTTACTGCATGATTAAAAATTGCACTGAGTTGATTATGAATTGATTTAAGATAAGTCGGTGAATAGGCTTTGTCACTCGGAGAACGATAAGCCATCATTTCATTTTGCCACGCTCGTATATCGGAGGGTTTTATTTCGTTAATCTTCTTATTCTTAAAATAAGGTAAAATCTTTTTGTCAATAATAGCATTCTTTCCTATCCAGGTATGTTCCTTAATTCTATCCTTCATATCTGCCTTGTATATGCCAACAAAGGTTTCAAAATTCATACTAAGGTCGCCTGCTTGCTTCGAGAGAAAATTTCTTTCCCACTCTTGTGCATCACGCTTAGTTTTAAAGCCACGCTTAACCTTACGAGATTGATTGTTTTCCCAATCTTTATAGTAAACAGAAACATACCACGTGCCATTATCTTGATTTTTGTAAACAGGCATAATTTACGCTCCTTTCTCTTCTGCATTTTCATTTATGCCATAAAACTTTTCATTAAAGAATTTACGGCTGACACGACCTGCAAGAGTTTTATAACCCATTTTTTCAAGTTCTTCGTTCAATTCTTTTATAATTTTATAAGCATAAGTTTTTGAAATTCCTAATTCTTCTTGAATTTCCTCGGCTTTCATAAAAAGTTTGTTCATTATTTCACCTCCCTTCGATTACTAAACAATATTGTTTAGTGTTCATTTGTATAATACTAAACATTTTTGTTTATGTCAATACTTATAACACAATTTCATTAAACTTTTTTGTTTAATATATTGCAAATTTCAAATTTATCGGTTATAATCAAATTATACAAAAATGTTTAGGAGTAAGATATGACAGTTGGCGATAGATTAAAGAGGTTTAGAAAAAGAAAAAATCTCACGCAAAAACAATTAGGCTTAGCCGCAGGCTTTGACAAACTCGGAGCAGATGTTCGCATTGCTCAATATGAAAGCGGAACAAGACGACCAAAGGGTAAATATGTTGAACGGTTAGCCGCTATTGTCGGTGTACAGCCGTCAGCTTTAGAAGTTCCCGATATAAATAATTACGAAGCGTTATTTCAGCTTCTTTTCGCACTTGAAGATGAGTACGATTTACATATTTGCACCGATGAAATAGGTTTGCCTTATTTAATGCCGAAAGACCCAACATCTCACGAATCCGACGGGTTTATGGAATGGAGCAAAAAACATGAGCAGCTCAAAAACGGAGAAATAACGCAAGAGGAATATGATGAGTGGCGTTATAATTACCCTATGAGTGCCGCAAGAGAAAACCATAAAAAACTTATGGAATTATGGGACAAAAAGAAAAACGGCGAATAAAAATAACCCCTAATGTATGAATTGAGTCATACATTAGGGGTTTTCCCTTTGTATTAAATTAGTGAAACAGTATCAAAACAGTATCGTTTAAAGTCGGCAAACACTCAAAGCCCAGTGTTTAAGCCACTTTCAAGACTTCTGTTAATTACTCCCACTCGACGGTGCCGGGGGGTTTGGAGGTTATATCGTAAACCACGCGGTTTACGTGTTTTACCTCGTTTGTGATACGATTTGAAACCTTGGCGAGAATATCGTACGGTATCTTCGCCCAATCGGCTGTCATAAAGTCGTCGGTTGTTACTGCGCGGATTGCCACAAGGTTATCGTATGTGCGGTGATCTCCCATAACGCCTACCGTATTGACTCCCGGAAGCACACAGAAGAACTGTGCGAGGTTTTTTTCATAACCGTTCTTCGCCATTTCATCGCGCAGCACCCAATCGGCATTTTGGAGAACTTCAATCTTTTCCTTTGTTATCTCGCCGATAATTCTGACACCGAGACCGGGTCCCGGGAACGGCTGACGCCAGACAAGCTCGTGCGGAATTCCGAGCTTTTCGCCTACAGCTCTGACCTCATCCTTAAACAGGCTTGAAAGAGGCTCAATAACGTCGATGAATTCAACGTCGTCGGGCATTTTGACCTTATTGTGATGCGTCTTGATTTTATCGGCATCGCCCTTGCCGGACTCTATGCAGTCGGGGTATATGGTGCCCTGTGCAAAAAATCCCTTCTCGGCCTGTTTTCTTATCTCATCCCAGAACACCTTGTAAAATTCCGTGCCTATGATTTTTCTCTTCTGCTCCGGGTCGGATACTCCTTTAAGAGCATTTATAAAATGGTCCTGACAGTTTACGCGCACGAAATTCATATCGAACAGCGAAGTGAATGTCTTTTCGACGAAATCGCCCTCGTTCTTGCGCATAAGTCCCTGGTCAACAAAAACGCAGGTGAGCTGTTTGCCGACGGCGCGAGAGAGAAGTCCCGCCGCGACCGAGGAATCGACACCGCCCGAAAGGCCGAGAATGACCTTTTTGTCTCCGATTTTTTCGCGAAGGCTCTTTACGGTATCGTCAATAAAGCTGTCCATCTTCCAGTCGCCGTGACAGCCGCAAACATTATACAGAAAATTGTGAAGAATTTTAAATCCGAACTGCGTGTGAGTTACCTCGGGGTGGAACTGCACGCCGTATATTTTCTTTTCTTCATTTTCATAAGCTGCTATCGGGCAGGCTTCCGTTTTTGCGGTTATTTCAAAACCTGACGGCATCACTTTAACTCTGTCGGTATGGCTCATCCAAACTACGCTCGTTTCATCGACGTCGGCAAAAATCTCAGACTGTTTTTTTGTAACCGTAAGGTCGATTTTGCCGTATTCGGACTGTTCCGCGGTCTCAACATTGCCGCCGACCATCCACGAAATAAGCTGACAGCCGTAGCATATGCCGAGTACGGGTATTCCGAGCTCCAAAATCTCTTTTGTGTAGTGCGGCGAACTCATATCAAACACGGAGTTAGGTCCGCCGGTAAAAATAATACCTTTGTAATTGCCCTCTTTGATTTCGCTGAGCGGTGCGGTATACGGCAGTATTTCCGCATAGACATTGTTGTCGCGTACACGCCGCGCAATCAGCTGATTATACTGACCGCCGAAATCGAGTACAAGTATTTTCTCCATAAATATCCTCTTAATTATCTGTAAATTATAGCTTCCCTCTCAGGTCCGTTAGATACCATATTTATCTTGTGGCCGAGTTCCTTTTCAATGAATTCGACATATTCCTGTGCCTCACGCGGAAGCTCCGAGAAATTGCGAATGCCCTTTATATTGCAATGCCAACCCTTTAATGTGGTAAATACCGGCTTTGCCTTTTTAAGGAGCGACGTGTTCGGGAAATCCTTTGTGATGTCATCACCTATTTTATAAGCTGTGCAAACCTTGATTTCGTCAAGGTACGAAAGACAGTCAAGAGCGGTCATGGCAATCTTTGTGGCACCCTGGCACTCAACGCCGTAACGTGTCGCAACGCAGTCAAACCAGCCGACTCTTCTCGGTCTGCCGGTGGTAGCGCCGAACTCACCCTTGTCGCCGCCGTGAATTCTGAGCTCCTGAGCCTCGTCCTCGTCAAGAATTTCCGAAACAAATTCACCTGCACCTACCGCTGAAGAATATGCCTTGGTAACGGCTACTACTTCACTTATGAGATACGGGGGAATTCCCGCGCCGACAGAGCCGTAGCCTGCCAAAGTCGAGGACGACGTAACCATGGGATATATACCGAAATCGGGATCCTTAAGCGTGCCGAGCTGACCCTCGAGGAGAATGTTTTTGCCCTGCTTTAAGGCGTCGCGTATAAATGCGTGCGTATCGCAGATGTACGGAGCTATCTTTTTCTTGTATTCCATACAGGTGTTGTAAAGCTCGTCCTCGTCAAGCAGCGGCTTATGATAAACGTGCTCAAGAATGAGATTTTTGAGAGTCACTATGTTGTGAAGCTTTGCCTTTAACACTTCATCGTCAAACAGCTCGTTGCACTGGATGCCTATTTTTGCGTACTTGTCGCTGAAGAACGGAGCGATACCGCTCTTTGTGGAGCCGAACGCGTTTTTGCCGAGTCTCTCCTCTTCATAGGTATCGAGAAGAATATGATACGGCATAAGTATCTGAGCACGGTCTGACACGAGAAGCTTCGGATTTACACCTGCCTTTTTCACGTCCTCAAGTTCCGAGCAGAACTTGTTTATATCAAGAGCGACGCCGTTTCCGATGACACAGGTAACATTGTCGTAGCAAACACCGCTGGGCATAAGATGCAATGCAAATCTGCCGTGTTCGTTTATAATGGTGTGCCCTGCATTTGCACCGCCCTGAAAACGAACAACTATGTCTGCTTCACTCGCAAACATATCCGTAATTTTACCTTTGCCCTCGTCGCCCCAGTTGGCGCCGACAATTGCTTTTACCATTAGAGTTTCCTCCTTAAAAATTACGTACCCGAATACAAAAAACGTAAAACGGGCAACTTATTAAACATACATTAGATATTATATATTACACAGTGCATTATGTCAACGAAAAGCGGAATTTTAAGTGTGTTTTCGGGCACATATCAAGTCACACAAAAAGGAGCTGTAAGCACATTGCCACAGCTCCGCTTTCAGCATTGTTTTTTATTTTCTTTTGCGTTTTACCGTAATCGCAACAGCCGCCGCGGCAACGCACAAAACAGCAGCCGCCGAACCTATCGCAGCATACTTACCCGAGGTCTTGGGAATTTTTCCGGCCTTTACCGTTTTGCCCTCCGATGAGACGGTTTCATCGGTTGCCGCCGGCATCAAAGCTGCTTCGGATAAGTCAATCGAAGAGCTTACGGCCGACAAATCAATGTGCTGATTATTGGCGTCTGTTGAGAAATCGACATTTATCGGGAAGTCGGTTTTGCCGGTCGCTCCGTCGTTCACCTTAAAGGTTATGGCGGCAACCTCGCCGCCGAGCGGCGCGGTGTTTTTCCAAACGGCGTTTATTTTAACCTCGCCTGCCGTGCTTGAATTTGTGGCGCTGACATCTCCGCTCGAATACTCGGCGGAAACATACGTGAGCAATTTTGTATCGTATTTAAGTGTAAACGAAAGCGTCCCGAGTTCCGTATTTTGCGGAAGGTAAATTTTTACGGTGACGACCGAATCCTTTGCTTCAGCCGAAGAAGTGAGCTTAAACGGATCCGCCGCAAGCACGGGAAATGCGGTAACAAGTAAAATAACAGCCGCAATCAGTACGGAAAGCACTTTTTTATTTAACGCCTTTTTCATTACAGTATACTCCCTTTCGATTCTCGCTTGCCGAAGCAGGCGATAGCTTAACTCCATTGTTGAATTGTACCATTTTATACGCGCTATGTCAAATGTTTTTAAGTAAAATGCTTATAAACGTACATACAAGAAGCCGTTTGAAAGGAAATTTCACGCTCGAACGAGCAGCCGCATTCTCAAAGCATTCAGGCGTTATCACCCGTGAAATTTTCAAGTACGGTGCCGACACAGCTTTCCTCTTCGAGAGCAGCCGAATATTCGGGGCAGACATTTCCCCACTTCACGCTTGTGTTGCGAAGCGTAACATTATCGGCAAAGCGAAGATAAAAACCGGCATTTTTATGCTTTTCGACCTCTTTATTAAGCCCCGGGCGCATATCGTAAAGACCGCAGTCCCACTTTGACGTTTTTGAGAGAGTTACGTCAACGTCCGAGAAAACTACGTTTTCAATTTTGTTTTCCGCCGTGCCGCATATCATAACTCCGTTTTCTCCGACGCAGGTTATGTTGCGGTAAGATATGTTTTTGATATGGCCTGCCCTTGTGTTTTCGTCGCGGTCAAACGCGGTTATGACTATCGGCTCGGCAGTCCCCCACCAATCGGGGCAAAAGCGGCGCGTACCTATTATAATGTCGGAATATTTGACATTTTCGACATTGCCGCCGTCGCGTATCTGAATTGAAAGACCGCGGTTGCTGCGCGAAATGACACAGTTTGAAACTATTATGTTTCTGAAATCGCCGACGCCCTCCGTGCCTATTTTTATCGCCGCCGAGGTTGAAATCAGCGTGCAGCCCGTTATCAGTATGTTTTCGCACGGTCCGTATTCGGAATTGCCTTTTGAAGTTTTAAGGCAGATGCAGTCGTCGGCGCACTCTACGTGGCAGTCGCAAATACGCACGTTGCTGCAGTGGTCGGGATCTATGCCGTCCGAATTTGCAACATCGAGATCGTTTAATATGTGAATTTTTGATATTAAAACATCGTCGCAGCCTGCCGGATGAAGCGTCCAAAACGGTGCATCGACCACAGTGAAATCCTCAAACACAATATGGTTGCAAGCCTCAAAATACATAACCGTGGGACGCGGATAAAAGTCGCCGGTGACATAGTATTTGTCTTTTCTCTTCACAAAGCTGTGACCGTTTGCGTCGATTTTTCCGCCTCCGGTTATTGCGGCATTATCCGCCTTATACGCATATATAAAGGCAAACGACGGCTTACCCGTAACGGGATTGCCTATAAGGGTATTTGTCTCATCGTTTATAAAATCGCAGGGACGAAAGTATCCGTTTATGTCTGAGGTTGCCTTTAAAACCGAGCCCTTTTGCAAATGCAACTCAACGTTTTTCTTCATTATGACCGAGCTTGAATAATACGTTTTTCCGCTCTCAAGCACAACCGTTCCGCCGCCGTTTTTTTCGGCCTCGTCAATAGCGGACTGTAAAGCGCGTGAATCGTCGTTTTTTCCGTCGCCGAGAGCACCGTAGTTTTTCGGAAAGTAAAATTTCATTTTATCACCTTTAAAAATTCCGCACACGAGCTTTGCTGTCGTATGCGGAAAAATTTTTATTTTGCATATAAGGAAAGAGCCTTTTGCATAGTCTTATTGGCAACGGGAATTGCCACAGATGAGCCTCCGCCGCCGTTTTCTACAACAACCACTATCGCAAGCGGGAGATCCTCGCGCTGTGAATATCCGACAAACCAAGCGTGAGGCTTTGCACCGCCGGCTTCCGAGCTTACTTCCGCCGTTCCGGTCTTACCGCACATTTTAAGGTTGGGGAACTTACCGTCGCTGTAATAATTTTTGACATTTGAGCGAAGCATATCGTTCATCTTTGATGCGGTATCCGAGGAAATAAGCTGAGTTGCCGTGCCGGGCTTTGCTTCATAAATCGTTTTTCCGGTCTGCGAAGTTATTTTGCCGACAAGATATGGCGGCACTGAGGAGCCGCCGTTAGCCACCGCGCCTGCAATAGTTAACATTTGGCACGGATTTATGCGAGTGGTGTACTGACCTATACCTGCCCAGCCCACGTCGAGGTCCGACGCACCGGTCACGTTGAACGAACTTTTTGCGAGCCTTATATTGCCTACATACATCTGATTGCCGAGCCCCAGCTCCTTTGCCGTGGCCATAAGCTTATCTGGTCCGAGTTCTATCGCAATCTGCGCAAATGCGCTGTTACATGACACATTGAGAGCCTTTTCGAAATTCACGGTTCCGTGAACCCCGAGGCACTTAACCGAGCTTCCGCCGACCTTGTATTCGCCCGTGCATTTGAATTTTTGCGAATCGATATCCGGCAAATTTTCAATGGCACAAATCGAGGTTATCATTTTAAATGTCGAGCCGGGAGTATAAACGCCGGAGAAAAACCTGTTTAAATAAACACCCTCGTAGGCACCTGTCTTATCGTTATTTATACTTGAGACGGGCTTATTTGCAATATCATAAGACGGGCTTGATACAACGCATAAAAGCTGACCCGTTTTGTAATTATAAACGCCGACCGTGCCTTTGTTGCTTCCGAGGGCGCTGTATGCCGCCGCACAGAGCTGTGCGTTTATGGTGAGATTTACGTCGTTGCCCTTACCGTATTTTTTCAGGTTATATATGCCGTCAACGAAATTATAGCCGGTTATGACGTCCTTATACGATGTCTGAACGCCCGTCGCTATATAGCCCTCAGAGTCGCCTACCGTGTGCATGGTTGCGGTTCTTACGGTTTTGTCGCTGTTATAAACGCGCTTACCGTCCTTTGTTTCCGCAAGCACCGCTCCGGTTTCATCCTTAATGCTGCCCGCAACCGACAGCGTACCTGATGAATACAGGTGCCTGTTTGCCTTTTTCATAGCCCACGAATCGGCATTTGTGTAAAATGTGTAAAACAACACAATGAGCCCTGCTAAAAATGCTGCTATAAACACATAGAGCACCCAGGCTCTTTTTGACATGGTTTTCATTGTTTCACACTCCCTTTCGGCAGATTTAATTTAAGACTTTGCCACCGCTACCTTATCGTACCGTTTGTACGTCTTGACATCAATGGCCTTTATAAATGCCACAAGTCCCCAGCAGCACATCATACTCGAGCCGCCTCGGCTGATAAACGGCAGCGTAACGCCCGTCCACGGAAGAAGATCGGTAACGCCGAACACGTGCAGAGCCGCTTGGAAAAGAAGAAGGCCCGACGCAGCGCACGCAGCAATAGAGTAAAAAGACGATCGAGCCGCCACAGCATAGCGTATACTGTAAACCACGAGGGCGACAAAGGTCAAAAGCACAGCAAATGCGATAATAATTCCGAATTCCTCACATACCATTCCGAACGCCAAGTCCTCTGTGGCTGCGTACACATCTCTCAGCTTGCCGTTTCCTATTCCGAGTCCGAAAAGACCGCCGCTGACGGAATATATGAGAAGTCTCGCCTGCTGATAGCCGCGATCGTTTGCATACTCCCAAACATGGCGATATGTTTCAAAGCGTTTTGCGACATACGGCTTAAACGTAAGCACAAGACCGCCGCCGCCGAGAGCTGCCGCGCACACAAGAAATATTGTCTTTATATCTCCCGAGCGCAGGAATGCCATTATTAAGAATGTAAAGAAGAATATAAGCGCCGTACCGAAGTCCTTCATAAGGAACAGACAGCCTATACAGGAAAGCGCAAACACAAGATATTTTGTAAGGCTTCTCGTTGATTGCAGGTATTCGAGCGTAGCCGCACCTACAAAGACAAAGCCTATCTTCACTATTTCCGACGGCTGTATCGAAACGCCGCCTATCCTTATCCAGTTGTATGCACCGTTTATATTGTGCGCCAAAAGCCTTGTGGCAACAAGTACGATAACGGAAACTATCGCCACCGGCATACGCAGCTTTACGACTCTTTCTATATCGCTGAGCACCCAAAGCATAACTATAAATACCGCAATACCCATAATCACCGCCGCAAGCTGAACAAACGCTTTGTCGGGATACACGCTTGTGGTGAGTGTAAGGCCTATTCCGGTAAGAAAAAACGCTATAAGCTCTATTTCAAAGCTCTTGCGGTGTAAAAATCCGCCGAAAAATATAAAATACGCCCATTCGATAGCTATATATGCACCGAATACAATATATAATGTAGTCAGCGGTATGTCGGGACTGTTCATATTTATCTGAGCGGCGCAAACGAGCTGAAAAACAGTCATAATTATAAGCAGAATCAGCCAGTTTACAGGCTTTCTGTATTTTTTGGTTCTCGTCTTTTTTTGCTTTTTACGAGCATTTTCCTGAGCCAAAGATGCGTCCTCCGTTTCTTTGAATATGGCCTCTTCTCCGCTTTATTCGCGGAAAAGGAAGCTGTAATCGCCTATTGAAATAATGTCGCCGTCATACAGCGGAAATGCGCCGAAAACCTCTTCGCCGTTTAAAAGCGTGCCGTTTTTGGAATTGAGGTCCGCAACATACCAGCCGTCCTTTGCGGGATAGACCTCGGCATGCTCACCCGAGACGCTTTGCATCGGCAGGCATATATTACAGGTTCTGTCACGCCCTATAAGGCACGTGCCGTTTAAATAGAACGCGCTGTTGTCGGCAAGATTTACAAGCCTTGTGGCGTTTGTGAAGTCAACCTTTTTACCGTCCTCAGCCTCTTCACTCTCAACGCCGTAGCCGTTTGAGGTGAACTTCATAACCGCGTTTCCGAACGAGACGGTGTCGCCGTCGATTATCTTGGCTGATTTTTTTATCTGCTCGCCGTTTACGTAAACTCCTGTCTTCGACTCGGTATCAAAGACATACCAGCCGTCTTTTCTGAGAGCCAGAACGGCGTGAAAACGCGATACTGTGCCGTACTTTCTGAGCGATATATCGCACGAGCGCGAACGGCCTATCGAGGTTTCCCAATTTCGTATCTCGATTTCGCTGTCGTCGGCAAGATTTATCAGTGTTGCCATAATCTCGCGGCGCGGTCTGAGCCTGAAAAGGGAAAAAATGCACCGGAGAAGTATTATAAGCGCAAGAAAAGCCAAAGCATATCGCGACAGGAATTCAAACTGAGTTAAAAATTGCTCCAATCGGCACACTCCCTTCAAATACATAATATATGTTAAGAATACATTTAAAACGCCGAAAAGTCAATAAAAATACTTTTGTTTTCCGGTTAGCATTATTTTCGCTCTTGCAAGTTTTTTCGTCTTTCTTGACAACGGCGCGCACGGATATTATACTTATTAAAATGCTAAAAATGGGGTGGTAGCTTTGAAAATGACCAAATCTCTCTACGGCAAAACCGCCGACGGAAAAGAAGTCTTTTCATTCACAATAAAAAACGAAAGCGGAGCCGAAATCGAACTGCTGAATTACGGCGCTACGCTCAATAAAATATCGGTTCCCGACAGAAACGGAGACTTTGCCGATGTGCTTGTCGGCTTTGACACCATGGAGGGTCAGCTGAGCTGTACGGATTCGCAGGGTCGCACCGTCGGAAGAGTCGCAAACCGAATTTCCGGAAACGGCATTACCATAGACGGCAAAAATTACCGGATAACAAAAAACATCGACGGTAAATTCACCCTTCACGGTAATCACGAATACGAAAACGCCGTTTGGAATTATGAAATACTCGGCGACGACAGCGTTAAATTCTCATATTTCAGTGCCGACGGCAACGAGGGCTTCCCGTCAAACCTTCAAAATGAAGTCACCTTCACGTTTACCGACAAAAACGAGGTCAAAATACACTATGACTGCAGACCCGACGGCAAGACTCCGATAAACGTCACAAACCACTCATACTTTAACCTCGGCGGATACGCTTCCGGCAACATTCTCTCTCACGAAATGCAGATTTTTGCAAAATACTTTACGCCGATGAACGAAGACAGCATCCCGACAGGCGAAATCAGAAGCGTTGAAAACACACCGTTTGACTTCAGAATACCGAAAAAGATAGGCAGAGACGTATCGTCTCCCGACGAGCAGCTTATAATAGGCAGAGGCTACGACCACAACTTCTGCCTCGAAAATTACACGGGTGCTCTGCGCGAATTCGCAATGGTTTACGACCCCGAAAGCGGCAGGAAAATGACGTGCTATACCGACCTTCCCGGAGTCCAGTTTTACATAGGCAACTATATGGACGGCTCGCAAATCGGTAAAGGTAAGCTGCCCCTCACTCACCGCTCCGGTTTCTGCCTTGAAACGCAGTACTACCCGAACGCTTTAAACAACCCCGATTTCATACAAAATCTGTTTGACGAAAACCATCCGTTCGTATCAGACACGGTGTATCGTTTTTCAGCCGAATAAGCCGCAAAGGAAAGGAAAACAAAAATGGCAGAAGGAAATAATACAAACAGTCTTGAGAGAATATTCCTCTCGGCTCTCGTATATAACCGCACGGGCGTGCTTTTGCGCGTCGCAAGTCTTTTTGCGAGACGCGGCTACAACGTAATAAGCCTTACCGTAGCCGAAACGGAAAATCCCGTATATTCAAGAATAACAATAGTATCCGACGTTGAGCCGCACAAATTTTTGCAGGTTGAGCGTCAGCTCTCAAAGCTTGAGGACGTAATAAAGGTGGTAAAGCTCAATGAATCGCGCCTTGTATCCTCCGAGCTCTTGCTCATAAAGGTTCACGCCACAAACAGCCAGCGCACAGCCGTGCTTAAAACAATCAACGGCTTCGGCGCAAAGGTAAAGGATATAGGCCACACAACAATAACTGCCGAGCTTACGGGTCTGCCGTCGCTTATCGACAAATTCATAGGCAAAATGACAAAGCACGGAATAATCGAGCTTTCACGCTCCGGTCTTACCGCGCTTGAGAGCGGCGATACAAACATAAAAGGAATCGAGGAATAACAGAATGTCAATGACAATGACCCAAAAAATACTCGCGGCGCACGCCGGCCTTCAGTCGGTTACGGCGGGTCAGCTCATAGAGGCAAAGCTCGACCTTGTGCTCGGCAACGACGTAACCTCGCCCGTTGCCATAAACGAGATGGCAAAAAAGGGCTTTAAGGACGTATTTTCAACTGATAAAATAGCACTTGTTATGGACCATTTTACCCCCAACAAGGATATTAAATCTGCCGAAAACGTCAAACAGGTTCGTCTTTTCGCAAAAGAAAAGGGAATCAAAAATTTCTTTGACGTGGGAAAAATGGGTATAGAGCACGCGCTTCTTCCGGAGAGCGGTCTCGTTATTTCCGGCGACGCCGTTATAGGCGCCGACTCACACACCTGCACATACGGCGCACTCGGCGCGTTCTCTACGGGTGTGGGCTCAACCGATATGGCTGCCGGTATGATCTCCGGCAAGGCTTGGTTTAAGGTTCCGTCCGCAATTAAGGTTGTACTAAAAGGCACCTTGCCCGAATTTGTCAGCGGCAAGGACGTAATACTTCACCTAATCGGTAAAATAGGCGTTGACGGTGCAAGATACCGTTCGCTTGAATTCACGGGCGACGGTGTAGGCGCACTCTCAATGGACGACCGCTTCTGCATAGCGAATATGGCAATAGAATGCGGCGCCAAAAACGGAATTTTCCCGGTAGACGACAAGACGCTCGAATACATAAACGGCAGGACCGACAGACAGCCTCGTATATTCGAGGCAGACGAGGACGCCGAGTATGACGAGACAATAGAGATAGACTTAAATAATCTGAAACCCACGGTTGCTTTTCCGCATCTTCCCGAAAACACTCACACCGTTGACGAAATTGAAAAAGTCGACATAGATCAGGTAGTTATAGGTTCCTGCACAAACGGAAGAATAGAGGATATGCGCGCTGCCGCCTCCGTCTTAAAGGGCAGAAAGGTAAAGGACGGCGTTCGCGTTATAGTAATTCCGGCAACACAAAAGGTTTATCTGCAGTGCATTAAAGAGGGCCTTACCGAAATATTTGTAGAGGCGGGCGCGGTTGTATCAACCCCGACATGCGGACCGTGCCTCGGCGGTCATATGGGCATACTCGCAAAGGGTGAAAGAGCCGTTTCCACCACGAACCGCAACTTTGTTGGCCGAATGGGACACCCGGAGAGCGAGGTTTATCTCGCAAGCCCCTTCGTAGCGGCGGCAAGTGCCGTTACGGGCTATATATGCTCACCCTCGCAGCTCAGGTAAGAAAGGAACGATTTATATGAAGATACAGGGCAAAGTTCATAAATACGGCGACCATGTGGATACGGACGTCATAATTCCGGCAAGATACCTCAACTCCTCCGACCCGAAAGACCTTGCGGCTCATTGTATGGAGGATATAGACAAGGAATTTGTAAATAACGTGAAAGATGGCGACATAATGGTTGCCGGCGTAAACTTCGGCTGCGGCTCCTCAAGAGAGCATGCTCCGCTTGCCATAAAGGCGGCGGGCGTTTCTTGCGTAATTGCCAAAAACTTCGCAAGAATTTTTTACAGAAATGCACTCAACATAGGTCTGCCGATTCTCGAATGTCCGGAGGCAGGCGACGAAATCGAGCAGGGCGACGAGGTTTCGGTAGATTTTGACAGCGGCGTAATAACCGACAACACCACGGGCAAAAGCTACCGGGCAGAGCCGTTTCCGCCGTTCATACAGGATATAATCAAAAAAGGCGGACTTCTGTCGTCGCTTAAATAATCATAAAATCGGGCTGTAAAGAAATTTGTTTTTTATAGTCCCTTTTATTTTAAATTTCTTACGAATTTGTTCACATATTATTTTTAAATGTACTTTATAATTTCTGATTATAAGAGGTTTGAAAGGGTGGTATTTTATGCCAAACGAAAAAATACTCGTCGTCGATGACGACACCAATATCTGCGAGCTTTTAAGGCTCTATCTCGAAAAAGAGGGCTACGTCGTAAAAATAGTTAACGACGGTGTGTCGGCAATAAATGCATTCAAGCAGGAAAATCCCGACCTCACGCTGCTCGACATAATGATACCGAAGCTTGACGGCTGGCAGGTATGCCGTGAAATCAGAAAATTCTCGGACAAGCCGATAATTATGCTCACCGCCAAGGGCGAGACCTTTGACAAGGTTCTGGGTCTTGAGCTCGGCGCGGACGACTATGTTACAAAGCCCTTTGACACAAAAGAGGTTGTGGCAAGAATAAAAGCCGTACTTCGCCGCACCGCTCCCGCTTCCGACACAAGCGACGTCAAAGAGGTAAATTACGACAAGCTCTCGATAAACCTTACAAATTACGAGATGAAGGTCAACGGAGTATCCGTAGACACTCCTCCGAAAGAGCTCGAGCTTATATATCATCTCGCCTCAAATCCCAACCGTGTATTTACGCGCGACCAGCTTCTTGACGAGGTATGGGGGTTTGACTACTACGGCGACTCAAGAACGGTAGACGTTCACATAAAGCGTCTTCGCGAAAAGCTTGAGGGCGTTTCCGACAAATGGGAATTGAAAACCGTTTGGAGCGTAGGCTATAAATTTGAAACTAAGGACTGATAAGAATGCAGCAGAGCGTAAAGGCGCGTTTTAAAACGGTATTGCACCGCACCTACCGCAAATTCAGTCATCAGTCACTGTTCACTAAATTTCTGTCGGTATTTGTGGCAATGGTACTCATATGCTTTTTGCTTTTGGGAGTAACGCTCGGCGTGTTCCTCTCGAATTACTGGTCAAGTCAAAAAGAGCAGCTTCTCTCCTCTAACGCAAAAAACATAGCAAGCACTACCTCATCTGTTCTCTCATCAAGAATTCAAACCGATGCCTCCGGCTCGATAGCGATGATATGCAGCAACCTCTCGATGATTTCGGACGCTATCTCGGCTGATATTTACATAACCGATACCTCGGGCAACATAATATTGTGCAAGGACGTCATAACACAGAATTACAGTATCTCAAACAACGGCAGATGCAGTCTGCACGGCGGCTACACAATACCTCAGGAGGTAATCGACGAGGCGAAAAAGGGCGACTATTTTGCAAAGACCACCTTAAACGGCGTCTATATGAAAAAGCAGCTTGTCGCGGCGGAGCCGGTAAAGGTCGGTGAAGAAACCGCAGCAGTTGTTTTTGCCGTGGCGCCTATGACGGCAGGCTTCACAAACTATGCGACGAATATCCTTAAAATGTTTGTTTTTGCCTGTCTTATGGCTTTCTCGGTAGGCTTTATCGCGGTATATTTTCTCACCGCTTCTCTTATAAAACCGCTCCACGATATGTCGGAGGCGACAAAAGCTTACGCAGAGGGCGATTTCGGCCCGAGAGTCAAGGTAAAGGGTGACGACGAACTCGCCGAGCTTGTGCGCGCATTCAATAAGATGGCATCGGATTTGTCGCTTCTTGAAAGTTCGCGGCGAAGCTTTGTGGCAAACGTCTCGCACGAGCTTAAGACCCCTATGACAACCATAGGAGGCTTCATAGACGGAATCCTTGACGGCACCATTCCCGAAAGCCAGCAAAAGCACTATTTGAGCATTGTTTCCGATGAGACCAAGCGACTTTCAAGGCTTGTTACGGCAATGCTGAATATGTCCAAAATCGAAGCGGGTGAATTAAAGCTGAAACCGAAGGCGTTTGACATAAGTGCGGAAATATTCAACGTGCTGCTGTCGTTCGAGCAGATAATAGAGCGCAAGCACATTGAAATATCCGGGCTTGACAGGCTTCATTCCGTAACGGTCACCGCCGACGAGGATATGATACATCAGGTCATATACAATCTTGTGGACAATGCGGTCAAATTCACGGAAAACGGCACCATAAGCGTATTTGCAGACGATGACGAAAACGCAACGCTTATAAAGGTAGTAAACACGGGTGCCGGAATTTCCTCGGAGGAGCGCGAAAAAATATTCGAGCGCTTCTACAAGGTGGATAAATCGCGCAGCTATGACGTCAAGGGTGCTGGACTCGGTCTTTATATATGCAAAACGATAGTCGAAATGCACGGCGGTTCGATAGGCTGCAACAGCGAAGAGGGTAAATACACCGAATTTTGGTTTACTGTTCCGAAATATCTTCCGCCTAAGCAGCTGTAAAAGTATTCAGATTATTTAAATCGAGTTAACAGTTCTGTAATAACCGTCGGTTATTATTATGACAACGATAAGAGAAAAGCTCTTGTCTTCATCAGATAAATCAAGGAGATCTTTTTATGGACGATTTCAATAACAACACCCCTTCGGGAAACGAGCAGCAAAGTACCCCGGAAAGCACGAGTAATTTCCAAAGTGCTCCCGAAGCCGGCAATGACGCTCAAAGAGCGAACAGCGGCAGTCCTTATAACGGCGGCTATCAGCCGAATAACGGCTACCCTTACTCGAACGGCGGCGGAAACACAAATAACGGCAGTTCAAATGCAAACGGCAGCAACAACGGCTATTCAAGCGGAAGCAACGGCTACTACGGCTCAAACGGCGCATACCGTCCGAGCTCGACATACAGCGGAAATAACAGCTATGTCTATTACGGAAATTCAGGCCAACCGCCGAAAAAACCGGTTGACAATAAGCCGTCAAAGCATAAAAAAGGCGGCGTTATAGCCCTCATAATCGCAGTTGTGGTTTGTGTGGCACTCGGTGTTACGGGCATTGCGGTTTCTCTCAGCAATAAGGACGGTGCCAAAAAGCAGACAAGCGAAAAAACTTCCGCAGACAGCTCAACCGTTACGATAAACGAAACTCCCACCGCTTCCTCTACCGATAAGAGCGGCAGTCTTACCGCGGCAGGCGTTTATGATAAGATAAAGGACAGCTCCGTCGGCATACTCGTATACTCCGACAGTCGTTCCTCCTCCGCATCGGGTCAGGGCTCGGGCGTAATAGTCGGCGAGGACAGCAGTAAGCAGTACACATATATTATGACCTGCGCTCACGTAATTTCGGGCGGCGGCTCCGTCAGAGTTCAGCTATCCGACGAAACGCAGTACGACGCAACGGTAGTGGGGTATGACTCGAAAACCGACATCGGAGTTTTAAAAATCAAGGCTACGGGTCTTAAAGCCGCGGAATTCGGCGACAGCGACAAGCTCTCGGTCGGCGAGACGGTCTACGCGATAGGCAACCCCGGCGGAACGGCGTTTGCAGGCTCGTTCACAAACGGTATAGTATCCGCGATTTCTCGCCCCGTAAACAGCCAGATAGGCTATGAGATGATTTGTATTCAGCACACGGCAGCCATAAACCCCGGCAACTCCGGCGGCGCGCTCGTCAATGAATACGGTCAGGTAATAGGCATAAACTCATCTAAAATAGCAAGCACCGATTACGAGGGAATGGCATTCTCCGTTCCGAGCGTTACAGCAAAGGAAGTTTACGACGAAATAGTTGCAAACGGCTATGTTACTAACAGACCTAAGCTCGGAATAACCTATTCGCCGGCGTCTTCAAGTCAGATGTACAGTATGATCGTAAGCCTTAAGGAGCTCCCGGCAGGTTCCTTGATAGTTCAGAGTGTTCAGTCCGATTCGAGCCTTGCGTCTCAGGACGTAAAGCAGGGCGACTTAATTACCAAGGTCAACGGCAAGGACCTTGACAGCGCAGACGATCTTCCGGACCTTATCGATAAATCTGCCGTGGGCGATACGCTTACGCTTACGATTTGCAGAATAGACAGCAATTACAACATCAATGAATTTGAAGTAAAGGCAACCCTCGTTGAGGATAAGGGCGATTCCTCTTCCGTAAAGACGGAGTCCACAACACGCAACAACTCGTACAATCCGTTCAGCGCATACGGTTACGGCAACTGATAAGCTGCCGCAGCACAAACGCTCCGGTTTAAATAAAAAAGTGAAGCCACGGTTAGCGCTAACCGTGGCTTCGTCAATTTTATCTTGCCGCGTCCGACGCAGCCTTGCTTGCGGCTTCGCCCGCACCTGTCACCGCGTCGTTTACTATGTCGCCCGCACCCGTGATAACGTCGCCTGCTATATCGGCGGCACCGGTAACAACATCACCGACAACATCTCCGGCGCCGGTGACTGCGTCACCTACGGCGTCGCCTGCGTTTGTAACCGCATTTTGCGCGGCGGAGCGAGTAGTATTTCCGTTTCCGGTAACGGCTCCGTCCTCCTTTTTACCGCAGGATGAGAACACGGCGCAAACAAGAAGCACGGCGAGCAAAACAGCTGCAACAGCCTTTTTCATATCTATCACCACAATCTTTCTTTTGTCTTCTTTCGGACAAAATTATTATTTCCGTATTTTTTCTTTTTATTATTTTGTCAGGATTCCGCCGTCGGAATACAAAAGCAGAAGTATATCGTCCTCATAACCCGTTTTTGTATCAATATAGACGAGCACCTCATTACCGTCCTTATCGGTGCAATGAAATTCCCAGCAATCCTTTTCGCCCTTGCTCTTTGTCGGAATTACGGCTCTTTTTGAATCGAGCACCGTTAAAAGACCGCTGACGGATTTTTGAGCGTCCGCCCGTGACAAAATGTCGGAGCTTAAATTGCGCTCGGTATGATTCATAATATAGCCCTTTGCGTCAAATGACGCAATATCACCCGTTTCGAGATTTACGCCTACCTTTATGAGATCGGGATAATAAATAACACCGTCCTTTTTGTAGGCATAATTTACGGTGCAGACCCCGTCCGACGTGCTGTAATAGCTCTCCTTCATATCGGCATAGCCGTGAGACGCCAAAAATTCGGACGCCTTTTTCAGCGCATCGGCTGTTTTCAGCTTCGCTTCGCCTGCAAAGGACGAATCGAGCATATATATAACATATCCGCCGCTTTTGGTTACGGCAACCGTCTTATTATTATGAGAAAAACAATACGCAGGCACATTTCCCGACTCTTCGCTTAAAAACGATACTTCCTTTTTGTCGCAGCCGAGAAACGACGATGCAATATCGAGGGCGTTTTCCTTTGATATTTCTTTTGCTCCGCTCGTCATTTTCGGCTGAGCCGACATAATATGGTCGGAAAACGGGCCGTCATAAATAAGCGTGGGATAATCGCTCAGGGACTGCTGTGCGTCCTCCATATCGCCTGCAAGATATTCCGTCTTTTCACCCGTTAAGGCAAGCTCACCGCTTTTTTGTGAAAAGCTGAAGCTTCCGTCGAACATATCGGCGCGTATATTTGAAACCTCTCCCGACAGCGCATCACAAAACGTGATAAGGGAGCGGAGATTTTCACGTTCCTCGTCGGAGATGCTTTCGCCTGAGGCAACCTTGCGGTTTAAGGTCTCGGTGAAATCGCCGACCTGCGATAAAAATTTATATGTGTTTTCGAGATTTGTATTTTCAAGCGGAAGCACGGAAAGCGAGCTTTTTGCCGCAAGAGTCTCTCTTGACAGCTCCGACGCCATACCGCTCAGCATCGGCGGAGTGCTTGAATACACCCCTTTTTTGAGGCTTGTACCTATTTCACGCAGTCTTCCGTCAAGCTCTGTAAGAGCTCGTTGCTGCGACAAAGTAATCTGTCTTTTATATTTTGACGCGCGCACATTGCCGCATATCGACGCTGTGACAAGCACCGCCGCAAGTGCTGCGACAAAGGATACGACGCGCACATAGGAGCGTCTTTTCATCTTCTTTTCCATAATTTTCACCTCTGCGATATTTTTAGCAAAAAAAACATAAATATACTTGAAAAAAGCCGCTTATTTATTTGCCAAACCGCACCTTATAGTGTATAATAATATACTGATTAAGTTTGAATTAAAGGAGCGGTCAAAATGGAATGTTATCTTGACAACAGCGCAACCACAAAGCCCTGTAAGGCCGCTGTGGACGCAGAAATTTCCGCACTGACCGAGCTTTACGGAAATCCGTCTTCGCTTCATCAAAAAGGCGTTGACGCATATATGCTTCTCGAAAAAAGCCGCGGTACGATTGCCGCAAGCTTAAAAGCGAGCCCCGATGAAATATATTTCACCCCCTGCGGCACCGTGTCAAACAACACAGCGATATTCGGTGCAGTCGGCGCAAAAAAGCGACTCGGCAAGAAAATAGTCACTACGGCTTTAGAGCATCCGAGCGTTGAAAAATGTATGGAACGCCTCGAGGAAAGCGGCTTTGAGGTAGTGAGAGTACAGCCGCAAAGCGACGGCAATATAAGCTTAAAGGACTTCGAAAACGCCATAGACGAAAATACGATTTTGGTATCTGTAATGGCCGTCAACAACGAAGTCGGCTCTGTGATGCCCGCAGAAAATCTCAAAAAAATCATAAAGAGCAAAAATTCTCCCGCTCTTCTGCACGTTGACGATGTGCAGGGCTATATGAAAATTCCGCTCTGTCCCAAAAGCTGCGGAATAGACCTTATGAGCGTCAGTGCACACAAGGTTCACGGTCCCAAGGGCGTGGGAGCGCTTTATATAAATAAAAACGTACGCATAAACCCGTATATTCTCGGCGGCGGTCAGGAGAACAATATGTGCTCGGGAACTCAGGGTATGCCGGCGATAGCAGGCTTTGCCGCCGCTGTTGAAAACGGCGGAAGCGTCGAAAAAAATCTTAAGTATGTAATAAAGCTCAATCTCCGTCTGAGAGAGCGGATAAAAGAAATTCCCAGAGTACATATAAATTCCCCCGAAAACGCCCTGCCGTACATTATCAATATTTCCATAGACGAAATACCGTCTCAGGTATCGGTAAACTTCTTTTCGATGAACGGCGTATACATTTCGGCAGGCTCGGCTTGCTCCAAGGGGCACAGGAGCAATGTGCTGCAAAGCATGGGGCTTCCGCCCGACAGAATAGATTCCGCCATACGGATAAGCCTTTCAAACGACACCTCGATTGATGAAATTGACCGCTGTGCCGATGTCATAAAAATCGCTGTCGAAAAACTCAGAAAACACAAAGGATAAAGAAACAGCAATATGAAAGAAATAATACTTATAAAAAACGGAGAGCTTGCGCTTAAGGGCCTTAACCGCTCGTCATTTGAGTCAACGCTCGCAAAAAATATCAAAAGGCGTCTTCAGTCGCTCGGAAAATTCAAGGTAATCCGCTCACAGTCAACAATAACCGTAGAGCCTTTTGACGAAAGCTTTGATATGGAAGAGGCAGAGGATCAAATTTCACGCATATTCGGCATTGCAGGCTATGAGCGCGCCGCCGCAGTCGAAAAGGATATGGATGTAATCCTCAAAACGACTCCCGTGTATTTAAGCGAGGCTCTTAAAAACGCTTCAACCTTTAAGGTGGAGGCAAAACGCGCAGACAAGACCTTCCCCTTAAAATCACCGGAAATATGCTGTGATGTCGGCGAGGCGGTTTTAAACGCTTTTCCGCACATCAGAGTCGATGTTAAAAATCCCGATTTAACCATAGTAATAGAAATCCGCGAAAACGCGGCTTACATTCACGGCGACCAGAAAAAGGGCGCAGGCGGTATGCCCGTCGGCACGGGCGGCAAAGCTGCGCTGCTTATCTCGGGAGGAATCGACAGCCCTGTTGCAGGCTGGATGATGGCAAAACGCGGAGTTGTTTTAAACGCCGTACATTTCGCCTCGCCCCCGTTCACATCGCCCATGTCCGAAATGAAGGTTCACGACCTTCTCGCTAAAGTAGCAAAGTACAGCGGCACAATCAAGCTTATAACCGTGCCGTTCACCGAGATACAGGAAAACATACGCGATAAATGTCCCGAGGAGCTTTTCACCCTCATTATGAGACGTTATATGATGCGCATATCAAATATCCTTGCCGAAAAAGAGGGCTGCGAGGCTATTGTCACGGGAGAGAGCGTAGGTCAGGTGGCAAGCCAAACTCTTACGGCGATGATGTCTACCGACAGCGTTTCGCGCTTACCGGTGCTTCGCCCGCTTGTAGGTATGGATAAGAACGAAATAGTCGTTATTTCAAGAAAGATAGACACATTTGATATTTCGATAAGACCGTTTGAGGATTGCTGTACGGTATTTACACCGAAGCATCCGCGTCTTCACCCGAAGCCCGAAGAAATCGAAAAAGCCGAATTATCGCTTGACAGCGACGCGCTTATAAGCCGTGCGGTCGAGGGCGTAAAGCAGGAGCTTATCACATTTTAAAGGAAAAAATTATGAGTATTGAAAAGCAGACGGTAGAACTTCTCAAAAGTAAAAAACTTAAGCTTGCCACGGCAGAGAGCTGTACCGGCGGACTCATTTCAAAACGCATTACCGACGTATCCGGCTCCTCCGAGGTATTCGAGGGCGGCGTTGTCTGTTATTCAAACCGTTTCAAAGAAAATGTGCTCGGCGTTTCCCCGGAAACCCTAAAAAAATACGGCGCCGTAAGCCGCGAAACCGCGCGTGAAATGGTAAAGGGCGTTTTGTCTCTTACAAAGGCCGATATAGCAGTTGCCGTTACGGGTATAGCGGGACCGTCTTCGGACGATACAAATAAGCCCGTGGGCCTTGTTTATATAGCCGTTTCCGACGGTAAAAGCACAATAGTTAAAAAGCTTCTAAACAATTTTACCGGCGACGTCAGGGAGCAAAACCGCAGCATCAGCGCGGATACCGCTCTCGAAATGATAATGGAGGCAATACGATGAACGACGATAATGTCATCACCGAAAACACCGTTCCGCAGAAAAAAGGCGGCAGAAAGAAACAAAAAAAGAAGCCGATGGGCAAGGGCAGCAAATTTATACTCTTTATATCAATAATTGTTTTGATAGTCTCCGGAACCTTCTGTGTGAAATACGGTGTTGATATAATAAAGAGCAAAAAAGAGGCGGCGGAAATAGCAAGCCTTGCAAATCCTCAGTTTGACGTGCCCGAGTACGATTACGGAGACACGGTTTTCCCGGACGGCATTCAGGAAAAATACAAAAAGGCGTATTCCGTAAATTCCGATCTTGTCGGCTGGATAAAAATTCCCGGTACAACTGTAAATCATCCCGTTGTGCACGGCTCCGACAACAATTACTATTTAAGGCGCAGCTTCTACGGCAGCTACGAGCGCCGCGGAACTCCGTTTGTCGATTACCGCAACACGATAACCGACGGCGAATTCGACACAAACACCATTATTTACGGTCACAATTACCTCGATTCCACCATGTTCTCGGACGTTGAAAAATACAAGGACATCGAATTTTGGAAAGAAAATCCCGTAATTGAGTTTAACACTATCTATCACGATTACAAATGGAAGGTCATAGCCGTCTTTTTGACAAACGCGGACGAAAAGGACGACAACGGCTATGTTTTCAATTACATATACCCGTTTATGAGCGGCGAAAACTACGCGGAGTACTTTGACGAGATTGCGTCACGCTCGCTCTATTCGACGGGAATAGACGTAAATACCGACGACAAAATACTCACCCTCTCGACCTGCACGCGCGATATGGATATTTCAACGCGCCGCGGCGAGACAAACGCCCGTTGCGTTCTGGTTGCAAGGCTCATACGAGACGGTGAAAGCGAAGAGGTTGACACCTCGCTTGCGACGGTAAACGAAAATCCGCGCTATCCTCAGATATGGTATGACAAATATAAAAAAGCAAATCCATATAAAAACGCCGAAAGATGGTATCCGAAAGGAGTGAGAGCTTAAATGAGCAAAAGCAAGGACAAGAAAAACAACGACAACGAGCTTTTATCATTTGAAGAGCTTAAAAATAAGGTAAACCACGAAACCGCAAAGGACGAAAAGCCAGACAGCGAGATAAACGATTTACTCTCTGCCCTCGGTGACGAGTCGAAGGATAAGTCACAGCCTGAGCCAAATAACGCTCAGCCGGCCGAAACAGAGCAGTCTCGCACCGAAAAAGCGGAGCCGCAAAACTTAAATGCGAAGTCAAAAGACGAAAGCGAAAAGAAAAATGAGGTTATCGACAAAAACACCGACAGAATCTACAATGATATTTTGTCTGCCATAAACGACAACTCTCAAAATGAAACCGAGCAGACGTCGAGAAGAAACAAATATTCCGGCGACGATAACCACTTCATCGATATTACAAATCAATATCAGAAGCCTCGTGAGGAGGAAAAAGCTCCCGCAGAAAACATCGCAATAGTTCGCCCCTCCAAGGATAAAAAGCCGGAAGAAAAGCCGGAAGAAAAGCCCGAGGATGAGCAGAAGGAAGAAAAACAGGAAGAAGATGAGAAACCCGTCAAGACCTTCGGTGAGATGTTCAAGAGCGGTCTTGCGGCGTTCTTCCCGAATAAGCATGACAAGGTTTCCGAGATAATCAGAAAGGTAATAATGGACATCTCTGTTTTCACGCTTATCGGCTGCGCTGTTTGGTTCGGCGTGCTGATGGGTCAGAAAAACAGCGCCAACAAGCAAAACGCTAACATTAAAGGTCAGGTTATCGACGCCGATTCAAACCTTACCGACGAAGAGGCGTGGGCGGAATTTTTTGCCAAATATCCAAACGTCACTCTGCCTCAGGGTATGATGCCGAAATACGCTTATCTCTATGCCATAAACAACGACCTTGTCGGTTGGATTCGCGTTCCGAATACGGCAATCGACGTCCAGGTTGTGCAGGCCGAGGATAACGACGAGTACCTCAAGCAGGATTTCTACGGCAATTACAGCCGTTACGGCTGCCCGTTCCTCGATTTCCGCTGCGACCCGAAATATCTCAGCCAGAACACTGTAATTTACGGTCATCACATGAGCGACGGCCTTGTATTTGCCGAGCTTGACAAATACAAGAAGCCCGACGGCTTTAAGGAGTCGCCGATTATAGAATACGACACTCTGTTTAAGACCTATAAATTTAAAATCTATGCCGCCTTTATAGCAGGCAGCGCGCCAGAGCAGGATAACGGCTACCTCTTTTACTACAACACGCCCAAATTCCCGACAAAGGAAAACTTTGACGCATTTATAGCGGCAATAGACGAGAGAAAGCTTTATTCGACAGGCGTCAGCGTAGACTATACGGATAAGCTTATTACACTATCCACCTGCAGCTACGAATTTTCAAACGCAAGACTTGTGGTTGTCGGCAGACTTCTGCGCGACGGCGAAAGCGAAAATGTAGACACTTCGCTCGTCACGGTCAACGAAAATCCGCGCTATCCGCAGGTATGGTATGATAAAAAAGGTCAAAAGAACCCCTTTGCTTCGGCGGAAAAATGGCAGCCCGCCGAATAATCGGTTTTTAATACACATTTATAAACAAGGATGGACAAGGATATGAATTTGAAATTGTTTTCACTTATTTCGAGTGACGACATTCCGGCTACTAAGCTTCAAATCAAAATTTCCGGCAGTCTTAACGCCTTTACCGACGATGACGTGTCCTTCAAGAGATTTTCTTCTCTCAAGGAGATGTTCCCGTCGCTCGGCAAAGCACTCGCGGACTCCGAGCTTATAGTTATTGCCGTTGACCCGAAGATATATGTCAGAACAAAGACGCTGCTTACAAAGGCACTCTCTCTTGACATTGAGGAAAATCCGACGGTCAAAAAAGCACTCGGACGCGCCGCGGAAATTCCCGAGTCGCAAAAGCTGCTTCAATCGCAGATGCCGAAGGGTGCCGTCCCGTTTTTAACCCGCGACGGAGTAAATTCCGGCTTTGTCATTTCTAAGGGACATCAACAGATAATGTATCTGCCTCTTGACGACGCACGCCTTGACACGGTGCTTCGCAACGGTGTTATTCCGTATCTCACGAGCGGCGAGACCATAGCTGTCCGCGAGGAGGCTTACGCCCCGAAAAACGCAACGGTAAAGCCGTCTGTTCCGCCAAAAAGGCAAGAGGCGCCGGCTCCCGAAAAAGCCGCGCAGACGCCTCCCGCGCTTCCCGAGAGTGTAGGGGAAATCACTTCCAAAACCGTAAATATTCTTCGCGAGAGCGGCAGCCGTGTTGCGGTGAACGGCAATCAAAATTCCGAATATGTAAAATCCTTCGGCTCTGTTTCACCCGACTTTTTCGAGTTCTTCACATTTACACCGCATGTCGAGGACAAGGGCGACTTTAATGTCACCGATTACACCGCACAGATGGCAAAATCGGCAAAGGAGCTTGCCTCTGCGGATTTCGGCGCATGCATTTCGGATATTTGCAATACAGACGGCTGTTCTTACATATGCATTGCCGTCGCAGGCGAGAGCTCCGCAATAGTCAGAAAGCTCTACCGCGAGCCCGATGAAAAGGATGAAAGCTTCATAAGAGACGCCGCAGAGGAGCTTATAGAGCTTATCGGCGAAAAGGCCTCCGGGGAAAGCTCCGTCGGCATAGAGATTTCCGGCGAAGCCGCAGCAGAGCCCGAAGCCGAAAAAACTCCCGGCAAAGGGAAAAAAGTCCTTGTTTCAATACTTGTAATAATTCTCGCTCTTGCCGTTGCGGCAGGCACATTTTTCCTTGTGAAATATCAAAGAGACAAAAAAGCCGCCGAGGCGCTCGCAAACACCGCGCCCGAAACGACTTCCGAGAAAACGACCGTTCCCCCGGAAATATCCAAGGATACGGTTCCGCTCTCTGTTTTTATGCGCAATGAAGCGGTTAACGGAATTGACAAGGACGACCTTGCGAGAGCGGCCGAGGACGCCGCAAGCGCCGCTTCTCAGGGTGACAACGCGGCAAACGAAAACGCTCTCCCCGAATACATCGTGCTCAACGGCGTAAAAACGGAGGCAAAAAAGGCACTCGCAAAAATTGTGGCCGCGGATGTGGACGACAGCTACAATTCCGAAGCCATAAAGGCAGATGCAGTTGCCGTTTATACATATTTGAAATACCGCAACACAAACTTTAACGTGAGCGGTCTTAATGCCGCAGAAACGGTGAGCGACAACATACTGAATGCCGTTTCGGAGGTATTCGGCGAATATGTCGTATATAACGGTCAACCGGCATTCACTCCCACATTTAAGCTGTCGGCAGGTAAAACCACCTCGGCAGACGTTGTTTTCGGGAATTCCTTCCCCTACCTTAAAACGGTAGACAGCGCATCCGATAAAAACGCAGACGGCTACAAAACGGAGATTACTCTGACATCCGGTGAATTAAAGGAGCTTGCAAATAAATTTGACAGCTCGATAAATCTCTCCGGCTCCGCCAAGGACTGGGTAAAAGTTACAAAGCACGACGGCGCCATAAGCACGGGAGTAGGATACGTCGAAACCGTAAACGTAGGCGGTAAGGAACTAAGCGGATATAAATTCGCCTGTGAGCTTCTCGAAAACAAGATTCCGTCATACTGCTTTGCCGTATCCTACACCTCTTCCGGCGACACCTTTAAGATAACCTCATACGGCAGCGGTTTCGGTGTCGGTATGAGCCTTGCCGGTGCAAACAAAATGGCTGCCGACGGCTCGACCTACGCGCAGATACTCGCAAAATACTATCCCGGAACAAATCTTTCATAACACTTTTTAAACAGCCATATTTTGTATATATTATCAAGGGGGACATTTTAAATGGCAATATTAGTAACCGGCGGTGCCGGATTTATAGGCACCCATACCTGCATAGAGCTTATTAACGCAGGATATGAACCGATAGTGGTTGATAACTACTACAACGCAAGCCCCAAGGCGCTCGAGCGCGTTGAGAAAATAGTCGGAAAAAAGGTTAAGTTTTATGAGTGCGACGTTCGCGACAAAAAGAAGCTTGACTCCGTCTTTAAGGAAAATAAAATAGACGCCGTCATACATTTTGCAGGCCTCAAGGCGGTAGGTGAATCCTGCCACAAGCCGCTTGAGTACTACGATAACAACATCGGCGGAACTCTTGCGCTCTGCGAGGTTATGAGAGATAACGGCTGCAAAAAAATCGTATTTTCCTCCTCAGCTACCGTATACGGTATGAACAATGTTTCGCCGCTCACGGAGGATATGAAAACCGGCGGTACAACCAATCCCTACGGTACCACAAAGTATATGATAGAGCTAATCCTCGAGGATCTCTATAAAGCAGACAACAGCTGGGATGTTACGCTGCTTCGCTACTTTAACCCGATAGGTGCTCACAAGAGCGGCCTCATAGGTGAAAACCCCAACGGAATCCCGAACAATCTTATGCCGTATATAACCCAGGTTGCAATAGGCAAGCTTGACTGCCTCTCGATTTACGGCAACGACTACCCCACCCGCGACGGAACGGGTGTTCGCGATTACATCCACGTGGTTGACCTGGCTCTCGGTCACGTAAAAGCCGTAGAGCAGCTGAAATCCTCAAACGGCGGCGTAAGGATTTATAATCTCGGCACAGGCAAGGGTTACAGCGTTTTAGATATAGTTAAAGCATTTGAAAAAGCCACAGGCGTTAAAATCAATTATAAAATCGCTCCTCGCCGTGACGGTGATATAGCTACCTGCTACTCCGACCCGTCAAAGGCTAAAAAAGAGCTCGGTTGGGAGGCAAAACGCGACCTCGAGGAAATGTGCGAGGATTCATGGCGTTGGCAAAAAAACAATCCGAACGGTTTTGACGACTGATATTTCTCCCCCGAAAAAGGAGGTAACACCATGAAAAACAAAAAGAGTCTTACAGTAGGAATCATTGTTGCTGTTATAGTCATTGCACTTATCGGCAGCATTGCCGGCAGCTACAACAATCTCGTAAAGCTGCGTGAAAACGTGACAAGCGCGCAGTCCGTGGTTGAAACACAGCTTCAGCGCCGCGCGGACCTTATACCAAACCTTGTAAACACCGTAAAGGGCTACGCTTCTCATGAGGAGGACGTTTTTACGGCAGTTGCGGACGCTCGCACGGCACTTTCGGGTGCCAAGACGGTTGACGAGCTGAACAGTGCTCAGAGTCAGCTTGACAGTGCCGTATCACGACTTTTGGCGATAGCCGAAAGCTATCCCGATCTCAAGGCAAATGAGAATTTTATAAATCTTCAGGATGAGCTTGCAGGCACCGAAAACCGTATTTCCGTTGCGCGTCAGGACTATAACAACGCCGCAAAGGAATACAATACAAAAATTCAATCGTTCCCCGCATCGTTAATTGCGGGACTCTTCCATTTTGAAAAGGCGGATTATTTCACCGCAACAGCCGAAGCCGCAACTGTTCCCGCTGTGGATTTCGGTAAATAAGCCATGAAAAAGACGATAGGTGCAGGCGCACTGCTTGTTTCACTTTTGATTGTTTTGCTGACGGCTCTGCCGGCAGCCGCAATAAGCGAGCATCCGTTGCCGGCAAGCAGTTTTTTCTCCCCAAGCTTTACCGATGACAACAAAATGACCACACTATCTCAAGACGATTACCCGTCTCCCACAAGTGACTTTTTCGTCAATGATTTTGCCTCGTGTCTCACCGATGAGGACAAAAGCACCATACAAGCTCTCGGCGAGGAGCTGTACAAAAAGACAAAGGCGCAGGTAGTAGTTGTCACGGTTCAAAGCCTCGGCGGCAGAGATATTGAAAGCTATTCGATAGGGCTTGCGCGAGAATGGGGCATAGGCGACAAGGACGATGATTCCGGCGTATTGCTGCTGTTGTCCACGGGCGACAGACAGGTGCGAATTGAAGTCGGAAAGGGTCTTGAGGGCTCTCTCACAGACGGTAAATCGGGACGAATTCTCGATTCCTATGCAGTTCCGTACCTCAAAAACAGCGACTATTCCACGGGTCTTCGCGAGTGCTACAAAAAGCTCGTCGAGGAGGTTTATTCCGAATACGGAGTAGAGGGCTATACGAGCATTGACGACACGGACATCGGCGACTACTCCTCATCAGATTCCGGGAACGAAAAAATCGACCTCGCCGTTATAATTATAATAACGGTTCTGGTACTGATTACCTTGATTTTACCCGGCCGCATAATTCGCAAAGCAATTTATCACGGCGGCAGCGATTATCACGGCGACGGCGGCTTTTACGGAGGCGGCTTTTACGGAGGCGGCTTCGGCGGACATTCATCCGGAGGGTTCTCGGGAGGCTCGTCCTCGGGAGGATTTTCGGGCGGAGGCGGCGGCTTCTCCGGCGGAGGAAGCTCACGCGGATTCTAATATTTCACACATAAAGCTGTCGGAGCAGGGCCTAATCCTTTTCGGCAGTTTTTATTTTCCCCTGCGTTTACTTTTCTGCATTGCCGCAAGGCAACAAAGCAATCAAATTAAAAGAAAGGTCGTGGCGAAATGAGAATGTATGACATCATCGATAACAAGAAGCACGGGAAAGAGCTGTCCTTTGACGAAATCAAGTTCTTTGTCGACGGATTTACGGACGGCTCGGTACCGGACTATCAAGCTTCGGCGCTGCTTATGGCCATATGCCTTAAAGGTATGAGTGACAGTGAAATATCAAATCTCACCTTATGTATGGCGCAGTCGGGCGATATGAACGATATGAGCAAAATAGACGGTGTGTCCTGCGATAAGCACTCAACCGGCGGTGTCGGTGATAAAACCTCACTTATAGTCGCTCCCATTGCCGCAAGCTGCGGTCTGAAGGTTGCCAAAATGAGCGGCAGAGGTCTCGGCCACACGGGCGGTACGGTTGATAAGCTGGAGTCTATTCCCGGCTACAACACAGCAATGGCAAGCGACAGCTTTTTTAAACAGGTAAACAAAATCGGAATTTCTCTGATAGGTCAGACCGGAAATCTCGCGCCTGCCGACAAAAAGCTTTACGCACTTCGAGATGTAACAGCCACCGTGGATGACAGGGCTCTTATCTCTGCGAGCATTATGAGCAAAAAGCTTGCGGCAGGCGACAAAAATATAGTTCTCGATGTGAAATGCGGAAGCGGCGCATTTATGAAAAATGAAAAGGACGCCGCGGCTCTCGCAAAAACAATGGTCGGCATAGGCAAAAGCTGCGGCAGAAACATCATAGCCGTTATAACAAATATGGACGAGCCGCTCGGCAGAAATGTCGGAAATGCGCTTGAGGTTATCGAGGCAGTCGACGTTTTACGCGGTAACGGTGACAAGAGCCTTCGCGAATTATCTGTTTATCTCGCCGCAAATATGCTGTCACTCTCATTCCGAAGGGACATAGACGAGTGTATCAAAGAAGCGACAAATGCGCTCGACAGCGGCAGAGCCTTTGATAAATTCCGTGAGCTTGTTGAGGCTCAGGGCGGCGACGTCGATTATATAAATGATACAAGCCTCTTCAAAAAAGACAAATGCGTTCGCGACATATTATCTCCGTGCGACGGATACATCTTTTCGGCGGACACCGGAAAGATAGGCGAAGCCGCCGTGATACTCGGCGCAGGCAGAGAGAAAAAGGACGACAAAATCGATATGGCTGCGGGAATTGTACTCCGCAAAAAGACCGGCGAAAGAGTTAATAAGGGCGACGCTCTGGCAACGCTTTACACCTCATGCGAAGCAAGGGCCGACAGCGCCGAAAAGCTGTATTTAAATGCAATTAAAATAGCCGACAATCCGCCCGAAAAGAAAAAGCTTATATACGGTACAATTAAATAATACTTTCCCCTCCCGGTTTCGGATAAAACCGCAATTTCGCGGCAAACTCATTATGGCAGACGAAAACGGGGGGATTTTTATGCCGAAAAAATACAATACAATTATAATCGGCGGCGGAACGGCAGGTCTTACCGCGGCAATTTACACCGCTCGCCAAAATAAGAGTGTCGCGGTTTTTGAAAGCGGAATATTCGGCGGTCAGATAGTCGATTCGCCGAGAATAGAAAACTACCCGGGCTTTTGCGAAATCAGCGGTGACGAATTTTCTGATAGGCTGTTAAAGCAGGCGTTAAAGCTCGGCGCAGAGCTTATTAAAAAAAGAGTAGCCGCAATTAAGCTTGAGGGTAAGAACAAATATGTTATTTCTGCTGACGGCGAAAAAACTCAATGCGATAAAATTATAATTGCGGTCGGTACAAGACCGCGTCCGCTTTATCTTGAAAACGAACGTGAGCTTTTGGGCAGAGGCATTTCATACTGCGCGGTTTGCGACGGTGCATTTTTCAAAAGTAAAACGGTTGCCGCGGTCGGCGGCGGCAGCTCGGCTCTGCAAAGTGCAAGGCTGCTGGCAGAGCTTTGCAAAAAGGTATATGTGATTCACAGACGGAATGAATTTCGCGGCGAACAAAGGCTCTGTGAAGAGTTAAAGTCCTTTCATAACATCGAGTTTTTGTTAAACAGCGAAATAAAAAAGATAAACGGCAAAATGAAGCTCGAAAGCGTTTTAGTTAAAAATAATCTAAGCGGTGAAGAAACGGTTCTTCCGCTTGACGGGCTCTTTGTCGCAATAGGCAAGGAGCCGCAAAACGAAATATTTGCCGAGGTCACAGAGCTTGATGAAAACGGATACATCAAGGCGGACGAGAGCTGTAAAACAAGCACGGACGGAATTTACGCCGCAGGTGACTGCCGCACAAAGGCATTTCGTCAGCTTACGACTGCGGCGGCGGACGGAACAGTTGCGGCGTTGTCGCCGTAATTTCCCTGCCGATTTTCAAATTAGAAAACACAGCGTGAAAAAATTAAAAATCCACACGATTCGGCCGAGCGTTTATAAGGCAGTTTTGCTTCTCAGCTTCACAGCCGTACATTTTTTATGCGAAAACCGATACTTCCTTATGAACGCTCAACCTTATTATTGATACACGGCGGTTTTTGTGTTATTAAAGTCGTCGTAATTAAAGTTAAGGTAAAGAGTGCCCGTCACTGCGACATTTCGTCGGTTTCGGCGCGGCACGGTAACAAATAAGGTAAAAAAATGAAACTCATAGGCGCAGCAGTAAACTGCGTAGCTGTTTTTTAGGTTCTCTTTTAGGGCTGCTGTTTAAAAAGGGTATTCCCGAACGCGTGCAAAAAAGTCTTAACTATGCGCTGTCGCTGTGCGTGCTCTACATAGGAATCAAGGGTTCGCTTAAAGGAGAAAATACATTGATTGCCGCCCTGTCGCTCGCGATAGGAACAATAATAGGCGAGCTCATTGACATTGACAGGCATTTAAACAAATTCGGCGACTTTTTGCAAAAGAAGCTAAGCCGCAACACCGAAAATTCATCGTTCGGCGAGGGCTTTGTAAATGCTACGCTTTTCACCTGCGTCGGAGCTATGGCAATAGTCGGCGCGATTGAAGCCGGTATGCAGGGCAGTTTTTCAACATACTATGCAAAAGCTCTGCTCGACTGCTTTTTTGTGATGATAATGACTACCACATTCGGAATAGGCTGTTTCTTCTCCGGAATTATAGTTTTTGTCTACGAAGCGATTTTGACGCTCGGCACCGGCCTTCTCTCGTCATTTCTCTCCGACAGTATGGTAAACGAGATGTCGTGCGTCGGCTCCGTGCTTATAATGGCCATAGCGCTCAACACAATGAAGGTCACAAAAATAAAGGTTGCAAACCTGCTGCCGTCGGCGTTTATGCCGCTCTTACTGTGCCTTTTTATTCATTGACTTTTACTTTTTTTATGCTATATTATATGTGGTTATATATGATTTTTTGGGGGAATTGTAATTGAAGATTATTGTTGCAGGTGACGGTAAGGTCGGTGCCACGCTTACACGTCAGCTGACCGCAGAGGGATATGACATTACTCTTATCGACTCAAACAAGGATGTTTTGAACTCAAGCATGGAGCAATTCGACATAATGACCGTACACGGCAACTGTGCCACCAAAGACACGCTGCTGAAGGCGGGAATTACAGACACCGACCTCATAATAGCCGCCACAAGCGCGGACGAGGTAAATCTTTTGTGCTGCATTACCGCTCACGGACTTAACAAGAAACTGCACACAATAGCGCGAATCCGCAATCCCGAATACAGCAGTCAAATCTATGATATGCGCGACATGTATGCGCTGTCCATGACCGTAAACCCCGAAAAACAGGCGTCAAGTGCCATAGAAAAGCTTCTCAGATACCCGGGATTTTTAAAGCATGACACCTTTGCTAAGGGGCGTGTCGATATAGTTGAGTTGCGCGTCAAAAGCGACAGCAAGCTCTGCAACATTCCTCTGAGTGCACTTCCCGCGCAGACAAAGTGTAATGTACTTGTTTGTGCGGTAATCAGAAACGGTGAAGCACTCGCACCCAACGGCGATTTCGTCTTACAGGACGGCGACAGAATATTTGTCACGGCGTCTGTAGACAACCTCTCAATGCTTTTGAAGAGCCTCGGTATGACGCCGAAAAAAGCCAAAAACATACTTATCTGCGGCGGCGGAAAAATCAGCTATTACCTTGCAAAGCGTCTTGAAAAAAGCAGCGTTTCGGTAACTCTTATAGAGAAAGACGAAAAACGCTGTGTTGAGCTTGCCTCGCTTCTGCCGACAACGAATATAATCCACGGCGACGCGAGCGACCAAAATCTTCTCAACAGTGAGGGGCTGGCCGACTGCGAGGCGGTTGTTACCGCCACCGGGCTTGACGAAATGAATATGATAATTTCGCTCTATGCCAACAATGTGGGTGTTCCGCAGACAATAACAAAGCTCAGCCGAATAGACAGCGGCAGTATTCCTTCAAACATTCCGCTCGGTAGCATCATCTGTCCCAAGGAGCTGTGCTGCAACTCAATAGTACGCTATGTCAGAGCCATACAAAATCAAAGCGGTGCGGCAATCGCCGTTCACTTTATCGCAGACGGTCAGGCGCAGGCTATAGAATTCCGAGTTGACGAGCAGACAAAGCATTGCGGAGAGGCTCTTAAGGATATAAAAATTCGCAAAAACGTCCTTGTTGTCTGTATAACGCACGGCGGCAAAATTGAAATACCCAACGGTAATTCTTCGTTTAAAAAAGGTGACGGCATCATTATTGTCACAAGCAGCGGAGATGTGGTGCGACAGCTTAACGACATATTTATTTAATGGGGTAAAAGTGCTTTATGAACTATAAAATGATGGGCCGTATTTTTGCGGAAATATTGGCACTCGAAGCGTTTTTTATGCTTCCGCCGCTGTTTATAAGCGTATATGACGGAGTCGATTATGCGGCAAAGGCCTTTTTATATACAATAGGCATACTGATAGCGGTATCCGCATTTTTGTGGCTTATCTGCCGCAAAGCAAAGCGCGGCTTTTACGCTCAGGAGGGCATAGTTTGCGTTGGCCTCGGTTGGATTTTTTTAAGTCTTTTCGGTGCATTGCCCTTTTTTATATCGGGCGAAATACCGTTTTACATCGACGCGTTTTTTGAGATGGTTTCGGGTTTTACAACGACCGGTGCGTCAATAGTGTCCGTTGTTGAGGACTTATCACGCGGAATTTTATATTGGCGAAGCTTCAGCCATTGGCTCGGCGGAATGGGTGTGCTTGTATTTTTGCTTGCCATTGTCCCGTCAAATTCAAAATCGGGCGGCTCGCGGCTGCACCTTTTAAAGGCGGAAAGCCCGGGCCCCGATGTCGGTAAGCTCGTACCCAAAATGCGCGATACCGCCATGATACTGTATGTACTGTATATAGGACTTACTCTTTTGAATATATTGTTTTTGCTCGCCGGAAAAATGCCTCTTTTTGACGCGCTGTGCACGGCATTCGGCACCGCAGGAACCGGCGGCTTCGGAATCAAAAATGACAGCATAGCGGGTTACAGCATTTATATACAGTGGGTTTGCACCGTGTTTATGATGCTCTTCGGCGTAAACTTCAACTGCTATTACTTGCTCATTATGCGCCAATTCAAGGCACTCTTTAAAAATGAGGAGGTTCGCTGTTACTTCGGAATTTCAATTATGAGTGCTGCGCTGATAGCCATTGACATCCGTAAAATATACCCGACAATTCACGAAACGATTCGCCACGCCTGCTTCCAGGTAGCAAGTATTATGACGACTACGGGCTTTGCGACTACGGATTTTGACACATGGCCGAGCTTCTCAAAAACCATTTTGCTTACGCTTATGGTCATAGGCGCGTGCGCCGGCTCTACCGGCGGCGGTCTCAAGTGTGCAAGAATTCTGTTGCTTTTCAAAAATTTACGCAGAAACATTCACAAGATACTTCACCCGAGAAGAGTTCAGGTTGTACACGTAGACGGCACACCCGTTGACGAAAAAATAATCAACGGCACAAGCGTTTATCTCGCCGCATATTTTATTTTGGTTGTTCTGAGTATACTGCTTATATCGGTTGACAATAAGCCGCTTGTAACAAATTTGTCCGCTGTTCTCTCTTGCTTCAACAACATAGGCCCAGGTCTTGAGATAGTCGGTCCCACCGGGAACTTCAGCTCTTACGGCGCGTTTTCAAAGCTTGTGCTGATATTTGATATGCTCGCCGGCAGACTTGAGATATTCCCGATTTTGGCTCTTATTTCAAGGGGCGCATGGAAAAAAGCTTGACGCACCGTATACCGCACATTTATATTTTAAGCTCCCGATTTCGTTCGGGAGCTTTTTTTGCGATTTGCTTTACTCTCCATCGGTGCACAGCCGATTGTCATTTAAATAAAAACGAGCGCGTAACCCTTGTCTCTTCTTTACCCTGCTTAAAGTCAAACCGGAAATGCATATATCTCGGCTTTGCAAGACCCTAAAAACCATAAAACAAGCTGCCCTCCGCGTCGCTTCGTGCGATAAGGAGGGCAGCTTTATGCTTATTCGGTTTTATTTTGTTTGCCGATTATATTATTTCTTGCCTTTTTTAGCGAGCTTTTCGGCTTTTTTCTGTGCCTTGTATGCGGCGTCCTCAGCCTTAAGTCTTTCAACCTCGGCGTCTCTTGCCTTTTTAGCCTCAGCCTCACGCTCTTTTGCCTCGTCATAGAGAGCCTCTATCTCACCGAAATGCTGATAGTACTTCTCCTGATTTATAAGGCGTTCGGCGTCAAGATACGGCTTTGCGGCACGGTTAAAGTATGCGTGCCTGTCCATTTCCTTCTTAGACATATCGCGCGCCTGCTTGCGCTCGCTTGCAGTCTTTTTGATATCTGCACGAAGCATCTGAACCTTTTCGCTGTTGCCAGCCTTTTTGGCGTCGTTAAGCTCGGTATAAAGCGTCTTGAGTCTGTCGTCGCAAGCGTCCTCTTGGTCAAAGTACTTCTCAAGCACGGAGAAGTCAAGGCGCTCGAACTTAACGGACGGGTCGCCGTAATACTTCTGTATGGCCTTATAAGCTGACTTTTTCTTCTTGGCAACAGAAATCGCAAACTTGCGTATCTGCTTTTCTTCGCTGTCGGTCTTGGGAAGAGCCTTAGCCTCGGCAAGCTCCTTGTTTATATCGTCAAGAGTGATTTTGCGAAGGCCTTCAAGTCCACCGTCGTAAACCTTTTTATATGTCTTGAGCTGATACTTAACAAGATTAGACGAGAACTTATCAAGCTCCTCGCATACGAATTTGGCAATCTCAATGTCCTCATTCTTCTGAACAGCTGCCTTGTAAGCCTTTTTCTGAGCCTTCTTTTCGGCCTTGTCACTGATGCCCTTATACCACTTTTTTCTGACGTCAACGGGCTTTTCGGCGGCGAGAGCTCTTGACTCTCTGATTATATCGACAGCCTCTACAAGCTCTTTATCCTCAATAGCGCCGTTGTTGTAGTCCTCAAACATAGCGCGTACCTTGAGCACCTTAACCACGGACTTCTGTTTTCTCTCGTTAAAGTCATACCAGAAATAAGGTATAACGTTGAGAAGAGCACCGAGAGCCGAGAAGAGTATGAGCACCTTCAGAAGGTTTTCGAGAATATTCGGGTCGTAAAGTGCGGAATATGCGTTGCTGTAATTGTTCTGGCCGTTTGCCATCTGTTCGGAGAGTATTTCTCCTACGGTTTTGCCGTCGCCGAGCATTCTGCCGAGAATGTCGGGATTTGATGTGACGGCGAGAGCGTTATCGGTTGTGATACCGCCTTTCTTGTATACTACGGGAAGAACGGCACTCGTAAGAAGTGCGATAACGGTACCGATTGTAGCAACTGCCGAGAACATACCGTCAATTCTCTCACCGCTCTTATACTGCTGATAATCACGAATGTCTGCCTGAATTGCGGGGTTTAAAATAAGCGCAAACGAACCCATAAACGCATTGAGGTAAAGGCAGCCCATAATAGCCCAAATGGTGGAGCCGTTCATCTGAGAGGTAAACGGAAGCATCATAAGAATGAATATGATATTCATAATATTCGTAACAACAAGCACGAATTTTTTGCCCCATTTTCTGATGCACATGGGAGCTAAGATCATACCCCAAAGCGAAGCGTTGCCGTAAATGGTAACAACAAGTCCGTATACGTTACCGGAGCAAACGCCGCCGTAGTTATAAAGCCAATAGAGAACGTTTGCATACGATGCCTCAAGGAAGCCTATCCAGCCGGCAAAGGAGATTATCCAGAAGTACTTGTTGCCGGCAACCTCTCTGAGAGCGTCGGAGAACTTGATTTGAATTACGTGCGTTCTCGCCTGAACTATCTTTTCCTGAGTGTTCTTATAAACGAGTATGCAAAGAAGTATGCCGCCGATACCGATTAACGGATAAAGAAGTCTGTAAACACGGATATCGGTCGAATTCGTGTGGAAAACATTCTGAGCTATAATCGGTGTAATAAGGTTTACTATGGTCGGAGCGAGTGAATAAACGACGCTCTTTATAGCCGCAACATCGGCTCTCTCCTGTGAATTCGGCGAGAGAACGTGTATAAGATTCTCATAGCTGTCATAGAAGAAATAATAGAAGAAATGCAAGAGCAGGTTGAAAATAAGTATCAAAGTGCACTTTACAAAATATGCCCTTGTTACGCCGAAAAGCATTCCCTCACCGAACAAAGCACCGAATTTATCGTACGGGAACCACACCATCAGCACACAGATTATTGTGGTCGGAATACCCATTGACACTATGTAGGGTCTGTACTTACCCGCTTTATTTCTTGTGTTATCAATAATATTTGCCCTGATTCCCGTAAGCGGGATATTGGCAAGAACTGCAATAACATAAAGAACATACATATCCGTCGGATTTACGCCGAGTGTACTCGAAATAAGAGTGTTACCCGTCGCAAGAAGACAAGCGGTACCGAGAGTTATGATGAAATACGCACCGATGCCGCCGACAGAATACGCCGCTACCTCTTTAAAGGGCATATATTTGCCCTCTGGCGGCCTTCTCCAGTAGGTCTTAATGTTGTCAGCCAAAGTACTGAGCTGTTCCTTTAACTTCATTCGATTTCCTCCCATATTTTTATACAACATTGTTATTCTAACACAAAACGATAGGCTTTTCAATAAACTTTTATATCTGTATTGTCAAAAAAACTATAAAAAAATTCACAATAACACACAAAACTCACATATATCCAAAAAATACCCGTTTTCCTTGAAAAATCAGCACAAAACGGATATTATATAACTATAATAAAGTTTAAAAATTTGTTTGATTTTATTTTGCAAGGAGAGCTTTTGTATGTCGGATGTAATCATAATCGGAGCAGGCCCTGCCGGCATTTCGGCGGCGTTGTATACAATTCGCAGCGGTCTTGAAACCACAGTGATAACCGCAGGAGACAGTGCGCTCGCAAAGGCCGAAAAAATCGAAAACTATTACGGGTTTGCCGAACCGATTAGCGGGAAAGAGCTTTTGACACGCGGAATTGACGGTGCCGAAAGGCTCGGAGTGAAATTCACGAACAAGCAGGCGGTGTCGATTGAATATGAGGACGGCGGGTTCTCCGTCGTCACCTCGGACGACAAAAATCACAGGTGCAAGGCGGTACTTTTGGCGACCGGCAGCAGACGGCTCGCACCGAGCATAGAGGGCTTGACCGAATTCGAAGGCAAAGGGGTCAGCTACTGCGCGGTCTGTGACGCATTTTTTTACAGAAACAAAAACGTCGGCGTTCTCGGCTCCGGCGAATACGCTCTGCACGAGGCCAAAATTCTCGCAAAAACATCAAAAAGCGTTACCGTGTTCACAAACGGCGAAGAGCCGACGGCAGTATTTCCCTCAGAATTTACAATTGTTAAAGAACCGTTGTCGACTCTCACGGGTGACACAAAAATCGAAAAAGCCGTTTTGCGCGACGGTACCGAGGTCAAAATCGACGGCCTTTTCGTAGCCTACGGAGTGGCATCATCGGCAGCTCTCGCCCAAAAAGCAGGAGCGGTGACAATCGGCGGCAAAATCAGGGTCAACGATTCTATGATGACGAACGTAAACGGCCTTTTTGCGGCAGGCGACTGCACAGGCGGTCTTTTGCAGGTATCAAAAGCCGTCGGCGACGGCGCGGCGGCAGGTATGGCAATAATAAAATATGTCAAAATGGAAAAATAGAGTCGCCGAAATTATCCGATATAAAAAACGACCATTGGCCGTCGGTTTTAAGCCGGCTGTCAAAGGTCGTTCTTTTTTATTTTTTGATTGTTATATCGTTTCGTGGAAGGTTCTCTTTATGACCTCACTCTGCTGTTCCCTTGAGAGCTTGTGGAAGTTGACCGCATAGCCCGAAACACGAATGGTGAGATTTGGATATTTAGTCGGGTCGTTATAAGCCTCAACAAGCATTTCGCGGTTCATAACATTGACGTTCAGGTGATGCGCACCGTTTTTAAAATAGCCGTCAAGAATCGACACAAGATTAGCCGTTCTTTCGTCTCTCGTTTTGCCGAGTGCTGCGGGAACGATTGAAAACGTATTTGAAATTCCGTCGCGGCACTGTGAATAGGGCATCTTGGCAACCGAGTTGAGCGATGCGAGCGCGCCGTTCTTTTCGCGATTATGCATGGGGTTGGCACCGGGAGCAAACGGCTCACCCTTCTTTCTCCCGTCGGGCGTGGAGCCTGTCTTTTTGCCGTACACGACATTGGAGGTTATTGTGAGTGCCGAAAGCGTATGCTCTGCGTTTCTGTAAGCCGGAGTCTTGCGAAGCTCGGCTATTGTGTCCTCAAGCAATGCTTTTGCGATATTGTCAACACGGTCGTCGTCGTTTCCATACTTCGGGAAATCACCTGTCGTCTCAAAATCGACTATATACCCGTTCTCGTCACGTATGGGCTTAACGTTTGCGTACTTGATAGCCGAAAGAGAGTCTGCGGCAACCGAGAGTCCCGCTACGCCGAATGCCATAAAGCGGTGCACATCGGTATCGTGAAGCGCCATTTGGATTTTCTCATACGCATACTTATCGTGCATAAAATGGATTACATTCATAGTATTGACATAAAGCCTGCAAAGCCATTTAAGGTAAGTCTTGTATCTCTCAACCACCTCGTCGTAATCAAGCCTGTCGCCCTCAATCGGGTTAGTCTGCGGTCCTATTTTTTCGCAGTAAACATTGTCGTATCCGCCGTTTAATGCGAGAAGCAAAAGCTTTGCAAGGTTGCAGCGCGCACCGAAAAACTGCATCTGCTTGCCTACCTGCATAGCGGAAACGCAGCAGGCTATGGCGTAATCGTCGCCGTAAATCGGGCGCATAACGTCGTCGTTTTCATATTGTATGGAGTCGGTGTCCTCCGAAACCTCGGCGCAAAAGCGTTTAAAGTTTTCGGGCAAGCCCTGCGACCAGAGAACAGTCATATTGGGCTCCGGAGCCGAGCCGAGAGTGTAAAGCGTATTGAGCATTCTGTACGAGTTTTTCGTGACGAGAGTTTTACCCTCGTTTGTCATACCACCGATGCTCTCGGTTATCCACATAGGGTCGCCGCCGAACAGCTCATTGTATTCGGGAGTGCGAAGATGGCGAGCCATGCGCAGCTTCATAACAAAATCGTCTATCAGCTCCTGAGCACCGCTCTCAGTGAGTACGCCCCTATTGATGTCGCGTTCAATATAGATGTCAATGAACGTGCTTGTCCTGCCGAGCGACATAGCCGCTCCGTTCTGCTCCTTGATTGCGGCAAGATATGCAAAGTAAAGCCACTGAATCGCCTCGCGCGCGTTGCTTGCCGGCGAAGATATGTCATAGCCGTACATCTGCGCCATTTGCTTTAGCATTTCCATAAAGTTAAGCTGTTTTTGCAGCTCCTCGCGCAGCCTTATGACCTCCTCTGTCATATCCTTATTTTCAAGCGCGATTTTATCTGCCTTTTTAAATTCGATAAGCGTATCCATACCGTAGAGGGCAACTCTGCGATAGTCTCCTATTATTCTGCCTCTTCCGTAGGCGTCGGGCAAACCGGTGAGCAGCGCAATATGGCGCGCCTTTCTCATCTCACTCGTATAGGCTCTGAATACTCCGTCGTTGTGAGTTGTCTTATATCTGAACTCGTCCTCGATTTTATCGGACAGCTCATAGCCGTAAGCCTTTGCCGCCTCACGCGCCATACGCATACCGCCGAAGGGATTTACACCTCGGCGCAGGGGGCTGTCGGTCTGAAGCCCCACGATAAGCTCCTTTTCCTTGTCAAGATAACCGGGCGCATAGGTGACGAGAGATGAAACGGTTTCGGTATCGACAGACAGCACTCCGCCGTTTTCACGTTCCTCGTCAAGAAGCTTTGAAAACTTTTCCATAAGCTCCTTTGTACGCTCGGTGGCTCCGCTCAAAAAGGAGCTGTCGCCCGTATATTCCGTGTAATTCCTTTTGATGAAATCACTGACGTTTACTTTTTCGTTCCATTCGCCGGGATTAAAGCCTTCCCACGCTCTTGAAAACTCCATTTGCCATCTTCCTTTCACAGATGCCTCGAGGCATATATACATAAATAAATTACAATATAAAAGGGCAGCCCCCGAAAAAGAGGCTGCCCAGACGGTCGGCTTTTTGTACGCCGCGTTCCCCGGCAGTTTAGCCTGCCTGCCCAAAAGGGCTTTCCGTCAGTTGCACGGCGCCTATATATTGTGGTGCTATTATATCACCACACAATATATATGTCAACATATAAATTAAAAATGTTTATTCTGCGCTCTTCAGCGATTCAACCATATCTATCTTTTTAAGCCTGAAATACATAACGAAGTTGACTATCGCCGTAAACAACACAGTAAGCAAAATACTTGCGAGATAGCTGATAACCGTCATTTCCTTACCGAACATAATATAGTCCGTCTCAATGGTGCTCATAACATACGCGTGAAGAATTATACCCAGAACTATACCGAATATCACACCGAAAATCGTCAGTACAATATTTTCGCGGTACACGTAAAAGGCAAGCTCCTTGTTGTAGAAACCGAGAACCTTGAGCGTTGCAAGCTCACGCCTGCGCTCGGTGATGTTGATGTTATTGAGGTTATATAGAACCACAAACGCCAAAAGCCCCGCAGCAACTATCAGTATTACAACTATAAACAGTAGGCTGTTCATAACGGAGCTTATCTGTTTCTCGGTGGTGCTGTTCATGGTAACCGAATTTATCGCGCTCAAATCCATAAGCTGCTTTGATAAAGTCTCATCGTCCACGGTACCGTCCGTTTTAATGAAGATGGTATTGAGTGAAGCCGTCTCGTTAAAAAGCTGCTTATATACATTCGGCGTCATATAAATGTAGTGGTACATATAGTTTTCGACTATTCCGGCAACCTTTACGGGTTCGGTTGCAGTGCCTGTCTCGCTCGTCTTGAAGGTCACGGTGTCACCCGCGGAAACACCTAGAGTCTTGGCGAGCTTTTCGGTTATGATAACACCGGAATCATCCATAACATAGGTGTTTTTGCCGTCGCGCGACGAAAGGTTAACGTAATCCGCCATTCGTGAGGTATCCTGCGGAACTATGACATACGCGGTTTTTTCTTCACCGTTTGCGTCGGTATAGAGCATTGAGCGATATGTCTGCAAATACTCAGTAACACCGTTCATGGTATTGACCTCGGCAAGCGACTGACGTTTTTCCGCTCGTGTAGCCTCGGAATTTATACCTGCGGTACCGGCAAAATGCCACACCTTTTCAAACTGGTTGCCCGTCATTGATTTTATTGAATCGTTGAGTCCGAAGCCGACAAGCAGCAGAGCCATACAGCCCGCAACGCCGGCTATTGTCATAAACAGGCGTTTTTTATATCTGAACAGGTTTCTGCAAGCCGCCTTCTGTGCGAAGTTGAGGTGCTTCCAAATAAATCCGACTTTTTCGAGAAGTATGCGTTTGCCCGCCTTCGGTGCCTCGGGGCGCATCAGCAGTGCCGGCGATGAGCTCAGCACGCGATAGCACGCAGCCAGCGTCGCTCCGGTCGTGCAAATAATCGCAAGAAGCGAAGCGAGCAATGCGTCAAATACGTCCGGCTTCACCACGGTATTATGAAGCCCTATATACACAAGCTTATACGTGTTAACCGTGAGCAGAGGTATTGTGCTCTCGCCGAGAAGCACGCCGAGCACACTGCCGATTGCGGTAGCAAGCAGAGCATAAAGCACATATTTTGCCGCTATTGCGCCCTTTGTGTAACCGAGAGCCTTTAATGTGCCTATCTGCGTTCTCTGCTCCTCGACCATTCGCGTCATGGTTGTGAGAGATACCAAAGCGGCAACAAGGAAGAATATCACGGGGAACACCGAGCCTATTGAGCCCATACCGTCCGTATCACTCTTATATGCCGTGTAAGACGGAATGGTTTCGCGGTCAAGCACATACCATGTGGGCTTTTCCACGTTTAATATCTTATCCTCGGAGTCCTCAAGCTTTTGCTGTGCCGCTTCAAGCTCGTCGGCAAGGTCCTGCTTTGCCTGCTCGTACTCCTCATTTTTGCGGTCAAGCTCGATTTGAGCGTCCTGAATTTGTTTTTCAGCCTCTTCAAGAGCCGCCGGAGCCTCGTTGACCTTTTTCTGCGCATCCTGAAGTGCCGTTCCGCCGTTATTTACGGCGGTTTGAGCGGCAGCTACCTGCTGCTTGGCATTATCTATTGTGTTTCGCGTATTGGCAAGCTGAGTTTTGTAGAACTGAAGCGTCGCCTTTGCGGCTATGAGATTATAGCTCTTTTGGAGATACTCATCAGAGGACATGGAGCCCTTGCCGTCATCAAGTTCCTTTTGCATTCTCTCAATCTCCGCCGCGGAATCCGAGACCTGCGATTCAAGCTCCTTATACTTTTTTTCCGCATCAACAAGCGAGGCCTTTGCGTTGTCTATCTGGCTTTGACTTACAACGAGAGTATTGGCGTTTGAATTGATAAGGTCCTGCGCATTCTGTATTTCAAGCTTTTTGCTTGCAAGATCCGCCTTACCGGTTTCTATTGCCGCCTGAGCGTCCAAAAGCTGCTGATACGCGTCGCCGAGCTGACCCATTGCGGTGTCCTTTTCCTCTTCGAACTTCAGCTTTGCATCGTTTATATATGTCGCCGTTTCGTTTTTATATTCGCTGTATCTTATGTCGCAGCGTCTGTCGGCTATGCCGTTTATTCTGTCTTTTACCTTTGAAATAAGCTCGGTGTAATCGCTTGAATAGCATCCGAGTGCCATGGCATCCTTAACGGTTATATGAACGCTTGTATAGCAGGACATCGTAAAGGCCTGCTTCGGGACTATCAAAAATCCGTTTATTCTGCCCGTGCCTATCGCCGCGGAGCCTCTGTCGCTGTCCATATACATTGACGTCGTACCGACGCCGACAATCGTAAATTCATCGGTGGCAAGATATTTGCTCACCTTTTCATCGGTGCCTGTGGTGAGCTTTACCGTGTCGCCTATTTTATATCCCGTAGCGTCAAGAAAACTGCGGTCTGCTATACACTCGTTATAGCCCTGGGGAAAACGTCCCTCGCTGACTCTTACAAGGCTTATGCCGTCGTTTAGTGACATTACCTTTGTAACGGCCTCGGAGTTGCCGGTATCGCAGAGGAAATCCTGCTCATATGTGCCCTCCGCGTCCTGCACGCCGTCAACCTTTTTAAGCGCGTCAACATCTTTATCGGTCATACCGAGAGTCCCCGCGACTCTTATATCCATAAGGTTTTCACTGTCGTATTGCTTATCCGCCGAGGCCTGCATGGCCGGCTTTGCGGCGCGCAGTCCCGAAAAGAACGCTACGCCCAAAACAACGATAAGAGTTATAGACAGGAACCTGCTGAAATTCAGCTTTATTTCCCGCTGAAAATCTTTTCTCATTCCTTTTGTCATTTAACGTGTACCTCTCTCTGTCAAATATAATATTCGGTATTTTACCACTCGATATACTCGACGGGAGTCGGGTGCTCGTTGAGAAGAAGCTTGTCAACTCTGCCGTTTTTGACCTTAATTACCTTGTCTGCCATGGGAGCAAGTGCGGAGTTGTGGGTGATTACAATAACTGTAACTCCTTTTTCACGGCAAGTGTCCTGCAAGAGCTTCAGTATTGATTTACCGGTTATATAGTCGAGCGCACCCGTAGGCTCGTCACATAAAAGCAGCTTGGGGTTTTTTGCAAGTGCTCGCGCTATTGAGACTCTCTGCTGCTCGCCGCCGGAGAGCTGAGCCGGAAAATTATCAAGCCTGTTGCCGAGTCCGACATCCTTCAAAACATCCTTTGCACTGAGCGGGTTTTTTGATATTTGAAGCGCAAGCTCCACGTTTTCAATCGCTGTGAGGTTACCGACAAGGTTATAGAACTGAAATACAAATCCGACGTCGTCGCGGCGGTATTTGGTAAGCTCGTTTTCGTTGAATTTGGTTATATCTACATTGTCAACGTAAATCGTACCGGACGTAGCGGTGTCCATTCCGCCGAGAATGTTAAGTATCGTCGTTTTTCCGGCTCCGCTCGGACCTACTATTACAACAAATTCGCCCTTGTCTATGCCGAAGCCTATTTCATCGACGGCTTTTATTTCAACCTCGCCCATTTTGTAGGTCTTGGTTACGTCTCTGACCTCAATAAATGCCATATTTCAAATCCTCTTTTCCTTGTCTGTAGCTTAATTATTCTATGCCCTTGAGAGCTTCTATTTCGGACTTGTCCACCTGAATTTTTGCGTCCTTTAAAAGCTTCACCTCGTGGCGGTCAACCACAAGCGGAGCGGCGTCGGGACGGCGGTCGAGCCTTATCTTCAGGATTCCCGTTATAAGGTTGTTCTCTATAACGGTTCCTCTGCCCTCGCGCGTTTCCACGATTGCCCCGACCTTAGGGGTATGCCTTAAAAGATGCTCGTAGGCGTCCTGCTCGTATTTGAGACAGCACATAAGTCTGCCGCAGGTGCCGCTTATTTTTACGGGATTCAGCGACAAGCCCTGCTCCTTTGCCATTTTTATGGAAACAGGCTGAAAGTCGCCGAGAAAGGTCTTGCAGCAAAACGGTCTGCCGCAGATGCCGAAGCCGCCGAGCATTTTTGCTTCGTCTCTCACGCCTATCTGCCTTAGTTCTATTCTCGTCCTGAACACGGACGCAAGGTCCTTTACAAGCTCTCTGAAGTCCACCCTGCCGTCGGCGGTAAAGTAGAACAGTATCTTGCCGCCGTCAAAGGTGTATTCAACATTTACAAGCTTCATATCAAGCTTGTGCTTGAGTATTTTTTCTTCGCAGACGGAAAATGCCTTCTTCTCTTTTTCAGCGTTTTCCCTGACTCTTTCGAGGTCGGCCTTTGTAGCGGCTCTTATAACCGATTTGAGCGGCTTTACTATTTCGCTGTCATCGACAACGGAGTTACCCATTGTGACCTCGCCGCACTCCACGCCGCGCGCGGTTTCGACTATTGCCCTGTCGCCCTTCTCAAACGTTTTGCCGTCAGGGTCGAAGTAGTATACCTTACCCACCTCTTTAAATCGTATTCCGACAACTTCTGCCATTTGTATGTCTTCCTTTCGGAGCTATTTTATATTATTTACCCACAGCCTCTCGCAGCTTGTAGCAAAGCGAGGTAAGCAGCAGATTTTGATTCTGATTCATTGCCGCGCCGTCAAAAAGCTCATCGAGCACGCCGCAGCATCGGTATAATTTATCGGCCGTGAGCACTGAGGACAGCTCTCCTGCCGTTTCGGAAAATTCCGGAGTCGCCGCCGCATGAAGCTTGATTTTAACGGCGTCGAGGAAAATGCTTTTGAGACAGAGAACCGTATTTTTAAATCCCGTCCTGTCCTTTTCAAGAGGGCTCACCGCAGCCAAAAGAGACGTTTCCGCGGGACTTAACAGTGCCTTAGCTATTTTTTGCGCCAAATCGGCGGTATCCTCGTCAAAAAGAGCCGAGTCATTTTCAGACCCGAGCGAAAATACCGTCGCACGCGACAGCACCGTGTCAAGCATTGCGGAGCGACTCGGACACGTCATAATAAAATACACGTATGAGGGCGGCTCCTCAAATATTTTGAGAAGTGCGTTCTCACCGCTGTCGTTCATATTTTGAACTTCTTTTAAAATGTACACCTTTTTGTCACCGTCATTCGGCAGGACAAAGCAATCGGAGCGCACGGCGCGGCAGGCGTCAACCTTAAAAGCCGCGTCGGAGCTTATGTCTCCGTATTCACGCATATCCGGGTGCGACAAAGCCTCACATTTCACGCAGGACGGGCAAACACCGCACGGATGTGCGCCGCTGCTCACGCAAAGCAGGCTCTGCGCTATAAAACGCGCCGCCGAAAGCCGCAGCTCGGCAGAGCCGCCCTCAATAAGCATTGTATTAGGGAACGATAAGGTGTTTATATACGGCAAAACCTCTTTTTTAAAGCTCTCGCCGAATGAAGAAATGTCTGCCGTCATATCTTATAGAACTGCTCGACATCCACCACAAAGACCGTGGCTCCGCCAACCGAAACTTCAACTGGAACGGTTAGCATGGAATCGCCTATATATGTTGAATTAACGGGAGTAGTCTGCTTGCGCTGACTTGAAAACTCCTCTATTACGGCAAGCGCGTCACCGACCTTTTCGTCCTCCACACCCGTGAGCATGGTGACGTTACCCGCACGGAGAAATCCGCCGGAGGTGGCAAGCTTTGTTACCATAAAGCCCGCCTTGTTAAGCTCGGAGATGACCAAGGATGCATCCTCGTTGTTGACAATAGCTATTAAAAGTTTCATAATGTCCTCCTTTCAATTTAAAACGACATATGAATTTATATTTGCGAAAGTGCTATAAACAGCGGCATTGTTATTATCGACAGAAGGCTTGCCACGGCGACGACCTGTGAGGCCGCGGCACTGTCCTTGCCGTACTTTGCCGCAAACATAACGGTATTGTTTGCACTCGGTGCCGACGCGGAAATTATAAGCGCCGTCAAAAGTGTTCCCTTTACGCCCATAAGCTTCAGCACCGCCAAAATCACAGCCGGCAAAGCTATGAGCTTTAAAAACGATACGAGATAAGTGTCCTTTTTTAAAAACATCGTTTTCAGATTTGTTTTTGAAAGATATGTGCCGAACATTATCATGGCAAGCGGCGTATTAAGACCGGCAACGTAATTCACGGGAACCGAAATAAGAGACGGAAGCCTGATATTAAAGAAAAACAGCGGCAGTCCCAAAAGCACCGACACTACTCCGGGATTGAGTATCAGCCATTTCGGATTGAAACCGGTTTTTTTCGCGCTTTCGCCCGACATAAGATAGATGCCGTGCGTAAATGCGAATATATTAAACGGAATCAACACACCCGAGCAAAAGAACACGCCCTCTGCTCCGAGCTCTGCCTCGGCGAGCGGCAATGCCATATAGCCGACATTTCCGTATATCGCCGCATACTTATATATGCACGACAGATTTTTGTCGGTCCTGCGCCAAAACGGAATACAAATCACTATTGCAATGACGTGCAAAATCGTTCCTCCCAGAAACGACATCAGCATACCGCGAACATTTTCACCGGACATTTCGACTGACGAAAATGACTGAATTATTATGGCAGGCGTAACTATATAAAAAAGCAGGTCGTTTGTGAGCCTTGCCGCTTTTTCCGTATAGATTTTAGTCCTGTCGCATATAAAGCCGAGAAGAACCAGTACATAGAGAATAAACACCTGCTTCGCGGCTGTTGCCACGTCGGAAAGAAACATAATTATTTACACCGCCGATATGTCAGTTGATTTTGTCAGCCTTGGCTGCCGTTTCGTCCTCACTCGGCGCATTGTCCTCGGACTCCGGTCTGCCGTGCTTCATCTGATGGCGTATGTATACAATCGCAAAAAACGCAAATGCCGGATCGGTTACGGAAAATCCGAGCTCGGACGGCAGGCGGTCTCTTTTTCCGCACAGCGTAATTACAAGACGGGAAACGCCTATCACCGCCGCCAGCATCGCAGCCGGCATACCGTATGAGACAAGCTTTTTAAACTCGCCCTTGTCGGCAACGTCGGAGGAAATCTTCGCAAACGACATAAAGAACAGCATCACAAGCGCAAGCTCAAGCATTTCGAGCATAAGCTCCGAAACGTTTATAAAGCTGATCTTGGTCATAAACCTTGTTATCATTTTGCACATAGCCCAGAAAAGCGGAGCCAGAGCGAGCACCTTATAAGATGTAAAATCGGCCTTGTCATTAAAATACGAAAGTGCAAAAACTATAAAATAAACACAGGCGATTATTCCGAATATGCTCTCAAAAAGCGACGCAAACATCCCGTTTGAGAAAAAATATCTCATAAACGACACGTCGAGGTTACTCGAAAAATCGCTGCAGGACGCGGAGAACGACAGCATCGAATCCGCAGAATCATATGCCGTGCCGACAGCCATAACAACGGCCGCCGCTCCGAGAAGCTTGTTTTTACACATAGCTGGTCTTGAAGCTCTCGTATCATCGGAAAGCCTCGAAAATACGATAAGCAGCGCCGTAAACACAACAACTGCGACATACATAAAGTAAACGCTGAAATTGATTTTTTTGTAAAATCCCGTACTGCCCGTATCTATTATCGCAAACAGCTGATATATACGCACCGGCAACAGCACGGCCGCTCCTGCGGCAAGCGTTATGAGAATCTGTTTAAAATTAAAGCTTTTTTCGAAGCCCGTTTTTTTCATTTATAAGAGTCCTTCCGTTTTTATCTTTCCTCGGACGGAACGTAATCCGGCACTATGTGGTCAATATTGCGTTCGGCAATCGGAACAAACGCTCTCGGAAGAGCGACGCTCTTGTATGCGGGTCGCATTATGCGGCTGCCGGAGCACAGCTCCTCAAGACGGTGAGCGCACCAGCCGGAAATTCTTGCCGCCATAAACATCGGAGTGAAAAGCTCCGGCGGAATTCTGAGCATATCGTATATAAGCCCCGAATAAAGATCCACGTTTGCGCACATTTTTTTCTTTTCGCCCTTATACTTATAGAAAAGCTCGGGAGTGAGCTCTTCGACAAGAGAAATTATCTTGTAGTCATCGGCAAATCCGTATTTTTCCGCCTTTTGCGAGGCAAATTCCTTTAAGAGTACGGCGCGCGGGTCGGAAAGAGTATATACCGCGTGACCCATACCGTAGATAAGGCCTGTTCTGTCGCCCGCCTCTTTATGAATGACCTTGGTGAGATAGTCCGCCACCTGGCCCTCGTCTGTTGGGTTGCTGACGGTTTTTTTGAGGTCGGCTATCATATTGTGAACCTGAATATTCGCGCCGCCGTGCTTCGGCCCCTTGAGCGAGCCTATACCTGCGGCGATTGCGGAATAGGTATCCGTTCCCGTTGAGGTTATGCAGCGTGTTGTAAACGTGGAGTTGTTTCCGCCGCCGTGATCGGCGTGAATAATCATACACAGGTCAAGTATTTTGGCCTCTTCATCGGTAAACTTGCGGTCGCTCCTTATTGTATGGAGTATGGACTCCGCCGTGGAGAGCGCTTTATCGTTCTGGTGGATATACATACTCTTGTGGTCGTATGCTCTGCGCTTTACCTGATACGCATATGACATAATGGTGGGTATCTGCGCTATGAGCTTAATGGACTGACGCAGCACATTTTCTATTGAAAGATCGTCGGGATTGTTGTCATATGAATACAGCGCGAGAACGCTCCTTGCGACCTTATTCATAATATTCGGCGACGGAGCCTTCATTATCATATCCTCTATGAAATCGTCGGGGAGCTCTCTTGCCTCGGCGAGAACCGCTCTGAATTTATCAAGCTGTCCCTGCGTCGGCAAATCACCGAGAAGAAGCAGCCAAACCACCTCTTCGTAGCCGAAGCGGTTTTCCTTTTGGCAGTTTCTCACTATATCGGTCATATTTATACCGCGGTAAATAAGCTTGCCCTCCTTTGGCACTCTTTCACCGTCGTCTATGTAATAACCCTCAACAGAGCATATTCTCGAAAGCCCTGCCATAACGCCGGTACCGTCGGAATTACGCAAGCCGCGCTTCACGTCGTAACGATGATAATCATCAAGCTTTATCTGGTTATTGCGTATAAGCTCTTCCTTCAGGGACGAGAGCGAATCGTCAAGTTTAGGAGAATGGTTGTAAGACAAATTTAAAACCTCCTGACTTACATTTAAGCGGACATATTAACTCATTTTAAGCATATAATTATAGATATAATATTTTATCTTAAAAATCACAATAAGTCAATAAAATTAGGGAGGTCAATTATGAAAACATACGGTATTTTATGCTTTGTTTTGGCACTTTTTATGATACTTACGCCGCTGTTATCGCTCGACTACTCCTCCTTTTCTCTCTCCAACGTCAAAAGCACCTTTCAAAAGGAGAACGACAGCAAGGACGAGGAAAAGCTGCTTGACGAAAAATCCGACAGCGTAAAAATAAAATCAGCCGCGAGCGGCAACGTGGCTACCGCCTCAACAAAGGAATACATAATAGGCTGCGTCGCCGCCGAAATGCCCGCAACATACAGCACGGAGGCCTTAAAAGCACAGGCGGTATGCGCCTATACAAACCTTGTAAGGCTTAAGAAAAATCCCGATTCCTCGCTTTCGGGCGCCGACATATCGGACGACCCCGGACGCCATCAGGGCTATTACGACACCGAAACACAAAAGGAAAAATGGGGCGATAAATACGACGAATACCGAGCCAAAACGGAGGAGGCGGTAACCGACGTTCTCGGCAAAACAATAGTGTTTAACGGCGAGCCGATTGTGGCGGCATACTGTGCAATTTCACCCGGCAGAACCGAGAGTGCCGAAAATATATGGGGCGGAAAAATCGAATATCTCGTCTCGGTCACAAGTCCCGGCGACAAGCTCTCGCCGGACTGCATAAAGGAAATATCTCTCTCCGCGGACGAGGTCAGAGAATACACAAAAAACGACCCCGAAATAGTCTTGGGAGACGACCAAAGCGGCTGGATAACCGATATAGTTTACACGGACAGCGGCTCGGGCGTAGTGAAAAGCCTGAAGGTCGGCGGCAAGAGCTTTACCGGAAACTCCTTCAGAGCACTTTTTTCGCTGAGAAGTCCGGCGTTTACGCTCGAGCAAAAGGACGGTGCGTTTTTCTTTAAGACATACGGCTACGGGCACAGCGTCGGTATGTCGCAGTACGGGGCGGATTATATGGCAAAACAGGGCAGCACTTACGAGGAAATTCTCGCGCACTACTATCCGAACACCGAAATTATTTGAAAGTTTATAAGTGCGGTTATTCATCTTTTTTGTCACGGTAATTATTTTTTTAAATGTCTTTTTACGCATTTTTGTTTGTTTTCACGTGTCTCAGCGAATACAAATTCACTTTATCGTTATAATACACAAAAGTATCGCCGGAGGCAAAATGAAATTTTACGCCGTGTTTCTTGCAAATATAAAGCACATAATATAAAATATATACCGTAATAAAAACGGTGCGGGGCTTTATTCGCTCGGTGCCGAAAAGGAGACTAAAAATGAGCTATATTGACGAAGTGCTTAACCGCACAACGACAAGGTACGACTATCAACCCGAATTTTGCCAAGCTGTCACCGAGGTTCTTAAATCCATAGAGCCTGCCGTTGAGAGAAATCCGAAGTATCAGAAGGCGGCTCTTCTTGAGAGGCTTGTGGCACCGGAAAAGGCAACAGTATTCAGAGTTCCGTGGGTTGACGACAACGGCACGGTTCACGTAAACCGCGGCTACCGTGTTCAGTTTAACAGCGCGATAGGTCCTTACAAGGGCGGCCTTCGCTTCCACCCGTCGGTCAATATGAGCATAATTAAATTCCTCGGCTTTGAGCAGATTTTCAAAAACTCGCTTACCGGTCTTCCCATAGGCGGCGGCAAGGGCGGTGCGGATTTCGACCCCAAGGGTAAGAGCGACTACGAAATAATGAGATTTTGCCAGTGCTTTATGACAGAGCTTTACAAGGTTATAGGCCCCAACTCCGACGTGCCTGCAGGCGATATAGGCGTAGGCGGCAGAGAGATAGGCTACCTCTTCGGTCAGTACAAAAAAATTACCGGCCGTCACGAGGGCGTGCTCACCGGTAAGGGCCTCTCCTACGGCGGCTCACTCGCAAGAACAGAGGCTACCGGTTACGGCCTTATCTATCTCGTTGAGGAAATGTTAAAGAATCACGGCAATTCCATCGAGGGCAAAACGGTTGCCGTTTCGGGCTCGGGCAACGTTGCAATTTATGCCATAGAAAAAGCTCAAATGCTTGGCGCAAAGGTAGTTACCGCAAGCGACTCAAGCGGATATGTCTACGATAAGGACGGCATAGACGTAGCGCTCTTAAAGCAGGTCAAAGAGCAGGAAAGAGCGAGAATAGTAAGGTACACCGAATTAAAGCCCACCGCAAAATTCGTTCCCGGCAAGAGAGTATGGGAGGTTCCCTGTGACGTAGCTCTGCCGTGCGCCACTCAGAACGAGCTGTCACTTGACGACGCAAAAGAGCTTATTAAAAACGGCTGCATAGCAGTAGGTGAGGGCGCAAATATGCCGTCCACCATCGACGCGACAAACGCATTTTTACAGAGTAAAGTGCTCTTTGCTCCGGCGAAAGCGGCAAACGCAGGCGGCGTTGCAACCTCTGCGCTTGAAATGAGCCAGAACAGTGCACGTATGATTTGGACCTTTGATGAGGTTGATGAAAAACTCAAGGATATTATGGAGAGCATTTACGGCCACATGGCAAATGCCGCAAAGGAATACAGCACCCCCGACGACTTTGTTGCCGGCGCAAACATTGCAGGTTTCTTAAAGGTAGCCGACGCGATGATGGCACAGGGTATAGTATAATTTATAAGCAAAAACCAACTGGAGTCACAGTTAAAAACAACTGGAGCCGCAGTTTAAAACTGCGGCTCTTTTTTTTCGTCCGAATTTACATTCGGCATAAATTAAATCGAATTTTAATTGTTGTTCTTTTTAAATGCCGTGCAAAGCTCGTATATTACAATACCCGCCGTACCGACCGCAAAAATAATCACGGAAGCTATGCCGCCGGCCGTCATGTGCGCGACCCCTGCCGCATCAAAATCGGCGCCTGTGCCGAGAAAACCGGCAATCAAAAAAATCATCGGCATTGAAAATGCGGGTATAACATACATCTTGGACGGCAAGTCGCGCATTATGACCGCAAACGCGAATGTAACGACAAACAGCAAGACGAGCGCCCACACCAATGCCGGAAAATCATTTTCATTACAAAATATCTCTTTCCTCACAAGCATACGCAAAAAGCCGAAAATGCCGAGTGCCGCCTGAAAAAGCGCAGTCAGAGAAATAAGAGCCTTATCTCTTGTCTTTAACATTGTTATCATCTCCTGTTGTTATATTGCAATGCCTCATTTATCGGCTTTTTTAAGCACATGACGAAGCTCAATTACTATCGTGCATACGGTAATGACCGCAAAAGCGATAATTGCAATTACGCCTGCCGCCGTCAAACGCACGTTCCAATCGGAGTCGTATGCGGAACCCGCGAAACCGCATACCGCCGCCAGCTGAAACAGCAGAGGACAGCAAAGAGCCGGCAGGCTGTATATTTTGGCCGGCAAATTGCGCATAATAACAGAGAAAATAACAGTTACGGCAAACAGTGCCGCAAGGCTTATTTCAAGCTCAAGCAGTTCGCTTTCGCCACCCGCGATAAGAGTTTTCCACGCAAACATACGGTAAATAAAAACCGCACCGTACACCGCCTGTATAACCGCAGTCAGAGAAATTAAAATTTTATCTCTCGTATTTAACATAAATACCAACTCCTTATTTTATATTGAAAGGGAGTAACACTTTTTATGATCCGCTTTCCTATCACCTCCCGAAAAACACAAAAAGAGCTGTGGGCAAAGGGTCCACAGCTCTAAATCCTTGTTTACATTACACCGCACAGACCGCATTTGCCCCGACACACTCTTCCGCTTAAAGGCGTGTCATCTGTCTGTAATGTATCATATAAAATGTTAGTTGTCAATAACTTTTTTGTTAAATTTGCACATAAGGTGTTTTGCCGTCGGTTAAACCAACGAACCTATGCGAAAGAGAGTGCGCGCGTTTTTATCGGTCTCAAAAAGCAGCTCTTCTACCGCTTCGCCCCTCACCGCGGCTATTTTTTCCGCGGTATAAGGAATCAAGAGCGATGTGCATCGTTTACCCCTGTAAGGCACGGGCGACATATACGGCGCGTCGGTTTCAAGCAAAAGCCTGTCCTTCGGCACAAAAGCCGCGACCTCTGCCGGCTTTACCGCATTTTTAAATGTGACCGCTCCGCCGAGACCTATATACATACCGAGCTTTATAATCTCCTTTGCCGTCTCCACGCTCCCCGAAAAGCAGTGCACAACTCCGCGCGGACGGTGCTTTTTAAGCAAATTCAGCGTGTCCTCATGCGCTTCGCGGTCGTGAACTATAACTGGCAGCGACAGCTCATTTGCAAGCACAAGCTGTTTTTCGAATACCTCGAGCTGTTTTTCGCGGCTGTCTCTTTCGTAGTGATAATCGAGCCCGATTTCACCGATTGCCGCCACCTTTTTTTGCGCGGCAAGCTTTTTTATATCGCCGCACCAATCGGCGGTCAGCGAATCGAGATTCAGCGCGTGGAAACCGACGGCGGCATAGATAAACGGATATTTTTCCGCAAGAGCTATCGACTTCTCGCTCGTTATTATGTCCGTACCGCAGGTGACGACGCCCGATATACCGTTTTCGGGAAACGAAGACAGCAGCTCATCGCGGTCGCAGTCAAACTGCTCGTCCTCATAGTGCGCGTGCGTATCAAATATATTTTTATACATTATCTTATTTTTGAGCCGTTCGGCATACTCTTGTCAACGAATACAACTTTAACATCGTCCTCGGAGCAGTCCGCGGCAAGTATCATACCGTTTGATTCCACTCCGCACAGCACCGCAGGCTTTAAGTTTGCGACAACAACTACCTTTTTGCCTACAAGGTCCTCGGGCGCATACCATTTTGCGATACCGCTCGCCACGGTTCTGTCCTTGCCCGTGCCGTCATCGAGCGTGAGCTTTAACAGCTTTTTCGCTTTCGGAACCTTTTCGCACGCCTTGACCTCGGCCACGCGAAGCTCAACCTTTGCGAAATCGTCAATGCCTATCTCGGCAACGCCCTCAAGCGAATTTATCATTTTCTTTTCGGCCTTCTGCTGCTCCTTCTGCTTGGCGGTCAGCTCCTCTATGAGCTTTTCACCGTCTATACGGTTAAACAGCGGCGTGGGAGTTCCCACTTTTTCACCCGACTTTAACGCGCCGAAGGCTTTGAGGCTCTCGTACGAGCGTTCGTTTGTGCCTATCTGCTCAAATATTTTTTCTGCCGTATCGGGCATAAACGGAGTTAAGAGCACCGCAAGGAAACGTATACCCTCAAGCAAATTGTAAAGCACCGTGCCGAGTCTGCCCTTTTTGCTCTCGTCCTTTGCGAGTGCCCAGGGCGTAGTCTCGTCGATATACTTATTAAGGCGGCGTGCAAGAGTGAGAATGTTCTCCGTAGCGTCGCTTATCTTGTATTCGTCAAAGCACCTGTCAACCTCAGCCACGGTCTTTAAAGCAAGCGACGATATTTCGTCGTCAAGCGGCTCTTTGTCGGCGGGAGCGGCAATTACGCCGTCAAAATATTTATTCTGCATGGCAACGGTTCTGTTAACAAGGTTGCCTATGGTGTTGGCAAGGTCGGAATTGTATCTCTCGATAAGCGATTCGTATGTTATGGAGCCGTCCTGTGCGTGCGGCATCTCGGAGAGAAGATAGTAACGCACCGCGTCAACGCCGAAATCCTTTACAAGGTCGTCGGCATAAATGACGTTTCCGCGGGATTTTGACATTTTATCCTCGCCGAAAAGCAGCCACGGGTGACCGTATACCTGCTTCGGAAGAGGCTCGCCGAGAGCCATAAGCATAATCGGCCAGTAAATGGTGTGGAATCTCACAATATCCTTGCCTATGATATGAACATCGGCAGGCCAATACTTTTTATACATATCGCTTGAGCCGTCGGGATCGTAGCCGAGCGCCGTGATATAGTTTGAAAGTGCGTCTATCCAAACATAGATGACGTGATTCGGGTCAAACGTCACGGGAATGCCCCATTTAAATGACGTTCTCGAAACGCACAAATCCTGAAGTCCGGGTTTAATAAAGTTGTTGAGCATCTCTTTTTTGCGAGCTTCGGGATAAATGAAATCGTCGTGGCTCTCGATGTAGTCCTCAAGCTGCTTCTGATATTTTGAAAGGCGCAGGAAATACGCCTCCTCTTTTGCCTTTTTAACCTCTCTGCCGCAGTCGGGGCACTTGCCGTCTACAAGCTGACTCTCGGTCCAAAAGCTCTCGCACGGGGTGCAGTACATTCCCTCGTACTCGCTCTTGTATATATCACCCTGTTCATAGAGCTTTTTGAAAATCTTTGCAACTATTTTTTCGTGGTACGGGTCGGTGGTTCTTATGAACTTATCATATGTGGTGTTAAGTACGTCGCAAATGGCGCGTATTTCGCCCGACACCTTATCGACATACTCCTTAGGAGACACACCGGCCTCTTTTGCATATTCTTCAATCTTCTGTCCGTGCTCGTCCGTTCCCGTAAGGAAAAACACATCGTAGCCCTGAAGTCTTTTGTATCTCGCTATTGCATCGGTCAAAACTATTTCATAGCTGTTGCCGATATGCGGCTTACGCGAAGTGTACGCAATAGCCGTAGTTATATAGAATTTAGGTTTTTCGCTCAAAGTACAAACCCCTTTCAAATAATATTTATATAAGACCGTTTTGCTGCTTTGCGGCGGTAACGGTGTTTTTAAGAAGTGTCGCTATTGTCATTGGGCCTACGCCGCCCGGAACGGGAGTTATGTAAGACGCCTTTTTGCTTATCTCGGCAAAATCCACGTCGCCGCAGAGCTTGCCCTCGCTGTTTCTGTCCATACCTACGTCTATAACCACCGCACCGTCCTTTACCATATCGGCGGTTACAAAGTACGGCTTACCGACGGCGGCAACAAGAATGTCGGCGCGACGTGTAACCTCTTTGAGATTTTTCGTCTTAGAGTGGCAAATCGTAACGGTGCCGTTCTGCTGAAGCAGCAGCATAGCCATCGGCTTACCCACAATATTGCTTCTGCCTACAACGACACATTCCTTGCCGCAGACGTCGATATTGTAATATTTCAGCATTTCCATAATTCCGGCAGGCGTACACGGCAAAAACGTGTGGTCGCCTATCATAATATGCCCGACGTTTTCTGCGCTAAAGGCGTCAACGTCCTTTTTCGGCGAGATTGCCTTTATCACAAGCTCGTCGGAAAGTCCCTTCGGCAGCGGCAGCTGACAAAGTATGCCGTTTACCTCTCTGTCATTATTAAGCTCGTCTATAAGTGCGAGCAGCTCCGCCATAGACGTATCTGCCGGCAAAGCATATTCGCGTGAGATTATACCGACGGCCTCGCACGCCTTTTTCTTATTGTTTACGTATGTCCTTGAGGCGGGATCGTCGCCCACTATTATAACCGCAAGGCAAACGGAAACGCCTTTTTCCTTTAATTCAAGGCACTCCTTTTTTATACCGTCCTTCAAAAAGGCAGAAACGGCTTTACCGTCAATTATCGTCGCCATCGTTTTTGCGCTCCTTTTGTCTCATCATCTCGCGGCGTTTTTCCGCGCTGATTTTATTTTTCTTTTTATCCTCCTTGCCGTCATTTAACGCGTCCGATTTTTCGGCATCCTCGCGCACCTCTACGGGTGAAAACGGCTTGGGATGTTTTTTCAGCGAAACCAGCTTTGCCGTAAGTATCGCAAAGCAAACGACAGCTATAATCATTGACAAAAGCTGTGAAACACGAAGATTTGACGAGCCTATATAAAGACTGTCCGTGCGAAGTCCCTCGACCACCGCTCTCTCCGCTCCGTATATAACGCCGTAGCAAAGTATGAGCTGCCCGCTGAATTTGTAGAATTTGCGACAAATGATATATATTACCAAAAAGCCCAAAAGGCACCATACGGATTCATACAGGAACGTCGGGTGAACGGGAACATTCGGAGACATCTCTATGCCCTTTGCCCTGAACAGAGCCTGATTTGACACTATGTAATCGACAACCTTGGAGCTTGTCATGCCCCACGGCATTGTCGTATTTGTACCGAACGCCTCTTGATTTGCATAATTACCCCATCTGCCGATGCCCTGGCCTATCAAAAAGCTCATTCCGGCAAGGTCAAGCAGCTTTAAAAAGTCCATTTTCTCAACCTTACAGGTTATGGCTGCGGCGATTATTCCGCCGATAAGGCCGCCGTAGATTGCAAGCCCGCCGTTCCAAATTTTCGGAATTTCCGAAAGATTTTGGCTGTAATAATCCCACTCAAAGGCTACATAGTAAAGCCTTGCTCCTATAATTCCGCCTATCGTTCCGTACAGCAGCACGTCAAGCATTTTGTTTAAATCCATCTTCCACTTGTAAGCCATTCTGCCGCCGAAAAGCACCGCGAGCAAAAAGCCGAACGCTATAATAAGCCCGTAGAATTTAATGCTGAACGTAGAAGAACCGATATTGAACTCTACAAAGGTCGAATACACGTTGAACGTGTGGTCTATTCCGGTAAATTTTACCGCCGTGCCGTCGGTCAAAAAAGTCATATCTTCTTTTCTCCTTTAATTACTCTTTATAACCGAGAGCACGCAGTTTTCGGTGTCAACGGAGCTTAAAAGTCTCTTTTCAACATCTTCCTTGGTGAGATTTTCAAGCACCTCCATTCCCGAGAAAACGGTCTCTCCGTTAAAGGTCGCCGATACCATCTCGTTGGCAATAGACTCTATATCGTTAAAATCGAACACCGCTCTGCCATACAGCTTGCGGCGTATGCGCTCGAAATCCTTTTCGTCCACGCCGTCCCTTTTAAGCTCGTTTATCTTACCGGAGATCAGCTCTCTGACCTTTTCGGGGTCGCGGCTCTCGCCGGAATATATCTGGCAGGCATAGCCGTAGCCCTCAAAAAATTCAAAGCCGAATGCGGTGTTTATAAGCCCGTCGGAGAGCATATCGGAATAAAGCTTTGACGTTTTGCCGGCAACAAGCTCAAGAATTATATTACTGCATATAACGTCTTTAAGACTGCGCTCCGGGGTTTTAACATCCTCCTTGTAGCCGAGTGCAAAAACCGGCGTGGCTACGGGTAAATACTCCTCCACGTAGCTTTCGCAGACTTCTTTCGGCTCCTCGTGGAATTTTCTCTCTATCTTTTTTTCGGGCTGCTTTTTAAGCACCTTGTCAGCTACGGACAAAACCGTGTCAACATCCACATTGCCCGCGACGCAGAGCACCATATTCGAAAGATTGTAAAAGGTGCCGTAGCATTTGTAGAGCAGCTCCGCCGTTATGTGAGATATAGACTCCACGGTTCCGGCAATGTCTATTCTCACGGGATGCTTTTTGTACATTCCGCGGAGCATGCCGAAGAGCACCTCCCAGGATGGCTCGTCCTGACACATTTTAATTTCCTGACCGATTATGCCCTGTTCCTTTTTAACTGTTTCGGGCGTAAAATACGGATGGGTTACAAAGTCGAGTAAAATTTCGAGAGAGCCCTTAAAGTCGCCCGAGCATGAAAACAGATAACAGGTCTTATCAAAGCTCGTATATGCGTTTGCGCTTGCACCCGTTGCGGCGTAACGCTGAAATGCGTCGAGATCCTCGCTCTCAAAAAGCTTGTGCTCAAGAAAATGCGCTATACCCTCCGGTACTTCGGTAAACTCTTTTTCGCCCGAAAGCTTAAACTGCGTATCTATTGAGCCGTAGCGCGTACCGAACATGGCGTATGACGACGCATAGTTCTTTTTGGGATACACAAGAATTTTAAGCCCCGACTGATGCTTTATTTCGTAATAGCTCTCACCGAGCTTTTCGTTTTTGATTTCTGTGACGTTATTCATCTGCGCCGTCCTCCTTATCCGTTCCCGCAAGCATATAAACGGTATCGAGCGAGAGCGCACAAGCCGTTTTCTTGACGTCGTCCCTTGTAACAGCAAGGAAGTTTTCTATTGCCTCATCCGGCGTTACTATATCGCCCGTCAGCTGCGTGCCGTAATATATGTCAAGCGCATCGGGAGTATCGTTGAAGCTGCGGTATGCGTCGCATATGGCTTTTTTGGAGGCTTCAAAATCCTCGTCCGAAAATTCGCCGTTCTTCATAATGTCAAGCTGCCTGTTTATTTCGTCAAGCACCTTTTGCCTGTTTTCTTTTTCGATTCCGCTCTGTATAACGATTATGCCCTTGCCTCTTATAAGCCTTGCCGAGCAATAATAGCAAAGGCTGAGCTTTTCGCGTACATTCATAAAAAGTCTCGAATACGGGCCGCCGCCGAATACGTCCGTCATAATGCGGCGCGAATAAAAGTCGTCGTTTTCATCGGTCATACCGCCTCTGAAGCCGAGAACAAGCTTGCTCTGATTCATGGTAAGCTCCTCGGTAAGCTCGGTTAAATCCTCCGCCTCTTCGACAAAAACGGTCTCCGGCTCATACGGCGTTCTCTCGCCGACGTCCGAAAAAGCCTCGCGTAATTTCTTTTTACAATCGTCCTCCGAAATATTGCCTATGGCGTTCAGCTGAATTATGCCGTTTTTCAGCATAAATTTCCACGCGGCAAGCAGCGATTGCGGAGTGACCTTTTTCACGTTTTCGAGAATTTCGTTTTTGGTAAGTCCGTAGATTTCGTCGGCACACATCGTCTCGAGCATACGAGTCATCGCATATGAACGTTTATCGTTGATTTCACTCTCAATATCCTCTGCGGTAAGACGTATTTCCGTTGACAGATGCTCCGGTGAAAATCCGTTTTCGTCCGCCGACGGTTTTGTAAGAAGCGATAAAAGCAACTCCAGCGACGCGCCCGTGACGCTCTTGCCGTCAAAGGTGAGACTGTCGTCTATGCAGGTTATCGAAAGCTGTATACGATAATTCTCGCCGTGTCTTGAAATGCTGCCCGACAAAAGTGCGCCGTAAAGCTCCTCCAAGCGTGAGTTCAGCTTTATAAGCGAATCGTATTTTTTTGACGAATGCACCAAATACGATGACAACACGGCATATTCGGCCGCATATTCACCCATCGGCACCAACACGTTAAGCGTAAGGCACGCCGTTTTGAACATATCGGTTTTTACGGTCAAAAGCCTAATTTTATCTTCGGTAACAGAAAGCTTTGGAGTAATTTCCATATTGCGAGAACGCCTCCGAAATAGTTTTTTGAAAGCACCTCGCCCCGAGTGCTGTTTTTCTCGCGGCAAGGCACGGCTTTTAAAGCCTATAATTATTTATTATTGTATCATATAAGCGTCGAAAATTCCACAGCTTTATAAAAAATTTAATTACCGCAATCCCAAAAATCCGCAGTATTTTTATTTTTTTCGCGGCGGCAAACAAAATCAGCTTTTTGAAGTTAATAATCACATTGAACACGGACGGCTTATGATGTTTAAGCAGGCATTGTTAAAAAATAAACAAACGCGTGATAAAGTGTATTAAATCGGCGAAACAGGCTTAGTTCGGTTTACAAAAAAATATATTTATGCTATAATTACGGCACAAAATGCAGCAAAATAATATTAACTATACCGCATTCCACGGAGGACTTACGAATTATGTCAGATTCACACAAGCTGCAAAGAGCAGCGGTTAAAGTAACGCTTGACAAGGTAATGAAATACATTGACAAGAATCCGCAGGAAAACATCTGCAAAATGCTGTCGGTGGCGGAAAAGCTCACCAAAAACATATTCCCCGCAGGCAATCTTAAAAAGATGAGGGAAGTCGTCCGGGATGATAATAATGTATGGACCAAGTACGCCCTCGGCATTTTAAACGACATTGACCGCGATGTAATCAAAAAAATGATTATGGCGTTCGGCTTTGACGCAGGCTACTACGGCACAAAGACCGTTCGCAGAAATCGCGAAAAGCTTCACTGCAACGTGCCGTTCATAATCCTTTTTGACCCCACGAGCGCGTGCAACCTCCACTGCAAGGGCTGTTGGGCTGCGGAATACGGCCACAAGCAAAGCCTCACGAACGAAGAGATGCAGAGCATTGTCTCTCAGGGCAAGGCACTCGGCACTCATGTATATATGCTCACCGGCGGCGAGCCGCTCATACGCAAAAATGACATAATAGAGCTTGCCGCAAACAATCAGGATTGCGTATTTTTAATCTATACAAACGCAACGCTTGTAGACCAAAAATTCTGCGATGACCTTAAAAGAGTCGGCAACGTCGCCCTTGCCATGAGCATTGAGGGCACGGAGGAGTCAAACGACTGGCGCCGCGGCGAGGGAGCTTACAATGCCACGCTCAAGGCGATGGAGCTTCTTAAAAAGAACAAATGCCTCTTCGGCATTTCGGTCTGCTACACGCGCAAAAACGACGAATACGTAACGAGCGACGATTTCATCGACAAGATGATAGAAAACGGCTCGAAATTCGCATTTTATTTCAACTATATGCCCGTGGGTCACGGTGCCGACAAGGAGCTTATTCCGACTCCCGACCAGAGGGAATATATGTACCGCTGGCTTCGCAAAATGCGTAACGGCAAAACGGGCAAGCCGATGTTCGTTATGGACTTCCAGGACGACGGCGAATATGTCGGCGGCTGCATAGCGGCAGGCAGAAACTATTTTCACATAAATTCCGCAGGTGACATAGAGCCGTGCGTATTTATACACTATTCCGATACAAATATACGCACTCACACGCTTCTCGAGGCGCTCAAGAGTCCGCTCTTTACCGCATATTACAAGGGTCAGCCGTTTAACGACAATCATTTAAGGCCCTGTCCGATGCTTGAAAATCCCGAGCTTTTACGCAAAATAGTAAAGGAGAGCGGAGCGCATTCCTCGGACCTTTTAAATAAAGAGGATGTCGATGAGCTTTGCGATAAATGCGTAGACTTTGCAAAGGAATGGGCACCCCGCGCCGAAAAGCTTTGGAATTCCACAAAGCACCGCGATACGCACACACAGTACTACCGCGACACCGAAGAGGGCAAACGCGAATTCGGCTGCTCCGGCAACTGTGCCCTCTGTGCTTCGCACGCCGCAGAAGCTTCCGACTCGGAAAAGAAAACGGACTGAAAACAAGAGCTTTAAAAAGTATAAAGACCGGCTGCAGCATTTTGTTACAGCCGGTCTTTCAATTAAGCACCTTTCTGTGCAAATCCGTATGTCAAAAAAATCTCACCGCAATACCGTGAACAACGAAAACAGACTGAGGGATTAAAAAGTAATTTGCTTTCTATTTAAATTCCATAAATTCCTATGAAATCCCTCCGAGTTGCCTTAACGAGGCCCACCTCACTTTACAAGGGAGGCAATGGCGAAGAGTTTGGGCCTCTTTGCCTTTTCAATATACAGAAAAAAGGTACCGGGAAAAACCCGATACCTTTGTTGTCTGTGGGGTACAGAAAAGATGTTTTTATGTTTTTTGTGGATAGAGTTGAACTCTCGGAATTTTTAATGAAATCGTTCGCGTTGCTCACGATGAAATCAAAACCTACGGTTTTGATGAAATTTTCGGCTACGCAGAAAATGAAATTAAATCCACCCATCGCCGCAGCGATTTCATACGCTGAAAGCGTATTTCATATTGCGAAGCAATATTTCACCCACCCGCAAGGGTGGATTTAGTTGAAAAGGACAGATTTCCAACGAAATCTGTCCTTTTCTGGTGGACCTGAAGAGATTCGAACTCTCGACTTCTACAATGCGAATGTAGCACTCTCCCAGCTGAGCTACAGGCCCGTGAACCCAATTATTATAACACGCGGTGTGTAGTAGGGCAAGAGCTTTTTGAAATTTCTCGCATTAAAAATGCTGTTTTAAATTTTACGCCGCAAAGCAGACTCCTTTATCGGCAGTTTGACAAGCCGACAAAGTCCCGTGCAAAGTGATTTTGCACGGGACAGCTTTTTTATTTCTGCTTTTTCTTAATCTTGTTAAGGCTTGCGTTGATTTCAAGGATTTGTTCCTTTGTAAACAAGCCGCCTGCCATCATACATACGCGCTTGACGCTGAAGCCCTTGCCCATTTCTATTATACTCTTGTTGATTTTCATACCCTTTGCCATATCCGCCATACCGCCTGTGGACTTGCCCTTGTTCTTTTTCATATTGGCACGAACCATTTTGAGAATTTTTAAAGCGAGCAATTTACCCTTTGCGGTAGCCAAAATATCGCCTATGGTGTCGTTTACGCTCATATATCCCGGCGGAGTTTCGATTTCAAACCAGTTGATAACCGCGCCCTCCTCCTGCAATACATAGTCGGGATTCGCCTTATCGACTTTGCGTATGCGGCTCTCATCGGTGCAGTCGCCTGCCTTTGCCGTAAGCACGGTTTCGCCCTCGTTCGGCACCGAGAAGTAAAAGAACGGAAATTCCCCGCGCTTTTGCACGCCGAGGCTCTTGCCGTTTGCAAAAAGCTCTACGGACGGCTCGTTTGTATAAACCGTGACGCTCGTCACGTTTTCGGGACGGTCAATATAGCGTTTACCGCAGATGTGCACAAACGGTTCATCCGACAACCACGCCTTATATGCATAAAAAGAGTCCTTTTTATATTTCCTGTCGAACGTAACAAGGCCCTTGTGATTCATTCCGTTCTCGCCGCCCTCGCTGCGTGCGTCTGCGGCAAAGTCAAACATATTCCATACGTGAGTTGACCAAAGCCACGGGCGAACGGCAATCTGACGAATTACATCCTCGTGATATTTTGCCTGATATTCCTCGGTGTAATCGCCCTGCTGCGGGTCGGAGGTATGCCAATTAAGAGCCTCGCAGCCGTATTCGCTCATACCGACGGCACGGTCGGGATATTTTTTATGGAACTTATCGAACCACGGCCCGTACATATCGGTCTTGCCGCCGTACCAACCGAAATAGTGATTGTAAGACAAAACGTCGGGAATCCTGACATACTCCTCGCCCGGGTCGCACATACTGAGCACCGCTATTGTGGTGGGGCGCGTCGGGTCGATTTTATGCACCAAATCATTGAGCATACGGTGATTTTCGATAAGCGACGAATCAGACGCACCGTTCATGGTAATTTCATTTGACAAGCCCCAAACTATTATGCTCGGATGATTTATATTCTGATAAATCAGCTCCTTCATCTGACTTACGGTATTTTCTCTGCCGCCCGGCATATGCCGCGAAATGTACGGTATCTCGGCCCAAACCGCCATACCGCGCTCATCGCATAGGTCATAAAAGACTCTACTGTGCTGATAATGTGCAAGCCGTATGGTATTAGCACCCAATTCGCATATCAAATCCATATCCTCACGGTGCTCCTTTTCGGTGAGCGCGTTGCCGATACCTGGTCTGTCCTGATGTCGCGAAACACCGCGCAGAGGACAAGGCTTACCGTTGAGGATAAATCCCTTTTGCGGATCTATGGAAAAGCTGCGGCAGCCGAACCTTACCGAAATTTCGTCTGTTTTTTCTCCGTCCTTCAAAAGCTCCGCTGTAAGAGAGTAAAGATACGGGTCCTGAGTGCCGTTCCACAGATGCGCGTTTTCGATTTCTATAACCGTCTTTCCGTCAGACGCATCGACGTTCTTTTCGCCCACGGGCTTTTTATCCGCGTCCGTCACGACAAAGCGAACGGAGCAGTCCTGCGGATTTGTGACCCTCGCGGTTATATTGATAGCTGCGGACAAGCCGCTTACCTTCGGGGCTATCATAATTCCCGACGAGCCGTAAAACTCAAGGTCAAAGTGGCTTTCATCGACTCCGATAACCGTTACGTCGCGGTAAATTCCGCCGTAAAACGTAAAATCGGCAACCTGCGGATACACCGTGTCGTTCGGGCTGTTATCGGCGTAAACAGTGAGTATGTTTTCGTCCGAAATTTCCGGAATCCTTACACGGAATGCAGAATATCCGCCGTCGTGTGAACCTATTTTTTCGCCGTTCCACCAGACCTCGGCACTGCTGTTTACACCGTCAAACTGAATGTAGTGCACGGGTTTTTCGCCCAATTCCGCTTTTTTAAGCAGCTTTACATAGCAGCATTTGCCCCTGTAATAATCGTTTCCGCCGTCCTGACCGTCGGTGCCGTTCCAGGTGTGCGGCAGGTTGACGCTTTCCCAATCCTCCGGCAGAGTTTTAGGAACAGGCTGCTCTTTTTTTGAAAAAAGCCAATTTTTGTTTATATTTATTACTTCTCGCATAGCTTTCCTCCGTGGAAATTATAAAATCACTCTTGTGTTTTTTCTTTTTTATCTTTACCGTCTTTGCCGTTTTCCTGTGCGTTATCGTCAAGAGTATACAAAAACAGCATACTTAAAAAGCTGATGATTGCACCGATAAAAGGAAGAAATGCGGTTACGAAATATATTTTTTCGGGAACGCCCGGTGCCTGCTCAAGCGCGCCGAGGTTCTGATTGTAGCCGGTTGCGCCTATTGCGTAGCTTACTACCGCGGCTCCTACGCCCTGCGCGATTTTACGGAAAAGAGAATAGGTTGCATATATGGAGCTTTCCTCACGACGTCCCGTTTTTTGTTCCTGATAGTCAATGCAATCCGCAACGAGCGCCCACATAAGTGTGAGGTAAAACGCAGTGCCGAACATTGAAACGGCTACGAGGGCTATCCAGACATAGGGATTTTTTATTCTTACAAACGCCGCAATCCCTGCCGAAAGAGCCGACAGTAAAAACGGGTATGTGCAAAGCTGCTTTTTGCTGAATTTTTTAAGCATGGGCCTTGCAAGGACTATTCCGAGTGCTATGGGGCAGCCCGCAAGCATGGAGGCAATCGTTATAAGCTTCGTGTTTTGAAAATAGCACATAAACACGTACGGCATTGATGTGGTTACGGTCATCATAAGTGCTAAGTAAGCGACGGTGCTTATGGTGGCACCCATCATCGGCTTATTCTTAAAGAATGACTTCAAAGTGGCAAAATAGTTGAATTTCTGCTTTTCCGAAGCAACGGCAGGTGCCAAGCGCTCGGTTGTCATACGTCTGAGCAGCCAGAATGAAACAAGCCCTATGGCGCCCATAACGCCTACAAAAACGATAAACAGCTCACCTCTGGGGTTATCGTTTTTATCATAGACCAAAAGGGGCAGTAATATCATAATCGGAATCTGAGCACACATAGCGCCGATACTGCGCCACGTTGACAGCGCGGAACGACCGTCGGGGTCGTTTGTGATGCAGCTCTGCATAGAGCCGTAAGGCACGTTTACGCTTGTGTAGGCAACGCTCCAAAGGCAGTATATACCGAGGCACATAGCAACTTTTACTCCGTACGGGGCATTCGGAGCATAGATAAACAAAGCTATGCTTGAAAGAAGCAGTACGGGGCTTGCCCATTTTATCCACGGCTTAAATTTACCGTCTTTTCCCGGCTTTGTCGCATCGCAAAGACCGCCTATAATGGGGTCGTTTATCGCGTCGAAAATTTTACCGAGCAAAATGAGAATCGCAAAATGCTTCGGGTTTATCTTCATACAAGTAACATAGAACAGCATAAGATAGCTGTTTATGAACGCAAAGCTCATATTACAGCCGAAGTCACCGAAAGCATAGCCGATTTTGTCGCGCATGCCGAACGGGCGCAGGGTTTTGCCGTTGTCCATAAGGGACACCTCCGAATTCTCTGTGTCTTTCGGACAATGTGACTTGCGCCGAGTCTTTTATGAATTACCGTCCTTCGGTGCAAAGCGATTTTGTCCTTATTTTGTATAGCACTATTATATATGATATCCAAAAAAAATCAATATAAAGCAGAGATGTTAGGCTAATTTGTCAGCTTTTAAGGCGAAAAAAGGAACCGTTTCGGGTAAAAGCCCATTGCGGTTCCGTTTATTTATGAATGTGCTTCAAAAAACGTGAGCATTTCATCAATCGTTTCCGCGCTTTCGGGAAGATCGGGATAGGCGACGCTCGTTATATGCCCCGACGAACGGTTCACGGTAAGCTGCCAATCGTGATACATATGCTCCTTGCCCTTTTCCGTCAAAAGCTTATCGAGGTCATCCGAAGCAGAGTGCAAAAAGTCCTTGACGCTCGTCACAATATATGCCGGCGGAATGTCGGATTTATCAATTATCTCCTCGGGCTGCAAATACGGATAATACGGCGAATTTTTATAATCGTAGCCGAGATAGCACGACAAAAGCGCACTGTTAACGCCGTTTTTCATATCAAACATTCCGGAAATCAACCCTATCGCTTTTATGTTGAGTCCGGTATCCGAAACGCCGTAAAGCGATTTTAATTCGTCGCTCGTATTTACCGCCGCGGTGTAAAATGCAAGCTGACCGCCGGCAGAATCACCTGTAACAAAGACTCTGTCAAGGTCAAAGCCATAAGCCTCGCCGTTTTCCGCCACCCAGCGGTACGACGCCATAACATCGCTCACCTGCGTCTGATATGTTACGTCGGGACACAGAGAATAATTTATACACACAACTATATATCCTCTTTTCGCAAGACGCGACGCATAGACGCGATTAACCTCTTTTTCCGCATACATAAGTCCGCCGCCGTGTATGTCGATTATCACCGGCAGCTTTTCTGCGGCGTTTTCGGGATAATAAATATCAAGAAGATGATATTTGTTTCCGTCCGAAATATAAGGTATATCTTTTTTCACCGTCACGCCTGCGGATTCCGTCTGTTTTTTCAGCCTGTTTGTGTCGTAATAATCCATATAATTCCACAGCACCTCGGCGGCAGACGCCACAAAGCCGTCGTTTTTAAGCACACCGTCGGCGGTTGGGTCGGTTTTTACGGTATCCGCGTCCAATTTAAACAGCCCGTCAAATATATTTTTAAATCTGACTTCAAGCTCGCCCGTGTCAACATCGTTTCCCGACAAAACGTCCCCCACAAGGCCGTAAAGGTCGGTAAACAGCGCGGTAAGTTCATTTTTGACGTCTATACCGACGTTTTCGGAAGCGTTGATTTTATTGTCAACGGCAGCCTTCGGTGACTCCACGCTTTCACGAAAGAAGCCGTCGGGAGGCATTTTATTGCACGAAGAGGAAGCGTCGGCACGTAAAAGTGCTGCCGCTTCCTCTTTTTTTGCTATTGAGCCGCACTGCAAAGCGACAAGCAAGGTTGCCGCCGCCAGCAGTATAACGGCCGTAATTCTTTTTAAACTGTCCTTCATATAAGCATTTGTCATTTACCGAGCGCCGAAAACAGCGAGCCTATAAACATAAAGAAATCCGCAACACGCGCGCTTTTGTATTTTTGTGACAGCTTATCCGCAAAAATCAAAAAACGATACATCATTATTTAGCGACAATATTGACAAGCTTGCCCTTTACATAGATTTCCTTGATGATATTTTTACCCTCAAGAGCGGCAGCTATGCCTTCGTCCTTCTTTGCGAGAGCTATTGCCTTATCGCTTTCAATGTCGGTGGGAACAGAGAGTCTCGCTCTTATCTTACCGTTTATCTGGACTACTATTTCAACGGTGCTGTCAACACATTTAGCCTCGTCAAAGCTCGGCCACTTTGCATCCTTTGCAAGCATTTCGCCGTAACCGCAATTCGCCCACATCTCCTCGGTGACGTGCGGTGCAAACGGGTTCACGAGAATAATAAGCGTTTTGAGCTCGGCACGGTTGATTTTACCGTTTTCGTAAATTTTGTTGAGCAGCGTCATAAGAGCGGCTATTGCCGTGTTATACTTCATCTGCTCTATGTCCTCGGAAACCTTTTTGACGGTCTTGTGCATAGCGCTCATAAGCTCTTCTGAATACTCGTCGCCGTCCGTCAGGATTTCCTGAAGATTAAATACTCTGTCGATAAATCTCTTGCAGCCCTTAACGCTCGATTCGCTCCACGGAGCAGCCTGCTCATAGTCGCCCATAAACAGAACGTAGGTGCGCAGTACATCGGCGCCGTATACATCAACTACCTCGTTGGGGTCTATTACGTTGCCGCGCGATTTACTCATTTTAACTCCGTCCGGTCCTAAGATAAGACCCTGAGCGGTGCGCTTTTGATACGGCTCCTCATACGGCACTACGCCGAGGTCATAGAGGAATTTATACCAGAATCTTGAATATATCAGGTGGCGTGTAACGTGCTCCATACCGCCGTTGTACCAGTCTACCGGCATCCAGTATTTAAGCTTATCATAGTCGGCAAAGGTCTTATCGTTGTGCGGGTCAACATATCTTAAGAAGTACCACGAGGAGCCTGCCCACTGAGGCATGGTGTCCGTCTCGCGCTTTGCGTCACCGCCGCAGACGGGGCACTTGCAGTTTACAAACGAGTCAATCTTTGCAAGCGGACTCTCGCCGTCCTGACCGGGTTCAAAGTTTTCAACATTCGGAAGCTTCAGCGGAAGCTCGTCATACGGAACGGGAACCATTCCGCACTTCGGACAGTGGATGATCGGAATAGGCTCGCCCCAGTAGCGCTGACGGTTAAACGCCCAATCCTTCATCTTATACTGAACTCCGCCCTCACCGATGCCTTTTTCGGTGAGATAATCTATCATCTTTTTGATGGAATCCTTTTTATTGTCCATACCGTTAAGGAAGCCGGAATTTACCATTTCGCCGTCGCCGGTATATGCCGCCTCATCGATATTTCCGCCCTTTATGACTTCGATAATGTCTATACCGAATTTCTTGGCGAAATCGTAGTCGCGGTCATCGTGAGCCGGCACAGCCATTATTGCGCCCGTGCCGTAGCCCATCATTACGTAGTCGGAAATATAAACCGGTATTTCCCTGCCGTTTACGGGGTTTATCGCGGTAAGACCGTCAATTTTGACGCCCGTCTTATCCTTGACGAGCTGAGTGCGCTCAAACTCTGTCTTTTTACTGCATTCTGTGCGGTAATCGACTATCGCATCCATATTGCGGATTTTATCCTTATACTTGTCGATTATCGGGTGCTCCGGAGCAATTACCATAAATGTAACGCCGAAGAGAGTGTCGGGTCTAGTTGTGTATATCCTAAGCTTTTCGGGAATATCTTTAAGAGAGAAATTGACAAACGCGCCGCGGCTCTTGCCTATCCAATGCTCCTGCTGAGCCTTGATGTTGGGGAGATAGTCAACGTGCTTGAGGCCCTCTAGGAGCTTATCGGCATACTCGGTAATGCGAAGATACCAAACATCCTTTGACTTTTGTACGACTTCGCTGTGGCAGATATCGCACTTGCCGCCCTGAGAATCCTCATTTGACAAAACGACCTTGCAGGAGGGGCAATAGTTTACGAGAGTCTTGTCGCGGAACGCAAGACCGTTTTCAAACATCTTGAGGAATATCCACTGGGTCCACTTGTAGTAGCCCTCTTCGGTTGTGTCTATAACTCTTGTCCAGTCGAACGAAAATCCCACGCGCTTTAACTGACTTGTAAACTTCTTTATATTCATATCGGTGACCTTGCGCGGATGTATGCCCGTTTTAATGGCATAGTTTTCCGTCGGCAGACCGTATGCGTCAAAGCCTATCGGGAAAAGCACGTTGTAGCCCTGAAGTCTTCTCTTACGAGATACCACCTCAAGACCCGAATATGCCTTGATGTGACCTACGTGCATACCGGCTCCGCTCGGATAGGGAAATTCCACAAGTCCGTAAAATTTAGGCTTATCGGAATTGTCAACGGCGTGGAAAACGCCCTCCTCTTCCCATTTTTCCTGCCACTTGCTTTCAATATGCTTAAAATCGTATTCCATTTATTTCACCCTTTTGCAGTATAGTCAATTTTTATCTAAAAGCATTATTCGCTTATCCACTCGGAAACGTCAACCTCCTCGGCGTCGCCCCAGAGCTTTTCGAGATTAAAGTTTTCACGGCTTTCCTTTGTAAATACGTGAACTATAACCGTGCCGTAATCAAGAAGTATCCAGCCCGTAGCCTTACCCTCAACGCTCTTTGCGTTTTTGCCCTTTTCGGCGAGCTTGTCCTCAAGCTCATCGGAGAGAGCCTTTATATGAGTCGGCGACGTGCCGGTGACTATCACGAAATAGTCGGCAATAACGGTAAGGTCCGTTACCTTGAGAGCCTTTATATCCATACCCTTTTTTCTGTCGAGAGTTTCGACCGTCAATTTGAGTAATTCCTCTGTCGTCATAACTTTTTCCTTTCGTAAGAAATTGCGATAAAATTATATGCTTTAACGCTGTCCTCATGAATGGGGAAGCCTTTTTTTACATTTTCGATAACGGTGAACTGAAGCCCCTCAAGCATTGCCTCGTCAAGACTTCTGTATGCTTTTTCACGCATACGCTCAACACCCGGATATCTTCTGTCCGCCGAGATATAGTCCGCTATGTAGACCACCTTTTCGAGAAGAGTCATATTTTCTCTGCCTGTGGTGTGATACCGCACCGCCGAAATTATATCCTCATCTTTTACGCCGAGATATTTTTTTATGTATACGGCGCCCGATAACTGATGCCACGTCTTTGTGCTGCTTTTCTCCGTAGGTGTTAGAATTATACCATCATCGGTGATTATTTTCAACTGCTCCTGCTTCGGAGTGTCCTTCATAATATCATGCAAAAGCCCCGCCGTAAACGCCTTTTCCCTGTCGGCTTTGTAAATTCCGGCAAGACGATACGCCTCATACGCAACATTCAGCGAGTGGTAAAAACGCGAGGGCGTAAGATGCTTTTTGATTTCATAAAAGAACTCTTTATTTCTTTGCGTATCCATACATACCTCTTTCCTTTATGAATTCATACGCCTCTTTCGTCAGGACGTCGGACACATCCTCACCCGCGGATATTTTTTGCCTTATTTCGGTAGACGAAATTTCGAGAGGGCTGCTCGGAGAAATTATAATACCGTTCGCCTCATTCGACGGCATATATATATGCAAGGTCGAAAAAGCATATGAGCGCAGTGCCTTTACGGTGTCTTCGTCCTCGCGCGACATAACGCACAGGGTACACTTTTTCATTATTTCACGGTATTTATACCACTTATGAAACGACAAAAACATATCCGAGCCTATTATCAAAAACAGCTGAGCGTCCTTGTATTTGCTCAAAATCTCGTTCACCGTGAATATCATATAGCTGTCGGTGTCACGGTCGATCTCCATGGTGCTGACCTCGTAATTTTTGCCCGTAAACGTGCGGCGGCAAAGCTCCGCCCTGTCGGAGTCAAGTGCCAGGTCCTCACAAATCTTGTGAACCGGCCGCTTATCGGGAATTACGAGCACCTTGTCAAGTTCCAATTTAGCGGCAAAGGTCTCGATTAATCTCAAATGCCCCTTGTGCGGCGGATTGAATGTACCGCCGAAAATTCCGATTTTCATTTCTTCTTCTTTTTATTTTCGTGAAGCTTTTTGCTGTAACGGTAAAATATCATTCTTCCGCCGATAACCGCCACAACCTCGCTGCCCGTTGCCTCGGCTATCCTGTCCGCCGCCTCGCGCGGAGTAAGCGGAGAAGTGTCGCGAAGCACCTTGACCTTTATAAGCTCTCTTGCGGTCAGCGCGTCGTCAACCTGCTTTATCAGCGCGTCGGACATACCGCCCTTACCGAGCTGGAATAACGGCTCCATATTGTTTGCCTGAGCTCTTTTTTCGGCTCTTTCTTTACTTGTCATATTGTATATCAATGCCTTTCGGTTATTTTAAATATTCGGGAAGCTCCTTTGCGAGCTTGCGCAGAGCGTTTCCTCGGTGGCTCACGGCGTCCTTTTCTTCGGGGGAAAATTCCGCAAACGAGCGGTCGCCCACATAGAAAAGAGGGTCATACCCGAAACCGCCGTCGCCGCGCTTTTCATAGCCTATTACTCCGTGACATTCGCCGCGAACGGTAAAATGCCTGCCGTCCGGGAAAACACAGCACACCGCCGAAACGAACGATGCAGTACGCTTTTCGGACGGAACGTCCCGGAGCTTTTCAAGAAGCTTTCGGTTGTTTTTATCGTCATTGCCGTGCTCTCCGGCATACCTTGCCGAATATACGCCCGGTTCGCCGCCGAGCGCGTCCACGGACAGTCCCGAATCGTCGGCTATACACGGCATACCGCTCTCACGGCAGCCCGAATCCGCCTTTAAAAATGCGTTTTCTTCAAACGTTGTTCCCGTCTCTTCAACATCGGTAAGATCTATACCCGCTTCATCGGCGGTCAGTACGTTAACTCCGAGCGGCGAGAGTATTCTCTGAAGCTCGGCGCGTTTTTTCATATTATGAGTGGCGATTAAAAAATCCAAAGCGCTTTTTCTCCTTTTTCTTTTTGGGCTCCTCTGCGTCGGACGGAGCGTCTTCTATATCTTTCTCACTCTGTTCCAGTCCATGAACTCCGCTTTCATCTGCTGCGTCGTCGTCAGCTTTGACTTTGCCCTCTTCTTTTTTATCTTCGTCTTTGCCGCTTTGTTCATCCTTATCAGTATGTCCGATCTGTTGTGATCCAGCAGCTTGAATAATTTGCCCGTCAGGCGCCACATCTTCTTGCGAAATTCCATCTTTTTCGTCCTCCTCGTTGTAATCTATTTTTTCAAACAGACCATCGGCAAAAGCCCTGGGGTTAAACGGCTGCAAATCATCAATCTGCTCGCCCACGCCTATAAATTTAACGGGAATCCCAAGCTCGTTTTTAATAGTGAGAACAACTCCGCCTCGAGCCGTACCGTCAAGCTTTGTTAAAACTATGCCGGTGATTTCGGCGGCGTTCATAAATTCACGCGCCTGATTTACGGCGTTTTGTCCCGTTGTGGCGTCAAGCACCAACAGCACCTCGCGGTCCGAATACGGAAGCTCGCGGTCTATAATGCGGTACATTTTGGCGAGCTCATCCATAAGGTTCTTTTTATTGTGAAGTCTTCCCGCGGTGTCAATTATGACAATGTCGCAGTTTCTTGCCTTTGCGGCATTTATCGTGTCAAAAACGACAGCCGCCGGGTCTGCTCCCTCGGAGTGCTTTACTATATCAACACCGGCTCTGTCCGCCCAAATCTGAAGCTGGTCGATTGCCGCGGCGCGAAATGTGTCGGCCGCTCCTAAAATGACCTTTTTGCCCTCGGACTTGTACATCGCCGCCAATTTGCCTATGGTCGTGGTTTTACCTACGCCGTTGACGCCTATTACAAATATGATGGACGGTATTGTTATAAGCCCCATATCCTCGCCGCCGTATAGCTTTTCGGCGACAATCTCCTTGATTTCATCCTTAACCATTGTCGGATTTTTGATTTTTTTCTCCGGCACGCGCTTGCGAAGCTCCTCGATTATCTCAAGCGAGGTCTGCACTCCGACATCGTGCATAACAAGCAGCTCTTCAAGCTCGGTGTAAAGGTCGTCGTTTATCTCGCCGACACTGTCGAGCAAATCATCAATCGCTCCCGCCATTTTATTTCGGGTCTTTGTAAGGCCGAAATTTATTTTGCTGAAAATTCCCATTTGTTTATTCCTTTCGGATAAGAAATTTTTGATTTCAATCAAATAGATTATACGAATATTTTAAGCACAGCCACAGTATCGCCGCGTTTTTCGCCGCAAATAAAACTCAAAGCGGCGTGTAGTTAATTTTTGTCTATACGCGAGTTTGGGTGAACAAAAGCCGTATGGTGCGCAAGATTTACGCTGTATTTTATTTGAAGTATATATCAAACCCGTTTAGTGTAAAGATTTGGTGCAAGACGGGTTTTCGTAAGCCCCGACGCGTACTACGGTACGCAAGTTCGGGTGAACAAAAGCCGCATTGTGCGCAAGATTTACGCTGTATTTTATTTGAAGTATATATCAAACCCGTTTAGTGTAAAGATTTGGTGCAAGACGGGTTTTCGTAAGCCCCGACGCGTATGTATATACGCGAGTTTGGGTGAGGGAAATTCGTATGGCGCCGAAGATTTACGCTGTTTTCTGTTTAAATTATATAGCAAACCCGTTTAGCTTAAAGATTGTGTACAAGGTGGGTTTTGTGAACCCCGACGCGTATGTATATACGCGAGTTTGGGTGAACAAAAGCCGCATTGTGCGCAAGATTACGCTGCATTTTATTTGAAGTATATATCAAACCCGTTTAGCGTAAAGATTTGGTGCAAGACGGGTTTTCCGAGCCCCGACGCGTATGTATATACGCGAGTTTGGGTGAGGGAAATTCGTATGGCGCCGAAGATTTACGCTAAACCGAGTTTCTTCGCCATTTCGGCTGTCTTTAACTCAAGTAATTTGGATACACCCTTTTCCTGCATGGTCACACCGTACAGTACGTCGGCTTCTTCCATAGTACCGCGACGATGGGTAATTAAGATGAACTGGGTGTTTTTAGTCATACGGCGAACGTACTGAGCGTAACGCGAAACGTTGACGTCGTCAAGTGCCGCTTCAACCTCGTCGAAAATACAGAACGGCGCAGGGGTTACCTTGAGTATCGCAAAAAGAAGCGCAATGGCGGAAAGTCCCTTTTCACCGCCGGAGAGCAAGTTGATGTTCTGAACGTTTTTGCCGGGCGGCTGAACCTTGATTTCAATGTCGCTGCCAAGCACGTCGCGCTCGTCCTCGAGTCGAAGCTCCGCCTTACCTCCGCCGAACAGCTCAATAAAGGTCTGCCCGAAGCATGAGTTAATGCGATTAAACTGTTCACGAAACTGCTCTGCCATTTTACCGGTCAAATCATCTATCATCTTATTAAGCTCCGCGCGCGAGGTTTCGACATCATTTATCTGCCCCGATAAGAATTCGTAACGCTCTGATACCTCTTTGTATTCCTCTATTGCGGAGACGTTTACGGAGCCGAGAGCGCGGATTTGCGATTTAAGCTCTGCGAGACGCTTTGCCGCAAGGGAGTAATCGTCAATTTCTATTTCGAGAGCCGCAGCCTCGCGACGGGTGAGCTGATACTCGTCGTAAAGCTTGCTCGTCAGATTGTCATATTCGTTGCGCATTGCTATTTTGCGCTCTTCAAGACGCGCTATGTCACCGCTGAGACGTTCGCGCTCCTCGGATTTTGCGCGCTCGTGAAGCCTTAAGTCATTCGCCTGCTTTTCAAGCTCGTCACGCTGAGAAATCAGCTCGTTTATCTGATTTTGCGCGTCGCCGTGATTTGCTTTAAGAGCCTTTTCATCAGCCGAAAGCCGCTCGGTCAAGGCTCTGAGCTCGTCGTTTTTCTCTTCGATTTCGCGTATTTCTCCGTCAAGCTCCGAGAGACGGTCAAGGTGACCTGTCTTACGATTTTTAAGCCTTGTAATCTCGTCCGTGTTCGCCTCAACATCCTTTTGAAGCGAAACTATGCGAAGTCTTATTTCAGCCGCTTTTGATGCGACCTCCTCGCGATTCTTTTGAAGAGTTTTGCTGTCGCCGGTTATACTCTCAAGCTCTTTTTCCTTGTTTTCCAGCGTTTCTTTAAGCTCGTCGATTTGCGAACGAGCCGCCTCGGCACCCGAGCTTACGGACTCGATTCTCTTTTCGAGAGTCTCCTTTTCCTCCAAAAGCTCTTTAACGCCCGAGGAAACGGACGAGAGCTTGTCGCTTGCAAGCTTCAATTCGCCCTCGCGGCGGATATTTTCTTCTTTAGCTCTTAAAAGGTCGCCCTCGGCGCCCTCAAGCTCCGCCTTTGCGGCAGAGGCGTCCTCCGACAAAAGCTTGTAATCCGAGAGCATCCCGTCAAGCTCTTTTTGCATTGAAGCAAGAGAGCCTTTAAGTCTTTCAATCTCATTGCCTCGGCTGAGTATGCCTGCGTTTTGAACGCGAGAGCCGCCCGTCATGGAGCCGCCGGCATTTATAACCTGACCGTCAAGCGTGACTATGCGGAAGCGATACGAATATTTTTTTGCGATAGCTATGGCGGAATCTATGTCCTCGGCAACCGCCGTGCGCCCCAAAAGCCAGCGGATTATCTCCGAATATTTGTTGTCATACGACACAAGGTCGGAAGCAATGCTTACAAAGCCGTATTGGTCGTCGAGCCCCTGCTCTGAGAGAACTCTGCCCTTAATTGCGGTTATCGGCAAAAATGTGGCTCTGCCTGCACGGTGCTCCTTTAAGAAGCCCATGGCGCGCTTTGCGTCGGTTTCATTATCTACAACAATGTTCTGCACAGCCGCTCCGAGAGCCGTCTCGATAGCAGCCGAATACTTATCCTTAACCGTTATGAGCTGAGATACGGGACCGTATATGCCCCTGAGCGCACCTCTGCCCGACTCCTTCATAACGGCTTTTACCGCGCCGAAGTAGCCCTCCATATTTTTTTCGAGATCCTCAAGAAGGCGGACCCTGTCCTGCCCCTTGTGAAGCTCGCGCTGTTTTTCGTCTATGGCAAGCTTTACGTTGTCTGCCTTTTTGCCGCGGTTTTCAAATCGCAGAGTATAGCCGTCTATCGCGTTTTTGACGGAAACTATCTCGTCCTGTATTTCCTTAAGTTCCGCTTCCGCGTCGGCTTTGCGTTTTAAAAGCGCGTCGTAATCGTCCTTGCGCGTTCCCATGGACTCGTCTATCGCGGAAATTCTCGACCTTATCTCCTCTATGGAGGAATTTGCGGTTTCCGCCGTAACTCGGCAATCCGCAAGCCTTACGGAAAGTGCCGATATTTCACCCGAAAGAGCTGCCGCCCTATCGGAAAACTCTGAGCTGCTCAGGCGATAAGTCTCCTCCTGCTTTGAGAGCTCGTCCATCTGCCTTGTTGCGTCGGCTATTTGCTCCTCTGCCTTTTGTATGCATTCCCGTGCAGCGGAAACGGCGGCGTCAATATTTTGCTCCGTCTCGTTCTCCGCAGCCTTGTCGCGGTTTATACGCTCTATTGTCTCGTTGTTATGTAAAATCGAGTTTTCGGCAACCTTTATCTGCGAATCGATATCCGAAAGCTTTTCCTCAAAGCCCGAAGCCGAATTTCTGATTTCCTCCAATTTAATGTTTATGTCTCTTGTGCCGTCCGCCGCCTTGTCAATCATCTCGCCGATTTTTGAAAGCTCATCCTGAGCCTCCTTGTGCGACGCCTCGGCAATTTCTATTTTATGCTCCTGATCGCGCATTTTTTCGCCGGTCTTGTCTATCGTGTTGAGCCAAATACCTATTTCGAGATTTTTTCGCTCACCGGCAAGCACTATGAATTTCTGTGCCTTTTCGCTTTGCGCCTTTAAAGGACCTACTCTGCTCTCAAGCTCCGAGAGTATGTCGCGAAGCCTTACGAGATTTTCCTCCGCCTGCGCGAGTCTTTTAATCGCGTCACCGCGTCTGTAACGAAAATGCGAAATTCCCGCCGCTTCCTCCAGCATATCGCGGCGCTCGCTCGCCTTGGGCGATACCATATCGGCGATTTTGCCCTGCCCGACAATGGAGTAACCGTCCCTGCCGAGGCCCGTATCCATAAACAGCTCGTTTACGTCGCGAAGACGCGCGGATTCGCCGTTCACGAGATATTCGCTGTCGCCCGAACGGTAATAACGCCTTGTAACCGACACTTCGTCGCTGTCTTTATTAAGCGAACGGTCGGTGTTGTCAAGGCGCAGCGTTACCTCCGCAAAGCCCTTTGCCTTGCGGACGTCCGTTCCCGAAAAAATAACGTCCTCCATTTTTGAGCCGCGAAGCGTTTTTGTGGACTGCTCGCCGAGAACCCAGCGCACGGCGTCGGAGATGTTGCTCTTTCCGCTTCCGTTGGGTCCTACTACGGCTGTAATGCCCTTATTAAATTCAAGTACCGTTTTATCGGGGAAGGATTTAAACCCCTGCATTTCCAGCGCTTTTAAAATCATTCTTTAAATTCCTTTAAATATCTTCTGTTATCTTTATATCGTAATCGTTTAAAAATTCGTTACCCTTTATTTTACACTGAAATCCGTTGTTTAGCAATGCTTTTTCATTTCTTTTGTTCTGTCCCTTTGCTTTCCCGATCGATTTTTCGGGGACTTCTATAACATACGGCATATCCTTAGGCAGCTTTGACAGCTCGGAGAGCATTTTTTCAAGGTAAATCTTGCCCTCGCAAAGTTCGCGGAATGCCGGATGGTATGCGCCGGCAAGGTAACCCTCATCTACGTTTCCGCCGCTGTGCAGACCGAGACGGATTACCTTTATGTTGTTTTCTCGGAACATTAAAAGCAGCCTTGCGCAGAGACTCACAGCCTCATTCAGGGTTTCGGCTCTGTAACTGCCGTCGCGAAGGCAGTCCGCCAAAGGTGTGTTTTCAAGAACTATCGTCGGGTAGATTCTGACCGTGTCGGGCGAGAGGGCTATCAGCCTTTCGGCGGTTTTAATACATTTCTCGTCGGTGTCGCCCATAAGCCCTGTCATCATCTGAAGTCCGAGCGAAAAGCCGTAGCTTTTTATAAGGCGCGAGGCGTTTTCGACGTCCTTTGCCGTGTGGCCGCGTCGGTTTATTTTAAGCACGCTGTCGTCCATACTCTGCGCGCCGAGCTCGATTGACGTCACGTGATATTTCTTTAATATCTCAAGTCTTTCGTCGTCGATTGCGTCGGGACGCGTGGAAATTCTTATTCCGCCGAAATATCCTCCGTCGATATACGGCTTTGCCGCCTCTAAAAGAGACACCATATAATCTCTGTCAACCGCGGTAAACGAGCCGCCGAAAAACGCTATTTCCGAGGTTTCCCTTGTTACACCGCCGTTTTTGGCAATATCACAAGCCGCTGTCACATCCTCCGGTGTCAGCGGCTTTATACTGCCCGATATTGTCTTTTGATTGCAGAAGCTGCACTGATGAGGGCAGCCCGCGTGAGGCACAAAAAGAGCCACGTTTACGTGTTTCAAATTCCCATCAGCTCCAACGCTTCTTTTGCCGCCGCCTGCTCAGCCTTTTTCTTGCTGCTGCCGACGCCCGCTCCTATAACATTGCTGTTTAAATGCACCTCAACCTTAAAGTGCTTATCGTGGTCGGGGCCGCTCTCGCTGACAAGAACATACTTTAAGCTCTCGCCTTGATTTTTTTGAACGACCTCCTGAAGTATGGTTTTGTAATCCTTAAAGGACGGCTTTGCCTCAACATACGGCTCGACGAAGCGCAAAACGAATTTTTTTGCCTCGCCTATGCCGCCGTCGATATAAATTGCGGCAATTACAGCCTCAAATGCGTCCGACACAACCGACGGTCTTGTTCTGCCGCCCGTCATCTCCTCACCCTTACCGAGCAAGAGCCTGTCGCCGAGGTCTATTTCCTTGGCATACTCAAAAAGCGATTTTTCGCACACGGCATAAGAACGCAGGCGCGTCAGCTCGCCCTCGGGAAAATTTCTGTGGTGCGAAAAAAGATATTCAGCCGTTATAAAGCCGAGAACCGAGTCGCCCAGAAACTCAAGTCGCTCATTGTCGCCCGTAGTAAGATGCTTTTCGTTTGCATACGACGAATGTGTGACCGCTCTTTCCAAAAGCGATATATTTTTAAATTTATATTGTATTTTTTCCTGTAATTCGTTAAGTCCGTTATCCATTTTAAAGTCCTTTCACTCTCACAGCCCGAGACTTTTAAGATAATCCTCGAGATCTCTCATACCTCTTTCGGCGATTGCCGTATAACGCTCGCTCTTGTCCCTTATCTTTTCGGGGAGCGGCGGAAGCATACCGAAATTGGCCCCCATCGGCTGAAAATTCGTCACGGTTTCATCGCTTATATATCTCGCGAGAGCACCCGTGACGGTGGTATTCGGAAGCACAAGCGGCTCTTTTCCCAAAAGGTACCTTGCGGCGTTCAGCCCCGCCATAATTCCGGAGGAGGCCGATTCCATATAGCCCTCTACTCCGGTTATCTGACCGGCAAAAAATATTCTTTTGTCCGAGCGCAGAGAATATGAGGCGTTTAAAAGCCGCGGTGAATTTATAAACGTGTTTCTGTGCATAACTCCGTAGCGGAGAAATTCCGCATCGTGAAGTGCCGGAAACATGGAAAACACTCTTTTTTGCTCGCCGAATTTGAGATTTGTTTGAAATCCGACAAGATTATACATCGTACCGCCGCTGTTTTCACGGCGAAGCTGAAGATTTGCCCACGGTCTGTGCCCCGTTCTCGGGTCGCGAAGCCCTACGGGCTTTAACGGTCCGAAGCGCATGGTATCTTTTCCGCGCGACGCCAAAACCTCAATAGGCATACAGCCCTCATACACATCGTGCCGCTTGTCAAAGGAGTGCGTTTCGGCACTCTCGGCATTTATAATTGCTTCGTAAAACGCTTCATACTGCTCTTTATTCATGGGGCAGTTAATGTAATCGTCGCTGCCGCCGCGGTCATATCTCGACTGTGTAAAGGCATATTCCATATCGACGCTGTCCGCCGAAACTATCGGTGCCGCCGCATCGTAGAATGATAATCCGTCGCCGCAGAGAGCGTGTATTGTACCTGTCAGCGCGTCGCTCGCGAGCGGCCCTGCCGCCACTATAACAACATCGGCATCGGGTAAGACGGAAGCCTCCTCGTTTATGACCGTTATGTTCTTATCGCTTTTTATATTTTCCGTTATAAGAGCCGAAAATCTGTCTCTGTCGACCGAAAGTGCGCCTCCTGCCGGAACTCTTGTCCTTTTGGCAGCCTCGACGCACACGGAAGAAAGCATCTCCATCTCCGCCTTTAAAAGCCCTGCCGCGGAATTGAGCCGCTCCGCCTTCAGCGAATTGGAGCATACAAGCTCCGCAAAATTTTCGTTTTTATGCGCCGGAGAAAATTTCTTCGGCTTCATTTCATAGAGATATGTGGGTATTCCCGCCCTCGACAGCTGCTTTGCCGCCTCACATCCGGCGAGACCCGCACCGATTACCGCTGCTTTCATCAGTCTTCCTCTTGAGTCTTTGTGCTTTTCTTTTTGCGCTCCGCTTTTTTCTCAAAGCCGCAGTTTTCGTCAAGGCAAGCTAAGATTCCGCCTTTTTTCTTGAAGAGCGACTTGCCGCACTTGGGACATTTTTCGTCCGTAGGCTTATCCCACGTCATAAAGTTGCATTCGGGATAATTTTCGCAGCCGAAGAACGTATATCCTTTTTTGCTCTTTTTCTGAATCACCTTGCCTCCGCACACCGGGCAGGTGGCGGTTGTCTCTATTACGTACGGCTTTGTGTTTTTGCACTCCGGATAACCCGGGCACGCGAGGAATTTACCGAATCTGCCGGTTTTTATAACCATCATTCTTCCGCACTTTTCGCACGGAATATTCGTCTCGTCCTCTTTAAGCTTTATCTTAACGCCCTCCATATCGGCTTTTGCCTTTTCAAGCGTTTTGTCAAAGCCGTCATAAAACGTATGAAGCATTGCTATATAATCTATTTCGTGATTCTCTACCTTATCGAGATCGCTCTCCATGGAGGCAGTAAATTTTACGTTAACTATATTCGGGAAATGCTCCTTTAAGAGCTTGACGACCGCTTCTCCGAGCTCCGTGGGCTTAAGCTGCTTCTGCTCGCGGACAACATATTCGCGCGAGGTAATGGTTGACACTATTGAGGCGTACGTACTCGGTCTGCCGACGCCCGTTTCCTCAAGCATCTTAATGAGCGAGCCCTCGGTATAGCGCGCAGGCGGCTGTGTGAAGTGCTGATTTCCGAGCATTTCCTTGAGCTTTAATGCATCGCCCGCCTTGATTTCGGGGAGCTTGCCCTCGTCCTCGTCCTCATCTGTTGCGGCTTCGTAAAGGCGTGTATAACCGTCAAAACGAACCGTATAACCGCTCGCATTAAACGTGCAATATCTGTCGGTGTTTTTGTCACTCTCGCCGACTGCCTTTATTTCTATCTTTACCGTATCCTGTATGCAATTTGACATAAGACTTGCCATAAAGCGCTTCCAAATAAGGCTGTAAAGCTTGAACTGCTCCGGAGTAAGACTCTTTTTGGCAATTTCGGGTGTGATTGCCGGAACGGTGGGGCGAATTGCCTCGTGGCCGTCCTGTGCGCTCGCCTTAGTTTTAAAATAGCGCGGCTTTTCGGGCAAATACTGCTTGCCGTAATTCTCCTCGATAAAGGCGTTGCCCTCTTGCCTTGCCTCTTCGGATATACGGAGCGAGTCGGTTCTCATATATGTTATAAGACCTGTTGCGCCGAAGCCCTCTACCTCCATACCTTCATAAAGCTCCTGCGCTATTTTCATAGTGCGCTTAGCCTGAAATCCGAGTTTTCTGGAGGCGTCCTGCTGCATGGTGGAGGTTGTAAACGGCGGCGCCGGAGAACGTCTGCGCGTTCCTTTTTTGACCGACGACACGGAGTATTCCGCATCCTGAAGTCTTGCCAAAATCGCGTCGGTCTCCTCTTTTGTCTTGAGCTTTATCTTGCCGGTTTCGTCGCCCGTAAACGCTGCCTTAAACGCCTTTTTTGAGGACGGCGCAGTGAATTTTGCGTCAAGTGACCAATATTCTTCGGGAACGAATTTGCGGATTTCCTCTTCGCGGTCAACGACGAGCCTTACGGCAACGGACTGAACTCTGCCTGCCGAAAGTCCTCTGTGTATCTTTTGCGATACGAACGGGCTGAGCTTATAGCCGACGAGTCTGTCGAGAATTCTTCTCGCCTGCTGAGCGTCAACAAGGTCCATATCGATTTTTTCGGGGCTTGCTATGCCCTTTTTGACCGCGTTTTCGTTTATCTCGTTAAATTTAACTCTGTTCTTTTCATCAAGCGGCAGTCCGAGAACCGTGGCAAGATGCCAGGAAATAGCCTCTCCCTCTCGGTCGGGGTCGGTTGCGAGCAGAACCTCATCTGCATTTGCTGCTTTTTCCTTTAATTCCTTGACAAGCTTCTCCTTGCCCTTGACTATTGCGTATTTCGGTGCAAAGTCGTTTTTGATGTCAACCGAGAGCTTTGCCGCCGGCAAATCCCTTATATGCCCTACGGACGCGGTTACATCGTAACTTTTTCCGAGATATTTTTTAATCATTGTCGCCTTGTGCGGCGACTCCACTATAACAAGCTTTGACATAAACAAACTCCTGTTTCTCGATAATAACGGCTTTTGCCGTATCAGACCTTATAATAATGCTTTCCCTCAGAGAGGGCAACGAGCGAATACAGCTCGAGTTCGGTAAGAGCGGCAAGTGTATCGGCGGAGGAGAGCTTCGCTTCCTCGCTCAAATCATCAATATGCCGCGGCTCGGTTGTTAAGACCGAATACAGCTTTTTCGCGTTTTCCGTAAGCGAGTCGGGCAACTCCCTCGGCGCGCTCTTCTGCGGAGTCTTATTCTCCGCCGCTTTTTTCTGTGCCGTCTTTGATTTTTGCCTTACGGCACGATGAACGGCTTCCGGAACGGAGACTTCCTCAATCGGCATATTTTTAAGAGCCTCGCCGAGCGGCTTATCCGCTCCGCTTAAATCAATCTTATCCGGGTAAGTATAATAATATTCTTCCAAAACGTCAAGTGCCGTAAACACGGGCTTTGCTCCGTCGTGTATCAGACGGTTGGTTCCGGTGAACGCAGAGGTTATGACTTCGCCCGGGACGGCAAACACGTCTCTGCCCTCCGAGAGAGCGAGCCTTGCCGTAATAAGCGAGCCGCTCCTCTCGCCGGCCTCAACTACTATCGTGCCGAGGCTCATCCCCGAAATTATCCTGTTTCTCATCGGGAATGTTGTTCTCGACGCAGGAGTAAACGGAAAATACTCCGTTATAACCGCACCGTTTTTTGATATTTCACGCCTTAGAGCGGCATTGTCGCGCAAATAGTCGGTTCCGAGTCCGCAGCCCAGAACGGCTATCGTTCTTCCGCCCTCCATAGCGCCGGTATGCGCCGCGCTGTCAACGCCGAGCGCACCGCCCGAAACTATGACGGCGCCCGCCTTTGCAAGCTTTGACGACAGCAGCCTTGTGACGCGCATGCTGTAATTCGACGCCTTTCTCGTGCCGACTACCGAAAGCATAACCTCGCTGTTTAAAATCGTTTCATCGCCCCAAACAAAGAGCACCGACGGAGGGTCTGCGATTTCTCTGAGTCTTTTCGGATAATATTCGCTGTCGGGCGTTATTATGCGCCAGCCGTTATCGACACAAACACGAAGCGTCTCGGCGAACTGCGACGGGCTGAAAAGCGACAGCTTGTTTATCTGTGACGCCGTAAGTATACCCGAAAGCCGCCATTCGCGACTGCCCTTTTCATAGAGCATTCGCGCGCTTCCGAAGTAATTTATAATATCCGCAGTTTTGGCCCCCGCTCCGAGAGTTTTTGCGAGCCAGAGCCAGTAAACACTCTCATTGTTCATTTCATCATTTCCCACATTGTTATCGTAGCGGCAGCGGAAGCATTAAGCGACTCTGCCTTGCCGCCCATCGGTATTGTTATGAACCTGTCGGAAAAAGCCTTTACTTCCTTTGACACGCCGTTTCCCTCGTTCCCTATAACGGTGACCGCTCCGTGCGAAAAATCGACAGTCGTTATATCCTCTGCCGCGGAATCCGGCACCGTTGACAACACGGGTAAGCCGTTTTCCCTCGCCTTTTGCAGCACCGGTAAAATCGACGGCACGCTTATGACTGGAAGTCTCAAAAGCGCGCCCATTGACGCTCTGAGGGCTTTGGGATTATATATATCGCAGCCACCGCCGACTATCAGCGCATCAACTCCGAGTGCCTCTGCGGTACGTGATATCGCGCCGAGATTGTCGGGATTCTGAATACCGTCAAGCGCAACGTATTTTTTCGGTGAAGACGGGCATATCTCCGCCGATTCTTTCATTTTTACCGTACAAAACACGCCCTGTGAATTCACGGTATCCGCAAGCTTTTGCGCCACCTCGTCCGCAGCTTCAAAAGCCGCAACGCTGTTTTCTATAAGCGCAGTCACCCTTTCAGCGTAACGCGAAAGTGCCGTCTCGGTATAAAAAAGCTCCTGCACATTGTATCCGCTCTCAAGAGCGTCAAAGCAAAGCCTTGCTCCCTCAAGGACAAAAAGCCCCTCTGTATTTCGCGCTCTCGCACTGTCGCGCAGCTTTACGAAGGCTTTGATTTTTTCGTTATTTCTGCTCGTTATCCGCATAAAATTCTCCTGTGATGCGAGCATCGGTTTTTCCTTAGATCGCGCGCCTTTGAAGCCTTGTGCAAAAAAGTCCCGAATGCACGTGATTTAAAGCAAAACCGAAGTGCCGTAATTAAAAGGAAAAACACGCCTGAGGGAAACTCTCAGGCGTGGCAATAACTTATTTAAGCGCTTCTTTAGCTTTTTCGGTGAGCGTGGTAAACGCCGCAGGATCCGAAATCGCAATCTCCGAAAGCATCTTGCGGTTTAAGTCGATACCGGCTTTTTTAAGGCCGTTTATGAAGGTTGAATAATTCATACCGTTCATCTTGCAGGCAGCCGAGATTCTTGTTATCCAAAGCTGTCTGAAATCTCTCTTCTTCTGCTTTCTGCCGATATAAGCATACTGGCCGGACTTCATAACCGCTTCCTTTGCGGTCTTGAAAAGTCTGCTCTTTGAGCCGTAGTAGCCCTTAGCAAGCTTTAATGTTTTATTTCTTCTTTTGCGAGTCATCATCGCACCTTTAACACGTGCCATTAGTTAGTTACCTCCGAATGTTTAAGTATGGCGGTATATAAACCGCTCCGATTATTTATAAGGAATGAGACGTTTAATCTGCTTAACATTAGTTGTATCGGCAACGGATGTCTTGCGAAGATTTCTCTTTCTCTTTGTGTTCTTTTTGGTAAGGATATGAGACTTGTTGGCATGTGCTCTTATCGGCTTGCCGTTCTTTGATAATTTGAAGCGTTTTTTAGCTCCGCTGTGTGTTTTGATCTTAGGCATTGCAAAATTCCTCCTGATATTTTTTACGGTCACGCCTTGGGCGCAAGGAACATCAGCATCTGACGCCCCTCGAGCTTCGCCGGTTTTTCGACTGTTGCAAACTCTTCGCAAGCTTCGGCAAAGCGTTTCATTGAAACCTCGCCTATCTGCGGATGAGCCATTTCACGGCCTCTGAAACGGATGGAAACCTTGACCTTATTTCCGGCCTTTAAGAATTTGTGAGCGTGATTGACCTTCGTCTCAAAGTCATGAGTATCAATGTTGAGCGAAAGACGAATCTCCTTGATTTCAATAACGCGCTGGTTTTTTCTGTTTTCCTTTTCGCGCTTTGACTGCTCAAAACGGTATTTGCCGTAATCCATGATTTTACAAACGGGCGGCTTTGCGTTGGGGGATATTTTAACAAGGTCGAGGTTTCTCTCCTCTGCCTTTCTAAGAGCCTCCTTAGCCGACATTATACCGAGCTGCTCTCCGCCGTCGGTTACTACGCGTACTTCCCTGTCACGGATGTCTTCATTGATCTGCATTTCTTTGGTACCGATAGGTAATCACTCCGTTCTTAAAATAAAATAACAAAAGTGCGAACAGATAACCGCTCGCACTCAACACACTTAATAAGGGATAACCCCGATGTATTGACCCGTTTCATCTTAAAATCACGGGTGAGAACGAACTGCTCTACTTTGTTGTAACGGTATTATATGACTTCTTTTGCGCTTTGTCAAGGACTTTTTGCGGCCTTTGAAATTAAATTTAAACAAAGATTGATTATGCCGCCGTAATATGTTATCATTTATTAGTATATGTATAATTATATCTCAACTCAATTTATTTTCTGAAATTTTCACGGGGTGATAAATTATGAAGAATGTTCTCGTTCTTTTCGGCGGAGTATCAAGCGAGCACGACGTTTCGTGCGTATCGGCTTCATACGTTGTAAGCAACATTCCGCGCGATAAATACGAGGTTTGCCCGCTCGGTATAACCAAGGAGGGCGAATGGTTTCTCTTTGAGGGCGACGTTTCTCTTTTGCCGGAGGATAAATGGATAAAAAGCGGCAAATGCACAAAGGCTTTGCTCTCGCCCGACAGAAAAGACCACGGCATCACGGTTTTCAGGGAGTCCGGTCCCGAAAAGATACATATTGACGTCTGCTTTCCCGTAATGCACGGCAAAAACGGCGAGGACGGCACAATACAAGGGCTTTTGGAGCTGTCGGGGATACCGTATGTCGGCTGCGGCGTTCTTGCGTCGTCTGTGTGCATGGATAAGGCGGTCACAAACACGCTTGCCGACCAAGCCGGAATAGCTCAGGCAAAATGGCTCGCGACCGACGTAAACGAATACCGCGAAAACCGCACCGAATTCATAAAAAAAGCCGAAGCAACACTCGGCTATCCGATATTCGTAAAGCCGGCCAACGCAGGCTCCTCAGTAGGCATCACAAAGGCTCACGACGAAAGCGAGCTGCGAGAGGCTCTCGAAAAGGCGTTCTCGTGCGACAGAAAAGCGGTTCTCGAAGAATTTGTGGACGGCTTTGAGGTTGAGTGTGCCGTAATAGGAAATTACAAGCCGATGGCGTCCTGCATAGGCCAGATAATCTCCTGCAACGAATTCTATGACTACACCGCGAAATATGTGAGCGACAGCCGCTTGCTCATTCCCGCAGAGCTTCCCGAGGATAAGCAAAACGAGGTTCGCAAGGAAGCCGTAAGGGCATTTAAAACTCTCGGCTGTACGGGGCTGTCAAGAGTCGATTTCTTTGTGAGAAAATCCGACGGCAGGGTGATGTTCAACGAGATAAATACAATTCCCGGCTTTACCTCAATCAGTATGTATCCGAAGCTTATGGAGCAAAGCGGTGTCCCCTACCCGAAGCTTTTGGATAAGCTCTTTAAGCTTGCCGCGGAGATAAAAGAAGATAAGTGATAATATGAAAAAAGATGTTCTGATAGAGGTGGAAAACACCCAGACGCTCGGCGGCCGCGACGAAAAATACACCGTCAGCGTAAACGGCACACTCGAATACGGTGACGGACGATACACTCTCGCCTACACCGAATACGACGGAGAGCTGAAGGGCTGCAAGACCCTTGTTACCGTTGAGGGCGGCGACAGCGTCAGCGTAGCGCGAGAGGGCGGATACAGCACGGAGCTGAAGCTTAAAAACGGCGAGCGCCGCACAAGCGTATATTCAACGCCCTACGGCGAATTTTCGCTCGGACTTTTTACGAACCGTGTTTTCACGGATATGTCGGAAAACGGCGGTACGCTCGAAACCGAGTACACAATAGAATTTGCCCCCGATTCAAGGGCTCTCAACTCAATGAAAATAACTGTTTCTGAAGGGAAAATAGAAGATGTCTAAAATAGTTAAAGATACCGAAAACCGGCTTCACTCTCTCGTAACCGAGGCTCTCGGAAAAGCGATTGCCGACGGAGTTTTACCCGCCGAGCCTATACCGGGCTTCAAGGTAGAGGTCCCGGCCGACAGAGCCAACGGCGACTACTCGGTAAACGCGGCGTTTGCCTGCGCGAGAGCTTTTCGCACCGCTCCGAAAAAAATCGCCGACGCCGTTTCGAAATACATAGACCTCGGCGACTCATATTTCGAGTCCTGCAGCGTTGCGGGTCCCGGATTTATAAACTTCACGCTCGGCGACAGATATTACGCCGATATACTGCTCGACATCAAGGAGTGCGGCGAAAAATACGGCAGCAGCGACTTCGGCAAGAATAAAAAAGTGAACGTCGAATTCGTCTCGGCAAATCCCACGGGTCCCATGCATATGGGCAACGCGCGCGGCGGTGCTCTCGGAGACTGTCTCGCCTCGGTACTGTCAATGGCAGGATACGACGTCTCGCGTGAATTCTATATCAACGATGCAGGCAATCAGATAGATAAATTTGCACTCTCCTTGGATATTCGTTATCAACAGCTGTTTTTGGGCGATAAAGCGCCCTCTCTTCCGGAGGACAGCTATCACGGTGCGGACATAAAGGAACGTGCCGAGGAATTTGCAAAGCAGTACGGCGACAGCTATATGGAAAAGAGCGAGGAGCAGAGGAGAAAAGCACTCGTAGACTTCGCTTTGCCTAAAAACATACAGAATATGAAGGACAATCTCGCAAAATACCGCATTAAATACGACACATGGTTCCACGAGAGCGTGCTTCACAAAGGTGCTGTCGACGATGTGATAAAAATCCTCACCGACAACGGTATGACATATGAAAAAGACGGTGCTCTCTGGTATAAAAACATCGAAATGCAGACAAAGCTGCTTAAAAAGGCGGGCAAAACCCAAGAGCAGATAGACCGCCTTGAATTAAAGGACGATGTGCTCATTCGTCAAAACGGCAATCCCACATACTTTGCCGCCGACATAGCCTATCACCGCAACAAGCTTGTTGACCGCGGCTTTGACAAAGCGATAGACGTCTGGGGTGCCGACCACCACGGCCACGTGGCAAGACTCAAGGGCGCACTTGAAGCCATAGGCATTGATTCGTCAAGGCTCGACGTCGTTTTAATGCAGCTTGTAAACCTTATGAAGGACGGCGAACCCGTAAGAATGTCAAAGCGCACGGGAAACGCCGTAACGCTTGTCGATTTGCTTGACGAAGTACCGATTGACGCCGCAAGATTTTTCTTCAATATGCGCGAGCCCGGCTCAACAATAGACTTCGATTTGGGACTTGCCGTAAAAGAGGATTCGCAAAACCCCGTTTATTACTGCCAGTACGCAAACGCGAGAATATGCAGCATACTCCGTAAAATGAAAGAGGAGGGCATTGAACCGCGCGACTGCACCGAAGAGGAACTTATGCTCTTAAATGCTCCCGAGGAGCGCGAGCTTATACGCCACCTCTCGGCTCTGACGGACGAGATAATCACCGCCGCCAAGGACTATGACCCGGCAAGAATAACACGCTATGCCGTAACGCTTGCCACACTCTTCCACAAGTTCTACAACGCCTGCAGAGTGGGCGTTGATGACGAGAAGCTCCGTGCGGCAAGACTTTATCTGTGCTGCAGGGTCAAGGATGTTATGGGCATAATACTTACGGAATTTAAAATCACGGTTCCCGAAAGTATGTAATCAAAAACACAAAAGCATAATAAAGCCGGAAGGCTGAGCGTTCATAAGCTCTCGCTTTCCGGTTTTTTATACGTATTTTCAATTCCGTCGGAAATCAAAATTCGTGATTTGCAAGCTCCGATTTACCGTTTAGTTGTTTTTTATCTATCAAGTAATTTTTCGACATCCTTCACGTTTATTCTTTTTGAAATAATATACGTTCTGCGCTTTTTTCTGCCCTTATCGGTAGAGTAAACACCGTCCTTTTTTTCCTCAACGGAAAAGATACCGTAAGAACAGATAACCGCAGTACCGTCGGGCAAAATGACGTTTCCGCAGTAGCCCGTGTCAGCATTTGCCGCAACGCAAGGCTCAGACTGCGAGTCAAGATATGTATGCGCGACCTTGATGCGGTAATCTCCCTCGCCGCCGTTTTTCAGGTCGTTGTAATCCGCCACGAGCGCAATCCAGCCCTCGGAATACCATCCGCGGAGCTTATTTTCGCTGTGTTTCAGATTTTTACGCAAATCACGCTCTATCGAGCGGAAGGTTATAAACAGTCTGCCGTCCGGCAGATACTCCGCCTTGTGTCTTTCGCCGTTTAATGACGCGGGAGCCGCCACGGGTCTTGACCACGTTTTTCCCTCGTCACGGGAAAAGCTCAAAAGCGAATTTATTCTTTTTGAATTGCTGCGCGTTATGAGCATAAGCTCGTCGCCCCTGCCCATATCGCTGCGGACACACTCGACCTCGCACATCTGCGACCTTTTCTCAATGTCCCTATACGCGGAAAAATACGGTTCGGGCTTTGTCCACATCATTTTTCCGTCCTTTGAAAAAGACAGTACGGTTTTATAATTTACAAAATCGCGCTCATGGAAAAGACCCATCCATTTATCGACGAATTTTCCGTTTTCGCGGAGTCTTGTCAGCGAGCTGAGTGCCACTATCGGATAGTGCGTAACCTCGTCCTTTTCCGTAAAGAAGCTCTCATATTCGCTCCACGTTTTGCCCTCGTCCGAGGAGAGCGAACAGTCGAAGCCGCCGCGCGACTTTTCGCGCCCCCATATGGGGTTTCCGCTTATCATTATCAGCTTGTCGGGTGTGTCGCTCTCGGAGAACTCAAGACGATAAACCGTCGGAGTCTCGCGCGAATTTTCCCAGCTTTTCGGCGGATTTTTGATTTCCTCGGTATAGCTTCTGCCGCCGTCGCGGCTGATTTTTGAAAGAGTTTTTCCCTTGCCGTGACCCTCCGGGAAAAAGACGAGTATACCCCCGTCCTTTAAAAGCACGGAATCGGGGTGCCCGAGATAACCGCCCTTTTTCTCAACGGTGACATTTTCGTAAAGATATTTAAATTCCTCTTTTGTGTTTTTCGGTTCAACACTTAAATCTATCTGCGGTATGGTGTAATTTTCACCGCGCCGTTTTATTTTTTCCATAATCGCCCTCATTAAAATACACATTTGTGCTTCGACTACAATATTTCATCCTTCAGAACCTTCAACGGGTTTTTGTAAACCAATCTCTTTATGTCCTCCGAAGTTATTCTCTCATCAAAACGCTCCGCGCATTTTATAATATCATTGGGTCTTGATACCGCCGAATGCGCATCCGTGGCAACAAAATCGGCAAGCCTTGAAAGCACGAGCTCTGTCGCATAACCCTTTATTTCGTCGCCGCCTCTGCCAGCAAGGCTCGAAGCGTTGACCTGTAAAAGAGCACCCATATCGCAAAGCTCCTTTGCGACCCACTTCTCCGTGTGGAAACATATGTACCTTTCCGGATGCGCTATTATCGGTATAAGTCCCATGGATAAAACACGCTCGGCGTATATGACGGCGTACTTTGGGTCAAAGGGACGCAGCGTATATTCGCACAGCAAATAGCGGCTGCCGTTTATGCAGAGCGGCGACAAATCGCAGTCCGAAAAAACATCGTTTTGCAAAAAGACCTCCGCGCCGGCTCCGAGGCCTATATCAAGCCCTTTTTCGCCTATAAATTCACGCAGAAAATTTACTCTTTCGTCTCGTTTTGCGACAAACTCGTCCACCGCCGAATAATCGTTAAAATGCGGCGTTGCTATTATCGCTTTTATTCCGTTTTGTACCGCCGTGTGAAGCAGCGCGGCGGAATCCTCTTTTGTTTTTGCGCCGTCGTCGATGTCATATAGGATATGACAGTGCAAATCAATCATCTTCATATCGGGTTCTCGGTTACTTCTTCTTTCCTGTTTTGATTTTCTTGATGCCTTCGCGCTTTTTAGCCTTCCTCTCGGCGTCCGTTTTCTCATCCTTGTCCTTGGCAGCCTTAAATTCCGCCGCCTCCTCGGGCGGAACCTTAAATATGTGAATTACGCCGTCGTCATTGAGCACCTTAAGGAGCATAACCGTCATCGGAAGCAGGAACAGTCCGACAAATCCGAACAGCCGCGAACCTATATACATCGCCATAAGAGTGACAAATGCGGGAAGCCCGAGCTGCGACGCCACAAGCTTCGGCTCGATTATCTGGCGTACAACGGTTATAACGCCGTAAATCACAAGAAGCCCTATGCCCATGGCAACATCGCCGGAGAAGAACATCCAAATTGCCCACGGTATCAGCACCGTGCCCGTGCCGAGAACGGGAACAATGTCTATCACGGCGGTTATCAGCGCAATCGCAAAAATATAGCCGTTTTCATATATTCCGAACAGCTTTAATATAGAAAGGCCGAGCACCATTTCAAGGAAGGTTACGCACATGATAAGGCCGTATGCCCTTATCATCTTTCCGAGCGTTGAAAATATTATTTGCTTTGTTCTTATAAAGGCATCTGCGCGCTTGCCCGCCTGAGTCATAATCAGCGAGCGAAGGGTGTGATAATCGGAAGTCATAAAGCAGCAGCAAACTATGCCGACTATGGTGCCGACGAGTATAGACGGTATTTGCTTTGCCGTTCCCCAAAGAGCGCTCAGCGGTGATGAGAATGACGAGAAGTCGAAGCCCTTTGCCGCCGTATCGCTTGACGCTACGGCTGCCGCCGCGGAAGAAGAGCTGCCCGTATCCACGCCCTGTATTTTATCTATAAGATTCGCCACGGTCGAGATGATATTCTGCCTTATAGAGTCCGGCAGCAACGTAAAGTGAGTGTTGACCCAATCCTTAAGCTGCGACGCAAACAGCGGCGCATTGTCAAGCTGCAGCATAATATAATTAAAAAAGGACTTCAGCTCGGAAAATATTTTGGAAAGTATAAGTCCTATTATTGTTCCGAAAACAAACACGACGAGCAAAACCGCCACGGTCGAAACTATACCGCGAGGTATTTTCGTCTTTTCAATCACGTAATTTACGGGCCTTTGAAGCAGCATGGCTATAAACATGGCTATTATGAACGGGGACAGAACCCCGAAGGCATACTTCATAAACAAATAAAAAAGCCCTGCGATTATTATTATATAAACTATGTTGATTATAAAATTACGGCGTTTTGCAATATTATCCACAGCTTCACATCCTTTAACATAAAAGCCGACGCTTTGCCGGCCGATAACATATATACATATTATACTATTTTTCAAAAACTTACAATCAATAATCTCAAACTTTTATAGAAATTTAAACAAACGCAAAAATTTTTGAGCTTTTTCCTTTATAACGTCGGGAATTTATGGTATTATGCTAAATGTATATTCATATTATTTAGGATGTGAGAAAAAATGTATATAGCCGTTATGGGCTACGGAACCGTCGGTTCGGGCGTTGTGGAAGTGCTTCACAAAAACCACGACAGTATCGTAAGCAAAAGCACCCAGAAAGACCTTGAACTCAAATATATCCTCGATCTCCGAGATTTTCCCGGAGACCCGAACGAAGATAAATTTATTAAGGACTTCAATATTATTTTAAACGACGACTCCGTCAAAATAGTTGTCGAGACTATGGGCGGACTTCATCCGGCATTTGAATTTGTCTCTTCGCTTTTAAAGGCGGGCAAGAGCGTTGTAACGTCAAACAAGGAGCTTGTCGCGCAAAAGGGCTACGAGCTTTTGACCCTCGCCGACGAAAACAACGTAAACTTCCTGTTTGAGGCGTCGGTAGGCGGCGGTATTCCGATTATTCGCCCCATTTCGCAGTGCCTCGCGGCAAACGAGATAGACGAAATAGCCGGCATCTTAAACGGCACTACAAACTTTATACTCACTATGATGATAGAGCAGAACATGAGCTTTGAGGAGGCTCTCAAGCTCGCCCAGGATAACGGCTACGCGGAAAAGGACCCGACGGCCGACGTTGAGGGCATAGACGCATGCCGCAAAATTTGCATTCTCGCATCTCTCTGCTTCGGCAAGCACGTTTACCCCGACAGCGTTCACACCGAAGGCATCTCAAAAATAACATTGGAGGATGTCGCCTATGTCAACGATTTCGGCGGCGTTATTAAGCTCCTCGGCAAAGCAAGACGTGAAAACGGTGGCAAAATTTCCGCCATGGTTTGCCCTTGCATAGTTAAAAATCACAGCCAGCTCGCCTCGGTAAGCGATGTATTCAACGCCATTCTCGTTCGCGGCGACGCGATAGGCGATGTTGTATTTTACGGCAGAGGCGCAGGTAAATTGCCCACAGCCAGCGCCGTTGTTGCCGACGTAATAGACTGCGCAAAGCATGAAAAGCGCAAAAAGCTGTTCGGCTGGGGCGCTCCCGAGGAAAATTACGTAATTGATTACAGAACCCTCGAAACGGCTCTTTACATACGCGCAAAGGTCACCGGAAACAAGGACGATGTTCTTAAAAAGATAGGCGAAAACTTCGGCAAAGTAAAATATCTTACTCGAAACGGCGCCCCCGAGGACGAAATTGCATTCGTTACCGATAAGGGCATCGAAAAGGTACTCACCGACAAGCTCGCTAAGACAGAGGGCATAGACGTCCTCTCAACAATAAGAGTTACAGATTATTGATTTTTTTAACGGAGGAAAAATATGGGACTCATAGTTCAGAAGTTCGGCGGCTCATCGGTAGCCAACGCCGAAAGAGTTATGAACGTGGCGAAAATAGTCACCGATACGTACCGTGAGGGCAACGACGTAGTAGTTGTGGTTTCCGCTCAGGGCGACACCACCGACGATCTTATCGACAAGGCTCACGAAATAAACGAGCATCCCTCTAAAAGAGAGATGGATATGCTCTTGACTTCCGGCGAGCAGATTTCGATTGCGCTTCTTTCAATGGCTATTGAAAAGCTCGGCTGCCCCTCGGTTTCGCTTCTCGGCTGGCAGGCAGGCTTCAGAACAAGCTCGGCTTACGGCTCGGCAAGAATCAAATCAATTAAAACCGATCGCTTACGTGCCGAGGTTGACCGCCACAACATAGTTGTTGTCGCAGGCTTCCAGGGTATAAACAAATACGACGACCTCACAACGCTCGGCAGAGGCGGCTCGGATACGAGTGCCGTTGCCATAGCAGCCGCCATGCACGCGGATCGTTGTCAGATCTTCACCGATGTTGAGGGCGTATTCACCGCCGACCCGAGAAAGATACCCGAGGCGAGAAAGCTCAAGGAAATTACTTACGACGAAATGCTTGAGCTTGCAACGCTCGGCGCGCAGGTTCTCAATAACCGTTCCGTGGAAATGGCAAAAAAATACAATGTTGAAATAGAGGTACTCTCAAGCCTTAAACGTGTACCCGGCACAATAGTCAAGGAGGTCGCTAAAATGGAAAAAATGCTCGTAAGAGGCGTCACAAAGGATACCGACGTCGCAAGAATTTCGGTTACAAATATAGACAATACCCCCGGTATTGCATTCAAGCTTTTCTCAAAGCTTGCACAGAAAGGCATAAACGTCGATATAATTCTTCAGTCCGTAGGTCGCGACGGCACAAAGGACATCACCTTTACCGTTGCCAAGGATAACGCGGTTGACGCAATAGCAGCCGTTCACGAGACCTTTGATATTGACGATAAAAACATCACTTGTGCCACAAACGTTGCAAAGATCTCCGTTGTCGGTGCCGGTATGGAATCTCACCCCGGAACCGCTTCAAAGATGTTCGAGGCACTCTATGAGCACGACATAAATATTGATATGATTTCAACAAGCGAAATCAAAATCTCCGTTCTTATAGACGCACAGGACGCCGACAGAGCCGTTGCGGCAGTTCACAAGGCATTTTATCCCGAATTAAACTAAATTCCCTATAACTAAAAAAACAACCTCTGCATATGAAATGCGGAGGTTATTTTTTTTAGCAAAAAGCCTTATTAAGAATTTTTATTTTTTTTGAAAACAAACAGCTTACTTATAACAAAATTCAGTATCACGACTACGACCTGCGCTATGAGCTTAATCAAAACGGCATTGATTTGAAGCTTTGTTACAAATACAAAGAGCATAAGCTCCTCAACGCCCAAGGTAAACAGCCTGCCGCCGTAAAACTTTGCCATCTGAAAAATAAAAGCCGCAAAACCTTTAGTCTTTGTCGGGAAAACCCATATGCGGTTTGTCACAAACGCAAACAGTACCGCAGTCAGCCAAGATATGACGTTTGAAATATGCTCGTTTAGCCCGAAGTGACTCTCAAACAGTGCAAATACGCCTACGCTTACAAGCGTTGTAAGTCCGCCGAACAGCAGATACATCAGCACTTCCTTGTATTTTGTGTAAAACGGGTTTGCCCATTTAAGTATTTTAAGCGACATTATTCTGTCAAAAATATCGGGCTTGTCTGTTATCATAAAAAACTCCTCCGCCGTTATAGGTTTTCGCGGTACACCGTGCGCCTCCAATGGAACAAATACTGTTGTGCTATGCCCTCGCTGCCCTTTGTACAGGCGGGAAGACCGTCCGGGTACATCTCTGCCATTATGCGCTTTACCCACACGTCCTCGGGGAACGCCTCGTATTTTCCGAATCCGTACAGAAGCGTACATTCGGCAACCTTTTTACCCACGCCCTTTATTTTTTGCAGCTCCTGCCTGCCGAATTCTATGGGCGAAGCGGCAATCTTGTCAAAGTCGATTTCACTCGACGAAACCTTATTTGCGGCGTCAATTATGTATTTTGCCCTGAAACCGGCGCGAAGCGAAGCCAAGTCCTCGGGTGCCTTGCCGGACAGCACTTCGGGGGAGGGGAAAGTAAACATTCCGCTCTCAAGCTCTTCGCCAAAGCTCTCACAGAGCCTTTTTATTATTCCCTTTATACGCGGAATATTGTTGTTTTGCGAAATTATAAACGAGCAGAGTGCCTCCCACGGCTCCTGACGCAAAATTCTGATACCGGGGCAAGCTCTTACGGCCTCCGACAGATATTTGTCGCCATTGTAGCGATCGGTAATTTCACGGTAGTTGCGGCCGAGGTCAAGGTATCTGTAAAAAACACCCTGCACGTCCTCATTTTTCATACCGTAAAAAAGCAGGCTGTCGCCCTCTTCCCTCACGCGCATAACCTTGCCGTAAGCAACACCCGAAAAAACTCCGCTCTCGTCACTTTCCCATCGAAAAGCCTGACCGCAGTCAAGTGTTCTTTCGAGAGAAAACATATCGGGCTTTTTAAGTCGGATTATATTTTCATCATTAACCATTTTCCGTTCTCCCGTTTTTCACAAAATACCACATTAAATTATATCTAATTTGAACAGCGTAAAATTGCACAAAAACATTTCTTAAAAACTGTCTAAGAGAGTTTCCTAACTGTATAATTTGTAAAGATTTTATAACACAGCGTATTTACGCGGAAACCCTTGAACTTTTGCACATTGATGTTCAAAACTCGAAAATCGGTATGTTTTTACCTGTTTTTAGGTGACTTTTTAACATTTTGAACATAGTTTTGAACACTTTTAGACATCAAAAAATAATACTCTCTGTATAATTTCGTGCTTTTCAAATTTGTGTAAAATCCCATATTGACAAAAATCTCCCCGATTTTTTCTCCGCCTTTTCCGCATAAAAATCGCTCTTTAAAACAATAATAAATACATAAATTACCGGAGGAAAAATTATGATAAAAGGCGTAAACAGACAGGTGCTTGAAATAAAAGATACGGGCTGCGAATATTTTACTCAGGCACTTTTTTTCGTTGACCCGAAATTCAGCACATTACCCGAAAAGACCCTGCGCGAAAAAGCCGAGGCGTCCCTCAAGGACCCGCCTGGAGTGCCCGTAAGCAAAAAGCAAAAAGCGCTCAAAATAATCCTTAAAATAACAAATATCGCGGCAGCGGCAGGCGCCGGCGCCGCAATATGCGCTTTTATCAAGTAGTTTCTTTTTTCAGTATGACCGCCGATAGCCCCGGCACAAGAACCGAGCTGCCGACACTCTCGCCCAAAAGCACTTCGCTTGTGTTTTGCCAGCGCGGCGGAAGATAATATGTTATATCCTGCTCATTTCTGTTGGCTATCAGCAGACACGAGTCATTTTTACCGCGACGCTCGAAGCAGACGCAGGAGAGCACCGAGGAAACAGGTATAAACTCGCCTTCCTTTAAGCAGTCGGTGCTTCTTCTCACCTTGCCGAGCCTTATATAGTAATTTTGAAGCTCGCGGTTTTCTCTGCCCCACGGGAAGAAAGCACGGTTAAACGGGTCCTTGTAACCCTGCATGCCGGCTTCGTCGCCGTAGTAGACGCACGGCACTCCGGGGAGGGTATACTGAATTGCCGCGCAGAGCTTTAATAGCTTTACTCCGCGCTTATATTCCTCCTCGGACAGGGAATGCTCCGACTGCCACTGCCTGTCGCGATAATCGCTCTTTTCGCCGGCTATCTTTGTTATCGCTCTCTCCGTATCGTGAGTACCTATGTGGTTCATCAAAACGTCGAGTGCTTCCTTGGGATAGTTTTCAATAATCGTCATAACCGACGATTCAAAGCTCTCTGCAACGCCGTTTCTCGCAAAGTCCGTAACGGCCTCCGCAAACGGATAATTCATAACGCTGTCGAGCTGAACCCCCAAAAGGTATCTGCGCCGTGTGCCGTATGAAAACTTTGTGGTGGCGTCCTCCCAAACCTCGCCGAGCAATATGCCGTCGGGTTTTTCCGTCTTTACCGCCACGCGCAAATCGTCTATAAAGCAGTCGGGCAGCTCGTCGGCAACGTCAAGCCGCCAGCCGGACGCGCCGAGCCGCAGCCATTTCCGTATAACTCCGTTTTTGCCGCAGATAAACTCGTCGTAGTCGGGGCACTCCTCGGTAACCTCCGGGAGCGTTTTAAAGCCCCACCAGCTCTTATATTCGTCGGGGTAGCGGTCAAATTTATACCACTTGAAATACGGCGACGATTTTGAATTATACGCGCCTACGGTATCATATCGCGAATAGCGGTTAAAATAACGGCTGTCATCGCCGGTATGCGAAAAAACACCGTCGAGAATTATTTTTATTCCCACTCTGCCGGCACTTTCGCACAGCTTTTTAAAATCCTCCTCCGTGCCGAGAAGCGGGTCTGTTTTCATATAATCCGCCGTGTTGTAGCGGTGATTCGAATGTGCCTCAAATATCGGGTTTAAATATATGCAGGTGACTCCGAGCTCAAAAAGATATGAGAGCTTTTCGGTAATTCCGCGAAGGTCTCCGCCGAAATAGTCGTTATTGAGCACCTCGCCCTTTTCGTTCGGTCGCCAATTCGGTTCGCCGTCGAAATCGTCGCGCAAAATTCTGTCGGACGGTACGTTTTCTTTCTTCTCGCCCGAACGAAAAAATCGGTCGGGGAATATCTGATACATAATTCCGCCCTTGAGCCATGACGGCGTTTTGTAGTTTTTATCGTATACGGTAAGCTGCCATTGAAGACGGCTGTTCCTGCCGTTCCAAACATCGCCCTTGCCATCGCCGATGTTATACACAGAGCCTCTGCCCCAGGACGAATCATAGTCAAAATGATACCAGTAAAGTCCGCATTCGGGAACCGACAGCTCTATATCCCATATCTCCTTGTCGTCACCGTTCATGCCCGCCCAGCACATCTTATGCTCGCAAAAATCACCGTCGTCGCGCCGCAGCATAAAATAAGCCGCCGTGGCGGAAAAAGAGCGCGGCAAAATAAGCCTGAGACGAAATTTTTCTCCGGTTTTTACCGCACCGAATTTACTTTTGTAAAACGTGTCTCGCGAGTTAAAGGGTATAAAATCCATATATCAATACGTTCTTTCGCAAATTTCGTTGATCTTGTCCCGAAGTGCCAAAAAGTCCGAGAGTGCTGCCGGCTTGTTGTTCGGGTTGCGCAAAAGCGCCGCCGGATGAAAAGTTCCCATCAAAAGGGTACCTTTGCGCTCAAAAAATTCGCCGTGCTGCTTTGTCACTTTAAAATCGGGGGAAATTATCTTCTGTGCCGCTATTCTGCCGAGGCAAACTATGATTTTCGGTCTCATAAGCCTAACCTGCTCCCTCAGCCACATCTCGCACGATTCCTGCTCCAGCGGCTGCGGATCGCGGTTTTTCGGCGGACGGCATTTTACGATATTTGCTATGTAGATATTTTTATTTCTGTCCAAATCCACATCATACAGATATTGGTCGAGCAGCTTTCCGCCTCTGCCAACAAACGGCTGACCCGTAAGGTCCTCGTTTTCGCCGGGTCCCTCGCCGATGAAAAGAACCTCGGCGTCCTCGGGTCCCACGCCGAAAACAACATTCGTTCTCGTCGCGGCAAGCGGACATTTATTACACTTTAAACAGTCTTTTTTAAGTTCTTCAAATGAGGTATACATAAATTATTGCCTTTCTTTTTACTGTATCGCCCGAGATTAATCCTCTGCCTTCAGCTTTTCGGCTGTGTCCGCAGTAACAAGCGCGTCTATGATTTCGTCAAGGTCGCCGTTCATTATCGCCTCTATCTTGTAAAGCGTCAGCCCTATTCTGTGGTCGGACACACGACCCTGAGGGAAATTGTACGTGCGTATTCGCTCGCTCCTGTCGCCGGTGCCGACCTGTGAACGCCTCTCACCGGCGATTTCGGCATTTTGCTTTGCGGTCTTTTCCTCAAGGAGCCTTGAACGCAAAACCTTGAGTGCCTTATCCTTATTTTTATACTGACTGCGCTCATCCTGGCACTCAACGACCATACCCGTGGGCAGATACGTAACGCGAATTGCGGACGAGGTCTTGTTTACCTTTTGCCCGCCCGCACCGCTTGAGCGGAAAACATCTATCTGAAGGTCGGCGGGGTCAAGCGTAAATTCGACCTCCTCCGCCTCGGGAAGTACCGCTACGGTTACGGTGGACGTGTGAACTCTGCCCTGGCTCTCGGTTTCGGGCACTCGCTGAACGCGGTGGACGCCGCTCTCGAATTTGAGCCGCGAATAAGCGCCCTCGCCCTCTATCATAAAGCTGATTTCTTTATATCCGCCGAGCTCGGTCGGATTTTCATTCATTATTTCGGTTTTCCAGCCCTTGCGCTCGGCATACATACTGTACATACGGAAAAGCGAGCCGGCAAAAAGAGCCGCCTCCTCGCCGCCTGCACCGCCGCGAATTTCGACTATTACGTTTTTATAGTCGTTCGGGTCTTTAGGCAGCAGCAGCACCTTTAATTCTTCTTTTAGCTCTTCGGTCTTTTTCTGGGCCTTTGCCGCTTCTTCGCTTGCCATATCTCGGAATTCCTTATCGAGAGAGCTGTCCGCAAGCATCTCTTTTGCCTCGGTTAAATCGGAATTTGCCTTTTTGTATTCGCGGAATTTTTCAACTATCGGCGTCAGCGTTTTCGCTTCGCGCATCAGCTTTTTGTATTCCTCCTGATTAGACACGACCTCGGGGTCGCACAGGGAGGAATTTATTTTTTCGAGTTTATCCTCGATTCCCTGTAATTTATCAAACATCGCCGTTTTCGTCCCTTATGACCTTTTTGATATTTTTTTCGATTTTGATGCGCGGCACCATAACCTCGCGTCCGCAGCCGCAGCATTTAAGGCGAAAATCCATTCCGGAACGCAGCACCGCAAACTCGTTTGAGCCGCATGGGTGCTTTTTCTTCATTATCAGCCTGTCGCCTACCTGTACGTCCAAATTTCTCACGCCTTTCTTAAATCTCGTTTCAAAACATTATAACACAACGCCGCCGTGAAAAAAAGCCCCGATTAGAGCCTTTATACCGGCTTCGGCGTATCAAAATTCATTCGGAGAGAGAACACCCTTTTCGGTAATAAACGCGGTAATAAGGCTGTTGTCGGTAACGTCAAATGCCGGATTCAGCGTTCTTATATTCTTCGGAGCCATTCTTTTTTCGTACCACATATCGGTTATTTCGTCGCCCGAACGCATTTCGATTTTTATATCCCTGCCGCTTAGACAGTTTTTATCTATTGTTGAAAACGGGGCGCACACATAAAACGGAATGCCGTAATATTTTGCGAGGACGGCAACTCCGGAGGTGCCTATTTTGTTGGCTGTATCGCCGTTTGCCGCCACTCTGTCGCATCCGACAAGCACCGCGGAAACAAGCCCGTTTTTCATAACGTACGATGCGGCGTTATCGCATATCAGCGTAGTATCTATACCTGCGTTTGCAAGCTCAAAGCTCGTAAGGCGCGCGCCCTGCAAAAGAGGTCTTGTCTCATCAGAGAACACACGTATTTTATGCCCGTTTTCCGCCGCCACATATACGGGTGCCAAAGCGGTGCCGTATTTTACCGTCGCAAGCCTGCCCGCATTGCAGTGGGTCAAAACACTGTCGCAGTTCTTGAGAAGATCTGCTCCGTATTCACCGATTTTACGGCACACCTCAATATCTTTGTCATGTAGCTCCAAAGCCTTTTCCTTGAGTGCCGCCCTTATGGCGTCCGCGCCCTCGCCCTTATGTAAAAGAGCCGTCCTTTTCATCTCGTCCGCCGCCGCAAAAAGATTTACCGCGGTAGGGCGCGAGGAGGTGAGATATTCAAGATTTTCGAGAAAATGCTCAATAAGCGTTTTTTCGTCTGCCGTTTTGTCGCGTGCGGCCAGAACCGACAGCCCTATTGCCGCGAAAACACCTATTGCCGGTGCACCGCGAACGGCAAGACGCTTTATTGCGTCATACATCTCCTCTTTTTCCTTAAGCTCAAGCGTGACAATTTCGCCGGGCAAAAGAGTCTGGTCTATAATCACCGCGGTCTCGTCTTTTTCGTTGTAGCATACGGTTTCGCCGTGCATATCAAACATAATTTTACTCCGTTCGGTAAAAATTAAAGCCGCGCGTTTTTTCGGAGCTGCCGAAATTTCCGCGCGGCGGTTTTAAAGGTGTTATTTGAGTGAGGATACCTCAACTATGTCACCGGAGGACTCCTTGGGTACTAAGACGGTAACGCTGTCGCCGACGTTCAAGATTACAACCTTTTCGGCGAGTGCCACGGGAACCTTATAGAACGTACTGCCTGCGTCAAGCTTCAAATAGAAGTACGTTTCGCCGCCCGTTACGACGCTTCTTATCTCGGTTATCTTGCCGCTTATTTCCTCTGTTTCGGGGGCGGTCGCGGTCGGGTCGTCCTTTGCGCCCATTTCGTCAACGTCAATATCCACGTTTACGCCGTTGCGTTTAAGTTCCGCCGCGTAGTTTTCGGTACATTCGGTGAGATTGTATCCCGTACCGACTATCGTGGACTGCTTCACGTTAACCATGGCGTACATCTTTACAAGCTCGCTTGAATCCTTGAGAGCCATAAAGTATGTCGGCTCGCCGCTGATGTTGAGCAAAAGCGGGAAGGTAGCCGAATACGAATACTGCTGAACTGCGCCCTCGGCGGAGGTCTGAGCAGTCATTTCAAGCGCACCTGACACCTGATAATACTTTGTCTCCTTGGTGCGAAGGTCAGAGAGCACAAAACCTATAATGGACTGGTCGGAGCTTATGGACGTTACACCCGTGTACATATACACATCGTCGTTGAGCGCAAGGTAATTGTAACCCGAGCTCATAACCTTAACGCCCTCCTGGCCGATTACGGAGTTTATAAAGCCGTTGTTGAGCTTTCCGTAGTAATTATACTGCTGAGTGAGAATCGTCGGGGAATAAATGCGGTCTATCCACATCCACTCGGGGTCCGAAGCGAAGCTCGAGGTCGGCAGCTTTGTCGTACCGTCATTGCTTGTGGATATCATATGGCATTCACCCGTGACGGCGTTTACTATAATCGCACCCTTGATGTCGGTGCCGCCGAAAAGACCTATGGTCTTATCGACTATCGGAACTATCCAATACGGAGAGCCGCTCTCGTCTATCTCGAACGACGGCTCATCAAAGAGATAGGTGGGGTATTTAAACCTCAAATATCTGAGAAGATACTTGTTAAAGTGCTCGGTGGGCGAATACTTCATACCCTCCGGCAAGCGGACAAGCTGACCCTCCTGCGTGGTCATATCAACTATGATATATGCCGGCAGACCCTCCTTGGTGTTTTTTATCCATTTGAAGATGTCGCCGTAAGCAAGCGCGGTAACTCTGACGGGCGTGTTTTTATAGTTTATCTGCGTGGAATACGGCGATACGACAAACTGCGAGACCTTGTCCGACAGATCTCCGAGCGTTCTCTCGGCTATTTTGTTTGCCGAGGAGCTGTCAAGCACGGGAACGCTTGAGAAATCTATCTCGGCAACGTCTTCCGCAAAATCGCCGTCCTGAACGCTTATAAGCTTGCTGTAAGACTTCGCCCTGAACAGCGTAACGCCGGTGAGCCAGCCCACAAGAGCCACTGCGGCAAGAGCGAGAATCAAGATACCCGGAACCCTCGACCGCCTTTTGACGTAGGGCAGATATTCGGGCTTTATAAACGCCCTTGACGAAATAATCGTCAGAAGCAGATATATAAGACACACAAAAACGACGAAGAGATAAAGCTCTATCGACTTAAAATTGAGCGCCGGTATCATAAAATAATACAGCACTGCGCCGAGTATAAGCGTCAATATGATATTTATCGCTATTTTTTTACCCGAATTCTCGGGCGGTATGAGCACATCCGCGACGCCCTTTTTGCCGTCGTCTCTGCCTCTTCCCGTAAAATCAACATTTATAGGATCCAAAATGTCACTCCCTTTTCACTTTCTGAAAAAAGTATATAGTATTTTACCGCGCTTTGCAAGGATTTAAACGATTTTGAACTTCCGTCGAATAACGAAAAGGTCTTTTTTTCGGCTTATAATGCGCCGAAACATACCGTGTGTCGAAATACACACAAATTTTACCGTAATTTTTTAAAGATTTAGAATTTTTTTAGTTGAGAAAAATCCGGTTTGAGGTTATAATATTTAATTGTATCAGAGAAGTTATTTTTCATAAAACCGAAAGGGAGATAAAAATGTTATTTTCACAGGACATCGGAATCGATCTTGGTACCGCAAATACCCTCGTTTTCGTTAAAGGTAAGGGAATAGTAATCCGTGAACCATCCGTTGTTGCGGTCGATGTCAGCGCTTATCCGCAAAAGGTTGTCGCAGTCGGCAACAAGGCTAAGCAAATGATAGGCCGTACACCCGGCTCAATAACCGCGGTCAGACCTCTTAAAGACGGTGTTATCGCCGACTTTGAGATAACCTCGGATATGCTTAAGGAATTCATAAAAATGGCCATAAGCTCATCGCCGTTTTCAAAGGCGAGAGTTCTTATCTGTATCCCGTCCGGAGTTACAGAGGTAGAGAGAAAGGCCGTTCATGACGCGGCACGCTCGGCAGGCGCAAAATATGTAAGTCTTATAGAAGAGCCCATGGCAGCCGCAATAGGCGCGGGTCTTCCCGTTTCGGAGGCCATAGGCAATATGGTAGTCGATATAGGCGGCGGTACAAGCGAGGTTGCCGTCATTTCCTTCGGCGACATAGTTACCGCTCAGTCCGCAAGGGTTGCCGGCGATAATTTCGACGAGTCGATTATCGCTTACATCAGAAAGAAGCACAACCTCCTTATAGGCGAGCGCACCGCAGAGGATATAAAAATAAAAATCGGCTCCGCCTACCCCTACGACGGCGAGGGCGCCATGGACGTCAAGGGCAGAAACCTGCTTGACGGCCTCCCCAAAAACATCGAGATTACTTCCGAAGAAGTCCGCGAGGCTCTTTCGGACCCCGTAAATCAGATCCTCGACGCAGTTCGCTCCACTCTTGAGAAAACTCCCCCGGAGCTTTCGGCGGATATTATCGACCGCGGCATTATGCTCACAGGCGGCGGCGCATTATTAAGAGGACTTGACAAGCTCATTTCCATTGAGACAAAAATCCCCGTCCACGTTGCGGAAAATCCGCTTGACTGCGTTGTTGACGGCTGCGGCGTCTGCCTTGAGAGCAACACTCTGGGCATTACCGCCAAAAAGAATTACGACTGATAAAAAGGCGGGCGGAATTGTTTTTCGCCCGCAAATTTTAACTGTGACCGGAGTACGATATGAAGAAATTTTTTAAGAGTACGGCTTTTAAAATACTGCTTGCGATCGCTCTTGTATTGCTTGTTGCCATTGCTGCCGCGGCTTCTGCCGCAGACGGCACAACACCCGTTTCAAAGGTGACGTCGTTTGTATTTTCTCCGCTCCAGAAGGCCTCGTCGTATCTTGTAGACAAGCTCGACGGCTTTAAGGGAAGCTTTGTCTCGTCGAGCACATATCGCGACCGTATCAGCGAGCTTGAATCGGAGGTTGCCGATTATCAGAGCAAGCTTGTCGATTACGAAAAGCTGAAAAAGCAAGTCGAGGCATACGAAAAATTCCTTGAGGTCAAAGAAAAAAATCCCGATTTTAAATTTGTTGCCGGAACCGTTATCGGCAGAGACTCCGCCGACACCTTCGGCTCGTTTGTTTTGAACTGCGGCTCAAACGACGGAGTTAAAGTCAACGACCCCGTAATAAGCGGCGAGTACTTAATAGGCATAGTAAACGAAGTAACGCCGACCTCGTGCGTTGTTCTCTCCGTAACGGACCCCAAGGTCAACGCGGCGGCATACGAAATACGCACGGGTGAAATGGGCTACACCGAAACCACGTCAAAGCTCGCTCTGAACGGCCTTTTGAAGCTCACCGGGCTTACAAAGGACACCTCCGTTGCGGTAGGCGGAATAGTTTGCACATCGGGCGTCGGCGGAATTTATCCGCGCGGCCTCATTATCGGCACGGTGACCGCCGTAAGCAAGGAGGAGGGCAACATCTCATATTATGCCGAGGTAAAGCCCGAGGTTGCTCCCGGAGATGTTCAGGACGCTTTTGTCATAACCGAATTCGAGGGTAAAAGCTGATGCGTAGGTCAACAAAAATACTGTTTGTCAGAAGAACCGTATTTGTGCTTTTGATACTTGCGGTTCACATTTTGCAAAACACAAGGGGGCTTTTCCCCGAAATATTCGGCGTTAAAGCCAATCTTTTAATTCCGCTTGTCATTTGCATAGGTATGTTTGAGCGTGAAATAGCCGGAGCTGTTTTGGGTATGCTCGCCGGTATACTTTGGGACAGCGTTTCACCCATGGGCGACGGCTACAATGCACTTTTGCTTATGCTTGCGGGTGCGGCAGCAGGTCTGCTAATAGACTACCTTATGAGAAACAATCTTATGACGGCGCTGCTGCTGTCGGGCTTTGCATGCCTTATATACTCGGTATTCTATGTTGTGTTTTTCCTGCTCGCAAACGGAGTTGACAGCACTGGCTACCTGCTTATACGCTACTATATACCCGCGGCGGTGTATTCATTCCTTTTCACACCGCTGTGGTACATTATAGTTCGTGCCGTTATGCGGCGGACAAAAATCAACGTTCTTGAAAACTGATGAGAAAGGAGCGGCAAATTTGGACAACAAAAAGCAAATAAGGCGAAGAATACTTATTTTTACCGTATCCGTCCTGTTTTTATTTTCGCTTTTCGCGGTGGATTTGTTCCGTATTCAAATTGTCAATGCGGCGGACTATTCGACGCAGCGTGTCGCTCTGTCCGAGACAAAATCCACAATAGCCGCATCGCGCGGTGAAATACTCGACTGCAACGGAACGCCGCTTGTCACAAACGAGCAGATAAATTCCGTCGTGCTGAACGCGTCCTATTTCCCGTCCACAAAGGAGCAGGACAAGCGAAACGAAATAATCCTGTCGCTTATAAACCTGCTTGAGAGCGAGGGCACAGCTTGGAATGACAATCTGCCGCTCGTGTTAAATTCGGACGGCTCTGTTTCTTTTAAGGAAAATGCCGACAAGGACATAACATATTTAAAATCCAAGGACGTTCTGTATCTTAATTCCTACGCCACGGCGCAAAACTGCTTCGACGAGCTTGTCGAAAAGTTTTCTCTCGGTGACTACTCGGCGGCAGACGCACTCAAAATCGCGTCCGTCTGTTATTCTTTAAAGAAAATTTCGTTTTCGGCGGCAAATCCGTTCACGGTGGCCGACTCCGTCTCACCGACGCTCGCCGCCAAAATCAAAGAAAACAGCAGCTTTTACAGGGGTGTTGATATAAACGTGACTACCGCGCGCCACTACACCGACGGCACGATAGCACCGCATATAATAGGAATCACCGGCAAGCTCAACGAGAGCGAATACAAGGACAGAACGGACGCTTACAAGGCGGAGAGCGCGGATCAGAATTTGACTACGGAGCAAAAAACCACGCTCAGCCTGCGCGCATATGCCATGGATGACACCATAGGCAAATTCGGCCTTGAAAGCGCCATGGAGGATTACCTTCGCGGAACAAACGGCATAATGACAACAACCACGGCGTCCGACGGCACAAAAACGAGTGAAATCACCCGCGAGCCCGTTGACGGCGACACGGTAATACTCACGCTTGACTCCGTGCTTCAAAAAAAGGTTCAGGATTCGCTTGCGGCATTTGTCGAAAAGTACCGCGACAAAGACGCAATTCCGGCGGTCGGTTCGGCCGTGGTAATGGATGTAAACACCGGTGCCGTGCTCGCCTGCGCGACATATCCGAGCTATGACCTGAACACATACTATCAAAATTACGATGCTCTCTCAAAGGATAAAAGCTCTCCGCTTTGGAACAGAGCTCTTATGAGTACCTATGAGCCCGGTTCCACAATGAAGCCGGCAATAGCGGCAGCGGGGCTCGAGGAGGGCGTTATAACCGAAACGTCAAAATTTTATTGCAGCCACATTTACCGTCAGTTTACCGACACGACCTTCAAATGTCTCGGCTCGCACGGTTGGATAGACGTTAAAAACGCGCTTAACCAATCCTGCAATATCTATTTCTACGAAACGGGCAGGCTTTTGGGCATAAACCGTATGAACGATTACTGCACAAGATTCGGACTCGGACAAAAGACGGGCGTTGAAATAAACGAATCCTCGGGCGTACTTGCCGGCATTGCTTACAGAGAGGCTCACGGCGGCACATGGTACCCGGGCGACACCGTTCAGGCTGCAATAGGTCAGTCGGACAACCTCTTTACGCCCATACAGCTTTGCAGCTATGTTTCGACCATTGCAAACGGCGGAACGAGATACCGCGCGCACTTTGTAAAAAGCGTGAAATCAAGTGACTATTCCGAAACTCTGCTCTCAAACGACGGCGTTGTTTTAAACGAAACCGGTGTTTCGCAAAACAGCATACGCATAGTCAAAGAGGGTATGGAAATGCTCGGTGCAAGGCTTCCGGCATTTAAAGGTCTCCCCGTAAAGGTGGCGGCGAAAACCGGTACCGCAGAGAGCAAGGCAAAGGTGAGCGGCAAAATAGTTACCGGTCTTAACGGCTTTATGATATCCTTTGCGCCCGCCGACGACCCTCAGATAGCGGTCTGCGTGGCAATCGAAAACCTCAACAGCGGTTCCGCCACAGCTTCGCTCGTCGCAGAAATATACAAGGCTTACTTTGAGACCGACGGCGGCAGCGTCAATACCGCGCAAGGCTACGGCTCGCTGCTCGGCTGAAGAAAGGGGTATTTCCGATGGCTGAAAAGTATATAGTGTGCTCCGGCAAGGGCGGCTCCGGGAAATCGACGGTAACCGTAGGCTTGGCGGCCGCACTCGCCTCTGCGGGCAAAAGGGTGCTGTGCGCGGACGCCGACACCTCCGTTCGAAGTCTCGACCTGCTCCTCGAAACGGGCGAGGACATACTTTTTAATTGGTATGACGCCGCCAAGGGCAACTGCAAAAAAAATGACGCCGTTTACGATACATTATATAAGGGCGTTTCGCTTTTGCCGGCCCCAAAAAGCACGGAAGAGCTTACATACGACGAATTTTATGAGCTTATACTCTCTTTTGAGAGCAGCTATGATTATATATTGTTTGACGCCGAGAATTGCGGCACAGCCTTTGATTTCGCAGCAAAAATCTGCGATAAGGCGATAATCGTGACGACGCCCGACGCCGTATCTCTGCGAAGCGCCTTTGACAAGGCCGAAAAAATTAGACTTCTTTCCGACGAGGCGCGGCTTATAGTGAATAAGGTGATACGCTCCGAAATGGAGGAGGGCAGGCAGACAAAGCTCAACGACTGCGTGGATATTTCCTCCGTAAAGCTGCTCGGAGTTGTCCCGTATGATTCGTCCGCGATGAATTTGAGCGAAGGCGGCAGGCTTTCCGGCTTTATAGGGAGTGCTTTTTCTCGAATCGCCGAGCGCCTTCTCGGCAAAAATGTGCCGTTTTCGCCGAGATATTTTTAATTTAGGGTATTTTGGGGTGCTGTACCGGGTGTAATCCACACTATTTTTGTGCAAAATGAAAAAAATCTTGAAAAGTTGACTTTTTTTTGTTATTATATCTATCGGAGAATATTTTAAGTTGTATAAAACACAAACGAATAAAAGATCGGAGGAACTTTTATGAATATAGCTTTGATGGCTCACGATGAAAAAAAGGAACTTATGGTTCAGTTTTGCATAGCATATTGCGGAATTTTGTCTAAGCATAACCTTTGCGCAACCGGCACTACGGGAAAACTTGTTTCCGAAGCTACCGGTCTTAAAATACAGCAGTTTTTAAGCGGATCGCAGGGCGGCGACCAGCAGATAGGCGCACGTATAGCCTGCAACGAGATAGACCTTCTCTTGATGTTCCGAGATCCGCTCAATCCGAAGCCGCATGAGCCTAAGGAGAATAACCTTTTAAGGCTTTGCGACGTACACAATATTCCGGTTGCAACAAATATTGCAACGGCAGAGGCGCTTATACACAGCCTTGAAAGAGGCGATCTTGACTGGCGTGATATTGTAAATCCGAAATAAGCAGTATTTTTTCGCCCCCTCCGAACAGAGGGGGCATTATAGTGTTACGCACCCTGTGCGTCACTGATATAATCCACAACCGAAAGGATATTTGAGATGTCACTTATAACAAGCTCCATAAAGGGTACTCTCGATTTGCTGCCCAAGGACAGCTACAAAACCCAGTATGTTGAAGCGGCAATGCGCGAGATAGCCGAAAACTACGGCTTTTACGAAATGCGCACACCGGTTTTTGAGCATACCGAGCTTTTTGAGCGCGGCGTGGGCGACACCACCGACGTAGTTCAAAAAGAGATGTACACCTTTTCCGATAAAGGCGGACGTTCGATAACGCTCCGTCCCGAGGGCACGGCAGGCGCGGTAAGAGCATTCCTCGAAAATGGGCTTTTCAACGAGCCGATGCCGCAAAAAATCTACTACCTCATCTCGTGCTACCGCTACGAAAAACCGCAGGCAGGCAGGCTCCGCGAATTCCACCAGTTCGGAGTGGAATGCTTCGGCGCAGGCGCTCCCTCGCAGGACGCGGAAATTATAGCGCTCGCAAATGAGGTGTTCAACTACCTCGGCGTATCAAATCTTTCACTCGAAATAAACTCCATCGGCTGCAAAAAATGCCGCGCGGAGTATCACAAGGCATTGAAGGAATATTTTGCATCCCATATTGACGAGCTTTGCGACACGTGCCGCGGCAGACTCGAAAAAAATCCGATGAGAATACTTGACTGCAAAAGTCCCATATGCTCCGAAATCGCAAAGGGCGCGCCCGTCATAACGGATTATCTCTGCGACGATTGCCGCGAGCACTTTGACTCGGTAAAAAAATATCTCGACGCCATGAATATAGCCTATACGGTAAATCCGCGCATCGTCCGCGGACTTGACTACTACACGCGCACCGTGTTTGAGTTTGTCTCAAACGAAATAGGCGCGCAGGGCACCGTATGCGGCGGAGGAAGATATGACGGCTTAATAGAGGAGGTCGGCGGAAATCCGCTTCCGGCGTGCGGCTTCGCTATGGGCATAGAGAGGCTGCTCCTTTTGATGGAGGCGCAAAAAACTCCGTTCCCAGAGCGCAAAAAGTGCGATATATTTATAGTATCCATGGGCGACGAAGCAAATATCAAGGCTGCCGAGCTTGCAACCGACCTTCGCAACGAGGGGCTTTCCGCTCAGTTTGACACAGTTGGCAGGGGCTTTAAAGCGCAGATGAAATACGCAAACAAAATCGGTGCTCTCTACACCGTGGTTCTCGGCGAAAACGAGCTGTCCTCGGGAAATGTCAAGCTTAAAAATATGGCTGACGGCACGGAGGAAGAGACCACGCTCAAGGACTTCACCGATAATTTCCAATCGATAGTAATTCGCCAGGCAATGGCGGGCTTCGACACCGAAGGCATTGATATTAAAGATATTTTAGGGGGAAACGCATAATGGAAACTCTTGAGGGACTTAAACGCACCGACTACTGCGGCACACTCACCGCAAAGGACGTCGGAAGAACCGTTACGCTCTGCGGCTGGGTTCAGCGTCAGCGTGACCTCGGCTCACTCATATTTATAGATTTGCGCGACAGAACGGGCATAGTTCAGCTCGCATTTGACGAAAACACCGACAAGGCCGTGTTTGATAAGGCCTTTTCCGCGAGAAGCGAGTATGTTCTCGCAGCCGTCGGCAAGGTAAGAGAGCGTTCCGCAAAAAACACCGAGATTGCCACAGGCGAAATCGAGGTTGAGGTAACTGAGCTTCGGATTCTCGGCAAGAGTGAAACTCCTCCGTTTGAGATAGTTCCGAACTGCCAGACCGCCGAGACTACGAGGCTTAAATACCGCTATCTTGACCTTCGCAGACCCGATTTACAGAAAAACATACTGCTTAGACATAAAATAACTAAAATAACGCGTGACTATTTTGACGAGAACGGCTTTATCGAAATTGAAACACCGATGCTTATCCGTTCCACACCCGAGGGCGCACGCGACTTTCTTGTACCGTCAAGAATTCACAACGGCAGCTTCTATGCCTTGCCGCAGTCGCCGCAGCTTTACAAGCAGCTCTCCATGGTTGCCGGCTTTGACAGATATATGCAGATAGCGCGCTGCTTCCGCGACGAGGATCTGCGCGCAGACCGTCAGCCCGAATTCACGCAGATAGACCTTGAAATGTCCTTTGTCGATATGGAGGACGTGCTTTCAATAGGCGAGGGCTACATCAAGCGCGTTTTCAAGGACGCCATAGGCGTTGATGTGCCGACCCCTCTGCCGAGAATCACCTACAATGAGGCTATGAACCGTTACGGCTCGGACAAGCCCGACACAAGATACGGTATGGAGCTTATCGATATAACAGACGAGGTTTCCTCGTCCGAATTTGTCGTATTCAAAAGCGCAACAGCCGAGGGCGGCACAGTCAGAGCCATCAACGCAAAAAATGCGGTATCGGCTCTCTCGAGAAAAGAAATTGACAAGCTCACGGATTACGTAAAGGGCATAGGCGCAAAGGGTCTTGCTTGGATTCGTATGACAGACGACGGCGTTTCCTCATCCTTTGCAAAGTTTATGACAGAGGACGAAATGAACGCCATACTTAAAAAGACAGGCGCCGAAAAGGGCGATGTTATACTGATTGTAGCCGATAAAATCAAAAATCACGTTCTCACGGTGCTCGGCGCATTAAGGCAAAAGGTTGCCAAAAAGCTCGACATTATCCCCGAGGGAAAATACAATTTCCTGTGGATTACCGAGTTCCCGTTCTTTGAATATGACGAGGAGCTCAAGCAGTTTGTCGCAATGCACCATCCCTTCACCGCGCCGATGGACGAGTGCCTCGATTACCTCGAAACCGACAAAGCCAAGGTTCGTGCTAAGTGCTACGACCTTGTGCTCAACGGAATTGAACTTTCGAGCGGCTCCATAAGAATTACCGACCCCAAATTGCAGAGCAGAATTTTTGATTTGCTCGGTCTTTCCAAAGAAGAGGCTTACAGCAAATTCGGCTATCTGCTTGACGCTTTCCGTTACGGCGCACCGCCGCACGGCGGAATGGGCATAGGTCTTGACAGACTTTGCATGCAGATGATAGGCTGCGACAGTCTCAGAGACGTTATCGCGTATCCCAAGCTTCAAAACGCGTCGGAGCCTATGACGGAATGTCCCGCTCCCGTTGACGACGAGCAATTAAATGAGCTCGGCATCGGCGTTACGCACACAGAGGGCGAATAAAAAGCAAAAAATTACCCGACTCACATTCGGCCGTATGTGAGTCGGGTTTTTATTTTATACGGATTACTCCTTGAGCAAATCCTTGTAAAGTCTTATGTATTCGTTAGCGGACTTGCCCCAGCTGTTGTCGCACTCCATGGCGCGCTTTACGAGTATGCTCCAGCCCTCACGGTTCTGATAGCCCTCAATCGCACGGCGTATTGTGTAGAGCATATCGTGAGCGTTGTAGCTCGCAAACGTGAAGCCGTTGCCCTCACCGTCGCCGCTGTCCCTTATCGTGTCGCGCAGACCGCCCGTCTCACGGACTATCGGCACAGAGCCGTAGCGCAGAGCTATCATCTGCGAAAGTCCGCACGGCTCGCTCTTTGACGGCATAAGGAACATATCGGTGCCTGCATAAATCTTCTTTGAAAGCGACGGAACAAATCCGAGCTTCAGGGCAAATTTATCGGGATATTTCGCCGCCATATCCTTAAAGAACTGTTCATACTGCCACTCGCCCGAGCCGAGAACGACCATCTGCACATCGGTACCACCCAAGAACTCGTCAAGAACGGCTCTTACAAGGTCAAGGCCCTTGTGTGAAACAAGCCTTGATACCATACCGATAAGCGGTACGTCAGCTCTCTGCGGCAAATTCATAAGCTCCTGAAGAGCCCTCTTGTTGTCCGCCTTTTTGCGGAAATCGTTCGCCGAATAATTTACAAAGATGTCCTTATCGGTTTCGGGATTATAAAGCTCGGTGTCTATACCGTTGAGTATGCCCGAGAGCTTCCACGAACGCTCGTTGAGAATTGTGTCAAGTCCGTAGGAATACCACGGGTCCAAAATCTCACTCGCATAAGAGGGACTTACGGTAGTTACCCTGTTTGCAGTCTCTATGGCACCCTTCATAAAGTTTACGTCGCCGTCGTACTCAATAAGCGACGTTGCGCTCTGCGGTATGCCGAGAACCTCGTTTATAAGCTCCTTGCCGTATGTGCCCTGGTACTGGATATTGTGTATTGTAAACACGGTCTTGATGTTTTCATAGCCGGGGCTGCTTGCATACATTGAGCTGTAATAGAGCGGCGTAAGAGCCGTCTGCCAATCGTTGCAGTGAATTATATCGGGCTTAAAATCGATATACGGTATCATCTCAAGCACCGCGCGCGAGAAGAATGCAAATCTCTCGGCATCATCATAATAGCCGTAAATTCCGTCGCGCTTAAAATAATACTGATTATCCAAAAGATAATAGATAACGCCCTTGTACTTAGCCTCAAAAATTCCGCAATACTGCCTGCGCCATGCCACGGGCACGGATATGCTCGTGATAAACGTCATGGTATCTTTAAGCTCCTGCTTAATGCCGTCATAGAGCGGCATAACAACGCGGCACCCTATAAGACGTTTCCTGAGAGCCTGCGGCAGACTGCCTGCCACATCGCCGAGGCCGCCCGAAGCCATAAACGGGAGTGCCTCGCTCGCTACATATAATACTTTCATATAAAATCGCCTCAATCAAAAATTTGTAAACGGTAAACTCTGTTCGCCGCGTTAAATAACTATGCCCTTGCCGACATAAACCGGATAATCCTCCGCGCCGGAGAGGTTTTTATTAGGCGTTATCGCAACGCTCTTGTCGGTAACGGTATAGTTGAGAGAAGAGCCGGAGGCCACAAAGCTGCCTTGACAGAGAATCGAATTTTTGACCACCGCGCCCTTTTCCACTCTTACGCCGCGGAAAAGTATGGAGTTTTCAACCTCGCCGTCTATTATGCAGCCGTTTGCGACGAGCGAATTTTTAACGCTTGAGCCGAGACCGTAAATAGCCGGCATATCATCGCGAACCTTTGTGTATATGGGGCGCTCCCTGTTAAACAACTGCTTGCAGTTGTCGGGGTCGAGCAGCTGCATATTCGCGTCAAAATAGCTCTGCATGGAGTCAACGGTAAGTGAGAAGCCCTTTGCCTCAAAGCCGTAAATGCGAAGTTTTTCGACATTGCTTTGTATGATGTCGCGCTCAAACGACTCGTGATTCATACTTACGGCATCGTTTACAAGCCTTTGAAGAAGAGATTTCTTCATAAGTATTATGTTCATCGAATAATCAACTATGGTATCGCTTGCGGGCGACATTGCAACCATTTTCACTCTGCTGTCGTCATCAAAGGAAAACGCCATATTGTTTTGCAGACGCGGACATTTACCGTGCTTATAAACAATCGTTATATCTGCCGCCTTGTCGGTATGGTAATCCATAAGCTCGTCAATGTCGATGTTTACTATATTATTGCAATCGGCAAAAAGTATGTACTCCTCGGTGGAGCGTGCTATAAAGCCCATATTCGCCTTGAGAGCCTCGACTCTGCCGCTGTAAAAGCTCTTGTTGCCTGCGGAGGCGAACGGCGGAAGAATAAACATTCCCTCAGTCTTGCGGGAGAGGTCCCACGGCTTGCCGGTTCCGAGATGGTCCATAAGCGACTGATAGTTGCTCTTTGTGATAACTCCGACCTTTTCTATGCCGCTGTTTACCATATTGGAAAGCGGAAAGTCGATAAGGCGGTATCTGCCGGCAAACGGCACGCTGCCCATGGTGCGAAGCCCCGTCATCTCGCTGAGACACTCGTCATATATGTTTGAATAAATGATTCCGACTATGTTATTTCCGGTCATTTTTAAGCCCCCTTTACGTCTTCGTCAACCATTGCCTTGGGTGCCACAACTCCGTTTTTGCCTACGGTAACACCGCTTCCGACTACGGCTACGCCCCAGTCGTCAAGATTTTCCACATCTTCGGGTCTCGCTCCGACAACGGCATTCTCTTCAATGACCGCGTTTTCGGCAACTATTGCATACTGTACCACAGCACCCTCTTTTATGACCGTTCCGGGCATCACTATGGAATCTCTTACCACGGCACCGCGCTCAACGGTGACATTTGAGAACAAAATCGAGAAATCAAGCTCACCGTAAACCTGCGAGCCCTCGGCAACCATTGAATTCTGCACCGTAGCCTCGGGCGAAACATAGTGCGGAGGAGCTTCGGGAGTTTTTGAATAGATTTTCCAGGTGGGGTCCGAAAGGTCAAGGTCAACCTTGGGATTTAAAAGGTCAAGGTTTGCTTCCCAAAGGGAATCGATAGTTCCGACGTCCTTCCAGTAGCCGTCAAAGAGGTAAGCGTAGAGCTTTTCGCCGGCGGCGTGCATTGCCGGTATTACGTCGTGACCGAAGTCGTTTGACGACTCCGGATTATTCTCGTCGTCTATAAGGTACTTGCGAAGCTTTGACCACGTGAATATGTAAACGCCCATGGAAGCCTTGTTGCTTCTGGGATTTTTCGGCTTTTCCTCAAATTCCTTTATGGCGTTGTCCTCATCGGTAATCATAAGGCCGAAGCGCGAAGCCTCCTCCCACGGAACCTCAAGCATTGCAATGGTGCAGGCCGCTCCCTTTTCCTTATGATAGTCGAGCATCTTTGAGTAATCCATCTTGTAAATATGGTCGCCCGAGAGAACCGCCACATATTCGGGATTATATCTGTCGATAAAGTTTATGTTTTGATAAATAGCGTTTGCGGTGCCCTTGTACCACTCCGAGCCCTTTATCTGCTGATAAGGCGAGAGAATATGAACTCCTCCCTGCGCTCGGTCGAGATCCCACGGCTGACCGTTGCCGATGTAGTCGTTAAGCTCAAGCGGCTGGTACTGGGTCAGAACGCCGACGGTCGAAATGCCGGAATTCACACAGTTTGAAAGCGGAAAGTCGATAATTCTGTACTTACCGCCGTAGGGAACTGCGGGCTTTGCAATCTTCTTGGTCAAAATTCCGAGTCTTGAACCCTGACCTCCTGCCAGCAGCATCGCAATACATTCCATTTTGCGTGCCATAGATTTATCCTCCTTTTAAAGGCCTTAGCCTCTGCCTTGCACCGAACCGGTACAAGACTACCTTGTTTTTTTTATGTATATTGCAGACATCGGCGGCAAATCAAGAGAAATGCTTTGCTCGAAGCCGTGCATATTTATCGATTCGGTTTTTAATTTACCCTTGTTTCCCTTTCCTTCGCCGCCGAAATCGACGTCGTCGGAATTGAATACTATCTTATAGGCTCCTTTTTTCGGTATTCCTATGCGGTAGTCGCATCTCTCGACATTCGTGAAATTGCAGACAACGATTATCTCCTTGCCCTTTTCATCAATACGTCGGAATGCGATAACGGAATTATCCTTATCGTCGGAGGATATCCACGAGAAGCCCTCCCACGAATAATCTATCTGCCAAAATGCCGGGTTTGCCTTGTAAAATTCGTTTATCTTTTTAAAATAGTTTTGCAGCGCGCGGTGCTTGGGATAATCGAGCAGAAGCCAATCTAAGCCCTTTTCGTAATTCCACTCGATAAACTGGCCGAACTCCTGACCCATAAACATAAGCTTTTTGCCGGGATGCGCCATCATATAGCCGAGAAACGCGCGAACTCCGGCAAACTTTTCGTCATATGAGCCGGGCATTTTGTCTATAAGCGACTTCTTACCGTGCACCACCTCGTCGTGAGAAATGGGAAGCACGAAATTCTCGGAAAATGCGTAGAACATGGAGAAGGTGATGCAGTCGTGATTATATTTGCGGAAAAATCCGTCAAGCGAAAAATAGCGGAGAATATCGTTCATCCAACCCATATTCCACTTGAAGTTGAAGCCGAGTCCGCCCGAAAATACAGGCTTTGTAACCATTGGCCAAGAGGTGCTCTCCTCGGCTATCATCATGGCATACGGGAAGTCGCGGAAAATGTTTTCGTTGAGCTTCTGCAAAAATTCGACAGCCTCAAGATTTTCGTTGCCGCCGTTTTTATTCGGCACCCACTCGCCGTCCTTGCGGTCGTAATCAAGATACAGCATCGATGCAACGGCGTCTATCCTTATGCCGTCAAGGTGATATTTTTTAAGCCAGAACGAAGCGGAGGACATCAAAAACGAGCGAACCTCATTTTTTCCGAAGTCAAAGACTCTTGTTCCCCATCCGTAATGCTCACCCTTTCTCGGGTCGCTGTATTCATAGAGCGGTCCGCCGTCAAATTCGTAAAGACCGTTTGCGTCCTTAGGGAAGTGTGCCGGAACCCAGTCCAAAATCACGCCTATTCCGTTTTCGTGGCATTTATCTACAAGATACATAAGGTCCTTAGGCTCGCCGTAACGTGACGTTGCGGCAAAGTAACCCGTTACCTGATATCCCCACGAGCCGTCAAACGGATATTCAGTGAGCGGCATAAACTCAATATGGGTATAGCCCATCTTTTTAACATACGGCACAAGAGAGTCGGCAAGCGCACGGTACGAGTAGAAATTACCGTCGTCATACTGCTTCCAGGAGCCCGCGTGTATCTCGTAGATATTTACGGGCGACTCGTAGATGTTTTTGCCGTTTCTGCCCTCCACCCACTTTTCGTCGTGCCACTCGTAGCAATCGTCGATTTCATAGTATTTTGTAGCCGTGCCGGGGCGCGTTTCCATATGAAAGCCGTATGGGTCGCACTTCATAAGCGTTCTTCCGTCGGCAGCGGTTATACAATATTTATACATATCGTAGGGCTTGATATTCTTGATTTCAGCCTCCCAAACGCCGCCGCTGTTTTTGAGCTGCTTCATCGGATTTTCAGTCTCCGACCAATCGTTAAAATCTCCCGTCACGCTGACATTTTTTGCGTCAGGCGCCCAAACTCTGAAAACCACGGTATTCTTATTTTTTCTGTGGGAGCCGAAATACTCATACGCATTTGAATTGCTGCCCTCATGGAAAAGGTAAAGCGGAACATCGTTCTCGCTGTGCTTTTTGGTTGTTTTAGTGCTCATCCTGCTCTTTAACTCCCTTCGGGAAACATGGGAAATGTGCAATTTGCCACTTATCCTTTTAGTTAATTTTTATTTTATCAAAACAAAATCTATTTTTCAAGGGGTTTTTGACTATTTTAATCAAATTTCCGACGAACTTCATTACGGCCGTTTGTGCATTTTGTTACAAAATTCATCTACATTCGATTTCAGCGGTCACACTTGCGGCCAAAACGATTCGCTCCGACTTTTTTTGCGGTATAAAAAAGCAGGGCAGTAAAAGCATCACGCTCTTACTGCCCCGTTACAGTTATATTATTTCGACGAGATTATTCTTCGTCGTGGTCATGACCGCAGTCGTCGCAGTCGCAGCCGTCAAGGTCAAAGTCAAGCTTTGCGCCGCAATTCGGGCACTCGGCAGAGCCATCCTCAATGGCAGCGCCGTCGAAATATACAGTCTCACCGCATGACGGGCACTCTACCTCGTACATATCATCGTCGTCGCAGCAGCAGTCGTCATCGTCATCGCCGTAAACATATTCCTCAAGATCGTCAAGGTCCTCGTCAACGGCATCAAGCTGCTCGTTTGTGAGGTCAAGCTGTTCCTCAAGCTCGGCAATGGACTGAGCCATTTCGTCTATTGTGTCAACAAGTACGTTCAAAACCTTAGCCTCGTCGGAATTCTCCTCGAGCTTAAGCATTGAAACTACGCCTTTGAGATAAGCCGCTTTTTCGGTAACTGTCATAGTAATCACCATAGCCTTTCACAGCTACAATATTTTTGTATGCGCGGACGCCCTATCGTAGCTGACATAGAACGCCGTGTTTTTTCGGAGTGCAATGCACAAAATCCGAACACTATAAAAATGGGGCAAAATTATTTCCCCCGTTTTTATCTCTGTTATGAGTTGGCTCTTGACATATACTCGCCTGTGCGGGTATCAACGTTAATCATTTCGCCCTCGTCGATAAAGAGCGGAACCTTTATCTCGGCACCTGTTTCAAGAGTAGCCGGCTTTGTTGCGTTTGTAGCCGTGTTGCCCTTGAAGCCGGGATCGGTCTTTGTAACCTCAAGAGTTACGAATGTGGGCGGCTCAACGCCGAATACCTTGCCCTTGTAGGAAAGTATTTTGCAAACCATATTTTCCTTTACGAACTTGAAGTTGTCTGAGAGCTCGCTCTTGCTTATCGGAACAAGCTCGTATGACTCGGGGTCCATAAAGTAATAGAGATCGCCGTCGTTGTAAGAGTATTCCATATCTTTTCTCTCAATAAACGCGGTCGGGAATTTATCGGTCGGGTTGAAGGTCTTTTCTACAACGCTGCCGGTAATAACGTTTCTGATTTTGGTGCGGACAAAAGCAGCACCCTTGCCGGGTTTTACGTGCTGGAATTCGATTATCTGATAAACGCCGCCGTCCATTTCAAAAGTAACGCCGTTTCTGAAATCGCCTGCTGATACCATTTTTAAATCCTCCGTTTTAAGCCTCGGCGCACTTTTGCCGAAGCGCAATTTTAATCATACTTATTTTATAATATATCCGGTTGTTTTTCAAGTGTTTTTTAAAGGATTATAAGCTCTTTGGGGCAGTGTGTCATATTTTCCGCTCCGTTTTCGGTTATTACCGCAAAATCCTCTATTCTCACGCCGAATTTGCCCGGAACGTAAATTCCCGGCTCTACGGTTACCACATTGCCTTTTTTCAGGATAAATTCACTCGAAGGCGAAAGATTGGGCTTTTCGTGAATTTCCACTCCCACGCCGTGGCCGAGCGAATGCCCGAAATACTCGCCGTAGCCCGCGTTTTCTATAATATCGCGCGAAACTCTGTCGGCATCCTTGCCCGAAACGCCGGGTCTTATGAAGTCAAGACCTGCCTTTTGCGCTTCAAGAACGGTATTGTAAACCTTTTTCTGCTCGTCGCTTACCTTGCCTACGGCCACGGTTCTTGTCATATCGCTGTGGTAGCCGTCGTAAAGTGCGCCGTAGTCCATGGTGACAAAGTCGCCGACTTCGATTTTCTTATCCGTCGGAACGCCGTGCGGCATAGACGTATTTTTACCGCTTACGGCGATAGTCTCGAACGAAAGACCCTCGGCGCCGTGCGTCAGCATATAGTATTCGAGTCTGAGCGCAATTTCCTTTTCGGTAACGCCGGGCTTTATAAAGCCGCATATATCGTCGAATGCTCCCTCGGCGATTTTTTGTGCTTTCTTTATCTTTTCGATTTCGGACTCGGATTTTACCATACGGAGAGCGTCAATCATATTGTCAAGCTCGCCCGAAAAATCTATGCTTATGTCTTTAAGCGCATTATCGAATTTCGCAAGCTCGGACACAGTCATACGCGACGCCTCAATGCCGACCTTTTCGGCACCGTTTGACTTAAAGAAATCATAGACCTGTGAAATTTCTCTCTTCTGAAGAGCGGTTTTACATTCCGTAACCTTGTTTTCGGCAGCCTCTATGTATCTGCTGTCGGTTATAAAAACGGCGTCGTCGCGCGTTACGAGCAAAAACCCGTCGGACGACGGAAATTCGGTGAAATAACGCCTGTTTTCGGGCGACACTATAAGCGCCGAATCAATATTCTCTGAATTTTTCAGCAAAAACTGCAATTCTTTAATCATCGTAAACACCATACCCATGTAATTTTTCAAATTCTTTTATTATAGGCTCCTCGCGCTTTGCCTTCCACGCATAATAATGCGGATAAAGACTCTTTGCAGGCATAGGGTCTATTCTGACGGCAATCGCGCCGCAGCGGTTTGCCGCCTTGATGTCAGAAAAAATCTGATCGCCGAGCATAGCGAGCTTCTCTATCGGCACGCCGAGCTTTGCGGCAGCTCTTAAGAGCCCCTTGGGCTTCGGCTTTGCAGCAACGCAAACATACGGCAAGCCGAATTTTTTAGCTATCGGCCCGACTCTGAAAACCGTACCGTTTGAAATTATGATAACCGGTATCCCGGCTTTTCTCATTGTGTCAAGCCAATGCTCCACACCCTTTAAAAATTTAAAGGTTCCGTCCGGAGCTATGGTATTGTCAATATCAAGGCCTATTGCGCGTGCGCCCATTTTGCGTATATCCTCGGGCGTCACGTCAAGTACGCTGTGAAAGCGGTATTTCGGCATAAGTTCGTTATCCATAATGCTCCTTAAATGGGATCTCCCTGTTTTTTCAAAAGAAAGGGCGGACAAAACCTTGTCCGCCTCTCAATTACTTATACTTTCTTTTACGAGCTGCTTCTGACTTCTTTTTTCTTTTAACAGAAGGCTTTTCGTAATGCTCTCTTTTACGAACTTCCTGAATTACGCCGTCACGAGAGGTCTGTCTTTTAAAGCGACGAAGAGCGCTTTCCAAAGACTCATTTTCTTTAACTTTTACCTGACTCATTCTGATTCCCTCCCTTTATTCTGGGATACTGTGTAATTATAGCCCATTGAGAATTAACTGTCAAGAGCGATTTTGCGTATATCAACATTTGTAATGTATAATGTCTATTTGTTTGCACGAACAGCCCCTAAAAAAAAAGAGGACAAACAAAAAAATTGTCAATTTTCCTCAAAAAGTCGAAAATGTTAACAATTTGTTCACATTTCTGTGTGCGGTTTGCAATAATCGCTTGTTATTATAAGGCTGTACCAAACGAGAGAAGAACATTGTGGTGGATGTTTTAAGAACTCGCGCAGGTCATAAAAGCCAAAACCCATTACATTAAAGTTGCCCGGCGCAGAGCGTCGGGTCTTTTTTTGTCTGTTTCTTCTCGGCCTGCATTATTTCATCGCTCACACTCTCGGCTTTGCGCCTTACTGAGAGCGGACGCGCTTTTTTGCCGCTCTCGCCATGCTGCATTTCTATCGGATTTATTTGAGGCTTATGATAAAGCCGAAGAACCGCCGCCCGAAATAAAAATAAGCAAGCAAAAAGGACCGTTTTTACGCGGTCCTTTTTGCTTGCTAAGTGTCATTAAGTTGTATAAAAAGGGATTGGAATTGGTATATGTAAACCCGCTGACGCGGGGATTTGACGGTTTAATAAGGCGTTTGCCTTATCTTACTTCCATCGCATAGAGGCGAAGCATTTTACCGATCGTTTTCCACGACAACTTAGCGTCCTTAAGCTCGTTGATAAGCTGCATTTCGCATTCATAATCCTTAACGATCATTCTTAACATCTCCTTTCGTTTCATCTTGACTGTATAGTACCACCGTTTGTAATTTTTGTCAAGACTTTTTGCACAAGTTTTTTAAATTATTTTTGTGCAATATTAAGATGTGGTTTGCGGGTTATTTGTGCATATAGTCAATTTCGAGCGTGCTTTTTTGACATTTTCGCCCTCTTGCAGCCTTTTTAGTTCGTTTTAGGTGAATTTGTATTCGCTTTTTTGCTTTTGCATTTTCGTCAATTTGACAATAATATATATACCGTTTTACCGATTAAATCCGCTCCGTTGCCGCATTTCGGGCAAGCGGCAGCCGATTTGCGGACGAGCGGACAGACAGGCGCCGACGCCGCACATACAATATTATGTTTATTCCGACAATATTGTGCCGACGGTATTACAAAAATTCCGAATTTTACGTGAAAAGCGTGTGTGCGTTTAATTCGCGGCTTTTACCGCCGTTGTAATTCCAAATTTTTTCTTATAAAAAGCACTTGACAAACACAAAAAACCGATTTAAAATACAGAAACGAAATTGAAATCGAATTTCAGTTTCGCTTTGCTCGGCAAAACGTGCAAGACATCACACGCAAGATACAACGCGAAAGACTGATTGTTCGGGGGCGGAAAATTTGAGCTACAACACAAAGCAGAGCAAAATGGTATTCGACATACTGCTCGAAAACAAGGAACGTCATTTGACGGCGGACGAGATTTTTGAGAAGCTCAGAAAAAGCGGAGAAAGCGTCGGTAAAACAACGATCTACCGCCATCTTGAAAAATTGTGCGCCTCGGGCGAGGTGCGAAAATTCACGGGCGGCGACGGCGACAGCGCGTGCTATCAATACGCCGGCAAAAACGCCGAATGCCGCGAGCACTACCACCTCAAATGCACCGAATGCGGCAAGCTCATACACGCCGAATGCAAATTTTTGAGCGAGCTTTCCGCCCACATTTACAACGAGCACGGCTTTAAGGTTGACGGTTCGCGCACGGTTTTATACGGAGTGTGCGGCGACTGTCTGAAAAAGGAAAGGCAGCTTCATAGATGACAATAGCTTTAGACGTAATCAAGGACACTCTTATTGACAGCCTCAAGACGCTTCCGTTTTTGTTTCTCGCATTTTTACTTTTGGAGGCTCTTGAGCACCACGCCGGCGGAAGGATTAACAACGCTCTTCGCTCTGCGGGCAAGGCAGGGCCGCTTTTGGGCTCGCTTCTCGGCTGTATTCCGCAATGCGGCTTTTCGGTTTTCGCCGCAAATTTATATTCGGGCGGTGTTATAACGCTCGGCACGCTTCTCGCGGTATTTCTTGCGACATCGGACGAGGCGCTTATAATACTCATTTCCGAGCCGTCACGAGGCAAGGACATACTGCTTCTTCTGCTGTTTAAAATAATCATCGGCATTACTGCAGGTTACATTGTTGACCTGTTTGTAAAAAAGCACCCCGAAAAGGAAAAGCACGACATCGGCGACATATGTAAGGGGGAGCACTGTCACTGTGACGAGCACAAGGGAATTTTTGTACCGGCTCTCACACATACGCTGAAGGTCTTCGGCTTTTTGCTTGTTTTCACGCTTGCGCTGAATTTCGCCATTGAGCTTTTGGGCGCCGACAGACTTTCCGAAATACTTCTCGGCAACACCTTCTTCCAGCCGCTTATAGCCGCGCTTATAGGGCTTATTCCGAACTGCGCCGCCTCCGTGCTTTTAACGGAAATGTATCTCGGCGGAGCCTTGAGCTTTGCCTCGGTAATAGCGGGGCTTTGCTCCGGAGCGGGCATAGGTCTTATGGTGCTGTTCAGAACAAATAAAAAACCCCGTGAAAATCTGAAAATTCTCGGACTGCTCTACGGAATCTCAGCGTTCTCGGGCGTTATAATCGAGATATTCACAAAGCTCACGGCTTAAGCGAGCAGAACCTTAAAAAGAAAAAAATAAAGCGCTGTACCGATTTCTCGGTACGGCGCTTTTTCTTATTCGTGTGCGAGTGCTCTTTGCAGCCAAATTTCCGCAATGTCCATTGCCGCATACAGGCCTTTTTTCTCGCTCGTTTTAATGATGCGCTCCTTCATTGACGCATTGGGGTCTGTGCTCAAAAGCTGAACGGATACCTTGGAGGCAACCTCTGCCTTATCCTTATCGCCGACCTCTTTCTTTGCGAGGATTTGCATCATTATAACGTAGTCGTCCGCCATATCGCCATAGTAAATGGTGTTACCCTGACGAACAAGGGGTTTGCCCTTGTATGTGAGAAACTCTTTTTTCTCAGCCAAAACTTTCACCTCATTTATTTTCGCTTGATTTAAGATAGTTTTTGACAAGCGCCTGAAGCAGCTCGTCTCTGTCAAGGCGGCGAATAAGGCTGCGCGCATTGTTATGCGTGGTGATGTATGTCGGATCCTCGGACAAAATATATCCGACTATCTGACTTATCGGGTTATAGCCTTTTTCCTTGAGAGCATTGTAGACGGTGAGCATCGTCTGACGCATCTCCTCTTCACGCTCGTCTTTTATTGAAAACTGAATGGTTTTGTTCGGATCAAGCACTTTTGCCGCCTCCCTTGATAATCAAAATTATTATACACTAATGTGAGTAAAAATACAATACATTATGCTTAAAAACAGCCGTAAAAAGCTGTTTTGACAAAAAACGCCTTGCGACGCGGCTTACAGTACCGTGTCTTTTCGGTTTATTTGTCCGCGTTTATATAGTCTTCTATAACCTGACCGTCCTGTATACGTATCACTCGGTGAGCATTTGCGGCTATTTCGTTGTCGTGGGTAATCAGTATAACCGTTCTGCCCTCGCGGTGCAGCTCGTGAAGTATTCGCATAACCTCCGCTCCGGAGTGGCTGTCGAGGTTGCCGGTCGGCTCATCCGCCAAAATTATGGGCGGTTTTGCGGCTACGGCACGGGCTATGGCAACTCTCTGCTGTTGGCCGCCCGACATCTGCTTCGGAAGATGGTTCATTCGCTTTTCAAGCCCGACACGCTTGAGCGCCTCCTCCGACAGAACGTGACGCTGTGCCTTCGGCATACCGCGGTACGCAAGCGGCAGCTCCACATTTTCCTGCGCGGTAAGGCTCGATATAAGATTGAAGCCCTGAAAAATAAAGCCTATCTCTTTGTTTCGTATCTCGCTCATCTCGTCGTCGGAGAGCTTTGACGTATTGTGCCCGTCAAGCTTATATTCGCCGCTTGTGGGAACGTCCAAAAGCCCGAGCATATTCATAAACGTCGATTTGCCCGAGCCCGAATGGCCGATAATGGCGACAAATTCGCCGCGGTCAATCGTCAGCGATACACCGTCAAGCGCGCGAACCTCGTTTTCGCCCGGATTGTATATCTTATATAAATCTTTGACTTCTATAAGCGCCATTAAAAGCACCGCCTTTATTTGATGTTTAAATTTTAAAACATAAAAAAATATAAATCAATGTATAAATTATGAATTTTTACCCGTTTGACGGCAAAAATAGCTTTGAAAGGACTGAAATATATGACTACGGGCAAGGAATACGGCAAAATGACAAAAAGTGCATCTCCGCCGTCTCCGAAAATCAAAAATATAATCAACGCCTTTTGGACGGGCGGACTTATTTGCACCATCGGTCAGGCTCTTAACACCCTTTATACCAAAGTGGGATTTTCCGAGGACGAAGTGAACGCCGGAGTTTCGGTGACGCTTATAGTTATAGCCGCCTGTCTTACGGGACTCGGCGTTTATGACAAAATAGCAAAGGTTGCCGGTGCGGGCACAATAGTGCCTATAACGGGCTTCGCAAATTCGATAGTATCGCCGGCCATGGAATTCAGCGCCGAGGGCAAAATACTCGGCACGGGCGCAAAGCTGTTTTCACTCGCCGGTCCGGTTATAGCCTACGGCACGCTTGCGGCGTTTGTTTACGGAATAATCTGCTACTGCTTTAAGCTTTATTGAGGTGAGTTTATGGCTGAAAGACTCGGAAAATACACTATTGTTCTCAATTCGCACCCCTCGGTAACGGGCTTTGCGGCCGTAGTCGGCAAAACCGAGGGCGAGGGGCCGCTCAAGGACGAGTTCGACTTTGTTTTTGAGGATGATACGCTCGGCGAGGCTTCGTTTGAAAAAGCGGAGAGCGCACTCCAAAAAGAGGCCGTGACGCGCGCATTATCAAAAGCCGGGAAAACGTCCGACGAAGTGGATTTTTCTCTTGCCGGCGACCTTTTGAACCAATGCATAGGCTCGTCGTTCGGTCTGCGATCGCTCAATATGCCTTTTATAGGGCTTTACGGAGCGTGCTCCACCATGGCTCTGTCTCTCGGGCTTGCCTCGATGCTTGTTGACTGCGGCGCGGCAAGGGTCACAGTTGCGTCAACATCGAGCCACTTCTGCTCGGCGGAACGTCAGTTCAGGCTTCCGCTCGAATACGGCGGACAGCGCACACCCACCTCGCAGCGCACCGCCACGGCGGCAGGGGCAAGCGTAGTCGAGAGAAAGCAAAGCGGCAAGCCGGCGGTTGACGCCGTTACCATCGGCAGGATAACCGATCTCGGCATAAAGGACGCAAACAATATGGGAGCCGCCATGGCACCCGCCGCCGCAAATACAATAGCCGATTTTCTTAAAGATACCGCCGCTTCGCCGTCCGACTTTGATATGATATTGACGGGCGACCTCGGCAAGGTCGGGTCAAGGCTTTTGTGCGAGCTTCTGCAAAAGGACCGCGGAATCGACATAGAGAGCGTTCACGCGGACTGCGGATTGCTCCTTTACGACGCCGAAAAGCAGGATGTTCACGCAGGCGGCTCCGGCTGCGGCTGCGGTGCCTCGGTTTTAAATTCGTATATTATGCGGCGGCTCGAAAGCGGCGAGCTGTCGCGCGTTCTCTTTGTTGCCACGGGCGCGCTGATGTCGCCTACTTCCTCGCTGCAGGGCGAGAGTATACCGTCAATAGCCCATGCCGTTCTTTTATCTAAACCGACGTGAAAGGAATAAAACCAATATGGATATGAATATAATTAAACGCGATATAAGCCTTATGTGCGCGGCGCAAAAGCTTCTTAATTTTTTCTGTATAATGAAAACGGCACTGACTGTTGCGACAATAGCCTTTTCCGTTTTAGAATCGGTAAATATGCTCAAAAATCTGAAAAATCGGGCATAAAACCGAAAACCCGCGGGCGGTAATCATACCGCTCACGGGTTGTTTTTTGGCACTTCGTCAAATATTCTTTTTTACAAATATGCGTCTGAGCGCATAGAATACAGCGGTAACGACCGCAACGGCCGCAGCGGCAAAAACAAACGCCCAAAGAGTGTCCGTCATAAATCCGCTCGCAAAGCTGTAAAGCGATTTTGTACCGATGTTTATTCTTGTGCCTACTCCGCCTATAATCGCGGCAAGCGGTGCTGCAAGAAGCATAAGCGCGGTACCCGAAAACGCATAAATATAATATCTGTACACGTTTTTGCGCTTTTTATACGACATACGAAGCACGAGCCCCGCAATCAGCGAAAGCGTAACCGCTATAATCGCGGCATAGTCGGCATAAGGGTTGTAGCGTTTGAGCATATTGCCGGCGGATTTGAAATACGAATTTGAAAACAGCGATACATAGGAATTATAGAGGTCTCCGAATTGCACCGCCATATCCTTTATATTGTTTTTGAGCTCGCCGTCCACCGCAAAGCCCTTTTCGGCGGCGTATTCCAAGAGTCTTGTTTCAAGCTCGCTTTGTATATCGGAGGTATCAATCGAGTCCTTGACCTCGCCGTTATAAAAATCGGTAATTACGGCTTTTGTGTCCTCGTCGATACGGTCGGGAGTGATGATGTTTTCAAACACGGAGTCAAAAAAGCTCTCGTCAACATTACCCGCGCTGCCGTATGAGACGAACTGCTCCTTAAGCTCGGAATGCAGAGCCTCCGCATAGTCCGAACGCTTCTCGACCCCGACAAGGAATGAGGAATTGAGCACCGTGAATTTGAACACAAGGCACATCACAAAAAGGCACGAAAAGAACGAGAGCAGAAACGAAACCACTCCGCAGAGCACGCGCCGCATGGCTTTTGAATTTTTAGTCATATCACGCGCCTCCTCATTCGTACATATTCACGTGCGGCCCCGACACCTTTTCGCAATACGCTATAAAGCGGTACGGAGTGAGCGATAAAGTGTTGTTGGGGTAACAGGTATATAGTATCAGCGTCTCCTTGTCGCCGTTGAGCGCGGCGCGGTAAGAGCTGTCTGTGTCTACGTTTATTACGTTTGTGAGGTATACGCGGTAAACAAAGTTACCGTAGGTGGTACTCAAATTTACAAGCGCACCCGTCTGCACATCTTGAAGCGAGTGAAAATAAGTATTGTTGTGGGCACCTATAAGCACGCCTCTGCCGCAGCCCGGAATATGGCTGTAATACGACATACACGCACCTTTTTTAAGCAGCGACGTATCGTCGCCGAAAATAACATCCGTGTCAATATCCGTCCCCTCAACAGTTATATGACCGAAATGGTCACCGTAAGACGGAAATGTTATATCACCCGATGTAAGATAACCGTTATCCACACCGCTGCCACCATTAAAAGCACTGTTTTCCCCGGGCTCGACAATGGTGTTGACGTTCGCATTGGAAAATGCGAGCTCGTAAATCGAGACAAGGGGGCTGAGTATTGGAGTGAGGCATATAAAAAACAGCAAATAGCCTATAAGTAAAAAAACTATCGGAAGAATTATAAAACTCTTCCGATAGCTCTTCTTACTCCGATTAGTACCGGAATCAGTCATCTGAATCCTTGCGGAACTTCTTAACTGCTACGCCTGCAGCCGAAAGAACAGCTACTGCAGCAAGACCGCAGAATGCAGCTGAAGTGAAGTCGGCGCCGGTCTTAGCGATAGTGCCGCCCTGACCGCCCTTGCTGTAAGTAACAGCCGGATGGAGCTTAGCAACTACCTTACCCTCTGAATCGAGGATAGTGAGAAGGCCGTGATCAGCATCTGCAAGCGAACCCGAAGCGGTTACGCTGTAGCCTACAACGCCGAGAGCTTTGTTAGCATAAGCGAGAAGGGCGTTTGTTGCTTTCTTCTCGGTGATGTCTGAAAGCTTAACAAGGTTGTTGGCTTTGCAGTATTCAAGAGCTTCGTCGAGAATGCCCTTGATCTGGTTGTACTGATCTTCAGTGAGATCAACGGTAGAGAAAATGTTCTCAAGAGCAGTTACATACTCATCGGGAACACTGATTGTAGTGCCGTCAACAACGTATGCGGTTTTAACATACGTGATGAGTTTTTCCTCATAAGTGTTGATGCCGGTTGCGGCAAATGCCGGAACTGCCATGCAAATGAGAAGGGCCGCTACAACCAAGAGGCTAGCCATTTTCTTCATGTAGGAACTCTCCCTTTGAAAAAATTTTTCATTACCGGACAGTGATAGCTATAATATCCAGTAAAGAATTATAGTTATTGTAGCACACAAAACGTCTTTTGTAAACACCTTTTTAAAAAAAGAGCCCGCCGGCCTCAGCCGTCGAGCTCTTTAAATACTGCAATATCGCTTGATTACAGCTCAGCGAAATACTTAATGGTTCTTACCATCTGGCTTGTGTAGCTGTTCTCGTTATCATACCAAGAAACAACCTGTACCTCATAAAGGTCGTCAGCGATGTGAGAAACCATGGTCTGAGTCGAATCAAAGAGTGAGCCGTATCTCATACCGATAACATCGGAGGAAACGATCGGATCCTCATTGTAGCCGAAGCTCTCGGAAGCAGTAGCCTTCATAGCGGCATTGATGCCCTCTTTGGTAACGTCGGCACCCTTAACAACAGCTGTAAGGATGGTGGTAGAACCGGTCGGAACCGGAACACGCTGAGCGGAGCCGATAAGCTTGCCGTTGAGCTCGGGGATAACAAGGCCGATAGCCTTAGCAGCACCCGTTGAGTTCGGAACGATGTTTGCGGCACCTGCACGAGCACGGCGAAGGTCGCCCTTGCGATGAGGACCGTCGAGGATCATCTGATCGCCGGTGTAAGCATGAATTGTCGACATGATACCGCTCTGAATGGGAGCATAGTCGTTAAGAGCCTTAGCCATGGGAGCAAGGCAGTTTGTGGTGCAGGAAGCAGCGGAAATGATTTTGTCCTCTTTGTCAAGAGTCTTTTCGTTAACGCTGTAAACGATTGTCTTGAGGTCATTGCCTGCCGGAGCGGAAATAACGACCTTCTTAGCGCCTGCATCAATATGAGCCTGAGCCTTATCCTTAGAAGTATAGAAGCCCGTGCACTCAAGAACTACGTCAACGCCGATCTCGCCCCAAGGAAGATCCTTAGCGTCTTTCATAGCATAGATAGTAATCTTTTTGCCGTCTACGGTGATGGAGTCTTCGCCGGCCTCAACGGTGTGAGCTTTTTCACCGATCTTGCCGCAGTAACCGCCCTGAGCGGTATCGTACTTGAGAAGGTGAGCGAGCATCTTAGGATCGGTAAGATCGTTGATGGCAACTACCTCATAGCCCTCTGCGCCGAACATCTGTCTGAACGCAAGACGGCCGATACGACCGAAACCGTTAATAGCAACTTTAACTGACATTGGTATTACCTCCAATAAATTGTTTTTAAATTATTGCTCTATTATTCTATACCGAAATACGCAATTATGCAAGATTTTTTATGCGAAAAAAGCCTGTTCTGTGAATGTTTTGTCAAACTGCATAAAAAGTGTGTCGCTGGAAGTTTCCTGTTAGTTGAGAAGTGTCCTCGGCCGCTAAATTCGGGTATATTTTTTCGCGGTAAAGCAATACTTATAAAGCAGTATTTATTGTCTTCGGGGGATAGGATGAAAGCTGATTTTTATGATGAGATAAGGCGTTTAAACAAAAGCTTTGCCGGCAAAGCGGACATCGCGCTCACACGCGAGGGATTTCACACGGTCTTTTCCCTGCTGCAAAGGGAGTCGGTCGCCGAAAACGACGACAGATATATTTTCGCGCTTTTTTCGCTGCGCAATTTTTTGAGAAAAGCCTATCTCTCGCCCGACAGACCCAAAAGGCGAACGCGCATAAATGTCGGAGCATTTATAAACGCTCTTACGGTAAGCTGCTCGTTTTTGTTCGGCGACAGCGATAAAAAGGCGTTTGCGGTTTCGCTCCCGACGGACGTTTCCGCCGAGACGGACGACGTTCTGTTTTCCGCTGCCGCCGCGGAAATTATAGGGAATTCCCTGCTTTACTCAAAACGGTGCCACACGCTCGTCAGCGGCGGCGTTTCCGGGGATATGCTGTTTATCTCCGTCGAGAGCTTCGGCAATTTTACCGCATATGATTTCTGCCGCGAAACAAAAAATGACGGCGGTCTGTCCTTTTGTCTCGGAGTCGCAAGGCTCCTAAAGGGCACACTGCTTTTTGAGTGCGGCTCGGGAAGTGCCGATTTCTGCCGCAAAGTGACGCTCGGCGTTGGCGCAAACGAAATTAAACATGAAAGCGAGGCGCTTTTTCCCGCGGAGACGAAACGCCTTGTCTGCGATTTTTTGGATGACGGGCTTTCCGTGCCGCGTATTTTTATGCCGCCCATATAAAAAAGAGCCGTAAAATCAGCTTTACGGCTCTCAGTCACAAGTATTCGGGGATTATAAAACGTAAATTATTACGTCTCTTGCGCCCCACTGCCTGCATTCGGATTCTGTATTCATAAACAGGTCCACGGTAAATTTACCCTTGTGGATAAATCCGCCCGTATCGGCAGCTATGGCGTATCCGTAAACAATACCGTCGGTGGAGACTATCCAAAGCTCGCTGCCATAGGGTATCTGTTTGGGATTTACGGCAACGTAACCCGCCTTAACGGTTCTGCCCGTTGAGGTTTTTGCCGTAGGGGACGCGGTATAGGCGGACGCCTTACCGGTAATTATTTTTGAATAGCTCGTCGGAGCACCGTTCTCAATGTTTATGCTTGACGGAACGGTAAGCTCGGAAATGGGCGAGCCGTTATTTTTAAGATTTCTTACAACAATCGGGCGCTGCTTTGTGCCCACGGTCGTTATCTGCGGAACCGCCTGCTCAAGAACCACAGTTGTAACCGCCTCGCTCGACGCATATTTGCCGTCCACGGTCTTGTCGCAGTACGTTACCTTTTTGGAGCCGTTCACACCCTTCTGGGAAATAACCTGCTGGTCGGTGTAAAGCTCCGCGCTCTTTTCTGTTTTCTTTGTAAATTCAACCGTTTCGGTGACGGTTCTGTAAGAATACGAAACCCTGTAAACGGTTATAGCCGTGCCCTCGCAGACCTCGCTGTCAAGCTCGGGTGACACCTCGTCGTCATCGCCGAGTGTAACGCCTATTCTGTTGAGAGCGTCACGCACGGTACCCTCACCCATGGTGAACGAGCTTGTGGTGCCGTCCGCGGTGACCGACACGTCGTAGGAATTTGTCACTCTGACGTCCATACCGTCCTTGAGTACGGTGTCGAGAGGATAGGTTATAAGCTGACCGTCCGAAAGCGTTACGTCAAGCTCCTCCAAAAGATCCTGCACAGTACCTGCAAATACGGTGTATATCGTATTGCCTTCAATATCGGTGAAGCTGACTGTTGCCGAGCGGTAAATCCTCAGAGCGCTGTCCTCGCCTGCCGTGAAGCCGGTGGAATCGAGCTTATCTCTGTCGTCAAGCTTAACGCCCGCCTGCGACACTATGGTCTTGGGGTCGCTCTTCGACGTGAGGACTCTCGTTATTTCGTTGCCGTCATATATGTCAACATAAAACGACGGCGAGGCTGCAAAAGCGGTTACGGCGCACATAATCGCGAGCGCTACTATAAGTGCCGTGACCTTTGTAAAAGCCTTGCGGCTCACTTTTACATAGCCCTTAATTTCTGTTATCATCATTCTGCTCCTTTAACTCATACCTGCCGTTCCCTGAAATTCGGAAACGCGGCTGCCGGACGCCTGTGATTTTGCCCCGCGTTGCGTTCGCGAAAGCTTTGTTGCCGTAAGTGCATACGGCGGCGTCGCTGTTATTTCGCTTGTGACGAAAGCCATTATATTTCCAGGTCACATAATTGTCAAATATTTTCATTCTCGATTTTTATCTATTTTGCACAATGTTGTTTGTCATAATATGTCAAATAATTGCGAATACACCTCTTATCGAGAATAATTACTGACAAATTTATTAAAATATTTGTGTAAAAGTTAAAAATCGTAACAATTTATTACAATTTTGTAACAATTACATTGCTTATGGTACTGCGCGACCTTATTTATCAAGGCTTCCGCTATTATTATATTCCGTAATATTCTAAAAATTCCAAACTATGTTTTTTACCGCTTTTTGCACCGTTTCTTATATTAAAAATCACCCGTAAACATACAAAATTTCCCCACTTAGGCACCGATTTTCCGATTAAAAACAGGCTGTTTTATGGGATAAGGTCCCATTTTGAGGACACTTACGGCAATTTTCGGCACAACTTATCTTCGAGCGCGAAATTGACAGTTTACAAAGAGAAAAAACTCCGGCGGCGACTTAACGATTCGGACGGCAACCGTCGTCAAGCCGAGGTGTTTTTATGGTAATTTTCGCTGTGTTATGGTATAATAAATATATAACGTTTTCCGCACAAAAGCGGTGCGAATTTTCATCTCGGCAGACGGGAGAGCGCATCATTTTTCGGCAGAGAACGAAGGCGGCGGAGAATTTTTCGCGCTTGTACCGAAAAACGGCACAAAACGGCAAAAAAGCAAGCTCAAAACCCGAAAAACATCCACCGAAATTCAGCGTAAAAAAACGCCTATATATAATAGTATACGAAAATCACGGAGAAGCACACAATGAAAAGCTTTGAAATCGGAAAAAACGACGAGTCGCAAAGACTTGACAAATTCATACACAAGGCAGCCCCGCTTTTGCCGCAATCGCTCTTATATAAGTATATAAGAACAAAGCGCATAAAGGTTAACGGGAAAAGAGCCGAAATCTCAACGCGGCTTCGCCTCGGCGACAAGGTGGATATGTATATAAACGACGAGTTCTTTGAAAAAAAAGAGTCAACTTACGACTTTTTAAAAGCATCGAAGCACCTCGACATAATTTACGAGGATGAAAACATAATGCTCCTTGACAAAAAGGTCGGTGTTCTGTGTCATCCGGACAACGAGGAATATGTTGACACGCTCATAGGCCGTATAAAGCGTTATCTGTACGAAAAGGGTGAATATTCCCCCGACAGAGAAAACTCATTTGTCCCCTCTCTTGTGAACCGTATAGACCGCAACACGGGCGGAATAGTAATTGCGGCAAAAAACGCCGAGTCGCTGCGCATACTGAATCAAAAGATGAAGGACAGGGAGCTGCACAAGTTTTATCTCTGCGTTTTAATCGGCAGACCCAAGCTGCAAAGCGGAATTTTAAAGGATTATCTCATAAAGGACGAAAAGAAAAACACCGTGCGCATATACAAAAAGCAGGTGCCGTCCTCAAAGGAAATACGCACAAAATACCGAGTTATAGACACAATAGACGGTCTTTCGCTTACCGAGGTAGAGCTTTTAACGGGCAGAACACACCAAATACGCGCGCATTTTGCCTTTTACGGCACTCCGCTGCTCGGCGACGGAAAATACGGCAGTAACGAGCAAAACCGCAAATACGGCTCTTACAAGAGGCAATTTCTGTATTCCTACAAATTGACCTTCGATTTCACCACCGATGCCGGAATACTCTCTTATCTCGACAAAAGAACATTTGAGGCCGGCGACGTGTGGTTCAAGGAGGAATTTTACAAGGGCGGAATAGTTAATGCGACAAGCCGGCACGCCTCGCCGAAGCGCAGTGAATCTTAGCTCATTGACATATCACCGCGGAGATGTTAGAATATTACATAATTTCAGCTCACTAAAGCGTAAATTTATCACATTTGTGTCGGAGGCAGAAATGAATATATTTGAAACTATTTACGAGTGCAACATAAATCATCCGTCAAAGCTCGCTCTTTCCGTAACCATGGACGACGGCTCGACGCGCGCATATACCTACGGCGACGTATTTTCGAAGGTTGCGGAATACGCCGACAGGCTCTTGTCATCGGGAGTTAGAGAGGGCGACCGCATTGCGATAGCGTGCGAGGGCTCGCCCGAATGGACGATAGCGTTTCTCGCCGTTTGCAAGATAAAATGCACCGCGGCCTTAATCGACGCCTCTCTCGGCGCCGAGGAGCTTAAAAGCTTTATTGACCGTTCCGATGTCAGAGCGGCGTTTCTGTCACCCAAAACCTTCGGAAAATTCACAAATTTCCCCGATTATAAGTTCCCCGTATTTAATGTATATGACTGCACCGTATTTGACGGCTGCAAAAATTCGGTTGAGGAGGAACCGACGGTCGATCCCGCGCCCGAAATCGCCACTATAATTTATTCGTCCGGCACAACGCGCCGTGCCGCCGGAATTATGCACACTCACGATTCGCTTATAAAGACAACTCAGATGACACTGAACGTTCAGGAGCTTGTCGAGACAGACCGTTATCTCGCCATCATTCCGAACAGCCATATCTACGGCGTTATATGCCTTGTGCTCGGGCCGCACATAATAGGAGCGGATGTACATTATATAGAAACTCTCGGCGCGGAGGCCATTTTAAAGGCGTTCAAGGAATATAAGCCGACGGTTCTCTCCGCCGTACCCAAGGTCTACGAGCTGTTTATGGCACAGATACTTCGCAAGATAAACGAAAACCCCGTGACCGCGCTTATGTTTAAGACTTTTTACCCGATATGCGAAAAGGCTCGCCGCAAAAACGGTAAACTGCTCGGCAAAAAGATATTCAAAAGTATTCACAACGGCTTCGGAGGCAGTCTGCGCGTGCTCTGCTCCGCAGGCGCGCCCATAAAAAAAGAGGTTGCCGATTTCTACTACGCCGCCGGGTTTAACATTATGATAACCTACGGCGCGTCAGAGACAAATATTCCCACAATAGGCAATACCCCCGAGGACATAACCACCGATACCTGCGGCGTTCCGTACCCCGCCATATCGCTCAAGATAAGCGACGAAGGCGAAATGCTCATAAAATCTCCGTATATGATGGTAGGCTACTTCCGCGACGAGGAGGCTACAAAAGAGGCCTTCGATAAGGACGGCTGGTTTAAGACGGGCGACCTCGGAAGCATAGACGAGAAGGGTCATGTTCACGTTACGGGCAGGCTCAAGGAAAATATAGTTCTTGCGACCGGCAAAAAAATAGCTCCCGACGACATTGAGGAGAAATACTCCGATTTGCCGGGTGTAAAGGAGCTTGTAATATGCGGCATTCCGGTTAACAACGCCGATTACGACGAGGTTCAGGCCTTTGTGGTCCCCGAGAGGCTGTCAGCCGAGAGTCTTGAAAAAATACGCAGGGAAATCACCGAGCGCGGCGCTACGCTCATACAAAATATGCGCATCGCAAAAACTCATTTCGTCGAGAAAATTCCGCGTACCTCCCTTCAGAAACCCAAAAGGTATCTTCTCAAGAAAAAGGCTCTTGAGGGCGATGACGCCGCAGACGAAAAAATGATTGAGCAAAAGGGTGCCGATATAGAATCGAAGGTAATAGCGACCGTCGCAAAAATCGCAAATGCCAACGTAAACGACATTTCACTTTCGACAAAGGTATTTTCCGACCTCGCTATTGACTCGCTAAGCTCAATAACGCTCGCAATGGAGCTTGAGGACGAATTCAAGGTCAATATCGAGCCGTATTACCATGAGGATATGACCGTGGCCGACATCGTTGAAGCTGTCGAGGGCAACGGCAAGCAGGTTAACTCAATAGGCAAAAGCGGAGTTTCATACCCACAGGATAAAAACGCAGGCGACTATGCCGCATACAAATTATTTAAGGGTCTTGCAAAGGGGCTCTATAAGACCGAAATAAGAGGCGCCGAGAACATTCCGGAAAACGGCGGATTTATAATCTGTGCAAACCATGTCTCAAAAATCGACTTCCTGTTTATTTCGCTCGCACTCAGCAAGGAGCGATATATGAAGCTCTGCTGTATGGCAAAAAAAGAGCTGTTCAGAAACGACCCGTTCTCACGCAAGCTTATAAAGAGCGCGGGTATGGTTCCCGTTGACCGCGGCGGAATGAACTCAAGCTCCATGGAAAATATCAAAAAGAGACTCAAGGAAAATTGGGGCGTTATCATTCACCCGGAGGGCACCAGAAGTGAAGACGGCGTTTTCAGAAAGATTAAAAACGGCGCCAGCACCCTTGCAATCGAAACCGGTGCGCCTATTATACCGGCATACGTAGACGGGGCATACAACATTTTCCCGAAGAGCGGAAAAATGCCCAAGTTCTATGACTGGAAGCACAACAAAAAGTTCCGCCTCAGCGTAACCTTCGGAAAGCCCATTTCTCCCGACGGACTCACGACCGAAGAATTGACCGCCGAGATAGAGAGGGCCATTTCCGTTCTTCAAGACGAAAACAGCACTCTGCCGCAGTTTCAATCACACAGTGCCGAATAAAACAATATAAAAGCAAAGCTCCCGTACGGCGAAAAAACATCGCACGGGAGCTTTTTGCAACAAAAACAGCCGTCTCGCACTTCGGGTTTCCGATTTTGCGAACGGCTGTTGTTGTAGTTTGTTTAAAATCACAGGCTCGGCACAATGCCGAAGTCGCGCAGGACTCTTGCGCATCTTGAAAGCGGCAAGCCCACCACGCTGTAATAATCACCGTCGATTTTTTCGACAAAGACGGCGGCGCGCCCCTGTATTCCGTATGCACCGGCCTTGTCAAACGGCTCACCCGTAGCTATATAAGCGTTTATCTCATCATCGGTAAGAGGATAAAACAAAACGTCGGTTTTTACCGCGAACACACGTTTTTTCTCGACACTCTTTATCGTTACGCCCGTATACACGCTGTGGGTTTTTCCCGACAAGCTTCGCAGCATCGAAAATGCCTCGGCCTTATCGCTCGGCTTTCCGAGGATCCTGTCTCCGAGAGCCACCACGGTATCGGCGGAAAGCACCACATCGCTACACTCGATTTCCGCGGCGTCGGCCTTTCTTTCCGATAAGAGCTTTACCGCGTCCTCAGGGAGTATGCCGTCTGGCAGAGACTCGTCCGCAGACGTCGGCTTTACGACAAATTCATATCCTGCGTTTTTAAGTATTTCGGAGCGTCTCGGAGAGCCCGACGCAAGTATCAGCTTCATTTTTTATCCTCCGGAATTTTATTGTTGTTTACAGAAAGCGCGTGACTTTTAAAATCCGCTTTTTGCCTCCCTTGTAAAGGGAGGTGGGCCTCGTTAAGGCAAGCCGGAGAGATTATGCCTCCCTTGTAAAGGGAGGTGGGTTGCCGCAAGGCAAGCCGGAGGGATTTTCTTAAAAAAATAGATTTTAAAAAGAAAGTGCTTCGCTTTTTAATCCCTCAGTCATCTGCGATGACAGCTCCCTTTTCAAGGGAGCCTAAACAATCCCTCAGTCTACTCACTTCGTTCGTAGCCGGCTCCTGACGGGAGAGAGTCCCCTTTGTCGCTCCGCGACATTTCCCCACACTGTGGGGAATCACCCTATTTGAGGGAGCCTTTTTGTCGCTTCACGACATTTTCCCACAACACCGTGGGGAATCACCCTATTTGAGTGAGCCTACAAGGGAGCCTGTTTAATGTGCCTTAGTTGAAAAATAACTACCGCGCTTTTCAAGCATTTTATCTTTGATTGCCCGTTTCTTCGTCAATACTTTCCGTTTTCGAGATAATAGGCTTTTACTATTCCGACCTGCGTCTTGCTGTCGGTTATTTGGTTATTCATAACCATTTCAAACGCCTTTTGCAGAGGGATTTTCACAACCTCAAGGAACTCATCCTTATCAAGATGCTGCTCGCCGAAGGTGAGTCCTTTTGCAAGGTACATATGTATTATTTCTCCGCAATAGCCGGGTGACGGATACAAATTCCCGAGCGAAATATAGCTGCGTGCGGTAGCGCCGGTCTCTTCTTTTAATTCGCGCTTGCCTGCGAGGAACGGGTCCTCACCTTTTTCAAGCTTACCTGCCGGCAGCTCCAAAAGCACCTCGGAATACGGGTAGCGAAACTGTCTTACGAAGATCAGCTCCCCGTCATCTGTAAGCGGCGCAACGCAAACTCCGCCGTTGTGCTCCACTACCTCGCGTGAAGCCGTTGTTCCGTCGGGCATCAACGCCTCGTCAACACGCATATTTACAATGCGTCCGCGAAATTTGTAATCCTGTTTTAAGGTTTTTTCTGTCATATCCATAATATTTCCACTCCGTTCGGAATATATATTGATAGTGTTATACCCGATATGATTTCGGGCAGAGCGCCGAGAATAAAAAGAAAGCAGTTGATAAAAATGATTGTTAACCCCGAACCGCTTACATACGACTCCGTAAAAAATATACTGTCCCTGCTTAGAAAAGAATATGATTTCGCCGGATACGAGGTTATAGGACGCAGCTGGACGGGAAAGGCCGTGTTTTCGCTCAGCATAGGTGACGGAAACGAAAAAGTGCTTTTTCTCGGCGGTATGCGCGGAAAAGAGCAAATCACAACATTACTGCTGCTCCGATTTTTTGAAAGAATGTGTGACGCAGTAAAGAACGATAAAAAAATAAGTGCCGTAAAAATACGCAAGTCACTCCAAAACCGCAAAATAACGATAGTTCCCCTTGTTTCGCCCGACGCCTTGGATATAGCGGCAAAAAGAACCGACGGAGCGGGAGTTTACGCCGGACTTGTTGCCCGTGCGGCAAAGGGAGATTACTCAAAGTGGAATGCCAACGCACGCGGCGTTGATATTTCGCGCAATTTTAACTTTCGCCACGACGAAATCGTGTACGACGACCTGTCTTTTTCCGGTCCGGCACCGCAGCTTTACGCAGGACCCGTGCCCGAGAGCGAACCCGAGACAAAGGCGGTAGCGAATCTCTGCGAAGCCGAGCTTTTCAGATATGCGTTTTGCCTCACCGTAGGCGGAGAAAAAATATATTGGAGCGAACAGAAGGGCAATCTCTCGGAGACAGCCATGATGGCAAAGGTGCTCTCGTCGGTCAGCGGATATCCGCTTTGCCGCAAGGAGGAAAAAGAGAGGCTCGGAAGCTTTTGCGAATGGTTCGGCGCACAGCATCGCAGACCTGCATTTGAAGTCTCTCTCGAATGTCAAGAGTCTGCCCCCTTGGAGGATTTTAACTTTCTCTACAACAGATTTGAAGAAATGCTGACGCTTGGCGCGATAATGTAGTTATTTTTTAACTAACCGCCTTTTTTAGTCTTATACTGCGCACCGCAAGGAGTCGGAGAACACAAAATGACACATCATTTTACGGCTTTTTAAGCCTTGCAGAGTCAACAGCCGACTTCGCCGAAGCCTTTCAAGTTTACGGTGCTTAATCTTCTTTTCCGTATTCGCGGACAAGCTTTTTGTAATGCTTGCCTTTTTCCTCAAAGTTTTTGTAGCAGTTATAGCTGGAAGCGGCAGGCGAGAGCAGGCATATTTTGCCCTTTGCGGTTATTTCATACGCTTTTTTTACCGCCTCATCGAGATTTGCCGCTTTATATACGTTTTTTGAGGGCGCACCCTCGATTTTATCGCAAATCTTATGACCTGTCGCGGGTGTGCCTATCAGATTTTTGATATTGCTTTTCTTTAAATAATTTTCAAATTCGCTGTAATCAAGACCTCTGTCCATACCGCCGAAAATCAGCGTATCAACATTTTTAAGTGCCTCGACGGCACACTCTACGGCGTGCGGTATAGTCGCAATGCAATCGTTGTAAAAGGTTATTCCGCGGAACGTGCCGACCTTTTCCATACGGTGCTCTATGCCGCTGAATTTTTCCACCGCTCTTTCGGCAGCCGCCGTATCCACACCGAAATGCTTTGCCGCCTCAAAGGCAAAGAGAATATCCTGTCTGTTGTGTTCGCCGAGAAGATGCTCGTTATTCACCGCAAACGGCAACGGCGCGTCCTTTTTTACGCCGACCTTGTGTGATTTGATTTTGCCGAGGTCACAAAGGCCGTCAAGCCCCTGTGTTGCATTATAAATGAAGGTGTCTCCCTCTTTTTGCCGACGGACAATGTTGAGCTTCGCGTTGACATAGCCGCGGAACCCGTCGCGGTAATGGTCAAGATGCTCCTCATAAATATTGGTGAGAACCGCAACCTCGGGCGAGGACGTGGTAAATTCGAGCTGATGCGACGACATCTCGATAACCGCTATCGTCTCGGGCGTGACCGTGTTAATATCCTCAAGCACCGGAACGCCGATATTTCCTATGAGGCGTGCGTCAAATCCGCCCTCCTTAAGCATATCGTAAATAAGCGTGGAGGTTGTGGTTTTTCCCTTGGAGCCTGTTATGCCTACCTTGCGGCACGGCGCAAATTTTAAGAACAAATCGGTTTGACAGGTAACAAGAGTGCCGTCTTTTATATCCACATCCAAAAAGGCTATGCCGGGGGATTTCATAACTATGTCGAAGTCGTTTAAGCTGTCCATATAGCTGTCGCCGCAAATGAGCGTGACGTTTTTGTCGTCGAGCTTTATCTCGTTTTTATCGGCAATTGTCAGGTGCATATCCGGGGACATATTCCTTAAAAACCGATATGTTGACATACCCTCTCTGCCGAAGCCGAGAATAAGCACCTTTTTATTTTTGAACATCGAAGCCGCACTCTGATACATTTTCATACATCTCCTTAACAGCAAACAAAAAGTCGTCGGGAACATTGTTTACGGGGTTATATTCATTTAGTAAATTTTTGTCTAAGACGCTCTTGTCCGCTCTTTTATAAAAATAATCGAGTAAATAAGGCATCTTTTTATTTTCCTTTATGAACCGCTGAGCCGTGAGCATAAGGGCATAATTTATCTCGCTTACCGTACCGACGCACTCAAACGGCTTTACCGGGGTGAAGCCCACAAGTCCGTCGAAAATATCCTTTAAGCTCTCGTCGGACAGCATCTCGCTGCCGAAAACATCAGAGAGAGTCGAAAGATGTAAAAACGGCGATAATATCGAATAAACAAAAAGGCACTTGGCACACTTACAGCACCATATATTTTTCTTGCTGCCGCGGTTGCAGCTGCGGAAAACCTTGTGATACTGCGGCAAAAGCGCAAACTGTTTTGCAATCTGCAATTCCGAAAACGGCCGTAAAAGGCTGAAATAGCGTATGCCCGAAAGCAGATTTTCGCCGACATACTCGGTGAAATCGTTTTCAAATCTATATGACTTTGAATACTGGTGATTGACCTCTCTGCCCTCGATGTTTCCGGAATTTGCGCTTGATTCATTCGAGAGAACAATATATTCGCCGCCTATGAGATAGGCGCAATACAGCGAGAGGAAAGCAACGATTGCCGAAAACGGCGTGTGACCGTTTAAAAATCCCTTTTTGTTAAGCTCCAGTAAGTTTTTATCTATCGCGCGATATGTCTTTATAATATCGTCCTCGCCGTAGCCTGCGGCAATGACGGTTTCGGTGCGCGCCGCCTGGTCGTTGACCGTGAAAAACTTATTTCTTTTACCGAACGGCTTTAAAAGCTCTGCCGTAACGGCGCTGTCCTTTCCGCCGCCGACGGGGATAAGGTTGATACCGGCGGTTTTATAGCAAATCGGAGCAATATCATCCTCCGCTTCATCACATTCTATTGTCATAAACGAGTCCTTATCAGTCTCTATGCCGTTTATATAGAAAAATTCGGATAAACCTCCGAAATAGAGCTGCTTCCAGAACTCCTTTTGCCTGTCGTTCAAAAAACCGCACTTAATTTCCACTCTTTTGGGACAAGCGATTTTCCAATAGCTGACAAGCTCCACCATGCCGAGTGAAAACACGATGTTTCGAGCCGTGGGAGACGAAAAATCGTTCAAAATATCAAGCCCTGTCAGCTCAATTTCGGTTTTTGGGTGAAATTCGCAAAGCCCGTCTATTTTGAAATCAAACGAAACGGTTATATATTTATCATCTTTTGTAATGTGATAATCCTCATAGGTAAAGGTCTTATATTGCTCTCTAAAGCGCGAAAACTTATCGTCAGACATTTTTTACCTCCAAAATTTCATTCATATTATTATACTTATTTAATACAAAAAAAGCAAGAAAACGAGGAAATTAACATTTCTTATAATTTTATAAAATAGTAATTGCTATTATTAGGCAATTATGCTATAATTTCACCATACTGGCTCTAACTATTATGAACAATACATAAAAGGACAGTAACATCTATTTTAGGAGGAATTTCCTGTGAAAGCATACACTTCAAACAACATACGTAATATTGCCGTGCTCGGCCACGGCGGAAAGGGCAAAACAACGCTGTGCGAAGCTATGCTTTACATAGCCGGCGCTTCGGACAGACTCGGCAGAGTTGCCGACGGTAACACCGTTCTCGACTTTGATTCCGAGGAAAAACGTCGCAAATCGTCCGTCTCTTCCGCCATAGCGGCACTTGAATGGGATAACACAAAGCTCAATATTATAGATGCTCCCGGTCTTTTCGACTTTGAGGGCGGTGCAGCCGAGGCAGTCAGAGCCGCCGAGGCGGTGCTTATAGTCACTTCGGCAGGCTCAGGCGTTGACGTGGGTACGGAAAAAGCATTCCGTGCCGCAGAAAAAAAGGGTGCGGCGAAATTCTTTGCCGTCACCAAAACCGATTCCGACCACAGAAACTTTTACAAGACGTTTGACGCCTTAAAAGAGGTTTACGGCAACAAGCTCTGTCCTACCATAATACCTTATATGGAGGGCAATATTACAAAGTGCTATGTTAATCTTATGACGGGTATGGCGTTTTCATACGACGAAAACGGCAAAGCGACCAAGGTTCCCGTGCCCGAGGACAGCGTTATTGAAGAGATGACCTCGGCATTTATGGAGGCTGTCGCAACCACCGACGACGCTCTTATGGAAAAATTCTTCGAGGGTGAGAAATTCACCAAGGAGGAAATATTAAAAGGTCTTTGCATAGGTATTTTCGACGGCTCGATTTACCCCGTATACGCGGTATCCGGTCTTACCTGTGCAGGCGTTGATCAGCTGCTTTACGGCCTTGCATGGTCCGCACCCGGTGCATTCGGTTATGCAGGCGAAAAATGCACCTACGAAAACGGCGAGGAGGGTATTTTACCCTGCGACGAAAACGGTCCGCTCGCAGCCGTCTGCTTCAAGACGATAGCAGACCCGTTTGTAGGCAAGATGTCGTTCTTCAAGGTTGTTTCCGGCAAGCTCGCGCCCGACACCGCGGCATATAATTTCCGCACGGGCGAAATCGAGAAAATGGGTAAAATAGTATTTGTAAAAGGCGCAAAGCAGGAGGACGCCCCTGCAATCATCGCAGGCGATATAGGCGTTGTCACAAAAATGGCAGGCGTTAAAACGGGCGACACGCTCTGTGACCCGAAAAACATACTCAAGCTCGCCGGAGTCGATTTCCCGAAACCATGCCTTTCGATGGCCGTTAAGGTGTCGAAAAAGGGTGAGGAAGAAAAGGTTGCCGCAGGTCTTACAAGACTTATGGAGGAGGACCCGACAATCACCTTTGCGCTTAACAAGGAGACAAGGGAGCAGGTGCTCTCGGGTCTCGGCGAACAGCACCTTGACGTAATCGTTTCAAAGCTTAAAAATAAATTCGGCGTAGACGTAACGCTCGAACTCCCGAAGGTCGCATACCGCGAGACTATCAGAAAGCCGGTAGAGGCACAGGGCAAGCACAAGAAGCAGTCCGGCGGTCATGGCCAATTCGGCGATGTTTGGATAAAATTCGAGCCGTGCGACAGCGACGATCTCGTATTCGAAACCGCGGTAGTCGGCGGAGCCGTTCCGAAAAACTACTTCCCGGCAGTCGAAAAGGGACTTCGTGACTGCGTTGCAAAGGGATTCGCGGCAGGCTATCCGATGGTAGGGCTTAAAGCCACGCTCTATGACGGCTCTTACCACCCCGTTGATTCCTCGGAAATGGCGTTTAAAACAGCCGCTTCGCTCGCATATAAAAATGCGATGCCGAAGGCAGGCGTTGCCATACTTGAGCCGATAGGCACTCTCACAGCCTATATGCCCGACGAAAACCTCGGCGACATCATGGGCGACGTTACAAAGCGTCGCGGCAGAGTGCTCGGTATGGGCGCTTCGGAGGAAAAGGGTATGCAGGAGCTTACCGCTGAGGTTCCGATAGCCGAGATGGGCGATTTCACAACGGTACTTCGCTCCGTTACGGCAGGCAGGGGACATTACACTCTCTCATTTGCCCGCTATGAGCAGGCTCCGCAGCCGGTTGCCGACAAGGTAATTGCCGACCGCGCGGCTGAAAACGAAGAATAAACAGCAATCGGGGAACGGTTTTTGCCGAGCTGCGGCGAGGATTGTTCCCCTCTTTTTGCCGTTTGGTATTGAAAAAATCGTCAAATATGGTAGAATAATATAAATACTTTTAGTTCAAGGGGTTTTGGAAATGAACAAAAAAACCGTGTTTAAACTTTCTGCGGCTGCGATTTGTGTTTTGCTTTCGGCCTGCATGCTTTTTGCCTGCGGTAAAAAACAAAAGGATTTTGAAACAGACACGTCAGCTCCGGCCACCACATCGGAGCCTGCCGCGACAGATGTAAATCCGCTTACCGGTCTTACGGGCCTCCCCGAAAGCAGTATAGGCAAGCGTCCCGTTTGCGTAATGGTTGAGAACTCACCCGAAGCGCGTCCGCAATGGGGTCTTTGCTCTCCCGACATCGTAGTCGAGGGCGAGGTTGAGGGCGGCATCACAAGAATGATGTGGATGTATGCCGACATTTCCTCGGCGCCGAAAATCGGCCCCACAAGAAGCGCACGTCACGACTATGTTGAGCTCGCCGAGGGATTTGACGCCATTTATGTGCATTTCGGCGGCAGCAATCTCGCATACGAAAAAATCTCCGCAGATAAGGTTGACGACATTGACGGAATGAAAGCCGGCAGTTACTTTGCGCGCGACAAGGCAAGAAAGGTAGCCAGGGAGCACACAGCTTACACCTCGGGCGAAAATCTTTCAAAGGCAATCGCGGATAAGGGCTTCCGCACCGACGTTAAATCGGGCTACGGCTCACCGTTTACCTTTGCCTCGTCAAAGAGAACGCTCTCGGGCGGCGCCTGCAACTCTGTTCTTGCGGTGTTCTCCGGCAACTACAAGCACACCTTTAAGTACAATGCGGACGACGGTCTCTATTACAACAATATGAATTCAGACCCGATGAAGGACGCCGACGGCAACACCATGGCCGTTACAAACGTAATTATCCTTTACACGGGAGTCACAGGACCCATTGACGCATCCAAGCACGTTGACTGGGATCTCAAGGGCGGCAGCGGCGTCTATGTTTCCAACGGAACCTATGAAAATATAAAATGGACAAAGGGCGACGCATCTTCTCCTCTCAAGCTTCAGGCAGAGGACGGCAGCGACCTTCAGCTCAACACCGGTAAATCCTGGATAGGCTTTGTCAGAAGCGACAATGCAGGCTCAACCGTTATAGGCTGATAAAAAGTTAAAATCACAAAAGTCCACCGGTCTGTATTAACGACAGATCGGGGATTTTTTTGCCTATTTCGGAACGGCTGCGGTCTTTATCACATCTACGCACACTCGTTTTTATTTAAAATCCCGCGCAGTCACTCCGAAGGGGTTGTGCGGCGGACTTGCCACAAGCCGGAGGGATTCGCCTCCCTTGTAAAGGGAGGTGGGCCTCGTCAAGGCAAGCCGGAGGGATTTTGCGGAGTTATATGGAATTTGAATAAAAAGCAAATTACTTTTTAATCCCTCAGTCCGCTCGCAAACTCGCGTCCAGCTCCTGACGGGAGCCCGTCCCCTTTGTCACTACGTGACATTTCCCCACACCGTGGGGAATCACCCTTTACAAGGGAGCCTATATAAATCCCTCAACTTGTTCGCTCTCTCGTCTTGACCGGTTCGTAAGGAGGCGTTTTTCTCTCTCCTGTATTTTATTGCGCGGTGGGAAGCTGTTGAAAAAATCCGAAAGTGTGATAGAATATAATAACGAATTAAGCGTGTATGCGGCGAAAGCTGCAATTTATGCGCCGGGAGGTTTTTATGAGAGACAAAGCGGCAAACATAGTTTTAATGCTGATTTTAAATATGATGGTTATAGGCACGCTTGTCTATAAATCACGCGGCGGAAAGGTGATTGATTTTTCGACGTCGGACGGCATAATTACAATCCTGTTTCTTGTGGCTATGGCTGCCGTAGATGTTTTGTATGCAGTAAAACTGATACGCGGCAGCGGGAAATAAGAGCCGGAGAGCAAAAACGCAAAAAAGGCAGCGGGTGTTTTTGCTCACACGGGTTTGTGCGGTTGACAATCCGGGGAATTTGTAATATACTTTTAATGTATAGAAGTGCCCTGCACTTAAAAGAATAATTCAGAATTGGAGATGTCGTTATGGAAAGAATTAAGACTCTTGAGACTCGCGACCTTTGCGAGAGTGCTAAGAACGGCGGCTGCGGCGAATGCCAGACCTCTTGTCAGTCTGCATGCAAAACAAGCTGCGGTATTGCAAATCAGCAGTGCGAAAAGGCTGACAAGTAATTCTGTCGGTATTTCGGGTGCCGTCCGTGTTCGGGCGGCATTTTTTGTGTTCTGACCTAACGGAGGTAAAAATGGTACATCAGTATAAATTAAACGGATATAATATAGTTTTAGACACCTGCTCCGGCTCGGTGCATTCGGTGGACGATGTCGCTTACGACATAATCGCAATGTATAAAACCACGTCGCGTGAGGAGATTGTCGATGCCGTGATGAAAAAATACGGCGACAGACCCGACGTCACGAGAGACGATGTGCTGCTGTGCATCGACGACGTTGAGTCGCTTGAAAAAAGCGGCAAGCTCTTCACAGAGGACAGCTTTAAAAATCTTGCCACGACCTTTAAGGAGCGTTCCGGTAATGTTATTAAAGCGCTGTGTCTACACGTTGCTCACACCTGCAACCTTAACTGCTCATATTGCTTTGCGAGCCAGGGTAAATACCACGGCGACAGAGCCGTAATGAGTTTTGAAACCGGTAAGCGCGCGCTCGACTTCCTTATAGAAAACTCGGGCTCGCGACGCAATCTTGAGGTCGATTTCTTCGGCGGAGAGCCGCTTATGAATTGGGACACGGTTAAAAAGCTCGTTGAATACGCTCGCAGCATAGAAAAGGAGCACGGCAAAAATTTCCGCTTTACTCTTACAACAAACGGTATGCTGATAGACGACGACGTTATAGATTTTGCGAACCGTGAGATGCATAACGTCGTTTTGAGCCTCGACGGCAGAAAAGAAATTCACGATAAATGGCGCGTTGACTATGCAGGCAACGGCAGCTTCGACAGAGTTGTGCCGAAATTTCAAGAGCTTGTACGCCGCCGCGGAAACAAGAATTACTATATGAGGGGCACGTTTACACATTCAAACCCCGATTTCTTGAAGGATATTGACGCAATGCTCGAGCTCGGCTTCACGGAGCTCAGTATGGAGCCCGTCGTCTGCGCTCCCTTAGACCCGTCGGCTCTGACGGAAGAGGACAAGCCGATTGTTATGAAGCAGTATGAGCTTCTCGCCGAGGAAATGCTTGAGAGAAAAAGAAACGGTAAGCCCTTTACGTTTTATCACTATATGATAGATTTGACGGGCGGCCCGTGTATATATAAGCGCATCTCGGGTTGCGGTTCGGGAACGGAATATATGGCTGTAACTCCGTGGGGCGACTTATATCCGTGTCATCAGTTTGTCGGCGAGGAAAAATTCCTGCTCGGCAATATTTGGGACGGCGTTACCAACACAAAAATCCAGGACGAGTTCAGAAGCTGCAATGTATATGCGCGAAAAGAGTGTGCCGATTGCTGGGCTAAGCTCTGGTGCTCCGGCGGATGTGCGGCAAACGCATATCATGCCACGGGTAAAATCGAGGGCGTATATGACTACGGCTGTGACCTTTTCCGCAAAAGAATAGAGTGCGCAATCATGCTCAAGGTGGCAGAGGACGCCGAAAACCTTAAATAAGCAGGTGATGCTGTGAAAACGCCGATTTACGATTTTGTTTCGGATTATATTGCAAAAAACGGTGCGCGGCTTCATATGCCGGGGCATAAGGGCCGTATATTTTTAGGTGCAGAGCCGCGTGATATAACGGAAATATGCGGTGCAGATTCGCTTTTTGAGGCGGACGGTATCATAGCGGAGAGCGAAAAAAACGCATCAAATCTGTTTGACACAAAAAGGACTGTTTATTCGTGTGAGGGCTCGACGCTCTCGATTAAGGCTATGCTGTATCTCGCCGCGATAAACCGTGAAAATAAAAGCGAAAGGCCGGTTTTTGTAGCCGCACGCAACGTTCACAGAGCGTTTGTTTATGCTTCGGCGGAGCTTGACGCCGATGTTGTTTGGCTCACATCAAAAGACAATTTATCGCTTTGCAGCTGCAAGATTTCGGCGGAGGATTTGAAAGAAACGCTGTCAAAGCAAAAAGTTAAGCCTGCCGCAGTATACATTACAAGTCCCGATTATCTCGGCAACACGGCGGATATTGCCGCGCTCTCACAAATTGCACATTCTTTCGGGGTGCCGCTTTTGTGCGACAACGCACACGGCGCGTATCTTCACTTTTTACGTGAGAAATGCCACCCTATGGAACTCGGAGCGGATATTTGCTGTGATTCCGCGCACAAGACGCTGCCCGTTTTAACGGGAGGCGGATATCTGCACTTTTCAAAGAACGAAATCAAGGATTTTTCGTCGGACGCCAAGACGGCAATGGCCGTTTTCGGCTCAACAAGTCCGTCATATCTCATATTGCAGTCGCTTGACCTTGCGAACCGATACCTTGAAAACGGTTACCGCGAAAGGCTCTTTGATACAGTAAAAAAGGTGCGCGATGTAAAAAATTTCTTGGAGGAAAACGGTTATCGTCTTTGCGGAGATGAGCCGCTCAAAATAACCGTCAATACATCGGATTTTGGAAAAAGCGGATTTGAGCTTGCCGAAAATCTCAGAAAAAACAACGCCGAATGTGAGTTCTGCGACAGGGACTTCGTCGTTATGATGGTAACACCGGAAAATTCCGACGGAGATCTTGAAGCTGTCAAAAGAGCCTTTGTCTCTCACGAAAAAACGGACGGCAAATCGGTTGCGCCGAAAACGGCTTTACCCGTGTTTGTGCTCCCCGAAAAGAAACTTTCCGTGCGGCAAGCGGTTTTTTGCAGCAGCGAATCAATACCTGTCGAAAACAGCGTCGGAAGAGTCGCCGCATCGCCTGCCGTCGCCTGTCCGCCGGCTATCCCCGTGGTTATAAGCGGCGAGATTATAAATGAGAGTACGGTTGAAATTATGAAGTATTACGGCACTGAATACGTGCGTGTGGTAACGGAATGATTTTGTCCGAAAAAACAGGCTTCTAAACATTCTCCCATAGTAAATGCCGTAAGGAATCACCCTTCAAGGGAAATCGTATAGGGAAGCTTAATTGAGAGAACTTATAAAAACAGGACACCAAAAAGGTGTCCTGTTTTTTTACTGATTTGCTTTTCAACGAATTATTCTCCCAATGATTCACTTATCATCGAGCTGATTTTTACCGATTCGCTTTCACGCCGATTTTTTCTCAATGCTTCATCGGCACTTTTCAAAGCCTATCGGGATTTCTCAAAGCTTTGAAACGAGTTCCTTTAAATACGCCTTGAAATCGTCCTTGAGCTCGGGGTGACGCAAGCCCATTTCGCAATTCGCCTTGAGTATGCCGAGCTTGTTGCCCATATCAAAGCGATTGCCGATAAAATCAACGGCGTTGAGTCTGCCCTGCTTTGCAAGCGTATTCATAGCCGCCGTAAAGCCGACCTCGCCGTTTACGGGCGGCGTGTTTTCGATTATTCCGAATATTTCGGGCGGCATCACGACTCTGCCGAGAATCGAATAGCAGGACATAATCTCGGAAAGCGACGGCTTTTCAAGCATATCGTGAACCTGCATAACGTTCTTTTCAAGCGGAGTTACGTCGAGGGTGCAGTATTTCGGAACGTCCTCACGCGGAACCTCCTGCACACCTACAACGCCGTTACCGAACTTTTCGTAAACGTCGGTAAGCTGTTTTGTAACGGGATACTCTGCGTCGATAACATCATCACCGTAGAGAATCGCAAACGGCTCGTCGCCGACAAAGCTCTTGGCGCGATATATAGCGTCCGCAAGGCCCTTAGTCTCCTTCTGACGTTTAAAATAAATATCGGCGATGTCCGAGCACGCAAGCACGCTCTCGTAGAGGTCACGCTTTGCCGCGTTGCCCTCAAGGTTTTTTTCAAGCTCAAATGAGTGGTCGAAATGGTCCTCGATAGCACCCTTGCCGCGGTTTGTAATTATAAGAATATCGGTGATTCCTGCCGCAGCTGCCTCTTCAACGATATATTGTATCGCGGGCTTGTCAACAATGTTGAGCATTTCCTTCGGTACCGACTTTGACGCCGGCAAAACCCTTGTGCCGAGACCTGCCGCGGGAATTACGGCTTTTGTTATCTTTTTCATAATATCTCATCTCCTGTTTTTATTGGATATGCGATTATTTTTACATTAAAAACCGTGCAAGAACTATTGACAGCGCATTTGTACAGGCAATATAAAGAAGCACGGACGCCATAAGCCAAAAGAACGATACTCCGCCGCTCCTGAAGAGTGAAATGCGGTACTGCTCGGGATTTTGACTGAGCTTTCGTATTTCATAGACGCCTTTTTCTGCCTTTTTGGCGTAAAGATAATTGGCGCAAAGTCCCGCCGCCGCATGAACGAGCAGCACAAGGACATTCGAAATAATGTTTGCGGGGAGCTTTTCGTACTCCTCATACGCTTTCATCATATCCTCGGCAGAGGCCTTGCCGTTTGTGTAATTTTCATAGACCTGCATTACATTGCTGCTTGCCGCCATAACCGACTTTGTGGTGCACGCACCCGATATAACGAGCAAAACCGCAATAAATATACAGCCGATATTTTGCATTTTGCGGTAGAAAAACCAATACGGCGCAAAGAAGAACGCCGCCCAGTTCCACGACAGCTTCTTTTTTTCCTGCTGCATTTTATAGAACTTTGGGATATAGGATTGTGCGTTCACACCTATAAATTCGGCTGTGTCGCCTACGGTATTTCTGCCGAGCATATCCATGGGCGAAATATTAACTACCTTGCCGAACGGCTGTTTATCCATATTCGGAAGCTCAACGGGCGGAATAAACGCCTTGCCGCCGTTTTGATTGTTATAGAGCCTTGCTCCGCAATTAAGGCAGTTCGGCTCCTCCGCCGGATTCTCTCTGCCGCACACCGGGCAAAAAACCACCTTGTGACCGTCATCGTTTGCATTTTGACCGACATTCGGGGTCTTCTCTTCCGCATGGGGCGCAGTCTCCGGCTTCCACTCGAAGTTCTCGCCGTGCCGCTCTTCGTTTACGCAGTGCCCTGCGGTCTTATAGCATTCTCTGTGGTACGGCGTTCCGCACTCCGGACAGACGACTATATCGTCGCCGTCGCAAAACTCCTTACCGCATATGGGACAATGCTGTCCTCTGTAATCCATCTAAAATCACCCTTGTGAAAGTATTTTACTTTCTCCCGCTTACAACTTATATCAGACCTTAATTTCAACCTCAAGTCCCAAAAGGTCCTTGTTTTTTTCGAGAACCGGCTTTACGTCGCCCTCGATAAATTCCGTTACCTGCTGCGGTGCTCTGCCGATGAAGTTTTCGGGCTTTAACTGTGCCTTGATTTCGTCAAGCGTGAGCGAGAACATCGGGTCGGCAGCAATTCTTTCAACCAAGTCGTTGGGCTTGCCTTCAACCTTTACCACCGCACCTGCCGCCATGGAGTGACGGCGAATTTCCTCATGGAGAGTCTGGCGGTTGCCGCCCTTTTTGACCGCTTCCATAAGGATATTTTCCGTAGCCATAAACGGAAGCTCATCGTTTAAATGCTTTTCTATCATCTTGGGATATACGACGAGTCCGCTGACAATGTTGATGTAAAGCTCCAAAATAGCGTCTGTCGCAAGGAAGCCCTCGGCTATGCTTATTCGCTTGTTTGCCGAGTCGTCAAGAGATCTCTCAAGCCACTGCGTGCCGGCCGTAACCGACGGGTTTATGACATCTGCCATAACGTAGCGCGAAAGAGACGTGATTCTCTCGCTTCTCATGGGATTGCGCTTATACGCCATTGCCGACGAGCCTATCTGTTTTTTTTCAAATGGCTCTTCTATTTCCTTCATATGCTGTAAAAGTCTCAAATCGTTTGAGAATTTAGACGCGGACTGAGCTATTCCGCTGAGCACAAAGAGAACCTGCGAATCAAGCTTTCTCGAATAGGTCTGACCCGAAACGCTGAAGCAGGACGAAAAGCCCATTTTCTCGGCTATCTTTTTGTCGAGAGCCTTGATTTTTTCATCGTCGCCGTCAAACAGGTCAACAAAGCTTGCCTGAGTTCCCGTGGTACCCTTTGAGCCGAGAAGCTTCATCTGCGAAAGCTGAAATTCGAGTGCCGTCAAGTCCATTAAAACGTCCTGCGCCCAAAGAGCAGCGCGTTTACCCACCGTGGTGGGCTGTGCCGGCTGGAAATGCGTAAACGCAAGGCACGGCATACTCTTGTATTCGTCGGCAAAGGACGAAAGCTTTGCTATCAAATTGACAAGCTTTTTTCTGATCAGCTTTAAGCCCTCGGTCATGGTTATTACGTCCGTATTGTCACCTACATAGCAGGAGGTTGCGCCGAGGTGAATTATTCCCGCCGCCTTGGGGCACTGAACGCCGTAAGCGTAAACGTGCGACATAACGTCGTGGCGAACTTCTTTTTCGCGCGCCTCGGCAACGTCGTAATTTATATCGTCCGCGTGCGCCTTAAGCTCTGCTATTTGCTCGTCGGTAATGTTGAGCCCGAGCTCCTTTTCGCTCTCGGCGAGAGCTATCCAGAGCCTCCTCCACGTTTTGAACTTGTAATCAGGAGAGAAAAGGTATTTCATCTCTTTGCTCGCATAGCGCGAATTAAGGGGACTTTCGTAAACATCCTTCATAGTTATTCCCATAGCCTTTCGATATGCATATATTTTGACGGGTTCCCGAAAAGCCATGTTGCCGACATAATACGGCGTATGGCATTTTCGGAGTTTTACGGAACAGAGCGAAGTTAATTACTTCGCAAAATAATTTTTAATTCTGGCAACCGCCTTTTCGGTGTTCTCGGTTGTTCCGAACGCGGTAAGACGGAAGTAACCCTCGCCTGCGGGGCCGAAGCCCTCGCCGGGAGTGCCGACTACCTGGAGCTTTTCGAGAAGAAGGTCAAAGAAATCCCAGCTCTTCATATTGTCGGGAGTTTTGAGCCATACATACGGTGAATCCACTGCGCCGTAAACGGTAAAGCCGCAGTCGCGAAGTCCGTTATATATAATCTTTGCATTTTTACGGTAATATTCGATTATTTCTTTAATCTGCTTTTTACCCTCGTCCGAATAAACGGCCTCTGCGGCTCTTTGGGTGATGTACGAAACGCCGTTGAACTTTGTTGCCTGACGGCGCGCCCACATACCGTTGAGCTCTGTTCCGCCGAACTTGAGGTCGTGGGGAACTACGGTGTAGCCGCAGCGCACGCCCGTAAAGCCTGCGGTTTTTGAAAAGCTCTTGAATTCAATGGCGCAGGTCTTTGCACCCTCTATTTCATAAATCGAATGGGGAACATCGTCCTCGGTTATAAACGCTTCGTATGCTGCGTCATAGAGAATAACCGCACCCTCGCGGTTTGCGTAATCGACCCACTTTTTAAGCTCTTCCTTTTTAACGGGCATACCCGTGGGATTGTTGGGGAAGCAGAGATATATAATATCTACGTGCTGCGTCGGAATGAGCGGCAGGAAGTTGTTTTCGGCGGTGCAGGGCATATAGTAGATATTTGACCACTTACCGTTTTCGTTCTTTTCGCCCGAACGGCCCGACATTACGTTTGTATCGACATATACGGGGTAAACGGGGTCGCAAATCGCAACCTTGTTGTCAAGCGAAAAGATGTCGCCTATGTTGCCCGTGTCGCTCTTTGCGCCGTCCGACACGAATATTTCGGAATTGTCAAGCTCAATGCCGCGAGAACGGTAGTCGTTTTCGTTTATCGCGTTCAAAAGGAAATCATAGCCGTACTCCGGCGGATAGCCGCGGAACGTCTTTTCGTCGGCCATTTCGTCAACGGCCTTGTGCATAGCCTCGATGCAGGCAGGTGCAAGCGGTCTTGTTACGTCGCCGATGCCGAGTCTTATAATCTCTTTATCGGGATTTGCCTTTGTGTAAGCCTTTACCTTTTTTGCGATATTTGAAAAAAGATAGCTGCTTTCGATTTTAAGGAAGTTTTCGTTAATATTCATTTTGTCCTCCGTAACAAATTAAATTACACGTCTATTTCGCCCGTGCAGACTTCGGCAGCCGGGCCGGTCATCAGCACATTGCCGTCATTTGTCCAATTTATATAGAGCGTGCCGCCTATGAGATTTACCTTGATGTCGGTATTTCTGAGGCAGTAGCCGTTCAGCACGCTTGCCACGGCGGAGGCGCACGCTCCGGTTCCGCAGGCGAGTGTTTCGCCCGAGCCGCGCTCCCATACACGCATATCAAATTCGGTTTCGCTTATTATATGTATAAATTCGGTGTTCACCCTATCGGGGAACATCTCGTTATTTTCAAAAACAGGACCTATTTTTGCGAGGTCAAGCGTTTTTACGTCGTCCACATAGGTAATGCAATGCGGATTGCCCATTGAAACGCACGTAACGATTTTATCGCCCAATTCGCCGCCGAGGTGCAGCGTCTCACCCACAACCTTGTCGCCGTCAAACAGCGTGGGGATTTTTTTTCCGGAAAGAACGGGTGCTCCCATATCGACTCTGGCACTTTTCACCTTGCCGTCGTCGCCCTTGAAAACTTTTATATATTTAATTCCGCTGAGCGTTTCAAGCGAAATTTCATCCTTATTTGTAAGGCCGCGGTCACACACGTATTTTGCAACGCATCTTGTCGCGTTGCCGCACATTTTCGCCCTTGAACCGTCGGCATTGTATATATCCATTTTAAAATCGGCTTTGTCGCTCGGCTCTATCAAAACAAGCCCGTCCGAGCCTATTCCGAAATGCCTGTCGCTGACCTTTACAGCCGTGCTCTCGGGGTCGGAAACCTTTTCCTCAAAGCAGTTTACGTATATATAATCGTTTCCTGCGCCCTGCATCTTTGTGAATTTCAAAGAAACCACCTCGTCCTAACTAATCTTCTTCGAGAATTTTTCTTGCGACGTCCATAAGGCGGACGCCCTGCTCCATACTCATTTTCTGAATTTTCCTGTGTGCCTCGCGCTCCGAGATACCGTAATTTTCGCAAAGGCGTCGTTTTGCCAGCGTCAAAAGGTCGTTTTCCTCGACGGAGCGTGTTTTTTTGCGTGATGTAATATCACTCGAAAGCTGAGTAAGCGTCCGCACGACAGATACAAACTCAAGCCTGTCAAGCGGCATGGTAAGCTCCACCATATTGCTCACGAAGCCCTGATATGCGTCCGAGGATGACACCAAATGCACAACGTCGAAGCCGGGGGGAAGCGTTTCCGCAAGAGAGACTGCCGGTAAGCCGTCGGACAGACGTCCGCACACAACTACCGCGTCCGGTCTGATGCTCGCGTAAGAGAGCACCTCCGCGCCGGACTGATATATTTCCGAAACAAAGAGCAAATCCCGCTGGAGAATGCTCTTTATATGCTCCGCGGATTTGCGGTTTGCGCTTGCGATTATGACGTCTCTCATCCTCAGACGGCGTTTAGCCTTCCCCCGTTCTTCGTTTAGTTAAAAATTATTTGTAAAGGGGATGGCGCGCACAAATATCGTTTACGCCCTCTCTGATGAAGTCTGCTTTACCCTCAAAATCGGTGGCGCAAAGATATATATACTCGGCAATTTTTTCCATATCCGCTTCGTCAAGACCGCGTGTGGTGACTGCAGGAGTTCCGACTCTGATACCGCTTGTTACAAACGGCTTTTCGGGGTCGTTGGGGATGGCGTTCTTGTTGGCGGTGATGTAAACCTCGTCAAGTCTGTGCTCAAGCTCCTTACCTGTTACGTGAAGCGAGCGAAGGTCAAGAAGTAAAAGGTGATTGTCGCTGCCTCCCGAAACCAAATCTACACCGTATTTTGTAAAACCGTTTGCGAGAGCCTTGCAGTTGTCGAGAACTTTTTGCTGATACTCCTTGAATTCGGGCTTTAAAGCCTCGCCGAAGCAAACAGCCTTGCCTGCGATTATGTGCATGAGCGGGCCGCCCTGCGTGCCGGGGAATATTGCCTTGTTTACGGCCTTTGCTATCTCCTCGTCGTTACAGAGAATCATACCGCCGCGCGGGCCGCGGAGAGTTTTGTGGGTTGTAGTCGTAACAACATCAGCATACGGGACGGGTGACGGATGAAGTCCGGCGGCAACAAGTCCCGCTATGTGAGCCATATCCACCATAAGATATGCGCCGACCTTTTTGGCTATTTCGGAAATTCTCTTGAAGTCGATGATGCGCGGATAAGCGGAAGCTCCGGCAACGATCATCTTCGGCTTGCAGGAAAGAGCCTTCTGCTCAAGCTCGTCGTAATCGATATAGCCCTCTTCGTTAATTCCGTAGGGGACGAAGTTGAAATATTTACCGGACAGATTTACGGGTGAGCCGTGTGTGAGATGGCCGCCCTCGGCAAGATTCATACCCATTACGGTATCGCCGGGATTAAGAAGAGCAAAGTATACAGCTATATTCGCCTGAGCACCCGAATGAGGCTGAACATTTGCGAATTTGGCACCGAAAAGCTTCTCTGCTCTGTCGCGCGCGATGTTTTCCACTATATCAACATCCTCGCAGCCGCCGTAGTAGCGCTTGCCGGGGTAGCCCTCGGCGTACTTGTTTGTAAGAACGCTGCCCATAGCCGCCATAACTGCCGGCGAAACGATGTTTTCGCTCGCTATAAGCTCTATGTTCCTCTGCTGACGGGCAAGCTCCAAATTCATTGCCTTGCCCACTTCTTCATCATACTTTGATACGAAGCCTATCGTATCCATCATATCTGCGTACATTTTTTTCTCCTTATTTTTTTATTTCACGCTGCTTGCGAATTATAAATTAACGGAATAGTTGGGTGCCTCTTTTGTTATGAATACATCGTGGGGATGGCTCTCTTTAAGACCTGCGTTGGTTATTCTTATGAACTTCGTCTTAGTCTGAAGCTCGGTTATATTTTTGCAGCCACAGTAGCCCATACCGGATTTAAGACCGCCCATCATCTGGAAGATTGTGTCGGAGAGCGTTCCCTTATAAGGAACTCTGCCCTCAATTCCCTCGGGAACAAGCTTCTTGTTGTCCTCCTGGAAATATCTGTCCTTAGAGCCGTTGTTCATGGCGGCTATACTGCCCATTCCGCGGTAAACCTTGAATCGTCTGCCCTGATAAATTTCGCTGTCTCCGGGGGACTCCTCACAGCCTGCGACAAGCGAGCCTACCATAACCGCCGAAGCACCTGCGGCGATAGCCTTGACTATTTCGCCCGAATACTTGATGCCGCCGTCGGCAATTATTGAAACGCCGTGCTTTGCAGCCTCGTTTGCGCTGTCATAGATTGCCGTTATCTGCGGAACGCCGATACCGGCGACTACGCGCGTTGTGCATATTGAGCCGGGGCCTATACCTACTTTGACGCAGTCTGCGCCGGCGTCGATAAGTGCCTTTGTGCCCTCTGCCGTAGCTACGTTACCGGCAATAAGCGTGATATTCGGGAAAGCCGCCTTTACCTTGGCGACGGATTTCAATATGTTATGGCTGTGGCCGTGAGCCGAGTCAAGCGTGAGAACGTCAACGCCGGCTTCGGCAAGAGCCGCAGCGCGGTCAAGAACGTCGCTTGTGGCACCGAGAGCCGCACCGCAGAGAAGTCTGCCGCGAGAATCCCTTGCGGAATTCGGGTACTGAACGCTCTTTTCAATATCCTTAATGGTGATAAGTCCCTTTAAGTAGCCGTTTTCATCTACAAGCGGGAGCTTTTCTATCTTGTGGCGCATCAAAATCTGCTTTGCCTCGTCAAGCGTTGTTCCGATGTGAGAGGTGACGAGATGATCTTTCGTCATAACGCCTGCAATCTCCACATTATAGTCGGACATAAAACGCATATCGCGGTTTGTGAGTATGCCTACAAGCTTGCCGCTGTCGTCACAGATGGGAACGCCCGAAATTCTGTAACGGTGCATAAGCTCGTCCGCTTCCTTTACCGTGTTCTGCGGATGCAGGAAAAACGGATTTACTATAACTCCGTTCTCACTTCTCTTAACCTTGTCCACCTCACTCTTTTGAGCCTCAATGGACATATTCTTGTGAATTATGCCTACGCCGCCCTCACGCGCTATGGCTATTGCCATTCTCGTTTCGGTTACGGTGTCCATGGCCGCCGTCAATACCGGCGTGTTGAGCGTTATGTTCTTTGAAAGGCGGGTTGAAACGTCAATATCCTTGGGGAGCACGTCGCTCTCGGCCGGGATAAGCAAAACGTCATCAAAGGTCAGGCCCTCTTTTGCAAATTTCTCATCTGTTGCCATACTGATATTACCTCCCATTATAGTTAGTGTTATTATAACATCTAATACAATCATAGTTCAATACTTAATATTGAAAAAACACCCGCAAAGAGTACGGGTGTTTTTGTAGATGTTGTCTTATGTCCGGACAAAGCGTCGCATTTCGGCAAAGAATACAGTATTTTGCCGTTTATTTCGGAAGCTTGTCAATTATGGGAGCTATCGCCTTGTCGTCGCAGAGCTCCACCGCGCCCTTATCCACAAGCGAAGCGGTTTTGGGGTCTATCGGCAGACGGGCAAGCACCGGAACGCCGAGTTCCTTTGCCACCTCGTCTATTTTGCTCTCGCCGAATATATTGTATTTCTTTTTGCAGTCGGGGCACTCAAAATAGCTCATATTTTCGACGAGTCCGATTATCGGAACATTCATCATTTTTGCCATATTGTATGCCTTTTTTACTATCATTGTGACAAGGTCCTGCGGAGTGGTGACAATTATAATACCGTCAACGGGAAGACTTTGGAATACCGTCAACGGAACGTCGCCCGTGCCGGGTGGCATATCGACGAACATATAGTCAACGTCGCCCCAGAGAACCTCCTGCCAGAACTGATTTATAACGCCCGAAATGACGGGTCCGCGCCATACTACCGGAGCGTCCTCTTTTTCGAGCAGCAGATTTATGCTCATTATCTTTATTCCCGTCTTGCTCTCGACCGGGAACATTCCCTCGTCGCTGCCCATGGCGCGCTCGTGTATACCGAATGCCTTGGGGATTGACGGACCTGTGACGTCGGCGTCCATAACCGCCGTCTCAAAGCCCCTCGCCTGTGAAGCCGAGGCGAGAAGCGATGTCACAAGGCTCTTACCTACGCCGCCCTTGCCGCTGACTACCGCTATAACCTTTTTTATATTGCTGTAATCGTTTTGACGAAGCTTCATATCCTCTGCTTTTCTCTCGCTGCAGCTCTCACCGCAGGTAGAACAGTCATGTGTGCAACCTTCGCTCATTGTTTTTCCTCTTTTCTTTTTTCCCGAAGCTTCAAAAAGAAGTCCGAGAGTATACTCCTGCAAGCTTCCTCCATCACGCCGCCCTCATATTCGGTACGGAACGTGAACGGAACCTCAAACAAATTTATTTTTGACCCTGCGGCGCCGTTTTTTTCATCGTATGCACCGAAGGTCACTTTTTCGATTCTTGAATTTATAATCGCACCGGCGCACATGGGGCACGGCTCAAGTGTGACATACATTTCACATCTCGGAAGTCTCCAGCCCGAAAGCGCACGGCAGGCACCGTCAATCGCCTCGATTTCTGCGTGGAACAGGGCGTTTTTTCCCTTTTCGCGGCGGTTTCTGCCGGTTGAAACAACCTCGCCGTCTCTTACTATGACCGCGCCGACGGGCACCTCGCCGTCAAGAAACGCCTTTTCGGCTTCGAGCAGGGCAAGACTCATAAAATCATTTTTATCCATATCAGAACTCTATATACATGGCAGTTTCCCATAAGAGCAGACAAATCGCTATTATCATGGGCGCCGTCACAACAAAGGCTCTCGTTTTTTCATTCCATGAGAGGACGAGACTCTCGCCGTTTTTCAGCGGATAAGCGTGCGAATAATTTTTGAAATATATCGCGGCGCATATAATGCCGCTTATCATTATCACAAAGACAACGGACATCGTAATTACAGCCGACACGGTTTCGGAGCAGTTATCAATGCCTATCTGCATAACTATCGACGCAAGATTGTTGAGAAAATGTATCAAAACGCCCGTCCACATACTGCCCGTTACCGTAACGGCATAGCCTATGGCAATACCTGCGATAAAGGCGAACGGAATTTGAACCATATTGCCGTGCAAAAGCGCAAAGACAAGCGATGACATAATAATCGCGAACCAATCGCCGTATTTGCGAAGCGACTGCAGAACTACGCCGCGCATTGCGAACTCCTCTATGAGAGCCGGCAAAACAGCGGTCTTTACGATATACGGCAATATAACGGACGCCGTTGTCAGCTTTATGCCGTCCTCCGCCATGGTAAATTCTATGCCGAAGAGGTTTTGAAAGATACTTCCGAAAATGCTCGACGCATAGCTGCCGGCTATGCACGCCATAAGACCCGATAAAACAAGCAGGAAAAACACGGGTGTGTTTTTGGCCGTTCCGAGCGGCAAAACCGCGGACAGAGCGCCCTTGGATTTTAAATATGACATTGCCGCGAAAAACGGCACTCCTATTATAAAAACGGAATATACCATATCAAAATATATGCTGAAGGACGCGTTGCCCTTATATTCCGACAAAAAGCCCGGTATTGCGCGCAAAAGCACGCCTAAAACCATACTTAAAAGCGTAAAGCCGATAACCGCAAGTCCCACGGTAATGCTTATGCGGGAAATATTTTTCTTTTCCCTCTTTTTCTCCTGTGCGAGTGGGTCATACTGCCAATTATACGGCGGTGGAGGCGGCCAGTTTCCGCCGGGCGATGGATAATTGCCGCCGTAATATCCGTTGTTGTTATAGTTCATAGCAATTTCCTTTTTTCATAACAGAGGTTTTCGACAGATAAAAAGCACCTGCCGAATTACTCTGTAATTATATATTGTAAAAGTAAATGAAATGTTAATAAAATTATAACTTTTTGCGGAATTACCCGATTTCCGTCGGATTTTCTTTGCTTTCGTCTGCTTCTGCCGCCTTTTCGCCCTCGGCATTACCCTCTGTCACGTGGACTTCGCCGTCGTTCTCCGCGTCGGACTCGGAGCTTTCGTCCTCGGTTTCATGCTCGGTTATTGAAAGCGTGGCAACCTTTTCACCCTCGTTTGTCTTCATAACGCGGACGCCCTTTGACGGACGTGCAAAAACGCTGATATCCTTAGCCGGGATTCTTATTATGATACCGTCGGACGAAATCATAATTACGTCCTCGTCCTCGCCGACCATTGCAACCGCCGCAACATCACCATAGGTCTCGGTGTGATAGTTGATAAGGCCCTTGCCGCCGCGCGACTGAACACGGTAATTGTCAAATTCGGAGCGTCTGCCGAAGCCCGTTTCGGAAACGGTGAGTACCTTTTTGTTTTCCTCTGGAACGCACATACCGGCAATCTCGTCTCCCTCGGAGAGAGTTATAGCCTTAACGCCTCTTGCGGTTCTGCCTATGCAGCGCGCGTCATTTTCGTTAAAGCTTATGCACATACCCTTTCTTGTAGCTATGAGTATCTGCTTTTCGCCGTCGGTGAGCTTTACAAATCTCAATTCGTCGCCCTCGTCGAGATTTATCGCGAATATACCGTTTTTGCGGACATTCTTATATGCGTCAAGCTCGGTACGCTTGATAACGCCGTTTTTGGTGAGCATACAGAGATAGAGCTTTTCCGTACCGAATTCGGGAACTCTTATCATGGCGGTGACCTTTTCATCCGCGCCGAGAGGAAGAATATTGACAATGTTCATTCCCTTTGAATTACGGCTTCCCTCGGGGATTTCGTAGCCCTTCAGCCTGTAAACCTTGCCCTCCGACGTAAAGAACATTATATAGTCGTGCGTGGAGCAGGTGAACATAGTCTCGGCAACGTCCTCCTCGCGCCTTGTCATACCCTTTACGCCTCTGCCGCCGCGGTGCTGCGTCTGATATGTATCGACGCTCTGACGCTTGATATAGCCGAGAGTGGTAAGAGTAAACACACAATTTTCATTGGGGATAAGGTCCTCTATATCGACCTCGCCGCTGACATTTACGATTTCGGTTCTTCTGTCATCGCCGAATTTGTTGCCGATTGCCGACAATTCGTCCTTTACAATCGAGAGTACCTTTTCATCGGAGGAGAGTATCTCATTGAAATAGTTAATTTTTGACTGAAGCTCCTCCATCTCGTTGTGGATTTTCTGAATTTCGAGTCCTGCGAGCTGTCCGAGTCTGAAAGCGACAATGGCGGCTGCCTGAACGTCGTCGAAATCGAACTTCTCCATAATCGCGGCCTTTGCCTCTGCCTGGCCGCCCTTGCAAGCGCGAATTGTTGCTATAATCTCGTCAACTATATCGATTGCGCGCGCAAGACCCTCCAAAATATGCTCTCTTTCGAGTGCTTTTTTGAGGTCGAATTTGGTTCTTCTTATGATGACTTCCTTCTGGAAGTCTATATATTTTTCGAGAATCTGCTTTAACGTGAGGATTTTCGGCTCGCCGTCAACTATGGCAAGCTGAATTATACCGTAGGAAATCTGAAGCTGAGTATACGAATAGAGCTGATTTAAAATTACCTGCGGATTTGCGTCCCTTTTAAGGTCTATTTCCATTCTCATGCCCGCGCGGTCGGAGGAATAGTCGTTGATGTCGGAAATGCCCTCTATTCTCTTATCCTTGACAAGCTCCGCGATGCTCTCGATAAGTCGTGCCTTGTTTACCTGATACGGCAGCTCCGTAACGACAATTTTAAATCTGCCGTTCTTTTCGTTTTCGACAATTTCTGCGCGCGCTCTGAGTGTTACCTTGCCTCTGCCCGTTGCATAAGCGGCGCGTATGCCGGCTCTACCCATTATGATGCCGGCCGTCGGAAAATCAGGGCCCTTTATGTGCTCCATAATATCCTCAAGCGTGGCGTCGGGATTGTCTATAAGACAGCAAATGCCGTCTATTACCTCGCGCATATTGTGCGGCGGAATATTTGTTGCCATACCTACGGCGATACCCGTAGAGCCGTTTACAAGAAGGTTCGGGAAGCGTGACGGCAAAACCACCGGCTCATTCAAGCGATCGTCGTAGTTTCGCATCATATCCACGGTGTCCTTGTCGAGATTTGTGAGCATTTCCATGGAAATTTTGCTCATTCTCGACTCCGTATAACGGTAAGCGGCAGGCGGGTCGCCGTCCACCGAACCGAAGTTTCCGTGACCGTCAACAAGAGGATACCTCATTGAGAAATCCTGTGCGAGACGAACCATGGCGTCGTATACCGACGCGTCGCCGTGCGGATGATAGCGACCGAGCACGGAGCCTACCGTGTCGGCGCACTTTCTGTATGCCTTTTCGGGATACAGACCGTTTTCATACATAGTATATAAAATTCTTCTGTGAACGGGCTTTAAGCCGTCGCGTACATCGGGGAGCGCACGTGACACTATTACCGACATTGAGTAGTCGAGGAAGGATTTTCTCATTTCCTTGTTTATCTCGACATTTATGATTTTCTGGTCCTCAAGCGGCACGTATTCCGAATGATGCCCGGTATCTTTGTTTGTGCTCATATTCTACCTCTTTTATATATCAAGATTCTGAACGAATTTCGCGTTTTTCTCAATGAATTCACGTCTCGGCTCAACCTTGTCGCCCATTAAAACGGAGAAGGTCTCGTCCGCCTCCATGGCGTCCTCAAGATTTACCCTGAGCATAGTCCTGTATTTCGGGTCCATTGTGGTCTCCCAAAGCTGCTGCGAATCCATCTCACCGAGACCCTTATATCTCTGAACGTCGCAGCTGCCGCCGAGCTCCGCTATTTTTTCGTCGCGCTCCTCGTCGGAGAAAGCGTAGAAGTGCTTTTTGCCCTTTGACACCTTAAAGAGCGGCGGCTGAGCTATATAAACATAGCCGTGCTCTATAAGCGGACGCATATATCTGAAAAAGAAGGTCAAAAGAAGAGTTCTGATGTGCGCGCCGTCAACATCGGCATCCGCCATTAAAACTATCTTGTGATAACGCAGCTTTGTGATGTCGAAGTCATCGCCTATACCGGTACCGAGAGCCAAAATTACGGGCGTTAATTTTTCGTTGCCTATTACCTTGTCAACTCTCGCCTTTTCAACATTGAGCATCTTACCCCAAAGAGGGAGAATTGCCTGGGTGTTTCTGTCTCTTCCTCCCTTTGCGGAGCCGCCTGCAGAATCTCCCTCGACGATGTAGAGCTCGGTATTTTCGGGATTTTTATCGGTGCAGTCGGCAAGCTTGCCGGGAAGAGAGTTGCTCTCAAGCGCAGATTTTCTGCGCGCATTGTCCCTCGCCTTTCTTGCCGCCTCGCGCGCCCTTGAAGCGTCGAGCGACTTATTAAGTATGGTTCTTGCCGTGGAGGGATTTTCTTCGAGATAAGTCATAAGCTTATCATAGAGCATTTTTGAAACAAGGCCCGTTATCTCGGTGTTTCCGAGCTTGCCCTTGGTCTGACCCTCAAACTGTGCCTCGGTAAGCTTTACGCTTATGACCGCGGTAAGACCCTCTCTTACGTCGTCGCCGGAGAGCTTTTTGTCGCTGTCCTTTATGAGATTAAACTTTTTGCCGTAGTCGTTGAACACTCTCGTAAGAGCCGTTTTAAAGCCCATTTCGTGAGTACCGCCGTCTATTGTGCGGACATCGTTTGCAAAGCTTAATATTATCTCGTTGTAGCCGTCGTTGTAAGACATTGCGACTTCCGCACTGCGGTCGCCGTCAACAACCGAGAAATGCATTATATCTTCATGAAGAGGTGTAAGCCCGCGGCTTTTGTTGATGTAATCCACAAAGCTGCGAATACCGCCCTCATAGCAGTATACCTCGTTTAATATGTTATCCTCATCACGCTTGTCCGTGAGTGAGATTGAAAGTCCGGCATTTAAAAACGCCTGTTCTCTGAGTCTCTTTTGAAGTGTCTCAAAATCATATTCCGTAGTTTCGGTGAATATTTCGGGGTCGGCCTTGAATTTAATAAATGTACCCGTCTCGTTTGTATCGCCGATTATTTCAAGGTCGCTCTTTACGTCGCCGCGCTCAAAACGCTGATGATATATGTGACCCTGCCTGCTTACCTCGATTTCAAACCACTCGGAAAGAGCGTTAACTACCGATGAACCGACGCCGTGCAGACCGCCCGAAACCTTGTAGCCGCTGCCGCCGAATTTACCGCCGGCGTGGAGAACCGTTAAAACCACCGTTACGGCAGGCAGACCCTCCTCCTCGTTGATGTCAACGGGGATTCCTCGTCCGTTATCTCTGACGGTAATCACGTTTCCGGGGAGTATTTCAACCTCGATATGAGTACAGTAGCCCGCAAGAGCCTCGTCTATTGAGTTATCGACAATCTCATATACAAGGTGGTGAAGACCTCTCGGTCCCGTCGAGCCTATGTACATACCGGGTCTTTTTCTTACGGCCTCAAGACCCTTTAATACCTGAATCTGCTCCGCGCCGTATTCCTCGGTAACGACGGTATCCATTACCTCGTCGTTCTTTTCCTCGTTTATATTTTCGTTGTTTTCGCTGAACATACAAAACCTCCGTCAGTTATACATAATCCGAATAAAATTTACCAAATTTTAATCTTGCTTTAATCTTTTGAAAACAGTGCTTGTTGAAAACGGTGATATATATACTTTTCTTTTGCCGCCCGTTACCTTTACTATAAAGGATTTCGGCAAATCGAACGACACCGTTTCGCACTCTCCGCTTTTTTCCGCGTAATTTATATATTCGCGCGAAGCTTTGCTCACAGTGGTGTTGTCAAGGTCAAATATGCCGAGTATTCCGTCCGTTGTAATTGCCTTGTCCTGACTTATCAAAATATACATTATATCACTCCGCCGTTTTTTATGTGGAAGGTCTTGCCCTCGCACAGCCGCAAAACGGTATTCGGGTCGCAGCAGGTTATAAAAACCTGCCTTCCGCTTATGTTGTTCAAAATATAATCCTGCCTTGTTAAATCAAGCTCGCTCATCACGTCGTCAAGAAGTATTACCGGCTCATCGCCCGTTATTTCCTTTATGATTTCCGATTCGCTGAGCTTTAAAGACAGTGCCGAGGAGCGCTGCTGCCCCTGTGAGCCGAAGCTGCGTGCCGACAGGCCGTCTATTTTAATGTCAAGGTCATCTCTGTGAGGACCTATTGACGTTATCTTGTTGTAAATATCGTCGCGCCGCGTCTCTCTGAGTCTGTTTAAGAGAAAATCCTTTATTTCATACGGGTCGTCCGAATATACCTTTGCGTTGTCGGTATATTCAACGCTCATTTTTTCCTTGCCGCCCGACAGTCCGTCGTATATTTTTGCGGAAAATTCACTCAAGAGAGCCGTGTATTTAATTCGCTCCGATATTACCGCCGCACCGTAGGACGAAAGCTTATCGTCCCAGGCGTCAAGTGTATCGTAAAGCTCGCTGTGAAACTGAATGTCCTTTAAAAGCGCATTTCTCTGAAAAAGTGTGTGCGTGTATTTTGCGAGTGCCTTGGCGTAATACGGCTTTATCTCGCACAGAGCCGTATCAAGAAATTTTCTTCTGAAAACCGGCCCGTCCTTTACGAGTGACAGATGAGACGGAGAAAATATAACCGCGTAAAACTCGCCTATAAGCTCCGCAGGGGAACGCAGCGTTACGCCGTTTTTCATGGCAGTACGCTTTTTGTCTATAAAAATAACCGCAGACTGCTCGCGTCCCTTTGCAAAAAAGGTCATCTCGTTTTTTGCGTATGACGCATCAAACCTCACAAGCTCCCTGTCTCTTTTTGAACGGAAGCTCTTGCAGCCCGTAAAGAGCCATATACTCTCAAGCAAATTGGTTTTTCCCTGAGCGTTTTCTCCGTAAATGACATTTACGCTCTCGGAGGGGGTAATATTTATTTTTTCAATATTTCTGTAATCCGCGACCGAAAGCTCTTTTACCGTCATTTTTTTACGACCTCATAATATTTTCCGTCAAAGCTGAATTCGTCTCCGCCGTGAAGCTTTTTGCCTCTCTGAACGCAGACTTCACCGTTGACTCTGACCTCGCCGTCCTGAATTATCATTTTTGCGATACCGCCCGAGCCCACCGCGTCACAAAGCTTAAGTGCCGCGTCAAGGCGGATAAAGTCGGTATCTATAAATATCTGTTTTACTTCTTTTTCGGCAATTCTTGCCTTTAATTTAATCACTTTTTTCATTCTGTTTTAAGCCTTACCGGTAAAATTAAGAAGAGGAAGCTGTCGCCGTCCGTCGGAACTATAATTATGGGATGAACGGGGCTTGAAAGCTTTATTATTACTTCATCGGTATCGCAAACTCTGAGCGCGTCAAGTAAAAATTTGTTATTAAAGCCCATCTCAAGCTTTTCGCCGGTCATTTCGGCGGGAACTCTGTCGTTTGCCGAGCCGAGAACGGTAACGCTCGAAATTTTAATCATATCCTTGTCAAAAATGCATCTGATGGGGCTTTTTGCTCTGTCGGTTATAATGAGAGACGTTCTCTCAATACTGTTTATAAGATTTCTGACGCTTACCTTTACAGTTCCCGTGGAATTTCCGGAAATAGCAACCTTGTAATTTAAAAATTCTCCGTCCAAAAGACGTGAAACAATATCATAATCGCCTATTTTAAACGTTATGTGCCTTTTGCCTATGCTCATTGATATTTTTCCGTCCTCGCCCGCGGAGAGCTTTAAAACCTCGTTAAGCGTTTTTTTCGGAACAACAAATATCTTTTCTTCGCCGGAATAGTCTATTTTTTCGTTTCTTATTGCAAGACGGAAGCCGTCAACCGCAACAAGTCTTATATTGTTTTCGCTTATCTCGAATCTGACGCCCGTATGTACTATTTTTGCGTCGTTTTCGGCTGTCGCAAAAATTGTTTTTCTTATCATATCCTTTAATATCTCGCTGTCGATAACAACGGGGAAGCCTCCGTTAACCGATGGAAGCTCCGGATATTCGGCTGAGCTTGTTCCCACAAGAGTAAATTCGGCCTCACCGCTCTTTATTTTACATGAAAGTCTCTCGTCGGCTTCAAACGAAACTCTGTCCTCGGGAAGATTTCTCAAAATGTCGCAGAGAATTTTTGCGTTTAATATAATGCTGCCGTTTTCCTTTATCTCGGCGTCGGCCGACGTTATCATTCCTACCTCGAGGTCATATCCAGTGAGAGTAACCGTGTTTCCCTCGGCTTTTATCATAATTCCCTCAAGAGACGGTATTGATGTTTTTTGAGAAACTGCTCTCTGAACATTTGAACATATATCGGAGAGGATATGTGTGTTGCATTCAAATTTCATAAAGGATTTCCTTTCAAAATAAAATAAATAAAATATATAAATAGTATCATTATTAGTGCGCGACGAAATGTTTAAAACTCTCGAAGCTGTTTATACACAAGAAAAAATCACGTTTTCTCGGTTGTTATTTTCGTGTTGAAAAAATGTTCAATCAACAGACAAAAATTAACTGTTCAAAACCCGTATGTTTAAAATCAAAACTTGTTTAAAACTCCTGCATATTTTTAATGATATCCTCAACCGTTTTTTTAAAAACGGGATTTTCGTTCATTCTGTCTTCGATAACCTCAATTGAGTGGTTTACGGTTGAGTGCGTTTTGCCGTTAAATACGTTTCCTATATCCACAAGCTTCATTCCGGTAATTTCGCGGATTATGTACATTGAAACCTGCCTTGCGTCTTTGATATTTTTATCGCGCTTGTCGGACATTATGTTTTCGGGCGATATTCCGAAGGTGTTTCCGACATTGTTTATGATATTGTTTATGGTGACGGAAATGGGCTGATTGAAGTTAAGCACCTCTTTTATGGCGTCACGGGCTATATCTATGGATGGTTCTTTTCCGGCAAGTCGAGTGAGAGCGTTGATTTTATTTACCGCACCCTCAAGCTGACGAACATTGTATTTTACCTGCTCGGCTATAAATTCCACTATGTTATTCGGAAGGTCAAGACCGCGGCTGTCTGCCTTGCTTTTTACGATAGCCATTCTCGTTTCGAGATCCGGCGGAGTTATATCCGCCATCATACCCCAGTTAAAACGCGTTTTGAGTCTGTCCTGAAGAGTGGGTATTTCGTCCGGCGGATTATCGGACGTCAAAACAATTTGCTTATTGACCTCGGTAAGAGCATTAAAGGTATGGAAAAATTCCTCCTCGGTACTCTTTTTATTTGCTATGAACTGAATATCGTCTATTAAAAGCGCATCGACATTTCTGTATTTGTCGTGAAATTCGCCCATATTCTTTTTTCCGAGATAATAAATAAGGTCATTTGTAAAATTTTCACTCGTTGTATATAAAACGTTTGCCGACGGATTTTTTTCGAGCATACGGTTTTTAATTGCCTTTAAAAGATGGGTTTTGCCGAGTCCGCTCTTGCCGTAAATAAAAAGGGGATTGTATTCCTCGCCCGGATGCTCTGCGGCATTTAAGGCGGTTGCATATGCAAATTTGTTTGTTGAGCCGACTATAAAATTTTCAAATGTGCTGGTGCTGTCACGCGAGGACAGGTGATTTTTTTCTTCACTCTGCTCCTTTTCGTCATCGGTTTCCTGCGGCTTAAAAAGGTAAATAACCTCTATGTCGTCAAATCCCATAACAGCCGTCAAAGCTTCTTTGATAACGCCGTCGTATCTCGTTGTGATTATCTGTATTTTATATGATGTGGGGCAGGTGAATTTTGCTGTCTGCCCGTCAAAGCTCTCCGGAACAAGCGGAGATATCCACAAATTAAAGGCAACGTCGCTGACATTAAGTGCTTCTTTCATATAATCGCACGCTGCGGACCATATCTCGGAAAACGAGTCCATATTTTCACACTCCGAAAACAAAATAAAAAAATATCAAATTTACCGTTACAGCGGTACAATCGGATTATTTTAACATTTTAGGTACTTTTAAAGTATTAACACATAAAAACCGCAAAATTAAATTACGGTGCTTACAGGCAATAATTTGCACAATATGTATATTAGCACATTTTTAATATTTTTTCAATATTTTCTTAAAATAAATGGAGTAATTATAAATGTATATATATAGGGCTTTTGAAGAACCGTAAATATTAAAAAAAAGTTGACAACAAGCCGGATTTTAGTATATAATAACTTCTCGCAGATTATTTCAGAGTAAAGGAGCGAAAAAATAATGCTTAGAACTTATCAGCCTAAGAAACGCCATCGCAAGATGGAACACGGTTTCAGAAAAAGAATGGCCACCAAAAACGGCAGAAAAGTGCTTGCAAGACGCCGCGCTAAGGGCAGAAAGCAGTTATCTTATTAAAAGGTAAGCATTTTGAAAAATACGGTAACACTAAATCGTAACTGTGATTTCCGACGCCTCTACGGCAGAGGAAAGGTTTATACGGATCCTGCACTGGTTATTTATTTATTAAAAAACCGTGCGGGAATTTGTCGTATAGGTATAACCGTAAGCAAAAAGACCGGCAACGCCGTACAGAGAAATCGCTCAAAGAGGATAATCAGAGCGGCGTATTCGGCTGTTGAAGAAAGTATTTGCGGAAATTGGGATTTTGTTTTTGTTGCGCGAGGCAAAACAAAATACCTGAAAAGTACCGATATTCAAAAAGTCTTGACAGAACAACTCCTAAAAGCGGGAGCCATAAAGAAATGAAAGAACTTGCAATTAAAATGATAAGATTTTATCAGCGTAAGATCTCCCCGCTTTTTCCGCCGAGATGCAGATATTACCCGACCTGCTCGCAATATGCCGTTACGGCTATTGAGAGATTCGGTATCATTCGCGGCGGTTTACTCGCAGTATGGCGTCTTTTAAGGTGCAATCCTCTGTTTCCGGGAGGACTTGACCCTGTTCCCGAAAAACGAAATAAGAAAAAGGGCTAAGTTTGATTAAGCTTTTACTCCCTTCGGAGGAATTTAATGAACACAAGTAAAATATATGAAATTCTCGGAATTCCTTTCGGCTTTGTGATTTCCCTGTTCTATGCCATGACGGACAACTATCTTCTCTCGATAGTTTGCCTTATGATCATAGTAAAGCTGTGCCTTCTTCCCTCTTCTGTAAAGCAGCAAAAGGCTCAGGCTAAGCAGGCAAGGCTTCAGCCGAAGCTCAGACGTATTCAGAAAAAATACGAGGGCAATCAGCAGAAAATTCAGGAGGAAACACAAAACCTGTACAGCCGCGAGGGCTTTAACGCCATGGGCGGCGGCTGTATGCCGATGATTATACAGCTTATAGTTATGACCGGTCTTTTCCAGGTCAACTATCACCCCTTCTCAATGGTTCTGAATATCAGAGGCGATGTGCTCTCAGCAATTAAGGAAGCAGTTATGCCCTTGCTCACCGAGACGGAGGCAAAGGGTGCTTCGTTCAGAATAGAGCTTTATGCTCTTCAGCATTGGAACGACATTCGTAATTCCGTTGCCGGTCTTACTCCCGAGATGATATCAAAGGTTGATTTATTCTTACAGAGATTTACCGTTTTCGGACTTGACCTTTCGCACACTCCGAATTTCAAGGTATTTGACGTTTATTGGGCAATACCGATTATAACCGGCGTTTTGTCGCTTGCCATGAGCGTTTATTCCCTTATACGTCAGAAAAAATTAAACCCGGAAATGTCAAAAAATCCGACAATGGGTTGCATGATGCTTTTCACACCTGCCATGCAGATTTACTTTGCCTTCATTTTCCCGACTGTTGTCGGCATATATGTAATTATGTCTACCGTTGTTTCCTTTGCGCAGATGGTGGTTCTCAATATAACCCACAGTCCGCAGAAGGTTCTCGCAAAGCTAATGGTTGAGGAAACCGTTGAGCGACGCTCAAAAGAGGCTAATATCAAAAAAATAGCCGAGATGAAATCTTAAAAAAGAATGGTGTATATAAATGATTAAAGAATCGGTAAAATCCGCGTCCACCATAGAGGACGCTAAGGCCGCCGCCCTTTTGGAGCTCGGTCTTACAGAGGACGACGTATATAATATAGAAGTTTTACAGATGCCGCAGAAAAAGACATTCGGTATTTTCGGCGGAAAGCCTGCCGAGGTAAAGGTTTGGGTTGACGTTCCCGAGAAAAAGGAAAAACCCGTTTCCGAAAAGAATACGTACAAAAAACCCGCTTCGGCTCCCAAAAAGGTCGAAGACAGAAAAAAGGAAGCCAAAAAGGAAAACACCCGTAAGGTCGAAAAAGAAGAAAAGACCGAAGAGGAGAAAAAGGCTTCTTTGAAGGAGACAAACGAGTACGAAAAAACCGCTTCTTATATAGCGGAAATCGTCAAGGGTCTCGGACTTCCCGAATGCAGCGTTAAAACCTTTGCAGACGACGAGGAAATTGTTTTTGAGCTTGACTGCGGCGATGATTACGGCATAGTAATAGGCAGACGCGGCGAGACGCTCGACGCTATACAGTACCTTGCAAGAATGGTTGCAAACCGCGGTGTTTCGGGCTATAAGCGCGTTTCCATAAACATCGGCAATTACCGTGAAAAGCGCAAGGGTGCTCTTGTTTCTCTTGCCAAAAAGGACGCTGCAAGAGCCGTTCGTACAGGCAGAAATATAACCCTTGAGCCGATGAACCCCTATGAGCGCAGAATTATTCATACTGCCGTTCAGGAGGTTGAGGGTGCAACCTCGTTCTCGGTAGGGCAGGACCTTGACCGCAGAGTTGTAATTGCTCCCGAAAACGGAGGCAAGGGCAGCTACGGCGACAGAAATTATCGCAGAGGCCGCGGCGGAAGAAATGACCGCAGACCCAAGCGCGAGCCCTATGTTCCGCAGGTTGCTCCGGACCGCGAACAGAAGAACGACGCTGCAGGCGTTTCGGTTTACGGAAAAATCGAAATTAAGAAAAATACAGAGGAATAATTCTGAGTTTTCTTCATTATCGAAAGAGTTTTAGACATTTGAACCGCATTTTTGTCGAAAACTTCGTTAACGAAACAAATAATCAGATTTTAAGAGCACCGGATATGCGGACAGCATGTTTCGGTGCTTTTGCTTTTTAAAATATCAAAGCCGAGCTCTGAGAATTTATTGATTTTAAAGGCGGCGCGGCAGGCAGAGTTTTTCGTCTGTTCGCAAAAAATACAAAGCCAAACAGATAAAAGTGGTGATTTTATGAGTACAATCGCGGCTATTTCAACAGGTCTTGCCGCAGGAGGCATAGGAATAGTCAGAATTTCGGGCGAAAACGCCCTGAATGTAGCCGATAGCATCTTCAAAACCGTACAAGGTATCGAATTAAAAAAACTGAGCGGCTACAGAGCGGCGTTCGGAAGGGTATTTTTTGACGGAAAACCCATTGACGAGGCCGTTGCGCTCGTATTCAGAGCACCGAAAAGCTATACGGGCGAGGACGTTGTGGAGATTTCCTGCCACGGCGGCCTTTACATAACAAAGCAGGTTTTAAGAGCGGCACTCAAAAACGGCGCGGTTCCTGCGGAGCCGGGAGAATTTACAAAGCGTGCGTTCTTAAACGGAAAGACCGACCTCACAAAAGCAGAGGCCGTTATGGGTATTATTTCGGCTCACGGCAAGGAGGCGGGCGAAGCCGCTTTTTCGGCACTTGAGGGCGCCCTTTACAAAGAAATACACAAGATTACCGATGTCCTTTTAAAGATAAATGCGGCTCTTGCGGCGTGGGTGGATTACCCCGACGACGAAATCGAGGACCTCACAGACGAGAGCATTTTAGACGCAGTTACCTCGTCAAAAGCAGCTCTTAAAGAACTTTTAAACCGTTTTGACGCAGGTCAGGCGATAACCGAGGGAACCGAAACGGCGATAGTCGGCAGACCGAACGTCGGCAAATCAACCCTTATGAATATGCTTACGGGAACCGAAAAATCCATAGTAACGTCGGTTGCCGGCACAACGCGCGACATAGTTGAGGAAACCGTTACGATAGGCAATGTTACGCTTCGTCTCGCGGATACGGCAGGTCTGCGCGAAACAGATGACACCGTTGAGAGCATAGGCGTTGAGAGAGCCAAAAGAAAAATCGCCGCTGCAAAGCTTATCATTGCCGTGTTTGACTCGTCCTGCGCGCTCTCCGACGAAGACAGGGAAATTTTCGATTTGTGCTCCGGCAAAAGCTGTCTCGCCGTTATAAACAAGACGGATTTGGAGCCGAAAATCGACGAAGATGAAATAAAACGCAACTTCGAAAATGTAGTTTATATATCCGCAAAGGATAATTCGGGACTCGATTTACTTCGTGAAACAATCGAAAAAATACTCGGAACGGCAAATTTCGACACGACCGCGGCTCTTTTGATGAATGAAAGACAGCTGTCCTGCTGCGAAAAGGCTTATTCGGCACTCTGTGAGGCGGAAAATGCCGAGAAAACAGGAGTTACAAGAGACGCAATTCAAGTCTGCATAGACTCCGCAATAGAAAATCTTATGGTTTTGACAGGCGAAAAAGCCACCGAAAGCGTGGTAAACGAGATTTTTTCGCAATTCTGTGTAGGCAAGTGACGGAGATAAATTATGGAATATTTTGCAAAAGAATATGATGTTGCCGTTATAGGCGCCGGTCACGCCGGTATCGAGGCAGGTCTTGCCTCGGCTCGGCTCGGTTCAAAAACAATAGTTTTTACCATTAACCTTGATTGGATAGGCAATATGCCGTGCAATCCGTCGATAGGCGGCACTTCAAAGGGCCATCTTGTAAGAGAAATTGATGCTCTCGGCGGCGAAATGGGCAAAGCTGCCGATAAAAACGAGATACAGTCGCGTATGCTCAACCGCGGAAAAGGGCCGGCTGTTCATTCGCTGCGCGCGCAGATTGACCGCAGGGAGTATTCAAAATATATGAAGCACGTATTGGAGCTTCAGGAAAACCTTGACGTTAAGCAGGCGGAAATAGTCGATTTGTCACGCGGCAAGGACGGTCTTTGGAGATTAAAGACGCGACTTGAGGCAATTTACAGCGCAAAGTGTGTTGTTCTTGCGACAGGAACATTTTTGGGCGGCAGAGTTTACATAGGCGACGTCTCCTACGAGAGCGGCCCCGACGGAATGTTCCCGGCAAATGAGCTTTCAAAGGCACTTTATAATATGAAAATTCCGCTCAGACGGTTTAAAACTGGCACTCCGTCGCGTGTAAATCGACGCAGCGTGGATTTTTCGGTGCTTGAAAAGCAGGAGGGCGACGAAACAACAACTCCGTTTTCGTTTGACACCGACACTCCGCCCGTAAACAAGACGGCTTGCTATATAGCGTATACAAATGACGAAACAAAAAAGGTTATCCTCGATAACATACAGTATTCGCCGCTTTACAGCGGAAAAATTCACGGCGTGGGGCCGCGCTACTGCCCGAGCTTTGAAGACAAAATTATGCACTTCCCCGATAAAAAACGCCATCAGCTTTTTGTTGAGCCGTGCGGACTCGACACGGAGGAATTATATTTGCAGGGAATGTCCTCGTCGCTTCCCGAGGCGGTACAGCTGAAATTTTTGAGAACGATAAATGGACTTGAGCACGTTGAGGTTATGAGAACCGCGTATGCTATTGAATATGACTGCGTGGATCCGCTCGCACTCAAGCCGTCGCTCGAATTTCTCGACCTCGACGGACTTTTCGGCGCAGGGCAGTTCAACGGCTCCTCCGGCTATGAGGAGGCCGCGGCGCAGGGCCTTATAGCCGGCATAAATGCCGCGAGGAAGGCTCAGGGTAAGGAACCCTTTATACTTGACCGCGCATCGTCGTATATAGGCACGCTGATAGATGACCTTGTGACAAAGGGCTGCTCCGACCCGTACAGAATGATGACCTCGCGTTCGGAATACAGACTTTTGCTGAGGCAGGATAACGCCGATATGCGCCTGACACCTCTCGGCTACGAAATCGGACTTGTCTCCGAAGAAAAATACCAACGGCTTCTTAAAAAGCAGGAGATGATAAGAGCGGAACGCAAAAGGATTGAAGATACTTCGATTCCCCTGACGGACGAGCTGCAGCAGCTGCTTGTTTCACGTGGAACATCTCCCTTGCCGCGCGGCGTTAAAGAGGTTGAGCTTTTAAAGCGTCCGCAGATAACATATGACGATTTGACCCCGTTCGACGTAAATCGACCCGATATTCCGCGTGAGATATTCGAACAGGTTGAAATTGAGCTTAAATATGAGGGCTATATTGTGCGGCAGACGGCACAGATAAACGAAATGCGCCGACTCGAGGTGAAAGCTATTCCGCCCGAAACCGATTATAATAAGATAGACGGACTGCGGCTTGAGGCGAGAGAAAAGCTCTCTAAAATACGGCCTATGAATGTGGGTCAAGCCTCAAGAATAAGCGGCGTCTCACCTGCCGACATATCGGTTTTGCTCATTTACCTTGCCAAGGAGGGCAAATAATGTTAAACAGAGATTTGCTTTACAAAACAGCGGAAAATATGGGTGTTAAAATCGACGACGACGCCTTTAAACGTTTTGATATTTACGCCGAACTGCTTTTTGAAACCAACAAAAAATTTAATCTGACGGCGATAACCGAGCCGGACGATATGACGGTGAAGCATTTTGCCGACTGCCTTTCCGTATTTAAATATGTCGATTTCAAAGAGGGCGCAAGGCTTATTGACGTCGGCACGGGGGCAGGCTTTCCGGGACTTGTGCTGCTTCTTGCAAGACCCGACCTTGACGTAACCTTCCTTGACGGAACGGGTAAAAAGCTTGCCTTTATAGAAAGCGTCCTCTCGAAGGTCGGCTTAAACGGCAATATTCTTCACAGCCGCGCCGAGGAAGCGGGAAAAGGCCCTCTGTACCGCGAAAAATTCGACTTTGCAACGGCTAGGGCTGTGGCGTCTCTGCCCGTCCTTTGCGAATATTGCATACCTTTTATTAAAAAGGGAGGCTCTTTCATCTCTATGAAATCGGCTTTTTCCGACGACGAAATTTTCTCTGCGTCGGCTTCTCTTCGTATTCTCGGCGGCAAAATAGAGTCGGACAATGTGTTTGATTTGGTTGAAAACACAAGGAGAAGAATATTGATCATAAAAAAGATATCGCAAACTCCGTCAAAATATCCTCGCGCTTCGGCAAAAATTTCTAAAAATCCTTTGGGATAATGGGTTTTAACCGCGCCGATACGCGATTTCAGACGAACGAATTTTCTTTACAAGTACACCTTCACGGTGCTATTCTTTAAGCAAGGACAAGCACTGCGGAGGTGATTTTTTTGAAGTCAAAAGACAAAATCAAAACTGCGGCACAGGTGCTACTGCTGCCGCAGGACAGTATTTTGCCGAACCCCGATCAACCGAGGAAACGGTTTGATTACGACGAGCTTGAGGGTCTTGCGCAAAGCATACGGCAAAACGGAATACTTCAACCCGTAACGGTTCGCAGAAGAACCGACGGTAAAAACGTGAAGTTTGAACTGGTTGCCGGTGAGCGCAGGCTCCGTGCGGCAAGGCTCGTCGGACTTACAAAAATTCCGGCAATCGAGACGGACGCAGACGAAAAAAGCTCTGCCGTTTTATCTCTGATTGAAAATCTGCAGCGGCAGGACCTCAACTTTTTTGAGGAGGCCGAAGCTGTCCAAAGGCTTGTTGACAAGTATTCAATGAGCCGCGAGGAGGCGGCCGACAAGCTCGGCAGGGCGCAGTCCACGCTTTCAAATAAGCTGAGACTTTTGCGGCTCCCCGAGGAAATGCGGTACACAATCGAAAAAGCCGGGCTTACCGAACGTCACGCGAGGGCATTGCTTACTCTCGAAAACGACGTTCAGCGCGAGAGGGCGCTCGAAATTATCACCGACCGACACTTAAACGTTCAGGAGAGCGAGCGCCTTATCGAGCAAATGCTCAATCGCAGGAAAAAGAAAAATCCCATTAAAGGCATACGCGACATAAGAGTTTTTATAAATACTCTCAATCACGCGGTAGAGGCGATACGCAGGGCAGGTATCGACGCGGACGCAGCCAAGAGCGAGACGGAGGAGTACGTTGAATACACGGTGCGTATTCCGAAAATCGAGCAGATAAGAATTTCTCTGCCCGGAGACGGCGAAGCCGTCTGACAATCTTGTAAAATGCGCCGAACGGTACTACCCCTGCCGTTCCGCATTTTAAATACCCATATCCTTCTCTTTCACACCCCACATCCACAAGCAGAACGGCGGCCTTTTCGGTCGCCGTTTTGCTTTGCGGTTTTTACCTTACGGAAAACGCATATTGTTTCACGTGAAACAATAGGGCAAAAACAACGAAATACAATGTTCCACGTGAAACCTTCGATGTTTTACGGAAAATATCACCGAAAATCTGACACAATAATAAAATACCTCTTTGAATTGGGCGATGTTTGTGTTATACTTTAAATAGTGTATTCAAACGGGGTATAAGCCTCTGAAACAGGAGTGATAAATAAGGTATGGCAAAGACCGTTTCCGTGATAAACCAAAAGGGCGGCGTAGGCAAAACGACCACGGCTGTCAATCTCTCCGCCGCAGTCGGCGCTCTCGGCAAGCGCGTTCTGCTCGCCGATATAGATCCGCAGGGCAATTCCACAAGCGGCTACGGTATCAGCAAGAGAAACATTGAAAATTCAACATATGATATGCTCATAAACGGCGTAAAGGCTTCTGAAGTCGTTATGAAAACAAAATTCCGCAATGTCGATTTGCTGCCGTCGGATATGAACCTCGCCGGTGCCGAGGTCGAGATGATAGGTATGGACTCGCGCGAGAGTCTTCTCAAAAAAGCTCTCACCGATGTCTGGGAGGATTACGACTACATTTTCCTTGATTGTCCGCCGTCACTCGGGATAATAACAATAAACGCGCTGTGTGCGAGCGACACCTTTTTAGTGCCGATACAATGCGAATACTACGCACTTGAGGGGCTCGCGCAGCTTATGTCCACCGTCCGTCAGATTAAGAGACTTTACAATCCGTCGATAGAGCTTGAGGGCGTGCTTCTGACGATGTACGACGGCAGACTGAATTTGACGTCGCAGGTAGTTGCGGAGGTAAAGAAATTCTTTCCGCAAAAGGTGTATAAATCAACCATACCGCGTAACGTCAGGCTTTCCGAGGCTCCGAGCTTCGGCGAACCGGTAATGTATTATGACCGTAATTCAAAGGGAGCGGCAGCTTATGCGGATTTTGCGGAGGAATTCATTAAAAAGCAAGCGAGGGAAAACTAATGAGGAAAACTATCGCATCCATATCTGTTTTTATACTTGTCGTATCACTTTTGCTGACCTCGTGCGGGAAATCGCGCACCTTTGAGCCGTCGGGCGTGACGGGCGAAAAGGCAGAGACCACTAAGTCTCAAAGAGGCGAAATCAAGCTTGAGCCCGATAAATTCACCTTTTACGGCGTACAGATGGGAATGACAACCGACCAGGTTCAGCTTTCCGTAGGCAAGGCGGCACAGGTTTACGCAAGAAACGATAAGATGTTTTTGACCGAGAACGTAAAGGTAAACGAATTTAAAAACGGACTCGACAGAGTTGTTTATTACATCTTCAATACAAACAACCAGCTTGTCGAGGTGCAGTATGTGGTATCCTCGTCCGACGGAGTTTCATATCAGAACGCCGTCACGATCTTCCGCGGCATCTACGGTCCCGACGGAATAGAGATACAGAGCGAAATAGGCAAGCGCGAAACAATTTGGGAATATATGGACGTTTACGTTATAGTCGCGAGAAACGACGAAAAGGACGTCGTAATTTCATATATGCAGAAAAGTCTCTTTGAGACCGAGAATCAAAAGGACGTTGAAAAATACAACGAAACAAAGCAGGGGAGGAAATAAGATGGCAGCCAGAAAAGGCGGGCTCGGCAAGGGTTTTGAGGCACTTATGCAGTCAAACACCATGGATGACGAGCTCGGAGAAAAGGCGACGCTTTCGATAAACGATATTGAGCCGAACCGCGGTCAGCCGAGAAAGACCTTCAGCGAGGAGTCTCTTTCGGAGCTCGCCGACAGCATAAGAGAGCATGGGGTTTTGCAGCCGCTTTTGGTAAGACCAATGCCCGACGGCAGCTACCGTCTTGTCGCAGGCGAGCGTCGCTTCCGCGCGGCAAGGCTTGCGGGGCTTACCGAAGTACCAGTTACCGTTCGCGAGATGACCGACGAAGAGGAGAGTGTGTTTGCTCTTATCGAGAATTTGCAGCGTGAGGACCTCAATGCCGTAGAGGAGGCGGAGGGTATAAAAACCCTTATTGACACCTTCGGCTTCACTCAGGAACAGGCGGCTCAAAAGCTCGGAAAATCGCGTACGGCGGTTACAAATTCACTCAGGCTTTTAAATCTTCCCGACAGCGTCGGTTCCCTTTTGAAGGACGGTAAAATCTCAATGGGTCACGCGAGGGCGCTTTTGGCCGTCGAGGACGAGGCCGAGATGAAAAGTATAGCCGATACGATAGTCAAAAACGGCATATCCGTCCGCGAGACGGAGCGACTTGCCAAAAAAGCCGGAAACGGCGGCACGGCGGCGGTAAAGAGAAAGAAAAAACGCGACACCTTTTACGACGAGGTCGAGCTTGCGCTGGCCGGAGTTTTGGCACGCAGGGTTAAGGTATATAACGGCAAGGGTTCGGGCGGCAGCATAGAAATAGAGTTCTTCGGCAAGGACGATTTAAAAAAGCTTGCAGAGCAGCTTGAAGCACTTGAATAATTTGAATTTTAATTTTTCGGAGGAAGAAAAATGCTTGATATTAAGCTTGTAAGAGAAAATCCGGATCTCGTAAAAGAGAACATCAAAAAGAAATTCCAGGAGGAAAAGCTCGCGCTTGTAGACGAGGTAATAGAGCTTGACAAAAAGTTCCGTGAGTCAAAGCAGAGAGCCGATGAGCTCCGCGCCTCAAGAAACAAGATAAGCAAGGAAATAGGCGGCCTTATGGCAAAGGGTCTGCGCGAGGAAGCGGAAAAGACAAAACAAAAGGTTGCGCATCTCGCAAAGGAGCTTGAAGAGCTCGAGGGCAGCGAGGAAACACTCTCCGCAGAAATCAAAAAGAGAATGATGGTTATACCTAACATCATAGGCGACGATGTTCCGATAGGCAAGGACGACAGCGAAAACGTAGAGCTTCAGCGCTTCGGTGAGCCGTATGTTCCGCCGTTTGAGATTCCCTATCACGTAGACATTATGGAAAAGCTCCACGGAATCGACCTTGATTCCGCAAGAAAAACGAGCGGAAACGGCTTTTACTATCTCTGCGGAGATATTGCAAGACTCCACTCTGCGGTGCTCTCATATGCGCGCGATTTTATGATAGACAGAGGCTTCACATATTATGTTCCGCCGTTTATGATAAGAGGAAATGTTGTTAACGGCGTTATGAGCTTCTCCGAAATGGAAAATATGATGTATAAAATCGAGGGCGAGGACCTCTACCTTATAGGTACGTCGGAGCATTCGATGATAGGCAAGTTTATAGACACCATAACTCCCGAAGCGGAGCTTCCCAAAACTCTCACAAGCTATTCGCCCTGCTTCCGCAAGGAGGTCGGCGCGCACGGCATAGAGGAGCGAGGCGTATACCGCATACATCAGTTTGAAAAGCAGGAAATGGTTGTTGTCTGCAAGCCCGAGGACAGCGATATGTGGTACGAAAAGCTCTGGAACAACACCGTTGATTTCTTCCGCTCGCTCGACATACCGGTGCGCACCCTTGAGTGCTGCTCCGGCGACCTTGCCGATTTGAAGGTCAGAAGCCTTGACGTTGAAGCTTGGTCTCCGCGTCAGAAAAAATATTTTGAGGTTGGCTCATGCTCAAACCTCGGCGACGCTCAGGCAAGAAGACTCGGCATAAGGGTTAAGGGCGAAAACGGCAACTATTTTGCACATACTCTTAATAACACCGTCGTTGCTCCGCCGAGAATGCTCATAGCCTTCCTTGAGAACAATCTCAATGAGGACGGCTCCGTGCGCATCCCCGAGCCGCTCAGAATGTATATGGGCGGTAAGGACGTTATAAAATAAGCGTCTTACCCGAAACCGGTATATTTTCCACCCCCGTTCCTCCGTTTAAAGCGGAAACGGGGGTTTTATTTGTTATTTAAAATCTATGAAAACGTAGGATTTTGACAATTTTCAACGATTTGTTGCAAATTTGTTGACAAAAAGGTGATGATATGTTAACCTTGTTGTACAAAAACGATAAAAAACAAAAGGAAGTGTATGTATGTTTTGTAAAAAATGCGGAGCGCAGTTAAATGACAACCACGCTTTTTGCGCTGCCTGCGGGGCACAAAAAGGAGAAGGAACCGGCTTCTGTGCCAATTGCGGACAGCCGATTGCGCCGGGTTCGGCTGTGTGCGCCGGTTGTGGAGCACCGGCAGCTGCAACGGGAGCACCTACGACAGCACCCACGGGAGCATACGGACCGATGCCCGGAGCAGCACCCTCGGCGGCACCGCAGGTGAGCGATAAGAAAAAAATCGTCGCATTGCTTCTTGCCATTTTCCTCGGGCAGCTCGGCATACATAATTTCTATTTGGGATATACCAAAAAAGGCATTATTCAGCTTTGCGTATCCTTGCTTTTAAGCTGGACATACGTCGCCCCCCTCGCCATTTGGATATGGGCGCTCGTAGAGGGCATAAACGCCTATCAGGGTAAGCTGCCGGATGCAGACGGCAGACCTCTTGCCGACTGATAAACGCCGCATTGCCGGCACAACGGTCAATTAAAGCTCGGGTCGGTGTCTTAACGGGCATCGACCTTTTTCGCTGTAAAATGCGCGCACAAAAGCGGTATTGACAAATTGCCGCTTACGGTATATAATACAAAGGCTGTTTCGACGGCACGGTTTTTGGCGTAAACCGAGTTTTTCCGGTATTCACCTGTCCTTTAACTGTGACGTTCGAGGCGAATATTTTAATGAGGTGAAAAAAATGACACAGGCAGAAAAACAGGCTATTATGAAAGAGTATGCTACTCACGAGGGCGACACCGGTTCGCCGGAGGTTCAAATCGCTGTTCTTACCAAGAGAATCAACGACCTCACTGAGCATCTCAAGGAGCATCACAAGGACCATCACTCAAGAAGAGGTCTTCTTAAAATGGTAGGTCACAGACGTAACCTCCTCGCATACCTTCAGAAAACCGATATCGAAAGATACCGTGCAATCGTTCAGAAGCTCGGTCTTCGTAAATAATTTCGCACTTAAGGCAAGCGGTTTTTTTCCGCTTGCCTTGAATTGCTTTTTACGGCAGGCGTAAAGGGCATATAAAATAAAATCCGACGGGGCGTTTATCCGATGCTTTAGCGGTAAATGGAATCTTTAAATTTTCCTCTTAAAGGTCGCATTTATTGCTAAAACCGGAAGTGCCTCTCGGAAATTTAAGAAAAAGAGGTAAAAAAGATGTTTTTCAAAAACTTCAAGGTTTGGGAAACCGAATTTGCCGGCAGAAAGCTCTCGGTTGAGACCGGCAAAATGGCAGGACTTGCAAATGCGTCTGTAATGGTTCGCTACGGCGACACAAACGTGCTTTGCACCGTTACGGCTTCGGCAAAGCCGAGAGAGGGCGTTGATTTCTTCCCGCTCTCTGTTGATTACGAGGAGAAAATGTATTCCGTCGGCAGAATCCCCGGCTCATTCCAGCGCCGCGAGGGCAGAGCAAGCGAAAAGGCGATTCTCACATCAAGATGTATAGACCGCCCCATTCGTCCGCTTTTCCCGAAGGATCTCCGCAATGACTGCTCCGTGGTTGCAACCGTTATGTCGGTTGACCCCGATTGCAGCCCCGAAATTGCCGCGATGATAGGTGTTTCAACCGCTATCGCAATTTCCGATATTCCGTGGGACGGCCCGATTTCCGGCGTTAACGTAGGACTTGTTGACGGTGAAATCGTATTGAACCCGACTCTCGAGCAGAGAGCAAAGACCGACCTTAACCTTACCGTTGCTTCAACGGCAGACCTTGTTGCCATGATTGAGGCAGGCGGCAACGAAATTTCCGATGACCTTATGTTCGACTGCATCATGGCAGGTCACGAGGAAAACAAAAAAATCGTAAAGTTCATTCAGGGCATTGTAGACGAAATCGGCAAGCCGAAGTTCGCTTACGAATCCTCCGACCCCGATCCCGAAATTATGAAGGAGATTGAGGACTTCTGCATAGAGGATGTCAAAAAGGCTCTTGATACAGACGACAAGCTTGTTCGCGACGAGGCTCTTTTGCCGATATACGAGGCTGTTCACGAGAAATTTGATGAGAGATTCGAGGGCAATGAGGGCAAGATCGAGGAGATTATGTATCTTGTTCAGAAGCACGTTGTTCGCTCCTGGCTCAAGGACGAGCACAAGAGAGTCGACGGCAGAGGCATAGACGAAATTCGTCCGCTCAACGCCGAAATCGACCTCCTTGCAAGAGCGCACGGCTCGGGTATGTTCACAAGAGGTCAGACTCAGGTTCTCTCGGTTGCCACACTCGGCTCCATGAGCGATTGCCAGCAGCTTGACGGCCTTGACGAGCAGAAGGAAAAGAGATATATTCATCACTACAACTTCCCGTCCTACTCGGTAGGCGAGACCAAGCCTTCAAGAGGCCCCGGCAGACGTGAGATAGGTCACGGTGCACTTGCCGAGAAGGCTCTTCTTCCCGTTATCCCGTCGGTTGATGAGTTCCCCTATGCAATCCGCGTAGTATCCGAGGTTCTCTCGTCAAACGGCTCTACTTCACAGGGCTCTGTCTGCGGCAGCACACTTGCACTTATGGCGGCAGGCGTTCCGATAAAGGCTCCCGTGGCAGGTATCTCCTGCGGACTTATCACAGGTGACGAGGGCGTTTACGGCGACTTTATGACCATGGTTGATATTCAGGGTCTTGAGGACTTCTACGGTGATATGGACTTCAAGGTTGCAGGTACCAAAAAGGGTATAACCGCAATTCAGATGGACCTTAAGGTTCACGGTCTTACTCCTGCAATCATCAAAGAGGCGTTTGCAAAGACTCACAAGGCAAGAAATTATATACTTGACGAAATAATGCTTCCCGTTATAAGCGAGCCGCGCAAGGAGCTTTCAAAGTGGGCACCCAAGATGCTCACCACCAAGATTGACCCCGATAAGATAGGCGACGTAATAGGCAAGCAGGGCAAGGTAATTCAGAAGATTTGCGCCGAGTGCGACTGCAAGGTTGACGTGAGCGAGGACGGTCAGGTATTTGTTTCCTCGATTGACCTTGACAATGCAAAGAAGGCAATCTTCATTGTCGATACAATAGCTAACGGCCCCGAGGTAGGCGCTGTTTACAAGGGAATCGTTACACGCCTTATGAGCTTCGGCGCGTTTGTTGAGATAGTACCCGGAGTAGAGGGTATGGTTCACATCAGCCAGCTCGACGTTAAGCGCACCGAAAAGGTTGAGGACGTTGTAAATGTCGGCGATGAGATAATCGTCAAGGTTCTCCCGAAGGACGAGCAGGGCAGACTCAATCTCTCTCGCCGCGAGGCACTTATAGAGGTTGAGGGTCTCACCCCAGAAAACGACCTCTCCGAGGAAAATCAGCACAGAGGCGGCAGACGCGACTTCGGCAGAAGACCGCACCGCTCGGATCGCCGATGAAAAAAGAGCCCCGATATGCCGTGCGAGCGTGAATTATTCGGCGCACAGCGAAGGGAAATGCAAAATAAAATACCGTATATTCGGATTAAAAATCCCTCTCGATGTTTTGCCATCGGGAGGGATTTTTTGCGGGTTTTCGGCGAGAAAACACTGTACGTTTATTTTTCGCTTTTCGGAAGTGTAACGAGCATTACCGTGCCGGCTTCCGAGCAATCTTCGACTCGGACGGAACCGCCGTGAAGCGCGGCAATTTCCCATACGAGCGCAAGCCCGAGACCCACTCCGCCGTGCTCTCTGCTGCGCGCCTTGTCAACACGGAAAAACGGCTGGAAAATACTCTCTCTGTACTGTTCGGGGATTCCGTGACCGTTGTCCCTTACGCGTATTTGAACGTCGTTTTCGTTGCAGACTATCGAAATGTTAATTACCGAATCGCGTCGGGTGTAACGGACGGCGTTTTCGGTGAGGTTAAATATCATACGGTAAATCAATGTATCGCTGCCGATTATGAGAGCATCGCCGTCGTGTGTAAGATATACATTCTTTTCATCGGCAATCGGGGCGAGATCGGCAAAAACTTCATCTGTCATGGGAGCTAACTGTATTTTGTCGCTGCATTTAATGTTGTGAAGCTCGCTCATCTCAAGCAGGGTATTCGTCATCTGCGACATACGTTCCGTTTGCTCTTGTAAAAGTCTCAAAAATTCCGCCGTTTCAGGTTTTATATCTGTGTGTTCAACGGAGAAAAGCTCAATTTGTGCCTGCATTAAGGCAAGGGGTGTGCGCAGCTCATGTGCGGCATTCCCCGTGAATTGCCGCTGCGCCGTGAACCCCTCGTTAAGCCGTTCAATCATATTGTTAAAAGAATAGCTGAATTGTTTGAATTCGGGCAAGACGTCCTTGCTGATTTTCATATCGGACAGATTATTCGGCTGAACTTTTTCTGTTTGCGAAGCGAAAGAACGAAGCGGCTTCAGTGCCTGACCGCTGACAAAATACGCAAGCACACCGCTGAACAGAGTTACTGCTGCCGTTATATACCAATTGGTTGTGTTAAACGATTCTTGAGCGCCGTTCACTATGATTGTAAGGTCTCTGTCAGCGTCTTCGCTTTCGGGATTAAACGAATCGGGCTCACTGCCCTGCGTATCGCCGCAAGCGGATATTTTACTGCCTATGGAGTCCATATATCGCTTGCCGGAATAGCCGATAAAACAATTCATCAGCACGCAGGTGATACCTATTAAAAATGCGGTCATTATTGTAATTCGCCATTGTAAAGATAAATTCTTCATTTTTTATTCTCCATCACGTAGCCTTCCCCTATGCGATTATGTATCGGGTCGTATCCCAAAGCGGCGCGAAGCTTTTTTCTGAGCGATGAGATGTGAACTCTTATGGAATTGCTGAAGTCGTCTATACTGCTGTCCCAAACGTGTTCAAGAAATTCCTCCTGACTTATCGGACGCCCCTGGTTGAGTATGAGGTATTCGAGAATTTCGGTTTCTTTTCTTGTGAGCGTCAGGTTATCGCCCGAAACGGACGCCTTTCTCAATTTAGTATCAAATAGGAGATTGCCGCAGGACAAGACAACATCGTTTTGAGTGAAACAGCGGAGCGTCAGACTGCGGATTCGTGCCGCCAGCTCGTCCAAATGAAACGGCTTTGTCAGATAGTCGTTTGCTCCTGCGTCAAGTCCGTTAACTTTGTCGGCAACTTCGCACCGAGCCGACAAAATCAGCACTTTTGTGTCTTTATCATCTTTCCTGAGTGTTTTAAGAACGGTTAAACCGTCTTTTTCGGTGAGATTAAGGTCCAATACAACAAGGTCGAATTTCTCTATCGAGAGCATATCCAAAGCACTTTGCCCGTCGTAACAGCAGTCTACACTGTAAGCGAGACGCCTTAAACTGCGTGCGATGGTGTCGCAAAGAGCCTTTTCGTCTTCTACAACTAAAATGTGCATACGCGATTCTCCTGTCCGTTTTTTCAATTATAAGTATTTTATCATAAATTCCCCTGCGACAGCAGGAGCGGCACGAAGTGCGGCGGCAAAAGCCGCAATTTAGTCATTCAATGTTCTCCGAAACGGTCAAAATCTTTGATTTTGTTTTCGTTTCGTGAGGTTATTTTATCATAAATTCCCCTGCGACAGCAGGAGCGGCACGAAGTGCGGCGGCAAAAGCCGCAATTTAGTCATTCAATGTTCTCCGAAACGGTCAAAATCTTTGATTTT